>Ga0208958_1004162_pt1 | contig 10590 bp, 9 predicted proteins | sample RifOxyB1_FD_184032 | JGI IMG/M metagenome (GOLD analysis project Ga0208958, IMG submission 184032) | Soil microbial communities from Rifle, Colorado - Rifle Oxygen_injection B1 (SPAdes) | ecosystem: Environmental > Terrestrial > Deep subsurface > Rock core/Sediment | place: Rifle, Colorado...
CGACACCAAGCCTTACCGCCTGCGCCGGCAGACCGATGCCGAATGGGAGCAGGCCATCCTCGCGGTCGAGCCGCTCAAGCCCTCGGTGGCCACGCTGCGCACCACGGACGGCAGTCGCAGCCGCTGCCCGGATGCGCGGCGCAACGCGCGCCGCCTGGCCGGCGACCTGGACAACATCGCCCTGAAGGCCCTGCGGAAGGCGCCGGAGCAGCGCTATCCCTCGGTGGAGGCGTTGTCGCGCGACCTGCAGCGCCACCTGGAGGGCCGGCCCGTGCTGGCCCGCCCGCAGAGCCTCGGCTATCGGTTGCAGAAGTACCTGGTGCGCCAGCGCTGGACGCTGGCCATCGGCGGACTGACCACGGCGCTGCTGGTGGCGGCGCTGGCGGCGAGCCTGTGGCAGGGGCGCCAGGCCATGCGCGAAGCCGCCCGTGCGCAAGCCATGCAGGACTTCGTGATCGGCCTGTTCGACAACGCCAGCGCTTCACAGCAGGGCAGCACATTCGACGCCCGTGAACTGCTGGCCGCGGGCGAACGCCGCGGCATGCGCGAGCTCGCCAGCCAGCCGCTGGCGCAGGCCGAGCTGCTGGGCGTGATCGCACGCCTGCGGCTGGGCCTGGGGGACTACCGCGAATCGCTCGCGCTGCTGGAAAAGCAGGCGCGCGTGCTCGACGCCACGCCCGATGCCCCGGACAGCCTGCGCCTGCAGGCCGCCACCCAGCACGGGCGCGTGCTGCGCCTGCTCGGGCGTTCGCGCCAGTGCGCACAGGCGATGGCGCACATGGAGCCCCGGTTGCCGCGCCTGTCGTCCCGGCTGCCGCTGGCGGTGGCGGAGTTCCAGTCGCAGAACGGCCGCTGCCGTGCGGATGCGGGCGAGAAGCAGGTGGCGCGCCAGATGTTCGAGCGTTCACTGGACACCCGCCGTTCGTTGAAGGACGAAGCCGGCGTCGCGGAGAACCTGCGCGACCTGGCCCAGTTGGATGTGGAGTTGGGCAACGCCGAGGCGGGCGTGCGCGGCTACCGCGCGGCCTTGGCCCACCTGCAGGCGCACGGTCATGCGCGGCATCCGCTGGCCATCGAAATCCAGCGCAGCCTGGCACTGCTGTACCGCAACCGCGGCGACACCGACGCGGCGCTGGCGTCGTTCCAGCGCGCGCGCGATCTGTCCGAGGAGATCCACGGGCCACGCCACCCGCTGACCCAGGCGTTACGGCGGCACATCGCCGCCGTGCACGTGGACCAGGGCCGGCTGCTGCAGGCGGACGAGGAGCTGCGGCGACTGCATGCGATGACGCTGGAAACCCTGGGCCCGCGCCACCGCGATGCCGCCTCGAGCTGGAACTCGATGGGCATCGTCGCGTGGGAGCGGGGCGACGCCGCCACCGCGGTGCGCGACGTCGGCCAGGCCATCGCCATCTGGCGCGAGAACGAGAGTCTGCAGATCCTGCCCGGCGGACTGTTCAACTACGGCATGGTGCTGCACAGCGCCGGCCGCTACGACGAGGCGCTGGCCGCACTCGAGGAGTCCCGGCGCATGCGCGTGACGACCATCGGCGCCAGCCATGCGCTGATAGGCGAGACCGACCGCATGATCGGCGAGGTGCTGGCCGACAAGGGCGACCTGGACGGCGCCACCGAGCGCTTCGACCGCGCGGTACGACTCACCCGGGTGGGCTTCGGGCCGGAGCATCCGCGTACCTGGTTCGCGGAACTGTCGCTGGCACGGCACCAGATCCGGCTGGGACGTCCGCAGCAGGCCCTGGCGCCCCTGGAGACGCTCGCCCGCCACGAGGGCGGCGGCAGCGAAGCGCCCAAGCTGCGCTGGCTGGCGCGCGGCTATCTGGCCGAAGCGCGGTGCCGGATGGGCGAACGCGAACGCGCGCAACGCGACCTGGACGCCCTGAGCGCCGAACTGCGCAGCGCGCAGCCCGACGGGGGCGTCATCCCGCGCGAGATCGCCGCCTTGCGTGCGGCCTGCCGCTGAAGCGGCTCACTCCAGGGGCAGCCCGGGCTGCAGGGGATCGATGCGTCCCTCACCGCGCGCGATCTTCTTGAACTCGGCGCGACTGACCGACACGTAGCGCTCGTTGCCGCCGATCTCCACCTGCGGTCCATCCTGCACGGCGAGGCCTTGTTCGTTGACGCGCACCGTCATGGTCGCCTTCTTGCCGGTGTGGCAGATGGTCTTGATCTCGCTGATCTCGTCGGCCCAGGCCAGCAGGTACTGGCTGCCCTCGAAGAGTTCGCCGCGGAAGTCGGTGCGCAGGCCATAGCACAGCACCGGGATGCGCAAGGCATCCACCACCTCGCTGAGCTGCCAGACCTGTGCACGGGTCAGGAACTGCGCCTCGTCCACCAGCACGCAGTCCAGCTTGCCGTGGGCGGCGATGTCGTCGCGGATCCAGCGCTCCAGGTCGTCGCCGCGCTCGAACGCGACCGCCTCCGATCGCAGTCCGATCCGCGACGCCACCACCCCGGCCCCGGCGCGGTCGTCCAGCCTCGGGGTGAGGATCGCCACCCGCATCCCGCGCTCGCGATAGTTGTGCGCGGACTGCAGCAGCGTGGTGGTCTTCCCGGCATTCATCGCCGAGTAGTAGAAGTAGAGCTTGGCCATGCGGGAATTCTAGCGCCACCACCAGCACTGCAACGGGGATCTGGAGCACGCCTTCGCCTTGGACGCCCGGTCAACGCCACCGTCGCGCCTCCCCCCATCCCTTGTCGTCCTGTGTCATCCGGCAGCGCGCTCAGCGTGCCGGCGCTTCATCCACCGTTTCCAGATCGCCCACTGTCACCCGCTCTCGGATAGGAGCCCGCCAGATCAGATCCTGCAGCCGCCAGTACGCAGCAGGTTTCCAGTATTCGTCCGCGTAGTACTCGTCGCCACGCAGTCGCACGCTCTGCCCACCGTCGGTGACAAGTGTGATATCCAGGAAGGCGACAAACCCCGTGCGGCTGCCGGTAACAAGACGGCGGCCACGCCGCATCTCCAGCTCGGCCCGTGGCTTCGCGACCGCATCGCCGTATTCGCGGCGCAATTCCTGCCCCAGCTGCAGTGCCCGCGCCTGTTGCGCCTCGGTCAACTGCGTCCAGTACCGCATGCGGAACTCCACGAAGTCCGGGTAGGCCCGCTCGGCCGCAAGGTCCATCCACGCATGGGCCAGAGAACGGTCGCTCGTGACGCCAGTGCCGTTCCAGTACATGTCCGCCAGCATCGCCTGCGCCGGCTTGTCGGCGTAAAGCGCTGCCTTACGGAAGCGCCGGGCCGCCTTGCCGTAGTCGCCCTTGCGATAGGAGCTCATCGCCAGATGGCGCCAACGGATATCCGGATGATGCGACCTGAAGCCACCCGTCGCCGCCAGCTGTTCGAAGCGCTGTTCTTGGACCGTCATCTGCGCCCGGCCCTCGCTCGCGCAGGCGAGCGCCAGCACCAAGGCCAGCGCCGTCGTGCGACACGCCAGCACCAAGCCGCATGATGGCGGCATCCATATTGCCCGGGTGTACATCATGCGCCCTTGGGCTTCCTTGAGCAGTCCTGATTAGACCACTCCTGAGGCAGTGTCAAGCGCATTGGCGAGGCTGCGCTTCAGTACAATCGGCATCTACAAAGAAGCCATCCATGCACGGTCTCAACCCCCCCCAACGCGCCGCCGTCCTCCACAGCAGGGGCCCCCTGCTGGTGCTCGCGGGCGCGGGCAGCGGCAAGACGCGCGTGATCGTGGAGAAGATCGCGCACCTGATCGCCGGCAACCACTTCCCGGCGCGCCGGATCGCGGCGATCACCTTCACCAACAAGTCCGCCAAGGAAATGCGCGAACGCGTGTCCAAGCGCATCAAGGGCGACGCGGCCGAGGGCCTGACGATCTGCACCTTCCATGCGCTGGGGCTGAAGTTCCTGCAGATCGAACACGCCGCCGTGGGCCTGAAGCGCGGCTTTTCCATCTTCGACGCCGACGACGCCAGCGCGCAGGTCAAGGACCTGATGTACGGCGCCAAGCCCGACGAGGTGGAAATGGCGAAGAACCTGATCTCGCGTGCGAAGAACGCCGGTCTCTCGCCGGAAGAGGCGCTGGCCCACGCGCGCACGAACCGCGAGAAGGAGGCCGCGCTGCTGTACCAGCGCTACCAGGACCGGCTGACCACGTTCAACGCCGTGGATTTCGACGACCTGATCCGCCTGCCGGTGCAGGTGCTCGAGAACGATCCGGAAATCACGGCAGCGTGGCGCGAACGCATCGGCTACCTGCTGGTCGACGAATGCCAGGACACCAACGACGCCCAGTACCGCCTGCTGAAGGCGATCGCCGGCGAGCGCGGCGACTTCACCTGCGTGGGCGACGACGACCAGAGCATCTACGCCTGGCGCGGGGCCAATCCCGACAACCTGCTGCAGATGGCGAAGGATTATCCGGCCCTGCAGATCATCAAGCTGGAGCAGAACTACCGCTGCAGCAACCGCGTGCTGCGCGCCGCCAACGCGCTGATCGCCAACAACCCGCACGAACACCCGAAGAAACTGTGGAGCGACCAGGCCGACGGCGAACGCATCCGCGTATGGGAATGCCGCGACAGCGAGCACGAGGCCGAGAAGGTCGCGGCTGAGATCTCCTTCGTGCACGCGTCCAGGAACGCGGCCTGGAGCGACTTCTGCATCCTGTTCCGCGGCAACCATCAGTCGCGCGCGCTGGAAAAGGCGCTGCAGCTGCTGCGCATCCCCTACCACCTGACCGGCGGCACCGCCTTCCTGGAACGCCAGGAAGTGAAGGACGCGCTGTCGTGGCTGCGCCTGCTGGTGAACCCCGACGACGATGCCGCGTTCCTGCGCGCGGTGCAGTCGCCCAAGCGCGAAGTCGGCGCCACCTCGCTTGCCAAGCTCGCCGAGATGGCGCAGCACGCGCACCTGCCGCTGTCGCGCGCCGCCGAATCGATGGGGGCGCTGAAGGCGCTGCCGCCGCGCGCGGCCAATGGCCTGAGCGCCTTCGTCGACATCCTGCGCGACCTGCGCCGCCATGCCGAGGAGCTGCCTCCCGCGGATCTGGTACGGCGCCTCAGCGAGCGCTCCGGCCTGCTGGCCGACCTGCGCGCGCAGTGCAAGGACGAAGCCTCGTTCCAGCGCCGCCGCGCCAACCTGGACGAACTGGCGGACTGGTTCGAGGGCGGCCCGCGCGGCAGTTCGGCCGGCGACCTGGCCGCCCAGCTGGCGCTGCTGTCGCGCAACGACAAGGACGACGGCGGCAACCAGGTGCGGCTGATGAGCCTGCACGCCGCCAAGGGCCTGGAGTTCCCGTACGTGTTCATCGTCGGCTGCGAGGACGGCACGCTGCCGCACGAGACCAGCGTGGAGGAAGGCAACCTGCAGGAAGAGCGGCGCCTGATGTACGTGGGCATCACCCGCGCCAAGATCCAGTTGTGGCTCAGCCACAGCCGCGAGACCCGCCGCTTCGGCGAACGCCTGCGCCTGCAACCCAGCCGATTCATCGACGAGTTGCCCGCAGACGAACTGCAGCGCGACGGCGCGGACCCGGTGGCGGATGCGGAGCGCAAGAAGGAGCGCGCCAGCGCCGGCCTGGCCGCGATCCAGGCGATGTTCGACTGACGCGCGACGACGGCGGTTGCGCTACGCTGCGCGGCATCGCACACGTACGGAGCGGGGCATGACGCGCGACAGCAGGGCTTGGCGGTGGATCGGCTTCCTGATCGCCCTGGTCGGCGTGGGCTTTCCCTACTGGCAGTTGGCGCCGGAACAGGCCGGCCTGCCGCGCGCCCTTTACGGTCCCGGCCTGGCGGCGGTGGGCGTGATCGCCATGCTGCTGCGCGCCTTCGGTACCGGCCGCTTCCTCACTTTGTGGCTGCTGATCGGCGCGGCCGTGCCGGTCGCGGTGCTGGTGCGGATCGCAATGGACGCAGCGCGCGGCATCGCCGGCCCCGGCTCCGCGGTGGCCGACGTGGTGGTCGCCTCGGGCCTGGGTCTGGCCGCGTCGCTGCTCGGCATGCTGGTCGGCAGCCTGTTCCTGCTGCGCAGCAGCCGGCGCCCGAAGTGATGCCCGAAGGAGGCACCGCAATGGAACCCCGACTTTCCGGCATTCGCCAGATCGCCATCACCGTCAGCGATGTCGAAGCGGCGCTGGCGTTCTACCGCGATGTGCTCGGGCTGGCGTTCCTGTTCCAGCCGGGACCGACGCTGGCCTTCCTGCAGGCCGGCGATGTGCGACTGATGCTGACCACGCCGCAGGGCGCCGGCACCGTCGGCGCGAACTCGATCCTCTATTTCAGCGTGGACGACATCCAGGCCACCCAGGCCGGACTGGTGGCGCGCGGCGCCACCGAGGAACGCCCGCCGCAACTGGCCGCGCGCATGCCGGACCACGAACTGTGGACCGGCTTCCTGCGCGATCCGGACGGCAACCTGGTCGGCCTGATGGAGGAAAGGCGCTGATGTGCGCTTAGCGCACCGGACCGGGTGCTTCACGCACCGGCTCGCTGACAGCGGGTATCACCTCCATCTGCTGAGCCGCCGCCAGATGCCTCGCGACATCGGCCTGGAACTGCCTGCCCCAGGGACCACGAAGGTATTCACTCACGACGGCCGACATCGGGTCGCTTCCGTTTGATGCACCCGCCCGCGACGCTCGCTCCACGATCTCATTCAGCCCGGGCCAGGTGGACCGATCCCCTGCATCGTCGACACGCCCGTCCATGGCCTGCGGGGATGCCTGCAACGACACCCCGGTGCGGCGCTCGACCTGGGCATCGAGCGCATCATCGATCGGCTGCTTGCGGTTGCAGTCGTCGACCACGCCACGCCGGCAGAGCGGTTCCGGCGCCAGCGTGTCCACTTGGTCACGCACGCCGTCGTGATCGTAGCCACGCGTGCCGTACAGACCGCCCATGTGCTGGTCGGAGCGGTGGATGACGGACTGGGCAGGGTCATCTGGAACGGGCCGTTTCTCCAGATAAGGTTGGTCACTCAACCGGTTGAGGAACTCCACGCCCAGATTGAAGCTCAGCACGCCCAGGCCGTTGCGCCGGTACGTATCACCGATGTCGCTATGGCAGCCGGCCACCCATGCGTTGTAGTTGCGATGGTCTTCGCTGAAACCCGGGGGAACATGCTGGCTGGAGGGGAAAAGATCGCGACGCTCGTGCTGTGCCGTGATCTGCAGGGTGGACAGCGTCGAGGGCGGAAGGCGCCGGTCGTGTTCCTCGACCCCCGTCGACACGGGGTCGAAGAGCAACGCGACTTGCGGGGTTTTGCCCGGCTCCACAAGCAGGGGACGGTCCGCATACTGGATGCTTACGACAAGATTTTCCGCGTCACGCTCGACCCTCACGCCCAACGGGTCGCGAATGCCCCGCTCGTGCACCATGCGCTCCAGGGCCGCAACACCCTCCGCACCACGGCTGAAACCCACGCCCGCTATCCGGACCTGGGCCCGAGGATCTTCATCGAGCCATTTCTTGGCCTGCTCGCAGAGCTGCAGATAGGCCGTCTCGACCCGCTCATCGAAGGTATGGCCGAAGCGGCCGTCCCATAGTTTTTCAGGCTTCTTCAGCAGGCCATTCTGGGTGTAGGTGCCTTCTACATAGCCCGTCGCAACATTGCTGACGCCTTCGTCCTGAAGCCCCCTGACTTGCTGGTGGATCTTCGCGACGACGCTCCATCCTTCCAGATTGTCGTCGAACATGCTGTTGCCCGTGCCATCCATCGCCGCCACGTACAGCCTTTCGTTCGACATGTCCGCATGAAGGAAGACGGGAATGCGAAGCTGCGACAGACCCTCTTCGGCCCGACGGTAGGTGACCAGGCCAGGATCTCCCGCCAGTTCCGCGGCCACTCCGCCATCACCATGCTTCGATTGCCGCCCTGAACCCATGACGAGCACTCCTTGCTCAGTAAGTCTGGCTGAACACCTTGATCAGGTCGTTGCGGAAGTCACTGTGTGGACGATCCGGAAAGCGGGGCTTCTTCAGCGCAATCATGTCGCGCATGTACACGTTGATGGTCCGGTCGTTGACTTCGAGGATGATCCCGGGCGTCCCACTCGACGCAGGATCGAGTGCATCCTCCCGCGCGACACGGTGGCGGATCAGTTCATCCTTGAAAATCTCACCGATGTCGATCTCCGCCTGCAGCGCTGTGCCGTCCTTGGAGCGCCACGAAACTTTCGCAGGCGAGGGAAAGTTTCCAATGGGTCCCGCGCCCGCCGTCATGTTGTCGGGATAACGTGAGCCGAGCGCCTCAGATGACGGCTGCAGTCGATCCGCGGGTTCATCGACGCGTACTCTTCCCGCGTATTCCACACGACAGCCATAGGTGCTATAGGTCGATATACCGAAATAGTGCGCCCTGAACTTCAGCGGCCATTCGGCGCCGACGTTGGTGTAGTGGCCCTCCGGCAGCGCGGAAGAAGGACCGGACGAGGTCGATGTAGCCATGGTGGCGTGGCATCCTGTCGTGGCAACGGAGATCAGCGCGCTGGTAGCGAGGTTCCGGAGAAGGCGTCGTTCCATGATGGCGTCTCCCAGCCTGTCGGCGATGCCGACGTTAACGTGGACGGACCCTGCCTGCAATCGCCACTGGAGGGTATCCGCATAAACCTTCTTACTCATTCCTCTCGCGCTCGATGAATCGATGCGGACAATGCACACAACAGGCACGGAGACGCATGGGCATGGCGAGCGATGCACGATTCACATTACGGGCGTCCTACAACCAATGGATGAACCGCCGCCTCTACGACGCGGCCGCGGCATTGACGGATGAGGCGCTGGCCGAGGATCGTGGCGCGTTCTTCGGTTCGGTGCTCGGCACGCTGAATCACCTGGTGGTGGCCGATACGATCTGGCTCAAGCGGTTCGCCGCCGCCGCCGATGCCTCGCCCGTGCTTGCCGCGCTGGACGACACGCCGATGCCGGCCGCACTGGACGCGATGCCGTATCCGACGCTGCCGGCGCTGCGCGCGCGGCGCGAATGGCTGGACGCACTCATCCTGCGCTGGGTGGACACGCTCACGCCGGCGCAGTTGTCGTCCCGCCTGACCTACGCCAACACGAAGGGAACCCCGTTCACGCGCAGCGTCGAGGGCCTGCTAACGCACCTGTTCAACCACCAGACCCACCATCGCGGACAGGTCACCACCTTGCTGTCGCAGGCGGGCGTGCAGGTGGGCGTGACCGATCTGCTGGCGCTGCTGCCGGACGAAGCCTGAGGCTCAGTCGTCACCCGTGGCGAGCAGCCGGGATACCTGTTCGCGCAACGCGGCCACCTCGCCTTCCAGCGCCGCGATGCGCGCCTCGAGGTCCGCATGCGCGGGCTCGCCGGCGGGCGGTGCGGACGGCAGCCGCGCCGCGATCGCGGCCACATCCACCGGGCCGCAGAGCAGGTGCGCGTACCGGTCTTCCCGCTGTCCGGGACCGCGCGGGATCTGCACCACCAGCGCAGGTTCGCGCTGGGCCAGGCGGTCGAGATGGTGGCGCACGTCATCGGCGTCGGCGAACTTGAACAGGCGCTCGCTGCGCGCGAGCAACTCGTGCACCGTCTGCGCGCCACGCAGCATCAGCAACCCCAGCAGCACGGCCTGCTGCTGGGGAATGCCGAAGAACGCCGCGGTCCGGTGTTCGTAGCGCTCGGCGCGTGAAGAGAACACCTGCTTGGCCAGCCCCTTCTGTTCCAGTTGCCGCAGCGCATGGTTCACCGCACCTGGATCCAGCGCCATCACCGGCTCGCGCGCGGTCTTCTGGTTGGCCGCGACCTGCGCCGCGTTCACCGTCAGCGGATAGGTCTCCGGCGTGGTGGCTTCCTTCTCGATCAGGCAGCCCAGCAGACGGGCCTCGGCGGCATTCAGGACGGGCGTGGCGTCTTCCATGGGCGGGGTGGTCGGGACGGGGGTCGGCAGGATAACCCGCGCATCGAGGCATCGAACGACGGGTGTCATACCCGTCGGCTAGAATTTCCCCACTCTGAAGACCGGATCCCACATGCGCGTTTCCCTGCTCGCCGCCGGCCTGGCGGCTTCGTTGCTGACCCTGTCCGCGTGCAAGCGCACCGAACCCGCGGCCGCGCCGGCCGAGCCCGCGGCCCCCGCTGCCGCCGCGACCCAGGCCAAGCCCACCGGCGCGCACGACAACCTCAACGCGGTGGCCTGGGTGCAGACCTCGGTGGAATACCGCACGATCACCACCCAGACCTTCCGCGCCGCGGCCGACCATCTGGACGTGGCGCTGAAAGAGAAGAACTGGGACGCCCTGGTTCCGGACGAGCGCGGCAACGCCGCCACGGGGCTGAAGCCCGCCGTGGTGATGGACGTGGACGAAACCGTGCTGGACAACTCGCCCTACCAGGCCCGCCTGATCCGCGACGGCAAGGAGTACGACGAGATCAGCTGGGACCAGTGGGTGGCCGAGAAGAAGGCCAAGCCGCTGCCGGGCGTGGTGGATTTCGCCAGGGCCGCCGCCGAGAAGGGCGTGACCGTCCTGTACATCTCCAACCGCGCCGTACACCTGAAGGAAGCCACGCTGGCCAACCTGCGCGAAGCGGGCCTGCCGGTGGCCGACGACAGCGTGTTCCTCGGCCTGGGCACGGTGCTGGAAGGCTGC
>Ga0208958_1004165_pt1 | contig 10590 bp, 9 predicted proteins | sample RifOxyB1_FD_184032 | JGI IMG/M metagenome (GOLD analysis project Ga0208958, IMG submission 184032) | Soil microbial communities from Rifle, Colorado - Rifle Oxygen_injection B1 (SPAdes) | ecosystem: Environmental > Terrestrial > Deep subsurface > Rock core/Sediment | place: Rifle, Colorado...
CATCACCCACTTCGAAAAAAAATACCACCCTTTTCACTGTGTCATCGAACCAAATATAAGCACCGATTACTCACTACTCACTACTCATTACGGGTTTCACCTATCCAAATCCACCTACCTCCCAAGTAAAACCCTCATTCTCTCCCTCACCCGCTCAGAATATTCTCTCTACAAATCCTTCGCCAAAGACACTCGCCGGCTTCTCAGAAAAACCCAAAATCAAGAAATCACTCAAACTAATGATATTTTTCTCTTTCGCCACGCCTTCAAAAATGCCGTAAATCGCTCTCGCTATGTTCCCTCCGTCAAAAATCTTGCGAGTCTCCAAAACACCTTTGGTAAAAAGTCTCTGTTCTTGCTCACCCAAAATCACTCTACTGGCGCCGTTTTCTTGCGCACCAAAAAAACCGGCTACTACTGGCTTGCTTTCACTAACAAAGAGGGAAGGCACAACAAATCTCAATACCAAGTCCTTTGGCAAGGACTTGAGTGGGCCAAAAAGGAAGGCTGCCAATTCTTTGATTTTGAAGGTGTTTATGATGAAAGATTTCCCAACAAAAGCTGGCAAGGTTTCACCCATTTCAAAAAGGGCTTTGGTGGAGAAGAAGTTAAATATCCCGGTACTTTCTCAAAAGTTTATTGGAAAAATTTGTTGAAGCTAAATTAGAAGTAAAAGCAGTCGGCGGAGTGAAGAGAGTGGTCAGATCAAAGACCCAGCACGTATGCCGCTATTCTCTCTCACTCCGCCTACCTTGGGCGCCGGCCACATCGCGATTTTATTTAATTCGCGTTAGCGTTATGTGTCAGCGTCTCAATCGGATCTTCATGAAATTCGCTCCTCTGAGCTAAAAAAATCCGTTCGATGTTTTAAAAACTCAGGCTTGCGCGCCTGAAAAACACCACCTTGAATAGACCTATAATACCAAATTACTCTTGATTTGTCAAGGAATTCAATGTCGTTTGAAGTAAAAATATAACCCGGCGGAGGAAAGCTTGCGCACATCTCCGCCGGAAGAAACTGGATCACCCCCTTTACTCAACCTTCGATCCGAAGAAACCACGTTGAGCCTTCACGGGCGTGACCTCCTTTCTTCAACTATAGACCCAGTATAAAACAAAAAAGCGGTTCTCCGCTACCGCTTTAGTAGACAATCAATATAAAAAAATGGGAGCTTGTGCCGTGCTGTCTGGTCAGTCGATTCCGCATCTTTAAAAAAACCAGTTTCCACGCGCCTCCAAGCTCCCCCGCAAGACAACACCTAAAGAGTTAACAATCCTGTCGGATCCTGTTCACAGGGTCCTTCCTTTCTTGTTCTTTTTGTGACCGCCGTCGGCCACTCTCCGTTTATCCTGCACCCACAATTATACAAACAAAGTGAGTGTTGTCAACTTCAAAACAAAGTGAAGTAGAAAAAGAAGAAAGGCCGGGCGCGGGGTGACAGAGTAGGTTAGGTAGGTTTTAAATCAACTGCCACTCCCGCGCCGGGTACAAATTGGTCAACGAGAATCTTCGAAAGTTTGTCTGCACTGCGTGTCCGTTAGCTTACACGCGCTTCACGCGTGCGCTCTCTAGCAACGACAGTTCCATGGACTCCATGGTCTTCCCTTTCGCAAACCGTAAAACTACGTCGACCGATAAAAAGGAGTATATCCATAATCATCAATGAAGTCAATAAATAACTGTTAACCAGGGGAAACCCCTTAGTTTTCCCCCAGAGAGTCCCCCCTGGAAAACGCTTAAACTTTGTAATGGTTAGGTGCGCTAGTGCACCGCCAAATTCCTTTCGGAACTAGCCGCATTATATTCCATCACCCATAACAAATCAACAATCGCAAAACATCCGATATTCACAATTACGGCAAAAATAACCTCCCGAGCACTTAAAATCACTTTCCTCTATTTCGCGCCTAATCTCATAAATTTCGCCAATCGCCTCTTTTAACTGCTCTTGCGTTCTTTTAGTTGTTAATTTCTTTTGCCCATCAAAATAATATAGCGTCAATTTTATTTCTTCCGGTTTTTTCCCAAACGGTTTCTCAATTAGCTGAGTCGCCGCCAATGCATAAATCGTCAACTGCAAGTCGTGGTCAACTTCCTTCTGCGTCGGCACATTTGCCCCCGTTTTGTAGTCAATTATTTCAATTCCTCCATCTGTTTCATCAATCCTATCAATCTTCCCTCCCACTTTGAGCCCCCTCTCCTTTTTTTTCGTTGGAAGTACCACATTAAACCCTTTTTCCAAAACCAGTGTTTTTACTTTCGGATCATACTCTGACTCAAAATATGCTCTTACCATCGCTCCCGCTTTCACAAAAGCCTTTTCCTGATGAGCCTTACTTTTATACCCCTCCCGGCACCAATTCCGTTTTAGTGTTTCCCCAATAAGTTCCTTGCTCGGCTTCTTTTTCATGAAGTACAGATCTCTCATTGTTTCGTGTACGCTTATCCCAAAAGACAAGGCCGAACTTGGCGCTGTCGGTAATCCCAAAATATAGCGCAATTTATAATGCACGGGGCATGTCCGAAACGCCTCAATCTGCGAATAGCTTAAGTAGTTCACTTTCAGACTAGATTCTCGATTCTTAATTCGCGATACTTTCTTATCGTTACCAATCAGCCCTACTTCTCCCAATTTACTCTTTTCTTGAAACGAACTTTCACCTAATACTTCCTCTACAAATGGACTTATTTTCTTCGCTCTAATTCCTCCACCGTAAAAATTCGCCGCGCTAAAATAAAGTCTCTCTTTAGCCCTCGTCATCCCCACATAAAACAGTCGCCTCTCCTCCTGGATATGAAAGTCACTCGACGGTAATATTTCTTTTATCAACGCCTCCGGGATTGGTATCGCCTCTCGCCTCTCCATGCTCGGAAATCGGCTCACCACCACATTCACCATAAAGACAACCGAAAACTCCAAACCCTTACTTGAATGTGCTGTCAAAATGTTCACCGCGTTATTTTCCGTCCAGTCCTCATTAGAAACTACCGGCGATTCTCCCAACTCGTTCGCCAACTCTATCCAATCAATCACTTCTCCCACTCTCGCCTCCACATTCTCATTTTCATACGCCCTCACCTTCTCAAAAAACTTGGCTACATTCTTGGCCCGCTTTTCAGCTTCCACATCTTCCGCTTTCATAAATTCAGAAAGCATCCCCGTCCCTTCCAAAAACCAATACAATAATTGCCCCGCGGACTCTTTATTCGTCAATTTCAAATGTTCACCAATTATTTTCACTACTTTTTTAATTTTCTCCGTTCCGTTTTCACTACATCCTGCCTTGTCAATTTCATCAACCGTCTCATACATACTCGCGCTCACCCTTTTCGCATATTTTGAAAGTTTGATTAAATCCCAATTATCTATTTCCAACCCTTCCATCGACAATAATCGATAGAAACTCAATGAATCCTCCGGATCAACTAACACTTTCAAGTAAGAAATTAAATCAATTATTTCTGCCTGACTGAAAAGCTTTCCTGGTCCCAAGAATTGCCAGGGTACACCACGCCTAGTTAGCTCCCGCCCAAAAGCCTCTCCATGATTATTAGCTCTTACCAAAATCGCCATCTCACCGTACTCGCATTCTTTACTAAGTCTAATAATTTCATTCACCACCATCTCCGCTTCCCGATCAATATCTTTTGCATATAATAACCGTATTTTTTCTCCCCTTGTTTTCTTGTTGCTCACCAATCTCTTGTCGATTCTTTCAACCACTTCTAATCGATCCGGGTTATTATTTACAATTAACTTGTAAGCCCCATTCAAAATTGCCTGTGTCGAACGATAATTTTTTGTCAAAACCACAATCTTTGCTTTTGGATATATTTTTCGAAAACCAGTGATGTTACTGATTGCCGCCCCACGAAATCGATAAATACTCTGATCATCATCACCACACACCGTAATTCTAGCGTCCTTCTTCTCCCCCGCCAAAAGTATCGCCAACTTGCTCTGCGCGAAATTTACATCCTGATATTCATCAACCAAAATATACTTATATTTTTCTCGATACCGTGCCAAAACATTCGGTCGTTTATCAAATAGCTCCAAAGTTTTTGCAATGAGATCACTAAAATCAAAAACGCTTTTGTTTATTTTCAACTCTTCGTACTTTTTACTTGCGTCTGCAAGCTCCCACCACTTTTCAACCTCAAGCATTTCCTCAACTTTTATTTTTGAGTTGTCGCTTTGTTTTTTGAGTTTTGAGCTCTGCTTTTTCACCCAATCCACATATTGATTGGGCGTTACATTCTCATCTGCCAACCGCGAAAAGTGAGTCAAGATCGCCTCCACATATTTTGTCGGATTCCCCAAAGGACGATAATAGTCCAAGTCAAACTCAAATAAGTTCTTCCTCACAAATTGAATTACGTTCGCCCCAGTCATCAACTTAAATCTCGGGTCCCACCCCATCGCTAAAGCCTCATCCCGAAGGATTCGATCACAAAACGAGTGAAAAGTTCCAATTGTCATTTCGCTATACCCCAGCGGTAGTGCCACATCTATCCTCTCCTGCATTTCCCTCACCGCCTTCTCCGTAAACGTGAGGGCCAATATCTCACCAGGGCTTGCCTGCCCCGAAGTAATTAAATACTTTATCCGCTCGGTAACAACCGTCGTCTTTCCCGTCCCCGCCCCCGCAATAATCAGTAAAGGACCCCCTTTATACTCCACCGCTTCCCTCTGCCGACGATTAAGCTTCATCAGGTTCATCCCCTCCCGCTTTCAAAGTTTTTGTTGTCTCAATTTTTTGTCCCAATTGAGAAAATCCAGTTAGCACACTTCCCATCATGTTGTAAGCATTATTAAGATGTCGCTGAAGTATCCCCATACTTTCTTCCACCTTAGTGTAATCTTTTTGTATCGCCCGCAAACTCGCAAACACCTCCCGCGCCTTACTCTCAATTTTTTGTCCTTCAAAGGAAAGAAGAATTGTCTGAAGATGCGCGTAGAGTGTCGTCGGCGAAACTGGATATACTCTTGATTTCTGGGCCAATTCAATCAGCTCTTCTTCATTAACCACCTCATAATAAACCGACTCGCTAGGGATATACATCAAGGCAAAGTCCATCGTTCCCTCTTCCGGCAAAATATATTTCCTACTTATATCCTTAATGTGTTTTCTGATGTCTCTATTAAAATCCGCTCTTACCCTTTTTCTCTCCTCAGCGTTTTCCGTCCTGTTCATTTTCGTAAAGTTCTCCATTGGAAACTTCGAATCAATGGGTAGTATTCCTGCTCCCGTCTTTATCACCGCATCAACTTTCTCTCCTGATTTAAATCCATACTGCAAATGAAACGAGCTCTTCGGAAACATCTGGGTTATCAAGTCTTTTAATACCTGCTCCCCAATATTTCCCCTCAATTTTGGGCTTTGTAAAAATTGCTGCAGTTCCCGCATTCCTCGCCCAATCTCACTAAACTCTCCAATATTTTTTTGCACTTGCCCAATCACCTTCGCCGCATTATCAAGCCTCTCATTCATCGATTGAGTATTGCGCTGCAGAGATTCCAACAACACTTTCCGGTCGTCTTTCGACCCACTCTGAAGCATTTTTATGATTTCCAGTAAATCATCTGAAGGCTTTTGAACTTCTTTCAATTCTGTTAACTTCTTATTAATCCAAAACCCCAATCCTAACAATAGTCCACTAAAAACGACGAGAAGGATAATTGGATCCATGGTGTAACATTTTACCATGCGGTAAAATGCCTTATGCGTCCCAAGCCAAGAACAAAAATCACTCCCCACTCAAGCGTCAATCCTAAGCCATTCATTTTGGTCTTTCTGCTCACCACCATCTTCTTTCTTATATCCTACGTCAGTCCACCCACCCCCGGAGCTCTTCCGCTCCTTTTTACCCTTATCTTCTTTACCAGCTTTGTCATTCTCTCAACCGTCATAAAAAATATCCGTCGTCTTTTCACCTTCTCCTTCTTCATTTGTTTCTTTCTCATCCTTCGATATTTCGACCTGGGAAACATTTTAAACCTTCTTCTCATGGTGGGCACCATCGTTGCTTTTGAACTTTTTCTTTCCAATCACTCTTGAATTGGTATAATTGCTCTCAACATGCGCCGAAGCCACAGTCTAAACTCCTCACTTCAAAAACAAATCGATCAGACTTTCATCCAAGTTCTTACGGAAATCAACAATACTGATCAATCGTCACATTTTATCTCTGGTTTTTTTACCCCCTCAGAAAAAGATATTTTAACCAAACGTTTTGCCATCGCCTATTGGCTCAAAAAAGGCCGAAGTTACAGTAACATCAAACAAAACCTCAAAGTTAGCTCGGCCACCATCGCCAAAGTTCAAGAAATGATGAAATCCCCCGGTTTTGAAGAAGCCCTCAAACGCCTCGAAACCGAAGAATGGGCCACAACTTGGGCCACACGTATTCAACAGTTTGTTCACAAATAGGTTATAGGGTAAAATACCCCACCTTTTTTAATGTAAGATATAGTCATGAGAAATTATTACATCACGACCACCCTGCCTTACGTCAACGCCGAACCGCACATTGGTTTTGCACTTGAAATCCTGGAGGCCGACTGTCTCGCACGTTTCCATCGTTTACTGGGAGAAAACGTTATCTTCAATTTCGGCACCGACGAGCATGGCCTAAAAATTTGGGAAAAGGCTAAGGAAGAAAACAAGAACCCCCTAGATTATGCCAACGAATACGCCGCCAAATACGACGATCTCAGACACGTTCTTAATCTCAGCTATGATAATTTCATCAGGACCACCGAACCTCACCACATCAGCGCCGCCCAAGAATTCTGGCAACGCTGTGAAGCCAGTGGCGATATCTATAAAAAAACATACAAAGCCCGTTACTGTGTTGGCTGTGAACTGGAAAAAACCGACTCCGAACTTGTTGACGACAAATGTCCCCTTCATCCCACTCGCAAACTTGAAATCATTGAAGAAGAAAACTATTTTTTTAAGTTCAGCAAATACCAAAAACCCCTGCTTGAACTCTACAAAAATAATCCCCATTTCGTTGTTCCCCGTTCCAAATTCAAAGAAATCATTTCCTTCGTTGAAGCCGGTCTTCAAGACTTCAGCATCTCACGCCTCAAAAGCAAGATGCCCTGGGGCATCGACGTCCCAGGCGACCCCAATCATGTCATGTATGTCTGGTTTGACGCACTAATTAATTATATTTCAACTCTAGGCTGGCCCGAAAAAGATATCTCCAAGTGGTGGCCTGGCATCCAAGTTGCTGGCAAAGATAACCTCAGACAACAATCAGCCATTTGGCAAGCTATGCTTCTCTCTGCCAATGTTCCTAATTCTAAACAAATCCTCATTCACGGCTTTATTTCCTTAGGTGGCCAAAGAATCAGCAAAAGCACGGGTAACACCATCAGCCCTTTTGACCTTGAACCAAAATATGGCACCGATGCTATTCGTTATTATCTTCTCGCCAAAATCCATCCCTTCAGAGACTCCGACTTTACCATTGAAAAATTTGAAAATACTTACAACGACGATCTTGCTAATGGCCTTGGTAATTTAGTTGCCCGCGTCGCTGGATTAGCAAACTCCGAGACTCTAGAGAAAACCACCATCAATAAACCTAGCCCTGCTATAAATAAACATCTGGAAAATTATCGTTTCGATCTCGCTCTCGCTTTCATTTGGAAAAACATCGGCATTGCCGACAAATTTATTAACAAACAAGAAGTCTGGAAACTAAAAGGTGCGGAAAGAACCAAAGCCCTCACTACTTTAGTCAATCAAGTAAGAATCATCGCCTATGACCTTCAGCCTTACCTTCCGGAAACTGCCGAAAAAATTCTTAATCAATTTCAAGAATCTCAGATCAAAACCAGAGCCCCTCTCTTCCCGAGACTCGAAAAACAAAATGCTTAGAAACTATCTAATCAATCACGAAAAAGGGGCCAAACGCTTTTTTGAAATCCTCCCTGGCCTTGTTTCTTGGAATCTCATCCTTTTCCCCTACTGGGGTATTTTCTTAATCCCTGAAGCTGTTGCCTACTTCATTCTCCTCTTTAATGTTTATTGGTTTTATCAAGCCTTCGGCATCGCTATCACCGCTACTATTAGTCACCTCAGAATCCAAGCCTCAATGAATTACGACTGGCTAGGAGACATCAAAAAATTCCCCGATTACAAAAAAGTCCGCCACGTCATCCTTATCCCTAACTACAAAGAACCTCTCCACCTCCTTGAACGCATCGTCAATTCTCTTGCCAAACAGGAACTAGACCCCAAACAACTCATCGTTGTCCTGGGAATGGAAAAAAGAGAGGACGAAAAAGAAAGAGGCAAAAAAACCCGGGCAATCATCAAAAAGTATCGCGAAACCTTCGGCCACCTCATCGTTTCCACCCATGAACTAGTTCCCGGCGAAAGCGCTGGCAAAGCTTCAAATGAAAGACATGCCGCTCTCCTGGTCAAAAAGGAACTTATCGACACCGGTAAAATCGACATGAAGTACACAACCATCAGCAGTTGCGATGTTGATCATGTTTATCATTCCAAACATTTCGCTGTTCTCACATACAAATTCCTTGATACCCCCGATCGCTACCGCAAATTTTGGCAACCTGCTGTCCTCCTTTATAACAACATCTGGCGCCTTCCTGCCATTACTCGCGTCCCAAATACCCTCGCGAGCATCTTTATTCTTTCCATGCTCCCTCGTCGTGACCGTCTTATTAATCAGCAAAACTACTCTCTCAGCTTTAAACTCCTACACGAAACAGACTATTGGGATCCCGACAGAATCCCCGAAGATTGGGGAATTTTCTTCAAAGCTTTCTTTGCCAATGAAGGTAAAATCGAAGTTGAACCCATCTATCTTCCCCTCTACGCTGACGCGATGGAAAGCACCACCACATGGAAAACTCTTAAGGGCCAGTATAACCAAGTCAAGCGCTGGGCTTGGGGCGTTTCCGACTCGTCCTGGGTCATCTATAACTACCTCACCACTCCCAATTTAAACTTCTGGGATAAAACTACTCGCGTCGCTACTTTTGTTCAGGGTCACTTCCTTTGGCCAGTCCATTGGTTTGTTATCACCATTGGACTAAGCCTTCCGGTCATCATCAATCCCGCCTTTGGTCGCACCACTCTCGGCTACCTCACCCCTAAAATTAGCTCTGCTATTTTAACGATCGCCCTCGTCTTTCTTGTTGTCCTTCTTATTCTCGATTACATTTATAAACCCAAGCGCCCCAAAGACTATCCCCTCTGGCGAGCCCTCCTTACCCCCCTAGAATTTATTCTCATGCCCGTCGCGACCTTTTTCTTTACTACCCTCCCCGGCCTCGACGCCCACACCCGCCTCATGCTCGGCAAATACATGGAATACAAAGTCACCGAAAAAGTCTAAAGCCTCTCCAACTCCTCTTTAATCAGAGGCACGATCTCTTTCCTCATAATTATCCCCTCCCGCTTCGTCATCCCTCTTTCGAATTTCACTCCTAAAACTTTTTCTAACAAACCCTTTGTAAATTCATCTACCACCATAAACACGTTAAACCCGCTCTCCAAATCCACACACGTCAAAAAGATCACATCCAGTCTATCCTCTTTCCTAAAGTCTTGTAAGAATTCCTCCACCTCATTCAGCTTCTCCTTCACAAATTCATCTACCTTCAGTATCTCCAATTGAAATATCGCAATCCGTTTCCCTCCAGCCTCCCACGTCCCCTTATCTTGCAAAAATATCTCCCTCAGGCTCCCGCGAAGTTCTGATTTCGCTTTAAACATTGCTTTCACCATCCGTTTATCCGCTCCTTTCTCAATCAACCAAGCCGCCATCTTCCTATCCCTCTCTGTCGTCACCCTATTCTTAAAGTTGATCGTGTTCGAGCCAATCGCCGCATAAAGCAACGCCGCCATCGGTCGCGATATCTCTACCTTCTTCTCAAAGAACTTCTCCGCGATCAGCGTTGCGGCAGACCCCACCAGTTCAATCTGAATTTTCGCGTTAACAAAAATCTCCGCTTCGTGCGCTTTTCTGTGGTCAATCACCTCTATTACCTGCTCCGGCCTAATCAATTTTGAAACTCGCACGTCACTTGCATCCACCAAAATCACTTCACAACCTTCATTAATCAAATCTTCTCCAGTCGCAACCTCCAACCCCAATTTATCCAACACAAACTGTGCCTCACGGTGCGGTTTCCCAAAAACCACCGCCTTCGCTTCAATCCCCTGACTATTCAAAAACTCTTCATAAGCTAGCGCACACGCCACACAATCCAAGTCTGGATCAGTATAGCCCGTTATTAATATCTCATTCATACCAGCCACACTTTAAACAAATAAACTGAAGTAATAATGGAAATCACGGTAATCACCTGAGCCATTATCTGGTAGACAAACCATATCGTGTACTCGTCAGCAAAAACTTTATACCCTGGCAAGCTCTTTCCCGGTATCCTTCTAATTGTTGAAAACTGCTGATTAAAGTAATAAATCGTCTCACCCAAACTTCGTACCACCCAAAACACCGAGAAAATAAGTAGAAACAATATCCAGTCGTTCATTAAGTAAACCGCCAAACTCACCAAAAACCAAAATAGCCCAAAAACC
>Ga0208958_1004168_pt1 | contig 10585 bp, 20 predicted proteins | sample RifOxyB1_FD_184032 | JGI IMG/M metagenome (GOLD analysis project Ga0208958, IMG submission 184032) | Soil microbial communities from Rifle, Colorado - Rifle Oxygen_injection B1 (SPAdes) | ecosystem: Environmental > Terrestrial > Deep subsurface > Rock core/Sediment | place: Rifle, Colorado...
TCCGTCGTCATCGCAAGTGCAATCTTCATCACTGCAATCGCAAGCTTCTCCGTGAACATGCTGTTTTTGCGCTTCATCAATTAATTTCATAAATGCGTCGTTCATTTCATTCATCGCATTTCCCAAATCTTTTTTTGCTTCTTCTAATTTTCCAATTTGCTTTTCAATTATTTCTTTTGTTTCAGGAATAGTTTTCTTGACAAAATTTTGCCCGCCGATGTCAACAGTCAAATTCTCGTCGGTTAATTTCGCTTTCGCGAAAATTCCTCTTCCAATTGGCGCGAAAATTTCTTTTCCCGTCGAGCCAACCAATTCGTCAAGTCCAAGATTCAACTGGCTCATTTCAATAATTCCTTTTTCAACTGCTTGAAGTTGCTGTTGGATTTGTTGCATTTGCTGTTCAAACATGCTTAACTTAAACATCAGTTCCTGTTGATTTTCCATAAAAATAAAGAGAAATCTTCAATTAAAAACCTTTCTTATCTAATCCACTAAGAAAACCAACTGGTTTAGTCTTCAATTGATATAAATATGAATTGCTTTTCCGATTAGATAAGTAGCAATGATTACAAATATTGTGATTATTAAGTGCTCTGCAATAACTTTTGATGCGGATTTTTTTCTTTCCTTCGCGATATAAAAACTAAGAACTGCAATTAGAAATAAACCCCAAATTACACTGACCACGACTGCAGTTGTAAGATTAAATAAAATAATTAGGAGAATAAAACTTAATGCAAAAATAAATTTTGAAAATAATGTTGCAAAAGTTGATTCCCAAACTTGTTTAGGTGAATTCTTTTTTTCTTCCTCTTGAGAGATATGTATTCCCATCGCATCTGAAAGCGAGTCCGCAATTGCTATCACGAGAATTCCGCTGATGATTATCATTTTAGATTCAGTGCTTGAATACAAACCAATGATTAATCCAAGTGTGGTTATTATTCCCGACGTCAAACCAAAACTAAGCCCTTTTTTCACAGATTCTTTCATCTTATACAACATTCATTATTTTTCTCAATACGCTGCTGAAAATAATGCTGAATACCAAATAAAACCAGAACCATGTAAAGAAACCGAAAAATTTGAATTCCGGAATTAATTCAAAATAATCCATAAACCATCTAAATGACAAAATGAGGGGAATACCAGTGTATGCAATCGCACGCATGGATAATTTCATCGTTTTTGGGATAAATTCAAGTTGCTTTTTTTGAAGTTCCATAATCTTTTCAGGATTATCTTTATACTTCTTCATTTCTTCCTGAAGAATCTTTTGTTCTTTTTTCATCTCCCTCAATGTTTCCTGATCTGTCCCATATTTTTGAACTAGCGTCGTGATAAATGTAATAATCAAAACCACAATCATCATTCCCCAAGTAAGATTCCAGTTCATCAAAAATCCCGCAGTAGGATTCAGAATTGAATGTACAGTATTTTTTATTACAGGAATGCTATTCCAAAGCGAAGCAATTGCTAAAGAAACAATCATCACAAAAATAATCGGCGCAAAACTTCCCTCTTTTCCTGAGTTATTCATTTTATTTAAAGTCGAAATTGGTTTTTAAAAGTTCTTAAAGATTTAACTTCCCATAAACTTTCGCATTGCAGGATTCATATCAACTGAATGTTGTTGAGCAATGTTTTGATACATTTGGAACATAATCATAATCACCAGCAGTATCGCTGTTCCAGATACAAGAGCCCCCAATAAATTACTAATTGAAGCAAGGAAACCAATCGCAGCGCCGCCCATTATTGTCAATGGGATGATATATCTATCAAGAATGCTCTCAAGAACTCTAGTGTCTTGCCTGAATCCTGCTAATTGCAATCCAGACGCAACAATTTTATTTGCTTGTCCCTTTGAATCCATCCCAGATGTTTTGACCCAGAATAATGCGAATATCGTCGAGAAAAACATAAAAAATACTGTGTGCGTTATTCCCTGCACAAGGTATATTGGTAAAAATCCTCCGCGAATAATAAGTTCTAATAAATTAGTTGAACCCATCCAGAATGCTAAACCAGAAACCGCCTGTCCGTCGATAAAATGCCCAAGGAAAGAAAAGTAAGATGCGAACTTTGCCATGCCAATGCATTCACCCCCTTCAATCAAACAAGGAGAAGCAGCATTTTCCATAATGCCCCCGAGCAACTGGAAATTTGCAATCAATGCAGCAGTTAAAATTACTGGAATAACCGAAGCATAGAAAAAAGACAAAGGCCATTTAATATTATAACCGCGAATTCTTCCGAATGAAAGCGGAATTTCCACTTTCAAAGATTGAGCCCAGACAATTATTCCAAAGATTATTACAGTGGCGATAATCGCGGCAAGCGCAGATACAAATTCCGTCGGATGTTTGTCAATGATGGATTGCATCAAAACAAAAACTTTTCCTGAACAAGCGGTATTCTTAAAATCCAGCAAACAATTTTTCCCTTGTTGATTTATGAATTGAAAGGCGCTTGTGAAAATTCTCCACGATACTCCTGCTGCAATAAACAAACTCACACCAGAACCAAATCCCCATTTGCTTGTAACTTCATCCATGTAGAAAATCGCAAGTCCGCCGATGATTAATTGCAAAATTAGCAAACCCGTAAAACCTGGCGACGCTTCAAGTCCTTTCATCAAAACATAAACTGCAGATTCAAAAATAATAAAGAAGAAAACTAAAAGTTTTTGAATTCCCTGAAAAAATTTCTTTCCTTCAACAGTGTTCGTGTCAATATTCAAAATTCCAGCTCCTGTAAGCAACTGCAAAATTATCGACGCCATTACAATCGGTCCGATTCCCAGCGAGATGATGCTTCCAAAGTCAGTTCCAAGAATTATCGCAAGATATTCAAATCTTGACAATGCATTTTCCGAAAGTCCGAACAGAGAAATATTTGCAAGAACGAAAAACGCAACTAAAATAATTAGTGTCCATTTCAATTTAACGTTAAAACTAAGTTTTTTTTCTTCTGGTTTCCTGACTTCCGGAATGTAGCTAAATATTCCTCTCAAATCCATATAATTATTTAGAAAGAGTATTTTTAAAGTTTTGTTGAGGGTTTATTTCTTCTTAACAATTTCTTTTTTAACTTCTTTAACATTTTTCTTTTCTGATGATTTTTCTAATTTCACTTCTTCCTTTTTTCCCTCGCGGATTTCTTTCTTTTGCAGAATTATTTCTCCGCCGGCTTTCTGAACTTTTTCAATCGCTGAAGCAGAAGCTTCTTTTGCTTTTATTGTTAATTTCTGTGTGACTTCGCCTTCGCCAAGAATCTTGTAATTTTCCAAATGAACAATTTTATCTTTTGTGTATTTTTTAAGATTCAACTGAATATCTCGAAGATTAATTCTCTTTCTTGTGTCTCTTTTTGTTCCACGGCTTGTTATTCCTTGCTTTCCAAAATAATTATGTCCATATAATTTATTGATTAATGTTTTTTTCTGGTCTGCTCTTTTTCCGCTTCCAGACATTCCTTTTCCACCTCTGTGTCCAGAACCTTTTCTTTTCTTTCGAGCTCCGCCTCCGTGAGTTCCACGTCCTCTTCCGTGCATTCTCGATTCTTTTTTTCTTTTTTTTGTTTTCATTGTTTAACTAACTCCTGTAATCCTTTTACCCTAAAAATATTTTTTTCAGGAATTACTTGAACTGCAAATGAAAAATGGCTTTTATGACTTATAACTTCTTCTGCATTTTCCATCCATTGATCTGCAACTAAAATATAATTCTTTTTTTCTTTTTCAATATTTTCAAAAACATGTGTCTTGCCTAAGTCCCCATTATAATTTCCCATATATTGTCCATTTAATTTAACATAACTTGGGTGTAATCGTATTTTATAATTTTCATCTTTTGTTAATCTTAAATTTTCCATTTTACAACATCCTCAAAATCAAATCATTTATTTTTTCTTTATTATTACCTAAAACACCTTTTCCGACGCTGAAATGCTTTTTGCTTTCAATTCCTTTTCGTGGAGGATGTAATCTGAAAAACGGTTTCAAATTCAAATCTTCATATTTTTTTCCTTTTTCAAGTTCTTCAATAACTTTTTTTGAATCTAATTTTTTATCTTTGTTGATAATTTTTCCTCGAGCTTCAATCAGTTTTTCAAAAGTTGATTTGTTTATTTCTCCGTATGCAACAAAATCTCTGACTTTTTTAAGCATGCCCAACTGTTCTTTCGTCGGTTTAACAAAAACAACGCACGCATATTTTTTTCTAATTCTCAATCTGTGAAGAGTTTCAACTATCGGCGCACTCAAATTTACCTGCCCTGTTATTCTAATTATCGCAATCATTGTGTTTGTCTCCCTTGCATATTTGTTTTTTCTAATGCTTCTATGCACGCTTTAACTAAGTTAAAACTTGTTCGCTTTTTTCCTGTTGTTCGACTGTAAACATCTTTAATTCCTGCAAGTTTTAATACTTTTTTTAATTCATTTGCAACAACCAATCCGGTTCCTTGCGGCGCTGGAATCAAAGTTACTGTGACGCTCCCTTCTTTTCCCATTACCTTAAACGGAATGGAATGCAGTTCAGAACACGCGCAATCAAATCCTGCGCAAGCTCTTGTGACTTTTATAATATTGAGTTTTGCTTTTCTGACTGCCTTGTCCCTCGCTGGAAGAGTTTCTTTTGCTTTTCCTGTTCCGATTCCAACGTGTCCGTTTTCATCGCCGACAACAGCCATTGTGGAAAAAGACGGAACATTTCCTTCCTTGGTTTTTCTCTGCGTTTGTCTCCACGCTCTTCTCTTTCCTCCGCCGAATTTACCTTTTGCTTGTCCGATGGAAATCAAATCAGATTTAATATTCAAAAGTGAATCAACAATTTCTGCTTCAAGAATTTTTTTCTTTGCTTCCAAAATCTCGTCGATATCTTTTATTTTTTTGTTCCGAACATCTTGCCCCAACTTTGTCTTCGGATTCCACGCATTCAACGCGTCCCTTCCTTCTTCTTCTCTTGAACGTCTTTTGTAAACCGAGCCGCCATAAACTTTTCCTTCAGTTTCTTTTTTCACTTCTTCAAGTTCTTTCAAATCCTTTGCGTCTAAAATTTCTTCAGGAACTTCTGCGTATTCGTCGTCGGATTCTGCAATTTTTTCAATTTCTTCTTGTGTCATTTTAAAATTTGTACCCCTTTATCTTTTCTTCATATACTTTCAGGTTTATTGAATCTCCGGCAACCCTCTTTAATGCATCATATTTTTCACGGGAACTTTCTAATCTTGTTGAAGTTTTCTCTCTGCTTGCATTTAACCTTGTTAGTTCTGTGCAAATCTCTCCGACGGCAATATCCAATTCCTTTTCTAATCTATTCATTATTACAGTTGTCATTTTTCTTTGTCTATGCTTGATTTAATTTTTTTAATATCAATTTTTTCTTTTAAATTCTCTCCCATAATTCTGTTTTCCTCGGGGAAAGTTTCTTCTTTGGTTTTTATTTCTATTCCTGCATCAACCAATCCTTTCAAAAAAGCATGCGGTTTTGTTTTATGTTCTGTTCTCAACATTCCAAAATCCACAATTGGAGTTTCAAGTTTTTTGTTTTTAATCTGCTTACCGATTAAGTATCCTGTAAGATATGAAGCAGGAATTGATTTCAAGCTTCCGGAATTTTTTTCAGGCCAGCCGAATTTCAAAAGTTGTTTTGAATTAACTCCGATTTTTATTTCGTCTCTCGCTTCAGAACTTTCCACATATTGCGCGATAATATAACGATTTGTCCGTCGGAAAACCACTCTTGGCTTCTCGCTTTTCAAAAGCTTAACTCGTTTTCCGTAATCTGTTTTGAATTCTTTTCTTCGTTTTCTTAATGTTTTCATTTTAAACTCCCATCCTCTCTAAAAGAGGAGCATAATTTTTTAAGATTTTATCTTGTATATATAGTTCTGCACGTTCTACAATCTCTTGATTCCAATTTCCTTCTCTTTCGTCAAAATCTATTAATGTTAATCTTCCATCAAGTTTTGTGATTAAATTATATTCATAACATTCTTTTCTAGCAGGAAAAAGCTCTTGAGTAATAATCCCAAATTTCTCTCCATCCACAATTAATTCATAATCTCCTGTTTCTCGTTCCTTCATTTCTCTTGCTAATTCCTTAAAATTAATTTCATCACGTTGAGTTTTTATTTCTATTGTTTTCATTTTCTAAATCCTCCAATGTGTTCTCTTAAATGCGCTTTGCTTCTAAACTTTTTGTTTCTAATTCTTTTTCGAATTTCAGTTATTTCTTCAGCAGATAATTTTCCCTGCTTTTTTAATTCTGCAACATATCCTCTCAATTTTCTCGTCATAATAACATAATTCTTTTTTCTTACATTGACTTTCTTTTTAATATTTCCAACTCCTCTTCTTCTCTTTCTTCCGATTATTTTTCTTCTTCCTTTGACATCTTTAATTACAATTGCTCCTCTTTTTTCCAATTCACGAATATCTTGTTTTGTAAGCGCTTCTTTTATTTCACTCAATCTTGATTGCACAAACATAACTCTGTCTCTTCCGACGTTAAATGTCTTCATTGCAAGTTCTTTTTTAGATTTTAAATTCATTGTGATTGTGCCTCCGGTTCCTCATGATAGGTTACAAAATATTTGCTTCCTTTTTTGAAGAATTCATTCCTGATTCCATCTTTTTTCTTGAAATCAAAATATGGATAGGGCATTGAATTGCCATAATGAAATAGAAGTGTCGATGTAGCAGTAACTTCTCCAAAATTAGGAATGTCTAATCTTGTAGGATTTACAATCAACCCTCTGCCTGAAAAAATTTTCTCAAGATATCTAATTGTTTCTTGTGATTTTATTTCTTGCGCTTTCATTTTTTATCCCCGCTGGTTTTATCTTTTGATTTTGTTTTTTCATTCTTCGCTTTTTCTTTCTTTTTTTCTTCAACTTTGCTTTCTTTTATTTTTTTCTTGAACATTTTTTGTCTCTCAATTTTTCTCAAAAATTTCTTTGAATTAACATTCGCAATTTCAATTCCTTTTTCTTTTGCTTTTTTGATTATTTCCATTTTTTTCTTGTTCCCGATTTTTCCGACGATTGCAATATTCATTTTTGTCATTTTTTCCAAATCTCGAAGATTATTTACTGCCTTTGGAATTTTTTCATTTATTTTTCCTCTTCCTTTTTTTTCTGTTCCGTAACCGATGCTGACTGTTGCAGGATATCCTTTTCGTTTTTCCCTCATCTTGTTGTCTCTTCCTTTCGGGCTTCTCCAAACCTGCTTTTTCTTTTTTCTTAATCCGATTTTTGAAAATCTGTCAACGCTTCTTCGCAGGAATTTTTTTACCATTAGATTTCCCTCCCAGCTTTATTTGTCATAAAAATTCCGTCCTGAAAAACTCTTCTGTCCCTCATTCTTATCGTCGTTGCTTTCTCAAAGTTCGCTGCAGTTTGTCCCGCAATCTCTCGGTCCACAGAAGTAATTGTTATATTCTGCCCATTGATCTTGACATCTGCTCCGTCGAGAAGTTTAACTTTTCGCGGAATTTTTTCTCCAAGGAAATTTTTTACAAGAGCTTCATTGCCTTTCATTTCAATTGTCATAGGAAAATGATTGAAGCATACTTTTAATCTGTATTCAAATTTCTCTTGAACTCCTTTTATCATATTCTTAATGTGAGCAACATTTGTGTTAATGAGTTTTTTTTCATTCTTTGTGGCTTTCTTATACCCAATTATTATTTTATTCTCTTTCAACTCAAAAATTAATCCTTCTGTCTTGAGTTTTCTGGAAACTTCTCCTTCTTTCCCCTTGACATGCAGAATGCCGTCTTTTAATTTAACTTCCACTCCGTCGGGGATTTCAATTTCATGAATTATTTCTTTTCTCATTTTAATAAAAATAAGCTATCAAGCTTCCTCCGATTTTTTCTTGTTCTGCTTCTTCGTGCGTCATCAATCCTTTGTTTGTCGAGATGAGCATTGTTCCAAGGTTTCTTGCAGGAAGATATCTTCTTTTGTATCTTTCAATCTGCGAAAATGAGCAACTGAATCTTGGTTTGACAGCTTTGCATTCAACAAAATCCCCTAAGGTAACTTCAACTGATTTTTCCTCGCTGTTAATTTTATATTTCTTAATTGCTTTTGCCTGTTTCATTATTTTCAAAATTTCAATTAGAAGATTCGAGATTATTTTTATTTCTACAACTTCTTTTCTCGCTTTCTTCGCGTTTCTTATCATGTTTATTCCATCGGCAACTACATCGTGTGACATTTTATAAATTTACTCCTAATTCTTTTAATTGTCTTTGGTAATTTGTTACATCTTTTTTCCCTTCCCGAAGCGCATTTAAGCATTCTCTTACATTTTGATAATCTATTTCTGTTATACGATTGGGGTAATCCCTAAAAATACCAATTTCCTCTTGAAGGAGAAATTCGTTCATTTCAATTTTTTGTTCTTCCAAACTTAGTGTCATTTTAACTATATTTTTGAAAACCGATTTCTGTCGCGATTTCTCTGAAACAGTGTCGGCATAAATTTAATCCGTATGATTTTATGTGCGCTCCAAACCTTCCGCATCTCTCGCATTTTTGCCTAGCGATTCCTGTTGTTCTTTCCTTCGGCTTGTTGTGCTTTATGAACTTCGCTTTTTTTTCTGGTTTGCTATCCAATTGCGTAAACATTTTTTTCCAATCACTTGCTGTCATTGTCTGTATTCTCCTAAAAATTTATCATATTTAGCAAAATCTTCGTTTCCTTCATTAATCCACGTAAAACTTGCCCTTTTTCCATTGATAGTCCCAATATCAATTCTTCTTGGGTCGCTTGGAGATGTTAGCATGTCTTGTATTAAAATTGCTTTACTAATTTTTCCTTCTATTTTTTCTATTTCATAAACTCTGTATTGGGTTTGGCTAAGTGGCATACCGTCGACTAAACAACCTTTTTCCGCATCAACTAAATTTTCTAATCTAATTATATTTTCGGAATTCATTTTACTCAAATTCCACTTGGAATTTTTCTTCCATAAATTTAATTATTTCTTCTTTGCTTATCATTTGTCGTTCTGGAATTTTTCCTTTTTTCATTTTTCTTAAATTAACTCGTTTTCCCGCTCTTTTAAAGACGACGGTAACATCAAAACCGCGGATTCCAATATCTCTTTGATATTCTATCCCAGGAATTTCAATGTATTCTTTTATTCCAAATGAAAAATTATTCTCACTGATTTGTTTTTTTCTTACCTTGTTATCCACAGTTGCCAGCATTCTTTTCAAAAGTTCATCTTTTCCTTTTCTTATTGTAACAACTGCGCCAACTTCCAATCCCGGTCTTATTCCCAGCGTCGGAATTCTTTTTTGAGATTTCATCCTTGCAGGTTTTCTTTTTGTCAGAAATTGCAAAAGTTTGTAACCTTTCTCCAAATCTTCCCCAATCCCGCCGACATTAAGCACGATTTTTTCTATCTTTACTTCCTGCATTGAATTTAATTTATCTTTTTTCATTTTATTCTACCACCATAATTTGTTTAATTAAAACATTAATATGCTCTTCTCCGACGCTGATGCTTACCATTTTTCTTTCGAGTTTTAATTTTCGGATTGTTCCTGTTTTACCCGAGTGCTTTCCTGCAAAGACAATAACTTTCGCATTTTCTTTTAATGGCAGAACCTTTTCTATTTTTCTGTCCTTTAAATTTATTGAAACAGAATCTCCTGTGTTGCATTTTATCTCTGTCAGGAAATTTCTTCCGTCGCTTAAATTAACTTGAGTTTTCTTTCCCTTCATCGTTTTTTTGTCAATAACTTTTGAAATTTTTGAATTTGCTTCTTTTTCGCTTATTTTTTCCAAAGCGAATTTTCCTAATGCCGATAAATTAATTCTGTAATGTTTTTTCGCTGGAACAATTTCAATGACGTCAAATAAAACCGCATTATTTTTTTCGTCCTTGATAATTCTGTTGTTATGCAAAACATTCTTTGAAGTAATTGCTCTCTTTGCTTCTTTTCTGTTTTGAACTATTTTTAACATATCTCTTAAAATTATTAGAATCGGAATTCCCTTCCAGATATTGCTGTTTGGTCTAACTACATACGCTGTTCCTTTTCTCGCAATCGGCCAATTCTTCGGCGCTTTTTGTCTTTTTAGATGACTCATTTTTTTTTCTTGCCCTCTAATTCAGTGTTTTGGTGCACACCGAGCGGTGCTGATTTATCTTTTGAATTTTCTGTTTTAATCTCTTTGCTTTTGTTTTTTCTATTTAATTTTGCCATTCTTTTCTTGTCGTCCAAAATCAATTCAATAATCTGCAAATTTGAAGGTTGCATTAAAACATTAACTTTTGAACCATCAAGTTTTTTTATTTGAATATTTTCAATTGCGACTTTTGCTTTTTTCAAATTAACAATTGTTATTTTTCCTTTTTGTTTTTTGAACTTCCCACGCATAATTTTCACTGTGTCACCTTTTCGCACTGGAGTGTTTCTCTTTCCATATTTCTTTCTCAATTCTTTGTTCAAGTTCACACTGACAAATTTCTTTCTCTCATTCAACGGAGCATTTGCTCTGAATTTTCTTTGTTTCCGAGGCTGTTTGCTCGATTTCCAGCTTGTTTTAAATTTTTGTTTC
>Ga0208958_1004170_pt1 | contig 10582 bp, 13 predicted proteins | sample RifOxyB1_FD_184032 | JGI IMG/M metagenome (GOLD analysis project Ga0208958, IMG submission 184032) | Soil microbial communities from Rifle, Colorado - Rifle Oxygen_injection B1 (SPAdes) | ecosystem: Environmental > Terrestrial > Deep subsurface > Rock core/Sediment | place: Rifle, Colorado...
AGTTATTGAAAGAATTTTTATTATACCACTTTCATCTGGATTCTTGTTAATCCCAACAGCATTTAATTATAAACTCAATTAAACTAATTATATCCTCAAGAGTATAACCAACAACACATTATTAATTTGCACATTAACTTCTATAAAGAATTAAAAAATACAAAAGAATAAACAAAATTATTTCTTTAATAAAGAAACTACCCCATTAATTAATAACCCTGTTCCGAGAAAAATTACTATTGCAAAAAGAGCCTTATCAGCAGAAGTTAATTGTAGTAGCTTTGAACTTAAAATAAGAACACCTAGAGAGAGAATTATCTCAAGGAAATAACCTATTTTTTTCAAACTCTTAGTTTGTATATAGATTACTATTGCAAGAATAACCACTACAAGAGCCAAAACAGAAAATCCTAATACAGCCATATTCACCTCCTTGAATAAAAAGTGAAAAAGAAGTTTATAAATTTTATCGGCAATGAGATATATTAGCAAATAACGCAATCAGAAAAATTCTCTTCAAGACTACTCATATTTTACAAAAGAATTAAGTTCGTCCTCAAGCTTTAAAGTAAACTCCATTAACTGGCTTAATTCTCTTTCTACATACTTTTTATCTGCCATTTCTTTTTTTTCAGAGGTCATTTTACCCAGGATTCTCTCTATCAATGTCTTTTCTAAATCTAAGAAGGATGCACTCAACTCAACCCAGATTTAGGATGACTGAATTAAATTGAGAGATGTTTAATAAATGAAGTATAGACTAAATTAAGTCTTCTGTTCCAACAAAAGATATTTAATCCTTTCTCCATAATTTTTTTAAGAAGAACTCCCTTATAAATATTTATATTCACTATAAGATAATAATCAAGCATTTAGAAATCGTCTTATTCTTTTCTCAAATTCCGGTATATCTTCTTTTCTAATCTGGGCGCCAACAGCATTTTCATGCCCTCCTCCAGTTGCATTTTCAAATCCTTCAATTGTTTTTAATATTAAATCCCTTACATTTTTTCCCCTTGCAGAAATATTGGCTTTTACTCCCTTTGTATAAATAACCACTATAATCTTGTCAGGAAAAGCATATTTAAGTCCATTTGCTATATCTGAACTCATGCTTGTATCTCCTGCATACTTAAAAAATAAAATTTCCCCTGAAATATTTTTCTTTGCTTTTAAAAGAAATTTATTATACTTTTTATCAATTTCCTCAAATCTTTTGTGCATTATCTTATTTTTAGGATTTTCTTCAAGAATATCATAGGGAGTTTTTGCATTCATTAAAAATTTCATCATTTGAATAACATTGCTTATTCTGTCTTTAAGGCTAAACCCCAAAATCCTTGCAATTTTCCCTATTTCAGAGCCATAAAAAATTTCAAAAGCCTCTTTGGAATTTATTCCTAAATCAGGATAATCTTCAATAAAATCCATGTAAAAATCAGGTATAAAATTATCTGAAATGCATCCCACTACTCCAAGCCAGATATCTTCTTTTTTTTTGCTGACTTCATAGCAGATAAAAGTAACTGGCTCATTTGATTTTTCCTTGCCAAACAAAGGATTGTAATAATTAACAAATTCCGGAATTTGCTCTTTGTCTATATCATGATGATCTATCCAGACAAGAGGGATATTCACTTTTTCAACTTCCTCAAAAAATTCTTTTGAAATCTCTGGTTTGTCAAGGACAAAAATATAATCTGAATTAAATTCCTGGACTTTCCTGAAATAATCTTTTATCATAGAAGGAGAGCTTTTTATTGGAAACCCCTTCCCTCTCCCAAGGTATCTCTGCAAAAGCAAAAAACTGCATAATCCATCCTGGTCATTATCAAAAAAGAAAACAGGATTCTGTGCTTTTTCCAGATGCTCGCGTATTTCATTTATTTGCTTTGTGGTTAGCATATTATATCATCTTTCCCACTACTATCTTTTCTTTTAGACTATATATTTCTTCCTTAAAAAAAGAGAGCATACCCTCGTTCTGGAATACCCTTAACAATTCTTCATCGCTTGCAAGAAGAATCTTGTCCAAAAACTGAAAATTTGAAATTAAGGAATCCACATATCTCTCAAGAATATTTGTCTTGCTTAAAATCCTTAATCCTTTTGGGGAAACCTGCTTGTCATGCAGTTCTTCAAAAAGCATTCTTGAAATATTTAGGGGTTCTAATAAAAAATCAAAATCCATTTTCTCCAGCATTTTCTCTGCATAAGAGTGATTTGAGCCAAAATAATCTTTTAATAAAAGCTCTTCTTCTTTATCCAGGCCCCTTGTAAGATCTTTTAGTCTCATGCTTACAATTGCCCCTTCTTTACCCAGTTCTATTAAATATCTTTTAACCACCTCTGAAATTCTTTTTATTATTTCAAATCTCTGTATAACCCCACAAACATCTTTTATAGCAACAATTCTCTGCAATTCAAGAATATTCAGATTATTAATTGATTCATTAAAGCTTTCTCTTTGTTTTTCCAGAATCTGAAGAGTTTCTGCTGCCCTTCTTAAAATCTCAGAGCTTTCCTGAAGTTCATGTTTTTTATCTCCCTGGTAAAGAGTTATCTTTTTTCTCCTTTCAGAAATTGCAATAACAATCGCCCCTGTCTGTTTTGCTGTTCTTTCAGCAGCCTTGTGCCTTGTTCCTGTTTCTTTTGTCTGAATTTCCTGATTAGGAAAAAGAAAAGAATTTGCAAAAAGAATTTTTTTTATATTTTTGGACAAAATAATTGCTCCATCCATTTTAGCCAGTTCAATTACCTTTTGTTGTGTGAATTTCTGATGAATGCTGAATCCTCTCTGAAAAACAGGAGCTATATTTCCATTATCAACTACAATAAGGGCCCCCATTTCTGCCCTTAATAAATCATCCAATGCCCCCCTTATAGAAGTTCCGGGGGCAACCATCTTAAGAACATCAATAAAATCCTTTTCTACAATTCCCAATTTATCCTGTTCACTCTGGGGAACAAATAATTCAGAAATTTCAGTGTCTTTTTCCATAAAGAAAAAGAAATATTCAAATATATAAGCTTTTATGCATAATTTTTACTATTAAAGAATTATCCAAGATTAAGTCATGATAAATTGCTAATATAATAATTAAAAATAAACTCTTAAAATATTGCTCAACTATTACTAAATTTACAACTAACTTATTTAAAAAGAGATGATAAATAATTCCATACAAAAACAATTAATTACTTTGCAAAAGTCTTGGCAACAATTAATGGAAAAATCAGGCTTGCTTCTGCAAATACCTTTACTCTTTTTGCTTTTGGCAGGATTTTTCCCCATGAAACAGCTTCTTCTGGTAAAGCCCCTGAATCACTCCCATCATATTCAGGAAGAGTGTTGATATATACTGCATAATCTGCTCCATTCCTGAACATATTCGCATTGCATATATGGTGCTTGATAAATCCCTCTCCAAGCACAATAATTCCTGATTTCTTAATTCCCAGGGTAGTATTGTTGATTTTCCAGATATCTTCTGCAACATCCACCTTAAAATCAGGATGCTTTGACTTGAAGAAATAAATCATATCCCCTAAACTCCCATCTGTAATTGCAGGACAAAAAACAGGTATTTGGTTTTTCCATGTCCAGTAATAAATTGACTTTTTATTGTTTATTTTCTTTCCAAGTTCCCAGACTAATTCACTTGGTGTGACAATCTCTCCTGTTTTTTTCTGCTTTTCATAAAAATACTCAAGAACAGGAATAATAAATTCCTCAAATGCACAATATCTTGAATTTGGGATAAAAATATTTCCTGCCCTGTTAATTCCTTTTTTTCTTAATTCGCTTCCAGAAGCCCTGAAATTCCCTAATTTAAAGTCACCCAGGCATTTTATTATATCTTCTTCAATTCCTCCTGCAGAAGTTACAAGAACATTGATTTTTTTGTGCTCTGCAAGATATCTTAAAATATCCCTTAAACCAGAAGTCACAATATTTGAAGTATATCCTAAATAAATAAAGGATTTTGAAGCAATCATTTCATTGATTATTTCAATTGCTCTTGAAAAATTGCTTGCCTGCAATCCCGTTGAAGCATAGCTTTCAAGAATTTTGTCATAATTTACTCCTGAATTAAAATCATATCCTTTTATTTCAATTCCTTCTGCTTCTTCTGACTTTCTGAGCACATTTTTTCTTGCTTCTTTTTCCCTATTAATTCCCATATTTTCACCACCTAAATTCAGTATATAAGGGTTTCTAAGCAAAAATCGTGCAATCAAAATCTTTTTAAATAAAAATACCCTATAACTTTACAATGAACAAATGGTTTGAATTACTATTGGGATTGATTCTTCTTGTTGGAACAATTGTTCTTGTTTTTCCGGGAATGCCTTTGGAATCCTGGGGAACTTCAGCATTAATTGTTCTCAAAGGAGGATTGGCATGGATAGTGGCAATTATAGGATTGCTTCTTATAATTCTCGGAATAAGTGAGATAAAAGGATAATTATCTTCCAAAAAATATCAATCCACCCTCAATAATTGCAGCTATAATCAGCAGAGGAAGAATTAGAAAAACAAAAACTCTTAAAGAATTTATAAAAAATTTCTTAAAAGATTTCTCCTTATCTTTCTGAAAAACAAACATTCCAAATTTTAATCCCATTGCAAGGGAAATAATTATGGCAGGCAGTTCAAATATTCCATGAGGAAGAAGACTAAGCAAAGAACCTGCTCCTTCAGATGCAACAGAAACAGAAGCAACATATCCAAGAACATATCCATTAGCAATAGTCAAAATCAAAGGGAAAATTCCAATTAAAAATCCAAAAATCAATCCAAAAAAACCAGCCTGCAGATTATTAAAGAATATAAACAAAATTAATTGTCCAGAAGACATTCCAGAAGTTTTTTCAAGAATTTCCCTTATATAGTCTAAAATGGTTTTTTCAAGAACATCGGGAATAGGAATAAAAAATCCTATTAATGCAAAAATAAGAAATAAACCTGTAATAACCCAGATAAAAGTGCTTGTTTCTTTGATATATTTCCAGCTCTGAATATAATTACTTTTCAGAAGATTATTTTTTTTGTTTTTTGTTTTTTTCATATTAACTAAACCTTTCTCTTATTAATCTTGTTTTGTTTTTATATTTGTTTCGCAAATACAAGCCATACAACAATCCTGCAACCAAACCCCCTAAATGAGCAGTATTTCCAATCCCGATATTTCCTGCAAGAGAAATTAGCCATAAAACAATAAGCATTCCTGGAGCAGCATATTTCATTTTTATTGGAATAGGAATAAACATAACATAAACAGGCAGATTAGGGGTTAAAAGAACCAGTAACCCAATTAATCCAAATAATGCCCCTGATGCACCAACTGCATATGCATTCATATCAGATGGGAAAATTAATGCAAAAAACACAAAGAATAATGCTGCAAAAAGTCCTGATAGTATGTAAAACCAAAAATACCTTTTTCTTCCGATAATTTTCTCAACTAAAGAACCTACAAAAAACATAGAAAGCATATTCACGAGCAAATGAACAAATCCTGCATGCATAAACATGCTTGTTAAAAAAGTCCAGAGATACTTTCCCTCAAAAATATTAAAGGGTTTTATTGCTATTGCATCTAGTGAAAGAATTCCTGCGGAAATAAGGGCAGTAAAAACAATAAAAGCAACTACATTTATCAGAATTAAAAGAGTGTTCAAACTTATAGAATTAAAAAAACCTTTTTGCCTTCCTGGATTTACCTGATATACATAAGCCATTTTAAAAAAATAAAAACAAATTTTTTAATTTATCTTCATGCAAATTATCTTTTTCTTGATTTGTTTTTTGTATTCTTTTTGCTGATTTTCTTTTTAACTGATTTTTTACTGGAAATCTTCTTTTTTAAGGATTTAATTTTTGTTTTTTTGATTGGTTTTGTTCTGGTTGCAGTTTTTCTGGCTTTTAACTTTTCTTTTTCCGCCACTTTCTTGGCCTCTTTTCTTTTTTTCTGTTTTTCCTGCTCCTGTTTCTTTAATTCTTTTTGTTTTGCTTTTTCTATCTTTTCTTTTTCCTTCTTTATTTCTTCATTTACCATTTCAAGTTTCTTTTCAAATTTCTCCTCGTTTTTCTTAAATTCTTTTACTACTTTTTCATTATCTTTTACTGAAAAGATATTTCCGCACTCAAGACAGGTAAAATCATGAAGCATTGCATTTTCCTCATTAAATTCTATATTGCATCTCTCACAAACATAGAATCTCTTTGTCTCTCTGCTTTTTATCTGATTTTTAAGCTGATTCAAATTCTTTAAAATAATCTCCCTTAAAAATTCCAGGGATTTTAAAACTTCTATCTTCCAAAAATAAGTATACCATCCTTTTTTCTTATCTTTCTTTCTTATAGAGGAAACCAATCCTGAATCAGATATTTTATAAAGAATATTTCGCGTTTGATTTATTGTTAAGTCAAGTTTTTTGGCAATTATAAATTCATTTACATATTTCTCTTCATCCAGCAAATCTACTATTTCTTCGGATGATTTTCCAACGACAATTGCAATCACTTCTTTTAGAAAATTTTTTAACATTTAAATACTAAAAAATAATTTGATTAAATACCTTTCGCTTTTATAATTTGCAAAAATAAAAGTTTTTAAACCTGTATTCTTTCTTATATATATCAAAAAGATTATATTCAAAAAGAGAGAAAAATGAGTTTATTTCACAGAGATAATAAGAAAGAGGAAGCAAAAAGAAGTATTTCTGAAATGCCTAAATTTCCTGAACTCCCAAAACTCCCTGAACTACCCCCATTTGATGAAGATTCTGATACCGAAGAAACCTTGCATCAATTGCCAAGTTTCCCTCTTAATTCTTTAGGAGAAAAATTTTCACAAAATACTATTAAAAAAGCTGTAGCTGGGAAAAAAGAGGAGGAAGAGGTTTTGGATGCAGATGAGTCTTCAGATGAGGAAGAATCTGAAATGATGCAAAGACCTCTTTCAAAATTAAGGAGAGGGGATTTTGAAAACTATGAAGAGGGATTTCCAATAAGACCAAAATCAAAGGAAGTTTCAAGAAGTTTTATAGAAAGAAATTATCCCACCAGAAAAGCAGAGCCAATTTTTATAAGAATAGACAAATTTGAGGAAAGCATGCATTTATTTGAAAACATAAGAAGGCAGATTTCAGAAATAGAACATTTAATCAAAAACACAAAGGATATAAAAACAAGAGAGGAAGAAGAACTTAATTCCTGGGAAAATCAGCTTCAGGAAATAAAAAAGCAGGTTGAAAAAGTTGATCAGGATATTTTTTCTAAAATAGAATGACTGTTAAAAATGAGAGTTTGATTCATGTAAAACTTGAATATGGAGAGGCAATTCAGTCAAAAAGAGATATTCTTTCTTCTGTCAGAGATTTAATAAGATTATTAAAAGTAATAAAAAGATATCATGCATTAAGAAAAGAGGAACTGGATTTAAAGATAAATATATTCAAAAAAATAAAAGATCTAAAAGCAGATCTGGCTAAATTAACCTCAACGCTTCCTAAAATAAAAATTCCAGATATATTAATAAAAGAAAATCCAAAAGAAGAAAAAACACCTGCAAGAAAAAAAGAATATCCTGATAGGGATTTAGAATCTCAATTACAGGAAATACAGGAAAAATTAAGAAGATTGGGGTGATTTAATTTTCAAAAAGGTAGTTATCTGTGACAGCTTATTCTTATATTATAATTAAGTTGAACAGTTGCTATCATAATTAATAATATGATTTTACTGAGATAATTGAACTATTTTTCTAAAATATTGTGCTCTTAATCTCAAACAAAAACTATTTTAAACTTCTCTAAACAAATTAATTAATGGTATTCCGTAAAGAATTAATTAAAAAATACATTGAATTTTTCAAGACAGAAGGACATAAAGAAATTCCTAATTCAAGCCTTATTCCTGAAAATGACCCAACTGTCCTGTTTACAACAGCAGGAATGCATCCCTTAGTCCCATTTTTATTAGGACAAAAACATCCTCTTGGAAAAAGATTAGTGGGATTGCAAAAATGCATAAGAACAGGGGATATAGAAGAAGTGGGGGATGAGATCCATCATACTTTTTTTGAGATGCTTGGAAACTGGAGCTTTGGCGATTATTGGAAAAAACAAGCTATTGAATATTCTTTTGAATTTCTCACAAAAGAACTAAAAATACCTAAAGAAGATATTTCAGTTACCTGTTTTGCAGGAGATGATAAAATATCCAAAGATAATGAGGCATCAGAAATATGGGGGAAAACAGGGATAAAAAAAATAAAGTTCTTAGGAAAAAAAGACAATTGGTGGGGACCAGCAGGAAAAACAGGGCCATGTGGCCCAGATACTGAGATATTTGTGAATAATGTTGAAATCTGGAATGATGTTTTTATGCAGTATAATAAAGATGAAAAAGGAGAATATCTTCCAGCAAAGCAAAAAAATATTGACACTGGAATGGGTGTTGAAAGAACTCTTGCCATATTGAACAATCTAAAGGATAACTATCTTACAGATTCTTTTAAATCAATTATTGAAGAAATTGAAAGACTATCCAAAAAAAAGTATGATTCTAATTATGAAACAAAAAGAGCGATGAGGATAATTGCAGACCACATTAAAGCCTCTGTCTTTATAATTGCAGATGGAATAATCCCAAGCAATACTGAACAGGGTTATGTTTTAAGAAGACTAATTAGAAGAGCAGTAATTTATGGAAAGAAAATTGGAATTAAAAACTTTATTTATAAATTAAGTGAATCTATATTCTCTGCATATGACAATTATCCTAATCTTCAAAAGAATAAAAATAAGATTATAGATGAATTAAAGAAAGAAGAAGAAAAATTCAATTTAACACTTGAAAAAGGAATGAATATCTTTGAAAAGATAACAAAAGACAAAAAACAAGTTTCAGGAAAAGATTCTTTCCTGCTATTTCAATCTTATGGATTTCCAATAGAAATGACTAAAGAACTTGCAAAAGAAAAAAGAATTGAAATAAATGAAAAAGAATTTCAAATCGAATTACAAAAACATCAGGAACTTTCAAGAACAGCATCAGCCGGTAAATTCAAATCCGGATTGGCAGATAATTCAGAAACAACAACAAAACTTCACACAGCAACTCATTTATTACTTGCAGCATTAAAAAAAATTCTCAAAGATAGTTCAATACATCAAATGGGTTCCAATATAACTCCTGAAAGATTAAGATTTGATTTTAATTTTCCAAGAAAATTAACAGAACAAGAAATAAAATTAACTGAAAAAGAAATAAATTCAAATATTCAAAAAAGATTCTCTGTAATAAGAGAAGAAATGACCTTGGAAGAAGCAAGGAGAAAAGGAGCAACAGGAATTTTTGAAAATAAATATGGGGGTAAAATAAGTGTTTACACAATAGGAGATTGCTCAAAAGAAATCTGCACTGGCCCTCATGTTAAAAACACCGGAGAATTAGGAAAATTCAAAATTCTAAAAGAAGAATCTTCTTCAAGTGGAGTTAGAAGAATAAAGGCTGTTGTTGAATAACTTCATCCTCCAAAATATTTATCAACCAATCCATATTTTTCCTTAATATTAGAAAATTCTCTTTCTCTTAATGGTCCCAACCATCCGCTTTTCTCTATGGAATTCCTTATCCTTATTAATCTATCAGCATCTCTGTATTCATAAAAATCTTTTCCTATTGATTCACCTTCTGATATTAAATAGATTTCGGGTTCAGAATATAATTTCCCGACACCAAAATAAGTAATCCTATCATCTGTTATTATTGAAGGTCCTGTTGTTTCAACAAAACAATACCCGCTTCTATCCATGCTTTCACTTATAGGACACTTGACTCCAATAGCTTCATGATTTTCTTCTTGATAATAAAAAACAGAAACTCCATATCCCATCTCCCTCAGCAAAAATGCAAGCAAATCAGTTTTCTCTCCGCAAATACCTTGGGTGTCATAAAGAACTTCATAAGGGTATCTTGAATAATTTAATTGATATGCTCCAAAAGTGGTTGTTTTATCAGAGCTTCCATAAGGAATATTCTGAACAATGCTTATTGCTATCCTGATTTGATCTTCTTTATTCAAAGTCAGATTCTGTATTTTAACAACTAAAGGAAGAAGCATTTTTCTTTGTTCTTCTTCATCTATATTTTTTAATTTAAAATCTCCTCTTGAAGGAATATCTCCATTAGAATATTTTATTGATTTTGAAATCCCTGAAAGATATCCTAAAATCCCCTCATAAACTGTAAAATTAAGAAAATATTTCTCACCCTCAAGAATATATTCCAGCTGTATTTCTTTTGGTCTTGTTTGGTATTCTGAAATACAGGGTTTCCCTGAATTAATATCTCCATCATAACATCCGCAAAGAGAAGCATTTTCAATAAGAGAGCCATTTAAACAGAAATATGGTTTATGTGAAGAACACAAATTGTAGGAAGTTCCATCTCCGCAATAAAACTCTTCTTCTGCAAAAAATTTATTTTCAATAAATTTAATTATTCCAAATCCCCCTGAAAACAAAATAAGAAGAACTATTACAAATAAAGTCAGGATAAGATATTTTC
>Ga0208958_1004172_pt1 | contig 10579 bp, 12 predicted proteins | sample RifOxyB1_FD_184032 | JGI IMG/M metagenome (GOLD analysis project Ga0208958, IMG submission 184032) | Soil microbial communities from Rifle, Colorado - Rifle Oxygen_injection B1 (SPAdes) | ecosystem: Environmental > Terrestrial > Deep subsurface > Rock core/Sediment | place: Rifle, Colorado...
CGGAGACTATTTTTTCTCAATGTAGCAATTTTGTAGCGATGAGATTAACAAATCCTGAAGATCAAAATTATGTACGTCGCCTTTTGCCAGACACCCTTGGGCCGCTAACAGAGTCTTTGCCAATACTCCAAGCAGGAGAGGCTTTATTAATTGGTGACTCAATAGTTATGCCGTCACTTGTAAAAATTAACCAGTGTACGAATTCACCATCCTCAAATGATATTAAATATCTTGAGGAATGGAAGAAGGGATGGAAGGACGTTTCTTTTGATCCAATAATCGAGAAGTGGCAAAAATAACTATGCAGATCGAATCAAAACAACAAATTCTTGAACGGCGGAAAGAGATTGAGCAGGAGCTCGTGGATATGCTCAAGGAGACGAAGAGTGATTTTTCTTTGGATCATATCCGAGACGTTATTTTCCACGAGGAGGATAACGATGACATGATGAAAGCTGTGGCCATGTTTGATCGTGGCGGAGACGCTTCGGAGTTGAGCAATGTGCTCGAACTAGTAACCGATGCTTGGAATTACTTTCCGCACAAAGTCCTCGGTGGTATCTCTCCAGCTGAGAAGTTGTTAGATTATCAACAAAATAATAAAAAATAATATGAACTATAAGGGAGTCATAATTGAGGAAAGTTTGGAAAAAGCTGATGTTTTAAAGGATATCGTTGTAATTGAGACTAAAGTCGAACCGGTGACGGAAGAGCATAAGACCCCGTGGATCAAGCAGTGGACTTTGCATACTGTTGAGATTCCGGAAGATAAGGCTGATCAAGTCGCTGAAAAATTGAGCGCGGATTTAGATAAAGAGCATGAGTGGTATGCGGATTATAAAAACGATCAATACCATTTCATCATTTATCGAGGTAAAGTGTTCAAAGTTGATTTAAAGAATCCAGTCCTTTATAAGGACGCCAAACAGTACGGTATTTCTGTAGGCATCCCTGAATATCAAGTTGACTTCGCGCCGGAGGATAAAATTTGGGACCGGTAGCAGTCATAATTTGCTTAACATTTGCTTAAGTTAAGCAAATCGTTTTATAGGCGAAATTTTGGTCAAACCGGTGGGTAGTGGTGGCAATTGGTGACAAGTGTTGGTTCGTTGGACAAAGTTCGCTACAAGGGCAAACAGCTGGCAAATCGGGGTTATCCCTCCTGCTGTTCGGCCAGTAACTGTTTCATTTGGGAGAGAATAACTGTAGGATATTTATATTCTTCAGCCCAGTCTAAAGTTCGAAAGTCCTTAAGGAGGGCGAGCTAGATAGTAATGGTTGACAATTTGAGCCAAAAGCATAAAATATCGATATAACCATGAAAAAGACCCTTATGTAGATACGTCTGCATTGGGGGCTTTTTCTTTTTAGAACATATTGTTAGGGAGATTTTTTAGAAAATTTATGATAATGATCATTGAGAAAAGTGATTTCAATATTTTTGTTTCTTAACAAAATCGAGCACTTATTCTCATTAGGGGAAATGACTCGATCAAGCACAGAATTATTTTGCAGAAATTCTACCAGACAACCAAAATCACCATCGCCAGAAACAAGGATGCATCTATTAAACGCTTTAGTGTAAAAATCAGAAACAGTTTTTAAAACCAGCTCGGCATCACAATTACCCTTAACCACGCCGCCAACCGAAACAGTTTGCTTAAAAACTAAAATAAAACCACATTCTTGTAGGTGTTCATAAAATTTAGTTCGAGCCGGAACCAAACCGATAAAAAGATAGACGTTAGTTGTGTCATATTTTTGTCGAAGCCAGCCATAAAACTTTTTGTAATCAATTTCATGTCCAAGCTCTTTGGCTCCACGATATAGATTATTACCATCGATATAAATATTAGTTTTATTCACAAAATTATTTTAACACATATCTGTTCTAATCAAACAAGTTCTAACTCTCTTCATCCAACGGAGCCAAACTTTTTAGCTTTATTTCTCAACGTGTTTTAGTGTACCCCTCGTCGGACGTAGAATCGCTGGGGGATTTTTGGTATACTTGTTTGAGTTATTATTAATATTTATAAATTATGAAAAAGTATCTAATTGGAGTTATTTTGCTAGTTTTGGTTGCTGGGGGCGCATATTATTGGGGATTAAATAAAAAAGAAAATAATATTAACCAAGAATCAGCGGTAACCCAAGAACAAGAAGTAGTAATTCCTGTTTCTGAAAATCGGGTAAATAATTCTGGTTGGAAGAAGTACTCTGATAATTCTATTGAATTTGAGTATCCCGATAATATTATTTCTGTAATGAAAAGTGGTGATAAAGTTAGTCTCAATCATTTTTTGAATTATAGACATAACGATTTTTGTGATATGAAGGGGACTGGAACCGTCTTAGAGAAGTTTACTGATTTTAATGTTTCTTTCAGAATAATTAGTAAGGATATAAAAGGAGCTTTAGATGAAACTCAGGAATGGTTAGCTAAAGATTATTTTGCTAACGGCACTTTTAAACTATCTCCTGGTTTTGTTGATTCTTTTATGGCGGGCACCCTAAAAGGCCATCAGATAACATCGGGTACAGAGGGATGTGGGAATTACACTTATTATTTTTCAATTAGCTCGACAAAAACTCTCGTGGTTGTTCGCACCTTTGTCCCAGAACTTAATTCAATTAACGCTGATAATAAAACCTATCTTAATTTACCTGGGGTAATTATTCCTGATAAGGAAAGAGAGCTTTTCACAAAAATCCTGTCTTCTTTGAAGGTTAAGTAATCCCAACAAGTTCTAACCTTATGCACCCATTGGAGTCAAGAAGTAAAATAAAAACGCCCAATCTGGGCGTTTTTATTTGTGTGGAGTTGAGGACTCATGATTTACGGGATCTGTTTCTATTGCTATACTAAAATCATGCAAAAAATAGCAACGCGAATTTTCATTTATTCATCGATTGCTTTTGGTATTGTCGGGATTTTATTAATCCTGACCGGATTTGGACCGGGTAATGACGATAAATCGCCATTAAACCAAATGATGTTTAAACTTCTATTTACCACTATTTTTATTATCTTACCTTCATTTGCCTTGAGTGTGGCCGGTAAGTATCTAAACGACAAAACTTAATTTTCACTAAAATAAGGGTTTTTTGCGTCACAAATAGGATGTTCAAACCCTTGAGGTGGTCCCAAGCTATTGAACCATTACGGGGTATTGACATATTCAATATATTTTGTTTTATTGTATGCAGAGTATTGGTTCTTGTTCGTCAACAGATCATTACCGATTATGGTATTTGATCGAGGAGGAGGTTTAAGATGTATGCAGAGGAGTCTGGAATGAAAGGTGTCCTTAGTTTCTTCATGTTTCTTCTTTCGGCTTTTCTCTCGTTGTTTGGGATCTCGTTCAGTATTACGTGGTAGATGGGACCCCAAAAGTGCCGATGGCGATTTTTTGAAAAATCGCCATCGGCACTTTTATTTTTAAACAATAATTAGAGATCAGTCTCTTTAAGGTATTTTTTCTTTATTATGTTAAACTGTCGGAGTAAGGATTAATCAACTAATTAATCTCGTAAAATCCGAAACCGGATCACGGGACAAGTAATATATACATATGGGAAAAAGAGACACCGGGGTAGGGAAGCCGAGAAAATCGCATTCGCCAAAAACCAAGAAGCGCTTGGCGATCAAGAAATTGATGTTGGAAGCAAAAGCGAAAAAGAGACGGAAGAAAAAATAATTTCTAGGTAAAAAATTATTTGTCTGGATTTATTGTTGAGCTCATCTGATCGAGCACGCTTTTAATATGTTTTCTGGTGGAATGCTCCAAATTTTTACTGTTTGATTTTATTGATCTAACGAAATCGTTCGCGGCTTTTTTGCGAGCATTTTCTGGCAAGTCCTTTTTCAATCCAGACAGATATTTTTCAACTTTCTCTCTGGTTAGATCGACTAAACCTAAGCCGATCAAAAGCGATTGTTTTAGAGCGCTATCGTTTTTGATTGCCTTGTGGCGCTTTATTCTAGTGATAGTGTTCATGAATATTTTTTATCTTAATTAATTATGTTCGGGTTAAAGCTTTGACGATAAAAATCAAAATAATCGCACCGAGGATTGCGACCACAAAACTGTACAAATTGAAACCGTCGACGCCACTACTGCCGAGAAAGTTCATTATCCAACCTCCAACTACGGCGCCGACCACACCGACTACCACATTGAGCACCAAGCCCTGTTGGGAGTTGGTTCCCATCAACATAGAAGCAATCCAACCAACTAAAGCCCCAAAAATAATCCATAGTATGATTCCCATATATTTAAATTAATTAATCTTGCTAATATTCAGACCTTGTTATAAAGGAGCCGTTAAAGAATCTAGATTATTACAGCGTTTTGGTTTAGGTTTTTTATGCTACAATAGCTGGCATGGATATGAGTAAAATTCCAGTCGTTGGACATCTGATCTTGACGACCATGTTGCTGGTGGCGTTGGGATTAGGTGGCTTTTTTTATAAACAATTGAATGAAAAAAATTTCGGTCTGAAAGCGCAAAATCAAGAACTTCAGAATTTATTGAAAATTGCTCAGGGTGATCTGGCCAGCACTTCTCGTCGTCTACAAGAACAAACCAACCGCACCAACGCTCTCGCTGACCAAGTCCAAAACATTGCTTCAACGGTGGGCACACTCGACAAGTTGAGTAAAACCGACAAAGAATTGTTGCAAAAGTATTCCAAGGTTTATTTTTTAAATGAACATTATGTGCCGGACAGTTTAGCGACGATTACGCCGGAATTTTTAGCCAATCATGAAGCACAGAAAATTCACGCCAAAGTCTGGCCCTTTTTAGAAAAACTTTTACTCGAGGCTTCTTCGACCGCCGTGACTTTGCGTATCAATTCAGCCTATCGCTCTTTTGGGACACAGGCTAAAATCAAAGCTGGTTATAAAATTACTTATGGGGCCGGAACGGCCAACAAATTCTCTGCCGATCAGGGTTATTCTGAACATCAACTGGGGACAACTGTCGACTTTGACACGCCGAGTATTAAGGGCGATTTTTCCAGATTTGGTTCGACCGAGGCTTTTACTTGGTTGACGAATAATGCCTATCGTTATGGTTTTATTTTATCTTATCCCAAAAACAACAATTATTATCAATACGAGCCATGGCATTGGCGTTTTGTCGGTGTTCAGCTGGCTACCAAACTGCAAGAGGAAGATAAATATTTTTACAATTATCCGCAACGATTGATCGATCTCTACTTGGTCAATATCTTTGATTAAAAGCGAGTTTTTAATTAGTCATTAAAAATATGTCAGATGAAGCCAATCAAAACACAGATTTAAAAACCGTTGTGTCGGAAGAAGTGTCAGCCCAAACTTTACCAGAACCAATTCAGACTGAAATGAAAAACGATGATTCAACCAGCCCCGCTGATTTTGTGCTGGCAAAATCGGACAGGGAAGTGGTGAGTGAAGAAATTAAATTTAATACCGCCAACAGTTCTCCGGCGACTCTTATTAAAAATGATCCGGTCGTTAATTCTAACGAAACGGAGCCCGCCTCGGCCGAAGCCAAGACGATCGACGAGCTGGCTGTTTTAGGTTTTACCAAACCAGCCAATACTTTCATGCGTTGGTTATGGAAAAAAGCGCTAAAGGCGAAGCGGGCGCGTCAACGCAAAAAACTGGATCGGATCATGACTTTATTTGCTAAGCATCCGAAAATTACCAACGATCTGGTAGAAAAACTTCTTCATGTCTCGCATTCGACGGCGACCAAATATCTCAAGATTTTGCTGACCGAGAAAAAAATTAGCCGAACAGCTCAAGCTGGCTCGGCCACGACCTATATCAAGCTTTGATTAGGGGGCGCTGTTTTTCCTAGGTATATCCAATCAAGTGTGTTAGACTGCATTGGTGCGCTAGGCACAGAAACAAAGTCGAAGGTTTCAGATAAATAATTTTTAAATTGTATGACCGAAGGAACAATTAAAACCCTGACAGATAAAGGATACGGCTTCATCGCTCGCGAAGGCGAAGCGAAGGATCTTTTCTTTCATTCCAAGGAGTTGGTTGGTGTTACTTTCGAAGAGCTCAAAGAAGGCGACAAAGTGTCTTTTGAGATCGTCGATGGTGAAAAGGGTCCCGCTGCGACTCAAGTGTCTAAAGTTTAATACCCACAAAAACACCCGCCCTTTTTGAAAAAGGGCGGGTGTTTTTAGGTTGTTATGCTATGATTTAGCCCAACTTCTTTTTTTAAGAGATTGTTATATAATGATAAAATGTTTAAAGAAAGGATAAAATCAGATGTGTTAGAAGTCATCTTTGATCAAGATAAACATAGAGAAGAAAGAATTTTAGAGCAATTTACGTCGGAGCAGGTTGAAATCATAAGATCAAAACAAAAAGTTCTTTCGTCTCTAGCCTATTTTATTGGTCGAGATTTTTCTATTCCAGTCGAGCTAAACGAACCTGGGGCTGGTTGGCATTGGAATTTTAAAGCGAATATCATCAGAATTGATCCGATAGATCTGCTGGAAAAACCGATGGATTTTCTACGCTTCGTCATTAGTCACGAAGGTGGGCATCGGCGAATTTCTCGCACGGAATTTATACCAATAAAAGAATGGGAAGAGGAAGGTTTTTCTTTTTTAATGAATTCGATCGAAGATCCACGCGACAATAATTTTGTAGCTGATAATTACCCAGTTTTTGCCGAACAAATGGGTGTGGCTTATGAACCGCAATTTGATCTGGAAGAAAAGTCAAAAGACAGAGCCTTTGATCAGCTGGGCTACACGCCTCGCTTTATGCAGGCCGGTTTTGAGTATATCAAGCAATGGTATCGTCAAAGACAGAATAAACCTCAAGAACTATCTGCCGATTTACCGGCAGAAGTCAGGGAAGTGGTGGAAAAGACATTGGAATCCGCTAGTCGTTCGTGGTGGCTTTATCCGTCAAAATCCGAAGCCGATGAAGATGAGCAAAACATCAAAAATTATGCCCAAGCTTCTTATCACTTGAATCGTGAGAAAATTTGGCCGGAATTTAAAAAACTGGTCGAACAAGATCTGGCTGATCAAAAAATGGAAGAGTTTATTAAGGATATGCAGAAAGATCAGGCCAAGGGTGGTGAGAGGGGGGAATCAGGCGATTCCATTCCACAGAAATTAAAGGATAAATTAAAGCCGGAAGAAGTGGAGGCTTTAGAGAAAGCCATAGACCAGATGACTAAACATGGTGAAGAAGATGTTTCTAGCCATGAAAGGTCCGAGGGGGGAGATCAGACGGAACAAACAGGGGGTGAAATTAAAGAAAGTGATGAACAAGGCGGAAACGGAAAAGCCATATCGTTGGATTCTTTATCGTCAGAATTAAAACAAAAAATAAAAGATTTTATTGATGCTCTGCCAGATGAACAAAAGAAAAAGCTAGCTGAAAAAGCGGTCAAAGCCTTGGCTGATTTTGAAAAAGAACTTAACGAAGAATTGGCCGGTAAATTAGCGGATAATCCGGATAAAAAAGAAGCTAGAGAGCAAGAAGAGAAGACGACTGAAGGGGGAGAGGAACGTGAGGAGATGGCCGATCAAGACCGAGATGATGGTGAATCAGAAAAAGAAAAAGAGCGCAGACAGAGCCTGTCTAAACTGAAAAAAGAATTAAAACGCATCATCGAAAAAGACCAAGGAGCCTATGAAAAAGCACGGCGCGAAGTGGCGCCGATCATCAGCAAATTAACCGATGAGCTTAGGGATATTTTTCGAGAACGTCGGAAGGTCAAACATGAAGCTGGACACAAATCTGGTCTTAGAATCAATATCACCAAAAGAATAGGAGAAATAGCTAGAGGTATCTTGCCTATGGAAAGTCGGGCTTGGGAAAAAAGGGAGGCGCCAGGAGAAAAAGATTATGCCATTACTCTCTTGATAGATTTGTCTGGTTCAATGAGGGGCAAGAAAATAGAAGAAACTTTCAAGGCAACAATAGTTTTGGCCGAGGTCTTGAATAAGTTGTCGATTATGACCGAAATTCTGGGTTTTAATGATCGTATCCATGAATATCAGAGATTCAAAGAACGTCTGTCTCCGGAAATTAGATCGAAAATGGGAACTATGCCGGCAGAGGTAGGTTCAGAGCGGGCCCAATGGAATGATGATGGCTGGGCGGTCAGTGAAGCTTCGACTCGTTTAGCTAAGAGGAGGGAATTGGAAAAATTTCTGGTGGTTTTGTCTGATGGTTTACCTGAGCCATCATCGGCTCATGGTGGTTTAGCCTATGAATTATCCAAGGTAATTAAGGGGATAGAAAAAGACGAAGATCAAAAGATTGTCGGCTTAGGTATTGGTCCCGATACGAACCATGTGGCCAACTATTATCGCCACCACTTGGCCAATGTTGGCTTGACTGAGATGGCTAGCCGGCTAGCCGATTTGCTCAAAGAGATGATTGTCGATTACAATAAGTTTTGATATTATTAAAAAATATGGATAAAACTAACACTGTAAAAGTCGAAGAATTCATGGGTTTTTTCAAAGCCCAGTCGGAGATTGGTTTGCTGGTTTTTAATACCAAAGAAGAACTTGAAAAGACCGAGCAGTTTTTAACTGACAATGGTTTTGTGCTATCTTTTAATTGTTTCCAAATTATGAATTATCTGAAAAACAAACAATCAGTTATCTTATCTCTAAGTGAAAAAATTACGCCAGAAATTTATAGTCTGATTACTCAATACTCCGATCGAGCGGGTGAAATCCAGATGATGAATCCGGCGACAATGGTTTTGGAACAAGTTGAGTTTGATCCCAAGGAATCTCATTTATTGCTTCTAGCCACGGAGACTATCTGGGGAAAAATTGACGAGGAATTTGACCTAAAAAACAAAGTCGGACTAATGGAAAGAATAAAATAATATGGCCGGAGTGGAAAAACAATTTAATATGATGCCTTCGGCCGAAGAAGGTTCTAAGTCAAAGAGGAAATCAAAAGCTATGCCAGTGTTGGATAGTTTGGAATTGCCGAGCGAAGATAGAGAGGTTTTATTGCCAGTAAAAGAGAGTGAGGGAAGCGTTTATTTTTTGGGTGTCGAGGTGCCAAAAGGCAGAGGTGGAGACCGGGTGCCAAATCCAGAGCGTTTTTCCGCTGATGTTTTGACCGACTTTGATTTTCGATTAATGAGAGATATCGCTGTCGCTTTGAAACTCAATCAGCCGGTTTTGATTGAGGGAGGTTCTGGTATTGGCAAATCTCGGACTATTGATCGGATGTGTTCTCAATTGGACCGCGAATCATATTATGCCAATTGTCATGAATTTGACGCTGATGTTTTAATTGGCAAAATGACCACGACCGAAGAAGCCAAGAGCGGTTTTGGCTGGCGTGACGGCTTGGTGGTTGGCGCTATCAGGAATGGCGGGGTTTTGTTTCTGGATGAGTATAATTTTATGAAAGGCGGGACTCGAGCTGCTCTGCACGAAATAATTGACGCTATTCTACAAGGTAAAGATGAAATTACTTTAGTCGATAACCACGGCGAGAGAGTGCCGGTGCATCCCGATTTTAGAATTATTGCCGCTCAAAATCCACCAGGTGGAAAGCATGGCGATCGAGAAGTGCTTGATCCGGCTCAATATACCAGATTCAGCCATGTAAAACTGCCGGAAAATTTGCCTAAAGACAGCAAAAGGGCTAGAGCTCTGGGTTTTTTGGGTAAGGATAATAAAATTACTATTGATCAGACAGAATACTTATTTTCCGGTGGCCTGTCGCTGGAAGCGCTCAAAGAAATTCCAGGTATAGAGGAATTGGTAGATAAATATATTGAATTTACCGAGACGGTGGAAGCGATGGCAGAAAAAGGGGAATTGGGCGCTGATCAGTCTCAACCGGCTTATTTTTCCTTTCAGCGCGATTATGATCGTGTGATAAATTTTGTTCAATCTTTTTATCGAGGTGATGTCAACGACACTTTTCAAAGAGCCTTGAGATATTATTTTGCCAATCGATTTGAAAGCATTTCTGATCGGGCCAAAGTAGAAGAGATGATCGCTCACATTAAATATGTCGCTCCGACTAATAGCCGTCGCCTAGCTTTAGACGAAATCTCTTTTGAAAAATCAAAAACCGAGGAAGGGATAGATTATCTAGTTAAGTCGTTTGGCAAGGGCAAGGAAAAAATTATGCCGGGTCAACTACTCAAAGGTCCAGACGGTAAAATCAGTGTTTTTGTCGGCGTATCCAAAACAGACGGCTCACCAGTTCTTCTCCCACATAAAAGTGTGGAAAGTGATATGGCGGAGATTCCAGCTGATATCCTAGAGAAGCAAACTGACTTTCTTAAAGAGGTTTTTAGTTCATGGGGTGTTAGTGATGAAAAAATAACCAAAGCAGACATCACTCCAGCTTGGCAAGATCCTAAAAGCCTTAAACCTGAAGATTGGGAAAAACTAAAGAGCAATGTAGATGAAGAAAAGTTTGGCGAGTACACACTAAATCCGGAAATGGGTGGATTTAGTGACGCTGATTTTGAAAGTTTGTCCAAGTCTGAAAAATTCAAAAGATTCAAAACAGAAAAATTACCCGATGATTGGAATGGCAAGCCATTTGCGGAAGTG
>Ga0208958_1004175_pt1 | contig 10569 bp, 9 predicted proteins | sample RifOxyB1_FD_184032 | JGI IMG/M metagenome (GOLD analysis project Ga0208958, IMG submission 184032) | Soil microbial communities from Rifle, Colorado - Rifle Oxygen_injection B1 (SPAdes) | ecosystem: Environmental > Terrestrial > Deep subsurface > Rock core/Sediment | place: Rifle, Colorado...
AGGTTTTATCTGCCTGAATTTTAAGCATCTCTCTAGCTTCGTCTAATGATTGTGGTTTTTCCAGAACCTTTCCATCGCATGCACTAAAGGTATCCGCAGAAATAATTATCCCATCGTGTTCGCTAAGAATTTTTTCTGCTTTTGCTCTAGCGATTTTTTCAAATCTTTCTTCCAAATTTTCATCGCGAATTGTTTTTTCATCAATATCAGCCGGAATAACCATGTAGGGAATACCCAAAGCATCCATCATTGTTTTTCTTTGTTTTGATCCTGATGCCAATATTATTGTTATTTTTTGATCCATTCAGATGATTATACCAGAGTTCGTGCTAGAATAGGCTCATAATGATAATAAATAAATACTTCGGGGTTGAGGGAGCAAAAAAAGCGCGAGGAATTACTGTTGTAATTGACATTTTCAGAGCTGCAACAGTTAAAGCGTTTTTACTTGATAAAGGAGTCAAAGAAATTATTCCGGTTGCAACCGCACAAGAAGCTTTTAAATACAAAGAAGAAAATCCAAATTGGATTCTTTGCGGTGAAGACCACGGATATAAAATTGATGGTTTTGATTTGGAGAATTCACCTTTTGAAATAAATAAAATAACAAGCCTTGAGGGGAAAACCGTAGTACACAGAAGCTCTTCAGGTACACAGGGAATTGTTAATGCTGTTAACGCTAAGGAAGTTATTTTTGGAAGCTTTGTAACCGCTTCTGCCATAACAGAATATTTAGTTAAGAAAAATCCGTCTATTTGTTCAGTTATTGCAATGGATGGGCCTGACACTGAAGATGAGATATTTGCAGACTTTTTGACATCGAAGCTAAAGAACGAACTAACCCGCGATATAGATGAGATTACAGAGTATCTATCAAAACACCATGCTGTAGCCAGATTCCTTGATCCAACCATCCCAGAATTTCCCAAAGAAGATTTTTATTTAAGTATGGACGTGGATAGATTTGACTTTATTCCTTTAGTTAAAGATGGAAAGATAATCAAATACACAATTCATTTTATGATGAAATCACTTATATGATTAAGGCAATTCTTTTTGACACGGTTGGAGTACCAGTTTTTAAGAAAAAGAGTTATTTACCAAACATTCTCAATGATATTAAAGAAAAACTTAAATTAAGTGATGAAGAAATTGAAATAGCCGTTCGTTTGATTTCTGAAAAGTATGAGAAAATTGATCTTGGAATTTTGAACAAGTTACGATACTTTTTAGACATTTATGAATAATTGTCTAAAGTAGGAACTAGCACACATTTAAAAGGAATTTTGGGTAAAATCACCTACACAAAGGAGGTGATTAATATGGTTTCTGGTTTAAGAAAGTTTGATAGTTCTGAAGTTGCCAGTGAAAGATTAAAAATAATCAAGTTCTATAATACCCATGGTGAAAACACAACCCTGGAAGCTTTTGGGGTAGGAAGAAAAACAATTTATGTATGGAAAAAGAAGTTATATTGTTCAAAAGGGAGATTAACTAGCCTTATCCCTTCTTCTACAAGGCCTAAAACACCCAGAAGAATGACAACCAATTCCCAAATAATTACTTTTATTAAATCTTTAAGAGAAATACATCCAAAGTTGGGTAAAGAAAAGATTTATCCCTTACTGGTCACATATTGTGTCCAACAAGGAATTAAACCCATTAAAGAGTCAACAATCGGTAAAGTAATTAAAAGGAACAACTTATTTCATCAAAAACAAGGAAAAATATACCACAACCCAAACAGTAAATATGCTCAAAACAGGCACAAAACAAAAAGGTTAAGAATTAGATATTCATCTAAACACAAAAACTTAGGCCATCTTCAAATGGACACAATTTTAAGATATGAAGATGGAATTAAATATTACTTCTACTCTTGCATTGATACAAAGGGTAAGTTTGCCTTTTGTCTGCCTTACAAGACCTTAGCAAGCGGAAACACACTAGATTTCTACAAAAAGTTGATACAAGTAATTCCATACAGAATATTATCAATCCAAACAGACAATGGATTGGAATTTTTGGGAGTGTTTGATCAACATTTAAAGAAACAAAATATTCCACACTTTTTCACATATCCTAGATGTCCCAAAATAAATGGTTGTATTGAAAGATTTAATAGATCCATCCAAGAAGAATTCATCAATTACAACCTTCATCTAATCCACAATCAAAAACAATTCTCTTTAAACTTAGCCAATTATCTGATATTTTATAATTACCAAAGAGTTCACAAAGCTCTGGACTTAAAATCACCAGTAGCTTATCTCTTGGAGAAAGGAGTAATGTCTAATAACTCCGTAACTTATACAGATTTTTGATTTATTCATAAATTCAACTATAATATCGTTTGAGCCTCTGAAAAGAAGTTTACAATTTTGATTGTGATACCAGAAAATCTTATCAAGGATAATTAGCGGTAGTTAAAAATAGGAATATTTATATGAGCAATTATAACAATGATTCTTTAGAACTGGCAGAAATCTTGTTTCCTGACGTGGAGGAAAATATTAACTATTACGAAAAATTATACCCCCCTCGAAAGGTAATCCCAACAGCAAATATAACTCGTTTTGCTCCAAGTCCAACAGGATTTATCCATATTGGTGGAATATACACAGCTCTAATATCTAGTTTATTGGCTCACCAATCCAAAGGCATCTTTTTTCTAAGAATTGAAGACACAGATAAAAAAAGGGAAGTAAAAAATGGTGTCGAGGAAATAATTAATGGTCTTCTTAACTTTAACATTATTCCAGATGAAGGAGTCGTTGCAGTTGATAAAGAACTTGGAGCATATGGGCCATATAAACAGAGTGAGAGGGTAAAAATTTACCGTGCCTTTGCAAAAGAGCTTGTTAAACGTGAAGTTGCCTATCCTTGCTTCTGTACACCTGAACAGCTTGAGGATTCAAGAAAGATGCAAGAAGCTAAAAAAATTAAACCTGGCTATTACGGAGAATGGGCAATACATAGAAACTGGAACCTGGATGAAATAAAGAAGACTCTAAGTCAGAAGGGTCATTTTGCCTTAAGATTGAAAACAGATCTCGATTCAAATAAACAACTGGTTATTAACGATCTTATTAAAGGTGACATAAATTTACCAGAAAACGATCTCGATATCGTCTTACTCAAATCTGACAGTTTGCCTACATATCATTTCGCCCATTTTGTTGATGATTATCTAATGAGAGTTACCCATGTAATTCGTGGGGACGAATGGTTATCATCGTTACCAATCCATTTACAACTCTTTCAGTTGTTTGATGTCAAGCCTCCTATATATGGACACATATCTCCCATTGTTAAAACGATCGGTTCTTCTAAACGTAAACTAAGCAAGAGAAAAGATCCTGAGGCAGCCGTCAGTTTTTATTTGGAAAAGGGATATCCGGCAGAGGCAGTTACAGAGTATTTATTAAATTTAGCAAATTCCGACTTTGATGATTGGAGAGAAAAATATCCATTTGAGAGAATTGAAAAATTTCCATTTGATATTGAAAAAATGGGCAAAAGTTGGTCCAACTTTGATATTGATAAATTAAATTTTACAAGCAAAAACGTTATTTCACGAATGAGTATTGATGAAATATACAAAGACCTCCTAAAGTGGGCAAACACTTACAATAATGAGTTTGCAAAAGTACTGACAACAAATAAAGAATATCTAAAGAAAATTATTAATATTGAGAACTCTGAGAAGCAACAAAGAAAAGATCTCCAGTCTTGGTCAGAGGTAAGAGAAAAGTTTGGTTACTTTTTCGATCAATTGGTTTCAGATACCGATATTAAGAATTACCAATTCCCATTAGATATGTCTAATCAAGAGATGAAACAAATATTTTCTTATTTCATTGAAAATTATACAGACACAGACACTCGGGAAGAATGGCTTGATAAGTCAAAGAATTTTTTTAGTCAAATGGGATTTGCTAAAGACACAAAAGAATATAAGGAAAATAAGGATAGATATCGAGGGAACCTTGGCACGCCGTTTATGGCGCTAAGAGTTGCATTAACTGGGGTTACAAAAACACCTGATTTGTTTGAAATTATGCGTACCATGGGGTATGAAAGAGTAAAAGCCAGATTAAAGATGGTAGTTAACCATCTTGACAAGAATGATAATCAAAATGGAAGTCCAAGTATTACACCCGAGCTTAAAGAATTCTTTAGAGAGCTTAGCTGTTGGTTTTTAGATTATAAAACAACTTCTAAAGATTATGTAAAAGAATCATTAATGAAAAATCAAAATTCCTTTAAGGATATCAAAAACGATTATTTTATTATATCAACTTGTTTAAGATATGAAGTGTATATCTTTGGTAAAAATGAAAAGATTAATGAAAATTTTATCCTGGCAAAAAATAAGCTGGCACTTAGACGCCTACTTTCATTAATATGTGGACTCCAATCTGAAATTATTGGAGAAAAGGAAGTTTTATCCCAAGTGCAAGCAGCCATCGATACAGGATATGCAAATAATACATTGACCACAAAATCATATAAAGCATTACTTAATATTGTTGAAATAGGCTTAAAAATTAGAGATATTTATGATATTAATTCTGATGAAAACTATTCTACAATAGGAGCCGAAATCCTTGAAGAAAAAATTAGTGGGAACAATAACCCAATTATAATGATTATTGGTGGTGGATATATGGCAAATTCTTTCCTAAGTAAAATTATATCTAAGGTAAACAAACTTATATGGATTAATAGAGATATCGAAAAAATAAAGAAGAGGTCAGAGTCATTTGAAAATATTCAGAGAGGATCAATAATTTTTGCTTCACCTTCAGAATGTTCAAACTATTTTCCAATAGCAGATGCTATATTTTGTGCAGTAAGCAACTCACCATATCACTTTGAGGACCGTGAGCTAAATAAAATCAATTTTGGGTGTCAAATTGTTGATATTTCCTATCCACCTGTTTTTAACACGCGAGAAGATTTGAATATTACCAATATTTCAAATACCCATTTTGACAAACTTGTAAAAAAGATTATCCCTAAAACAGCCATCAATGCTGCAAATCATAAAATAGATGAGGTTCTTGAAGAAATTTTCGGTAATGATTTATAAAAATATTATTAACAGCCTTTCAGGTTATGGCATAAATTTGGAGGATATCCTTTTGGTTACAACGTCCATTCCACCCAAGAGTTCTGATATTGATGTATATTGTGTTACAAAAAAAGCAAAGTCATCAGTCCATCTTTTCCATGATAGAAATGGGATCTGGAACGAATTTTTTATTGACAATATTAAAGATACCAAGGCTAAATTAGAAAACAAAGACGAAATAGCCACCAACTTTTTACTTGAAATGAATTTCATCATCGGAGACAGGAAAATTTATAATATCCTGAAAATAAAAGCTCAATCTCTGAAATCAAATTATACATTACCAAATAATAGATCTAGAATAATAAAATATAGAGTTAAAGTACTATCCACAAAATTCTTCAATCCTATAAAACCCATCGATCAGATTCAACAACGGTTCATCCTCAACTCACTTTCGTATCCAATAATCCAACTCGTCTTAGCTAAATATCGTATTCTTCCATCATCTCCAAAGATGTGGGTTTTGCAACTTAAAAAATGTATGCCTGAAGAAAAATATGGAGAGCTAATACTTTTGATACAAGGTAAATGTAGTGACAAGTTGCTGAAAAAGCTCATTGATGAATATGCAGGAGATATTCCTGAAATCCACATTGATAAATCAGTCGATAACGATATCACATTCTTGTCATAACCAATATGCTGAAGCCAACTACAAAAGAAACCATTGAAGAAATACTCAACCTTAATTTTTACAAACCCAAAGAACCATTATCATTTAAGAAAGAGTATCGGTCTTTACTAAAAAGAACTTACAATAAGGATTTAGACGGATACGTCCCAGATGAACTATCGAATATTACTAATATTTATAATACGATAAAGATATTAATAGCAGACTACAAAGAAGTTGTAGTATTTGCAATTGACGGAATATCTTATAAAAATTTTGTTGAGGCGGGATTGAAATATGCTCCAAATTCAAGTGTTATTGGCGCTCTAAGCTCTGTATTTCCCTCAACCACCGGTTCTGCATGGCCATCTATTCTTACTGGAACACCACCCTCCGAACATGGTATATATGGAACATCTTTTTTACTAGAAAAATATAATGAAAATTACATTTGGATTAGTGGGACTCTGAATCATAAGGGTACTAGAAAATACGTCGGAGATCAGCCAATTAGACTTTCATTAACAAATAAATCAACTATTTTTGAGTATGCAAATAAATGCGGGGTAAAGTCTCACTACATTGGTACACACGGTACTGGTGAAAATAATCATTTCAGGAAATTACTAACCAGAGGTGCTTCGCATCACGAAGCCATCATTCAAGATTATGCAAAGATAAAAAGACTTCCAAATGAATTTGTGGATTATTTTACCGAGGCAACAACAAAATATTTAGATATAAAATCAAATAAGAAAAAATTAATTTGGAACTATATTGACCTAGATGATTTTTTACACGAACATGGATATGGAGCCTTAGAAAAAACTAATTTCTGGCAAAAATTATTTTCGTATTGGTCATCAAATAAGAACAATGAACGGATATTTGTTTTTATTTCCGATCATGGTCAAGTGGAACAAAGTAGATTTGGCTATTCAATTCTAAAAGTTGCTGAAAGCAATGAAGATCTCGAATACAACACTGGTGGAGCCGGAAGAGTTTTATACTTCTATCCAAAACCAGGAAAGAATAAAAAAATTGAGAGCTGGGTAAATGATATTATTAGAGATACTGGTAGGGTATATCGTAAAAATGATCTTATTAAAAAATATCACTTATTTTCAAAAAATCCATGTGGTTTTGAAAGGGTTGGTGAAATTGTTGCAATAGGTAAAACTAAAAATTTTCCAGCGGTTGGTTGTAGTGAATACATTCAAGAACACGGTGCTCTTCAGGAAGAGGAAATGTTTGTACCTATTCTAATATTGGGTTGAGTAAGATCGAGTGTGTAGGTACAGTATACGTGATCATCCCTATCTTTTCTTAATTCTTCACCTGTCAATTCAAAACCTGCTCGAGTTAAAACTACAACTGATAATGGATTATCTTTTCTAACTAATCCATATAAAGAATGGTATCCATTATTCTTGGCTAATTGACAAATGGCTAAAACTGTGTTGGTCATTATGCCTGGTTCATGCATCGTTGCCCAATAGCCTATTTCGGAATTTGATAAATTATTCGATTTAATATCAATTGATGCAGCTATCTGGTTGTTTGTATCTCTAACAAGAAAGGAGAACCTAGTCTGATCTTTCCACCCCTGTTTAGCCCAGTTAATAAGACTGTAAGCATTTTGAGCAGTGTATGGAACTCCATTTAATTTTTTGCGAAAAAGAATATCGTAAATTGCTGGTTCGTTACACACCTTTACCAAAACATCGACATCTCGCTCGGTTGCACTGAACGTCTTGTTAACTGGATGGATATGCCACATTTCTTTTGTGCCATAACGGGCAATTTCTATTGGATTTTCCACTTGCATGTTGTGTCGAGTATATATCATAGTAAAAGTGAAATCAACAAATATTGACTTAGATGATATAATCAACAAAGCTAATCAAACTTATAATAACATGTCAATAGAAATACCTATAATAGATGCTCATGGCCATTTTGGCAGACACATGAAAGGTCCTCTCAACCGTCTTGAGGACTACCAAAACGAATCGCCTAAGTCAGTTTTGCATTCAGTTATTTCGCCAGGACCAACCCCACTTTATGTTAGGCCTGGGGATGATAGGTTGTATGTACCAGCTCGATGGATCAGAAACTCGACAGATGGTACTTTCAAATATGTCCAGCAATACTGGGACAGTAAGTCTTTAGATGTTCTAGAAGAACATGCTTCAAGTCTAAATCCTTATATGGAAACGAATAATTATTGGCTTAACCGTGCTGAAGAAACTAATAATACACACAATAATCATAATGTCATTCATATCATGCCGATACATCACCCCATACTCGATACTGTGGATGAGGTGAAAAGATTGCTTTACGACTCAAGGACAATTGCATTAAAGGTTCACGGGGCTGCGTGTGCGGTCACACCAAATGATATTAAGCCAGAGGTAATAGACCTTCTTAAAAGTGCTAATAAACCCATAATTGTTCATACAGATTATAATGTTCAAGAGCCACAAACAAACCTTCAATATATATATCGCATGAATGATCCAAGGAAGTGGGTCGAATGGGCTAAGTCAATAGGTATTAAAACCCTTATTACACACGCTGCCAGACTTTCTCAGGAAGCGATTAGTGCTGCAAAAGGGTGTGATAACATTGTGTTCGGTTATGGCCCCGATCTGTTAATTATGGCTGAACAAGATAGATTATTTAAGAGAACTGACAATCTAATGCTTGATTTCTTTAAACTTATGCTGCCAGAGCAGGCTGATCAGATAGTTTTTGATTTTGATTTTGGGTGGAATACAAAAACCAGAAAGGACCGGGAGAAAAGAGATTGGAGTATGCCTGAACGATCTATAGAAGCAGTAGAATCTCTTGGTTACGATAGGAAAATAGTCAATAAGATACTGCACAATAATGCGGCAAGATTTTTTGATATTGACTAGATTAGAATAACTTAAAAAGTCTAAGCTGACACTTTTGAGTTCAATTCGATATTTCCAACAAAATGGATAGAGTTAATTAGCTTCGGTAAGAAAAATCGCCAGCCTTTTCAGTGCCATCTTCAACCTCTCTTTTGGATAGGCAAACGTTAGTCTGAACCACATACCAGCTTGAGGTATACCGAATCCAGAACCAGGAACAAGGCTAACTCCTTCTTTTTGTAATAATGCTTTGTAAAAATCCGTGTCTCTATCATATTTTTCCGATTCTAGTTGGAAAATAAGACTAAAACATGTATCGGGAACGATGACTTGTTTAATACCTTTAATAGATCGCAATGTATTGACCGCAACACCTCTACAATCGTTAAGAATTGACAAATTTTTATTGTAGTTTAGAGTATAAAGAGAATGTTTGTTTTGACCCAATAATCTTTTCTTTTCTTGTTCTAACCCCAACTTCCACGCTTCGCACGCACTGTAGTTGATGTGACTAACATTATTACTGACCTTTCGAGATATTGCTGAGGCAATACCGTGTTCAGCAATTACATAACCCAATCTACTTTCTGCCATAATAAATAGCTTGGAAGCGCTGCAAACACGAATAACCTTCTCCGAATTGATGTTGTTGGGGTAAATGTATTTTTTGGCTTCATTGTATCTAAAAGCGTCTCCAACCTCGTCAATAATAAGATAGATTCCTCTTTTCTCAACTTCAGCAATGATCTTTTCAATAAGATCTGCGGGAAAAAATTTATAAACTGGGTTAGACGGATTACAAAGGAAAATTGCAACCGTATCTTTTTTAATTGATGAAACTATTGATTGAAAAGAAGGAATGAAACTGTCCCTTGCTTTACCATAAATGGGAACAATATCTGAGTACTCAATTATTTCGCCGAATAAACGAAAGAAAGTGGGGGCAATTGCAACTATAGAAAATTTATTGTCTCCTTTCTTCTGACTAATCAACGATATTACTTGATTTAGTCCGTGTGTTCCACCTAAAGTCAAAGAAACATTATTAATATCATAATTGGTTTTATTTTTGGTATTCTCATAATCTTTGATGGCTGATTTTAATTTATTTGCATCGAAATCCCAACCATAACCTAATCTACTTACCTCTTTACCGTTTTGAACTGGCGACAATGCCTTGAGCATGTCCAAAGACATTCCTAACTGATCTTTGAGGGGATAGCCAGTTGATATCGCAATTATGTCTGGATTTATCTTACGAAAACCATAGACCGTCGAAGTATAATCGCGAAATGTGTTAATTGCGTCTAATGCCTTTATTTTCATCGGTTGATCTCTTTTAGAAACAATAACAACTTATCTAAACCCTCTTTTAATTGATGTGTAGATATAGCAAATGTCATTCTTAAATACTTATCTTCTGGCTGCAACCCAAATCCAGAACAAGGAACTATAGAAATTTGATATTTATCAAGCAACTTTTCAAAAAATTCAATATCTGTGTGTAGTCTTGTTGATTTAAACTGAAAAGTCAAATTGAATGATGCATCAGGTGGAATTATATCCGTAACATTTTGTGATTTGGATAACATCCTAATTACGAGATCGCATTTTGATTGGATGCTTAATTCATTTCTCGCTATTACTCGTTCATAGTCGTTGACTGTTTTATTACGATTTCTCCCATTTCTATGAATCCAATTAGACTCATGAATTAATATTGTCTGCCATGCTTCATTGGCAGCAAGTGGTGGATTTCCCATATCGTCTCCAATAAGTTTAACAAAACCGTTTGTCTTATTCCCAATAAAACTTGGGTCTGCAATGACATATCCCAACCGATATTCGGCGAGTTGATAAGCTTTGGAAGAACTACAAATCCTAATAACATATTTCGACTGAATACTTGGGTC
>Ga0208958_1004181_pt1 | contig 10562 bp, 9 predicted proteins | sample RifOxyB1_FD_184032 | JGI IMG/M metagenome (GOLD analysis project Ga0208958, IMG submission 184032) | Soil microbial communities from Rifle, Colorado - Rifle Oxygen_injection B1 (SPAdes) | ecosystem: Environmental > Terrestrial > Deep subsurface > Rock core/Sediment | place: Rifle, Colorado...
GATACCGTTTTGGAACATTTGATTAATGAAATTTCCTTTATTACTCAAAAACCTACCAAAGAAATCCGTAAAAAAATCATCAACAACCTCAACCAAGGACTCAAAAAAACCGCCAAAGATTAATGCTTTCTACCAGCCATTAGCCCCGGTATGTGTCGACTACTCAATACGTTCATCAACTCAACATCTTCCTGACTACTTGCCACCCCCAAAAGCCATCTGTATGTTCGCAGTTCCGGCCCATCCACTGAATTTACTTCCTCAATTTCCGTTGACCACTCCCCAATATTCACTTGTTCCGCCGCAATTACTGCCGCTTTTACCGAAATAGGCAAACCAGTAAGCTCCGAATCCGGATCCTTCAAGGCCATATTTACTATTAACCTACTTAATTTAACCCTAAGTTCGGCCATTCTTCTCTGATGCGGACCACAGGCTATCCCCCAATAACTTATCTTTCCCATCCTTTCGTCATTCATGCCGAATTATATCATTCTCAATTTTTTCCTAATCAGTGATAAATTACTACCATTTTCATACTTCAAATATAGCAGGTTTACCTGCCAAAGCTTTAGCGTAGGCAGGCCCATGAGGATTCGAACCTCAAATAAAGGTTTTGGAGACCTTGGTGATAGCCATTTCACTATGGGCCTAAATTTTTAAGGAAGCTTTGCAATTTTAAATCATTTTAACCTTTTCCGCTACCTTGACATTTTTTACATATAGTTTTAAATTTAACTGAATCTACCTATATTTTCGTCAAATAATGTCTACATATCAAGATATCTATCGCCCCCCAATCACTATCAAAAATGATCTTTTGGAAACTTATGTCAAACTTTACCAGGGAATTCGTGACCGGTCCGACCCCGTCAGCTGGCGGACTTTCATAGTCGACACCAAAATTCTTTTGGGTAGTCGCGACCCACAACACCATTCACTTTCTCCCTCAAAATTCTCCAACGCCAAAAAATTAGTCAAATCACTAACCAAAGACACCTACCTCCAACCCCTAACTGACGAAATCTATTACGCCCTGGGTTTTAGAAATAAACTCGGAAAAAATGATAAAAAAATTGATGTTCTGATTTTCAATGGCCGTCACCAAAGCCAACCTCTCCTCTGGACTCTAGCTGATAATCTTAAAAACCAAGGAAAAATCGTGGCTGTTGTTAATCCCGTCGGTCACTACAATGACAATCAATGTCGTATTATTTCCCCTTTCAAACTTTCTTCCTCAGTTGAAAAAATGGTAATTTTGGCTTCCACCCAAGAAATTTATGGCGGTAATATCGCCGTTCTTGCCAATGTCATCCGCACCCTGGCCAATCCGGAATTTTCCCGATCCATCAAGGAAGTTGACATCGTTATTCCCATGTTTGGCGGTTCCCGTGGCCATCGGCTTGGTCAATCCGAAGAACTTGGTTACGAAGTTCTTGAAGCTATTTTTAATGCCAAAATTCTAACCTTAGTCACCAAAGATGTCCTGGCTGAACTTGCCCAAACTACCAAAAACCCTCTTCCTCAAATCCGTTTTCTCTCTATCGACATTCACAGCCATCTCTACCCTTCCCAAATATTTACTTCAGCCGATTTCCAATTCATTTCCATATCTCCCGCTATTGAAATAGCCAACACTCTCTATCAACATCTCCAAGAAAACCATCTTCTCGATACCCCCATCCGCCTAATAGCTTGCGATAAAGGAGCCATTACCCGTGTCGAACTTCTAGCCATCGCTCTTTTGAAACATCCTCAAAACATCCTCCAAAATCTCGACATTATTTATATAGACAAAATTCGACAAAAAGCAGGAATAGTTGACTCCGCCAAAGTCAAAACAATCATCCGCTGGAGCTTAAAATCTGACCAAATCGTCAAAGAAAAATTACCCCTCAAAAAAGTGGACTATCATCCTTACGTTTTATGTTATACCGACGACATGATCGACACCGGCGGTACCGCCAAAAAAGACATTGAACTGTTATCGCTCAAATTTCCCAACACCTTACTCAAAGTATTCGCTTCCACCCACCCAATTTTTTCCCAAGGATACGGTGCCCTGGATACCATAGAAGCCGATCTTTATCTGATTGGCAATACCCTATCTCCACCAAATTTACTTGAAAATAAAAAAATCAAAATAGTTGATCTTGGTCCGGCCATTGCCCGGGAAATTTATTGGTAAATTATTTGTGGACCTGAGGGGACTCGAACCCCTGACCTTCCCCATGCCATGGGGACGCGCTACCAACTACGCTACAGGCCCATTATCAAACGTCTTTTATTTTACCAAAATTTACTGGATTCTCCATTATATATCTTTCCACCCTTAACAAATCACTTTTATTTCTGATAATTCGCTCATAATAATTCCTTTGCCATAATCTTTTATCAAATCTAGGCCAATTTTTCTCCTTCACCCCTTTAATATATTGATTGGTGCTAAATATTTTAAATCTACCCACCAATTCTCCCAATGATATCGCCGTACGGGCGGGATTCCATTCCCGCCCCATTCCAATTCCCGGGCGGATATTGAAATCCGCCCCTACCCCATCCCATCCCATTCCAATTATCAAATGAATATGATCAGGCATCACAATAAATTTTCCCAATTCCAATAAAAAATAATTCGGAAACCCTATTATTACCTTTTCCACCATCATTCCAATCTCCGATAATTCCATAATGCCATTTTTCACTTCGCCCAAAATTCTCTTCTTATTTTCAATATCAATTGTTACAAAATACATCGCCTTCCCACCATAATCCCAATTTTTTAGTCTTATCGATTTACGTATATGTAACATATATTACATAATATCTTATTTTCCCATCTGTTATCATCTTCTTATTATGAAAATCACTAAAGCCGTTATCGCTACTGCCGGTTGGTCTACCCGTTTTTTACCCGCCGTCAAATCCTACGCCAAACATTTAGTCCCCATTTGGGACAAACCCCAAATCCAGTATGTCATCGAAGAATTGGTCGGTGCCGGAATTACTCAAATCTGTCTTGTCCACCGCCATGGCGAAAAAACTCTCAAGCAATATTTTCAATACGATCAAGAATTAGAAAAATATCTCAAAGATACCGGCAAACAATCACGGCTCGACAGCCTTCATCAAATCTGGCAAAAAGTTGAAAAATTCAAATTTATTCCTCAACCCCGTCATTTACCTTATGGCAACGGTTCTCCCATCATTGCTGCCAAATCCTTTATCGGCTCCGATCCTTTTGTCTATCTTTGGGGTGATGATCTGACAATTGAATCCAAACCCGGTCATTTTCTTTCCCAAATGATTTCTACCTTTATAAAATACCAACCTGCCTCGGTTTTGGCTGTCCAACAGGTAACTCCAGAAGAAATGACCAAACTCGGATCCATGATTTACGCCGACAATCCCAAATACCCCAATCAAATCATCGGTATGGTAGAAAAACCTCCTCTGGGAAAACAACCCTCGCTTATGGGTCAGGGCGGACGCTTTATTGTTTCCCCAAAATATATCAAAATTCTTCAAAACCAGGCCATTTCCAAAGGAGAGCTCTGGTTTACCGATGCCAGCAACACTCTGGCCAAAACCGACATCGTTTTGACCGAAAAATACCAAGATCACCAGGCTTTCTGGACTACCACCGGTGATCCCCTAAATTGGCTCAAGACAAACTTACTCTTTGTCCGGCAAAATCCCGAAATTTATCCCCAAATTAAGGAATTTTTCAAAAATCTCTAATACCCTCTTCTCAAAAGCCTTCTTCTTATAATATTTTCCGGCACTCCTCCGTTAACCATCCTAATCGCCTCAGACAATCCCCCCAACTCCGCTGCTGTCAACGATACCTTTCTAAGTTCAGCCGGATCGTTTGTCGTATCATGCAATCTCTGATGACAACTTGCCTTTCCCTTTAAAGACGCACTACATACCGGCATTCCCATATCTCTATGAGTCCTGTCCAAAGAATGAGCATCCAGTTCCGGCCTTAACTCATGCTTCCTTGGCGGATGCCACTCTCCACAAATCGCACAATAATAACCGGAATCTCTCCTGATCTCCTTTGCTCTTGATCCTCCAAATGCCATATTTATAACAAGTCTGACCTGAACCTCCTTACAATTCAACCAATTTCTTTAAAATATCTGTTATGATTAGCTAAGTTCTGCCTCAATACTTCTTATTATCCCCCATCAGCTTTCTGACTATTTTTTCAGGCTTTTTAGTCCGTCTTGACATATCCTATATTATTGCTATAATAGCCCATAATTATTTTTAACCAAACAATTATGAAGCAGGTGGTAAAAATTCTAACAATCGTTCTCTTAGCCACAGTCTTTTTGATGCCCAAAACTGCTATGGCTCAGTATTATCAACCCGACGAAGAAGTCAACCAAATCGTCGTTGATAAACAAATCAAAGGTCTCAAGGAATCCGTCTGGAAAGACAATTATCCTTCCGATTTTATGGTTTTCGGACCCAACACCCAGTTTGAATTCAAAATTATCGTCAAAAATACCGGTAACCGCAATTTAACCTGGATTAAAGTCACCGATACCTTACCTCCTACCGTCGACTATCTATATGGTCGTATCGAGGCCACATTCGATAAATCTACCCATCAAATTACCTGGAAAATTCCCGAGATCAAACCCGGTGAACAACAGGTAACCATCATCGGTGTCCGCACCAAGTCCAAAAATTTACTTCCTTACTCCATCAAAGAAAGTATCAACAAGGTCTGCGCCGTAGCCGAAAGTAACGCCTCCGATTGTGATGAATCCCGATTCTTCACCAATATGGGTGCTGCCGAAACTCCCAAGACCCTTCCTGTTACCGGAAGCAATGATTTGATCACCTTAATCGGTCTAACCATGTCATCCATAGGAGCCGCCGGCTACTTCTTCAAAAAGCACCTCAACCAGGCCTAAACCAAAATCTGAATAAAATTAAACCCCGGGACTAACCCGGGGTTTTTATTTATAATTTACCGGATTATTCATATCTCTGCACCATTTTTCCGGATTCATCCTGATATATTCCTTAATTTTTATATATTCTTCCTCGTCTCTGATTATGTGTTCATAGTTTCCCGACCGTAGGGGCGATTCACGAATCGCCCTAAAATAATCATTATCCCTATCCTTTTTGGGCGCATCATGATGCGCCCCTACCCCAATCATCAAATGCAAATGATTCGGCATCACCACAAATTCATCTTATTTTCAATAATTTCCCCAAACATCTCCCGCCTATCTTTGGTACACACCGTCACAAAATAATACCCACCCCAGCTATAATTCCACTTCCTTAATCTAACAGACCTTCTTTTGAATTCCATAATTGTAATAATTCTAACATCTCACCTAAATTGTACGGGCGATTCATGAATCGCCCTCTTTACTTATCCCTTACACACCTTTCCCCTATCTTTCTACTTGACATTATAGGCTTGATCACCTATACTATAGGCTAGAACAGATGGTTGATAATGATTATCTGCTTTCTGTTTAATTTAACAATCCATCCGGAAAAGTAGGGGCGAGGCTCGTCCTCGCCCTTACCACCGGAATTTATATCTAAATGCCAAAGGAGAGACTGGAGTAAGTGGCTCCTCTAAAGCTTCACTTACCCCGTTCTCCTTTGGCCTTTAACAAGCCAAATTGTGCCCGGATTTGTTTTAGGCACCGCGCCTGACTACAAGTCTAGACACAGTACCTTAACAATCTCTTTCTTTCTTAATCTTGTGTACATGTGTGGATGCTGCGGTCAGATAAATTCCCCTATCTTTCCAAAATTCAGGTAGAAATTTTGCATATCAATTAGCTTTGATATCTAGAATTTCTACTTGAATCCAAAAGAAAGGAGGTTTGGTTTTTTGTCTGATTTGAAAGCCTTTGGCTTTCAGTTAGCTCACGCTAACTAAACAACGCGGCACTTGGGACTTCCAAGGCTAGCCGTTCAATGAACTAATTCTGGGAGGCCACCCAAAAGGAGGCTATAATGAACCCCAGAAACGCCCGACGTGGCTTTCGCGATCGCGATCTTCGCCGTCGCAAAAAAGCCGCGCAAGGGCAACAGAAAGTTACCCCCAAGGAGGGTAAAAAAATGAACGAGAGAAACACGAACGTGTTTGTTGGCTGTGGAACAGTTTTGGCCTTGACTATGCTATGCATGGTTCTGGCTTTCGGTGGCTGGTTTATTGCCGGTCGCCCAGGGCTGACAGCAGCCAACCCCTCGACCCCTGCTCCGCAGGTGGTCGAAAAAGTTGTAGTAGTCACCGTTGAGGTGCCTGCTACAGCCCCCACCCAGGCTCCCGTCCTCACGACGGAAGCCCCCGTTGTCACGGAAGCCCCCGCGCCCGCCTCGACCGAAGCCCCCGTCGTCGCCGCTGTCCCCTGCGAAACCATTATGGTTTCACGAGACGGTGGCGTCACCTGGAAAAAAACCGGCGAATCGCTCAAAACCGAATCGAAATTTGATTACGGTGATCGCGAAACGTCAACCGGCCGGGCAATCCTTGTCCCAACCGTACCGTGGAACGAAAAGCTTACGGCTGAACAGCTGGAGCTCGTCGAGACCACTTGGTTGGATTACAAGATCAATGCCTGCAGCACCGAAGCTGTGATTTTCGCCGGAGGTTTCGAAATGAACAATACCAAGTTCGACGGTGGCGTTCTATTCAACCTCGGAAAAGGTGAAAAACAGTTTCGCTCCAGAAACGGGGAAATCGTACTCTGGTACGACCAGCCTCACCGCGACAAGGACCTGGGCAGAATTATCGATCAAATCAAAAACGGCAACTTTGACATCCAAGGCCCCCTGGCCCTGGCTCTGGCGGACGGTCTCAAAGACGTCCCAGTTGTCGCGGACTTCCTGGCAACCCGCCCGGAAGTAAAGATCGTGATCCTCCCGTAGGCACAACCCCAATCCCCCGTGGGAACAAGTATCAGTGCAAACTGAGAAAGTTCCCACGGGAGCAAGGGAAACACAAGAGAAAGAAGAAAGAGATTAGCGTATTACGGTTACTTACTCACCGTACTGATGAGCCCCGAAGGGCGAATACTATGAAAAACTCCCAAAAAAAACCTCTGGTTTCCGTCATCATGCCGGTCTACAATCCCGGAGTCTTTTTGGTAGATGCTATCGAAAGTATCCTGTCCCAATCCTACAAAAACTTTGAATTTATCATTGTCGACGACGCTTCTACTGATGATTCCTGGAAAACCATCCGTGCCTACGCCCGTCAAGACTCCCGCATTAAAGCCTTCAAAAATCATATCAACCTAGGCGTTTCTTTAACTGCAAATATCGCCCTGAGCCAGTCGAAGGGCCAATACATCGCCCGTATGGACTCAGACGACATCTCCGCCCCCGACAGGCTCCAAAAACAAGTCAAATTTTTACAAAAAAACAAAAAAATTATCCTTGTCGGCGGTCAATGCACCATCATCAATCAAGACGGTCTTACCATCGGCTACAAACAATTTCCTCTCTCCCCTCACCAGGCTCTACTCGACATGCTTTTTTGGGCTGTCCCCGTCCAGCAAGGATTTATGATGATCAATCGCACCCTTTTGCCCAAAAATTTTGTCTGGTATGCCGCCAACAAAACTTCTGCCGAAGAAATTGATCTCTTTTTCAATTTAAACAATTACGGTCAATTTGCCAATTTACCTGATTTTCTCTATTTCTATCGCCAAATTCCCGGTTCTCTCTCCCGTATCAACCCCAAAAAAACTTTCCGTCTTACCCTCCAATCCCGCCTTAACGCCGTCAAAAACGGCTATCGTCCCTCAGCTAAAGCCTGGTTTTTAAACCTAGCTCAAATTATTGCCATTTCCCTTATCCCCTCTACCTTTATCTATGAACTTTGGTACTTTATCCGCGGTGTCAGTCATTTCAAAACCGTCAGTCTTCTAATTCCCTCCAAAATCAGTGTAAAATCATAATAAATGATCTCACTGCCCCGCTTCAAACATCCCTGGGACCAAATTCTTCTTGTTTTGATACTTTTGACAATTATAATTGTCAATTTTTCTCCCGCCACCTGGCTCATCGGTTGGGACAATCTCATGCCCGAGTTCAACATTTGGATGAACCTCAAACGTTCCTTTTTTGCCGTCTGGCAGGAATATCAGGGTTTGGGACTAGTCGGAGGCATGGGTCACGCTACCGATTTAATCCGCCAACTCATCCTTTTACCCTTTACCCTAATTCTTCCCAACTCTCTTATCCGCTATCTCTGGCATTTTGCCATGCTTTTTTTGGGCACTTTTGGCATTTATTTTGGATTAAAAAAATTATTTTGCCGTACGGATCAGGCATGCCTGATCCCTACAATCGCCTCCCTCTTTTACCTTCTCAATTTTGGCACCATCCAATATTTTTGGGTGCCCCTGGAATCCTTTTCTACCTTTTGGGGCTTTTTTCCCTGGCTAATTTTTTCTCTTTGGGATTATTTAAATTGCGTATGGAACAGGCATGCCTGTTCCCTACAACTAAAAAAATTAATTTTTCTAAATATCCTTGCCATCCCCTCTTTTTATGTTCAAACAATTTTTCTTGTTTATCTGGCCTGTATTTTTTTAATTATATTTGCCTTTCTCATCCGTACAGGGCAGGCATGCCTGCCCTCTACAATCAAGATTGTAATTTTAATCTTTCTTATCAATTCTTTCTGGCTGCTTCCCTTTGGCTACTTTCTCAAAACCAATCTCACCAATCCGGTAGCCGGTATCGGTAATTTCATGTCCTCCGATGAAAGTTTTGACAGAAACCTTCGCCGCGGCTATATTTCTGATTTTCTTCTTCTGCGTGGCTATTATTTTGATTTTCCCGATACTCACGCCACTTTTATGGCACCCTGGGGTATTCATTTCTCCAACAATTTCAATCTTGCCGCCGGCTATCTTTTGTCCCTCTTTGTCCTCATTGGCATTGTTTATTCTATTTATAAAATTAAAAAACCAATTCATCTCAGCCTTCTTTTAATTTTATCTCTGGTTAGTCTTGCCCTTCTCTCCGCTACTCCCCCCTTTAGTTTCATAAATCAATTTATTCGCCAAAACCCTCTCCTCAATCAGGTTTTTCGGGCTCCCTTTACCAAATTCATCGTCCCTGCCATCTTTGTCTTTTCTATTTTTACCGCTTATGGTCTCCAAACCTTAGTCACTCTGGCCACCCGTCTCAAATACTCCCAAAAAATTTTCACTTTAATTTTAGTTTCCGGCTACCTTTTTCTTATTTCAATTTTTTCTTTTCCGGTTTTTAGGGGTCAACTTTTTTATTCCCTCAACAAACAATCCGTCCCAAAACAATATTTCCAAATGTTTGACTACTTCCGTCAGCAATCCCCCACCGCCCGTATCGCCAATCTGCCTCAAGGTTCCTTTTGGGGTTGGACTAGCTATCGTTTTGGAATCGTCGGTTCCGGTTTTATCTGGTACGACATCGAGCAACCCATCCTTGATCGGGCTTTTGACGCCTGGAATCTCAAAAATGAACAATATTATTGGGAACTTACAACCGCTCTTCAAAGCCGCGACCCTCTCCTTCTTTCCAGAATTCTCTCCAAATACTCCATCGAATTTGTTCTCTTTGACGACAACATCTTTTTTCCCAGTGAAAAAATTTACTCCAAAACTGCCCTATCTACCAAAGATTTTCTCTCTCAAGTTCCCGGATTAAGTCTGGAAAAACAGTTCGACAAAATCAGCATCTACCGTTTTCACCAACCCACCAAACCTTATTTAATTTCTTCTCCCCCCATCCTCAACGCCCAAACATTCTTCTATACCGATTTTGCCTTTATCGATCACCCGGATTATCTCACTTCCCCCTCTGCCAAAATTAATTATCCTTTTTTAAATTTATTCACCAATCGTCTCCAATCAGAAATTCCCTTAGATATCAAAATCAATAATCAACAAATCCAAATTGGTTCTACCAACTTTCCTCTAAACGACTCTCTAAATCAAACCAAAAATCACTCTCCCCTAATTTCCAACACCCAGCAACTTGTACAGACAAATGACGATCCGCCCCTACAATTCATCCGCCTCACCAACATCGACAGTTCCAATCTTATTGCCTGGAATTTCCCCGACGCCGCTTTTGAAAATTCATACCTACTTCGGGTAATTTATCGCCACCACCAAGGTCTCCCTCTAACCATTTCCGCCACCAGTGAAAACTTAAATTACAAATTTTTCTATACCCGCCTGGACCAAAAACCCGGCTGGCAAACCGCCTGGTTTATTATTCCCCGTTTTGAAAACTATAACTACGGCACCGGTATTAATGTAATCTTTAACAATACTTCACTCAGTTATCGGACCTCCCAAAACGATATTCAATCAGTCGATCTTTATCCCCTTGATTATTACCCTCTGGCTTCCACCCAATTACCACAATATTCCAAAACCCTCCAAAACCGTCAATATTTGGACGAAAAATCCTCAATATTTTTCCATAAAATTAAAATTTCCTCTCCACCCTTACCCAATTCTTATCTGGTCTTACCCCAAACCTTTTCTCCCGACTGGCTCGCCTTCTATTTT
>Ga0208958_1004187_pt1 | contig 10558 bp, 10 predicted proteins | sample RifOxyB1_FD_184032 | JGI IMG/M metagenome (GOLD analysis project Ga0208958, IMG submission 184032) | Soil microbial communities from Rifle, Colorado - Rifle Oxygen_injection B1 (SPAdes) | ecosystem: Environmental > Terrestrial > Deep subsurface > Rock core/Sediment | place: Rifle, Colorado...
TAGTGAATCTGAAAAAGCTGACACGGTTGAATATCAGCTATCTAGAAATTACTTTCAAAATCTTGGTATCATCATGAAAGAATATCTTGAGACAACTTCTCTTGGAGATCTAATGAGAAAGTCTAAAGATATTAAAATTGAAAAAAGGGAACAGCCCAATTTCACACAAGAGATTTTGAATCAAAAAGAAACTACAGTGGTTTCTGAAGAAAGAAGTAATGTTGATAGCTTGATAAGAAGTCCATTTGGTGAAGTTAACCAATAAAAGATACTACTTTGATTATAATTCATCGTCCCCGCTGTCTAAATCAGTAATTAAATGGTTCAGCAGTGGGGATTTTTTTGTTGCCAACCCTAATTCTTTACATACTTCTGGAAAGAAGTCGTTAAAGTTGATTAAAGAAACCCAAAATTTTTTATTCGACACCTTTAATCTTAGTTCGACTCATAAAGTTTTTTTCCATTCAGGTTCAACTGAAGGTATTAATACATTTATTATTAATGAAATGAATCAAGAAGATGAGGAAAAACATCTGATTTTGTTTGAAACTGATCATTCCTCTGCTTATAAAATTAAAAATATTACAGATCAATATAAAATAAATCTTCACTTAAAAACCTTAGTAAATAGTGATGGTGAACTGCAAACTGACCAGTTGATTAGCTTTATTCAATCACTCAAGGGAAAAATAATTATAAATTTTACTTGGGTTAATAATGAGACCGGAATTGTCTGGCCGTTAATGGAGGCGGTTAGAATTAAACATGAAACTGGTGCTTTTATTCATGTAGATGCTACCCAATCTGTATGTAAAATTAAAGATTGGAATCAATTATCTCCTCAACTGGATGCTTATACCTATTCAGGACATAAATTTGGCTCTTTAACCGGAGTAGGATTTAGTTTTTATAAAAAAGATTACCCTATTCAATATCTGGTAAACGGTGCCAAAGGAGTGCTTCATAGTCGACCTGGAACTCCTAATACAACGGGAATATATTCAATCTATCTGGCCTTGTTTGAAATGATGAAACAATATGATTACGAAGAAAGTTTGGCGGCCATAAATTATTTAAAAGATAATCTGGACCAATTATTAAAACCTAAAGGATTTGTGATTGGCAAAAATTCAACCAACCGTTGCACAAATACTATTAGCCTTTTTTTTAATGCTAAAAAAGGGCAGGATCTCTTGAATAAATTTGATATGAATGGAGTAGAGGTGGGGGTTGGTTCGGCGTGTTCATCAGGTGTGTTAGGGCCTAATAGAGTTTTGATTGCATATGGTATTGATGAAAATAAATCCAACAATTCGATCCGCTTATCATTTGAAACAGATTTAGATATGAAAAAGGCTGAAAACTATTTTGCCATAATTAAGAAAGTGTTAACTGAACTCTAATAATGAGGATGACATCCACTTGGCCATTGGAATTCTAGACGCTCTGCGAAACAAAATCCCTGCTTTTATATTATTTTGACCCCAAATAAGTGTCAAAAGAAACCAGTGGGGTTTGTTCTTACTAAAAACTAGCTAAATCTTTGTTTTTTGCTCAGTTATTTTTGGCATGAGGTGTGCACATTTAAGATCAAGGATGGTTGGTAACCAGGTTTTGGCCTTGATCAGCGACCAAAGTGTTTGTCACATTTAGTCCCACCTACGCCAACCTCAATATAAGGGCCTGAATAGGCACCTATCAGAATATATCCATAATCAAATCTATAGACACTTTAAACAAACGATCAAGGCAAATTCCTTTTTTTAAATGGATCAATAGAATAGGGGTTGAATCCCCATTCTTGTATGCCACTTAGAATTGATCAGTAGATAATAAGACCAAGGTGCAACCCTGAATAATTTCTATATTGTGTAAGCTCACTTTTTTTATAAGCTTTTCGTTTTCTGTTCCTGGATTAAGGATAATTCTTTTGGGCGCCAATTTGATTATAGGTTCGATAAGGTCATCTAACTTATCACGGCCAAGATAAATGGTTAGGGTATGAATTGGTTTTTTTATTTCTGCTAAAGTTTTTACGGTTTCAATTGCGGGTAGTGATATGTGTTTGGGGGTTATGCCGATTAAGTTTTTATAACCATTTTCCAGGAGTTTTTTATAGGCCTTATAAGAGTAACGATCCTCATTATCTGAAAGTCCAAGAATGGCAATGATGGCAGATGAATTGGTTTGCATCAACGTATCTCCTTTAAAAATTCATAGAAATAAGTGGCCTGTTTTAAATTTAAAAATTCATTACGATTTAAGGCCAGGTCGTCATAGGTGAGTGATTCAACCTCTTTTATTTTAGTTGTTTGAGTAGAAGAGGTCATTTTACGAATAACTCCAATGCCACAGTCACAATCTAGAACAAAAATATCTAAGTTCGAGTTATTTTTTCTTAAATGAGCAACGGATTTCCACACGTCACCAGTCCAACCGCCATCCCAATCGGAGTAATTATCCTTTTTAGCTATGTTGATGGCCTCATCAAATGAGAGAGCTCTGATAGCGGCAGCTTTTGACCATGGGTTGCAGTCGTGAACTAAAATTACTCCATCTTGGGCCAGATATTTAAGAGTGTTTTCAATATCACGAAGAACTTGTTTGTATTCATGTAGTCCATCTATGAAAGCTACATCTATTTTTCGGTTTTTTAAAATAATAGGAGCATCTACCATGAAAAAATCATCGCTGGTCTTTTGAAAATAAATATTTTTTTGGTCTAAAACTTGTTGAACTTTTTTAGCAGGAGCAATGGGATCAACTCCAATCTTGAAAGGGCCATGGATGATTTCAAAGACTTTTCCCTGATCAACTCCGATTTCCAAATAAGTTTTTGCTTTTTTTTCATTAATAATAGTCTGGATAATTTTTACTCGTTCCAGCTTGGTGGAGAAAGGAAGTATAAATCTTCTAAGTGTTCTCTTAATCATGCAATATCATCCTGAGGAAATAATTTAGTGTTATAAAAATAACAATCACAAAGTTGATTGTATATGTTTTTTTTTGATTTTTAGATATGAATTGAAATCGAAAAACCTTATAATTAAGTTAGTTTGTGTGATGAATGCCTTTTTAAACAGTGACTAATACGTGGAAGATTTATTCTATAAAAAGATGTTAATGACTGCTCCATTTGGGTATGCCTATCATCGCATTATTCTTGATAGTCACAAAAATCCGGTAGATTATGAATTTCTAGAGATAAATGAAGAGTTTGAAAAGTTAACCGGTTTAAAAGCTGCCAACATTCTGGGTAAAACTATTAAAGCAGTGCAGCCTGACATTATCACTGGAGAGTTTGATTGGATCAAATGCTATGGCAAAGTCGCCTTAAATGTTCATCAAATAGAATTTGAACAATATTCCTTACCCTTAGATAAATGGTTCAGGGTGCAGGCTTATTCTAGTAAGAAATATTATTTTTCCACAATCTTTACAGATATTACTAAGCGTATACAGATGGAAAAAGAAAAAGAGCGAATGCAAGTGGAGTTATTTCATGCTTCCAAGTTAGCGACTTTGGGAACTTTAGCAGCTGGAGTGGCCCATGAAATTAATAATCCTTTGGCGATTATTGTGGGCGCAGTGGATATACTAGATGGACGTCGTACAAATTTAGGGGAGCAGGATTTTTATAAAACCACTAGTATGATTAGAAATGCAGTGGATCGGGTCTCTATGATTGTCAAAGGCCTTAAGACTTATGCTAAAAAAGATGTTGTAGATTGCGAAGATGTTGATGTTCATGCAGTGATTAATGAAACTTTATTATTTTTAAAGGGTGTTTATAAAAATGACAATATTGAGATAAAGACTAGGCTTGAGGCGCTCCATTTTAAAATATGTGTTAGTAAAGGTAAACTTCAGCAAGTAATTGTTAATCTACTTAATAATGCCAAAGGTGCTTTTGAAAACCGATGCAGTGGTTTGATTCAAATTAATACTCAAAACTGTGGTAATTGTTTAGTCATTGAAATTGCCGATAATGGTGTTGGTATTCCAGAAGAGTATCTTTCTAAATTGTTTGATCCCTTTTTTACGACTAAAGCACCTGGCAAGGGAATGGGGCTGGGGCTTTCAATCTGTCAGTCAATCACTGAATCGTTTGGTGGAAGAATAAGTGTTGAGAGTAAACTAGGCGAGGGTTCTACATTTAAGATTTTATTACCGTTTCATTGATTAAGAATCAAGTTTATCTAAGTCTACATCTGACGCAATTTTAACACCTTTAATCACGGTAGCTTTGTTTTTAATAAAGGGAAAACCGAGTTTGTAAACACCATCAAATTCATAATCAAAAGCAATGCAGATAGTTTTGGGAACAATATCCTTCAAAACATTGTAGTAATAATCCTTGGGAAGATTGGATAATGAAGTTTCTATTGGATCTGATTCATCTTCCATTGGAATTTCGTTCATTGGTCGAGTGGAGCTATTTTTAACAATAATGGCCCCTTGAATTTTTTCTTTGGGAATATCGTTGGTGAGATTCCAAGTAGCCGTATTAAAAAAATCTAGATAAAAAAATGAGTTATTGTATTTTAATTTTCGAGGTAAGGTGAGGGCCTGTAGAAATTTGCGGGTAGATGGATCTTTGGCCCGTCTTTGTAATTTATCAACCAACTGGCTGTCTTCCACTCTTAAAATGAATGCACCTGGCACTTTGGTGGACCTAAAGAGCATATATTGGAAAGCAATACTAAAGAGAGTAAAAAGCTTATGCTGATTTAAATGGATGTGAGGTTGATTAAGTTCGACTAGAGTCTTCACCGACTCGTAAAGGTCTTTCTTTGATAATTGATCACTCATCTTTAGCTGATATCTCCACTACTTCAATTTTCAAAACTATCTTAGAGTTTTTAATGTATATTTTGGGGATTGTAAAGAAAGTTCCTTGAAGATATTTTTAATAAAATATTCATCAATAGATGTCCAAATTAGAAAAATTGTATTATTTTCTTTAATATCTAATTTTTATTTACAGGATGATTATTATGCTTGAAATTTCCCAACTACAGACTCTGGTTGCCGTTGCCAAAGGAAATAGCTTTTCCAAAGCTGCAGACGAGCTGGGAGTCACTCAGTCAGCAATTAGTCAGAGTATTAAAAATTTAGAAACCAAATTGGGAGTGACGCTCTTTAATCGTTTAGGTAAAAAGGCCGTGCTAACCAATGAAGGTGAAAAACTTCACCATTTAGCTTCAACTTTTATAACTCAACTGAATAATACTGTAGAGGAAATCAGACATGATAAGGATAAGATGAGTGGACCCATAAGAATTGGGACCCTGACTGGTATTGGCAAGAGCTGGCTTGGATATGAGATGCTATCTTTGTCCGAAAGTTTTCCTGAACTTAAAGTTGAAGTGAAATTTGGTTTTGAAGAAGATCTACTTAAATCTTTTGAAGGACGCCATTTAGACTTTTTGGTTTTACCGGAGTCAGCTCTGTCTAAATGTAGTGGCGAGCGGATTTATATTATTCAAGAGAAACTGGCGCTCGTATATCCTAATGATAATAAATTCAAATTAGGAGACAACATCACGCTGGATAGCATAGGCCGTGTTCCAACCATACTGTTTGAATCCCACGATCATTTACACGCTAAATGGTGTAAAATGGCCTTGGGGGGAATACCTGATCAAGTTAATGTGAGGTTGGTTATTAATTCTCATGGAAAGATGTTAGAAGCAGTTCATAACGGGCTTGGAATTGCGGTTATCCCAACACATGTTTTAAATCGATCATACTATAAAGATAAAATTTCCAGGTTAGGTAGCAAATATGAGGTGGATGATGATAAATTTTATCTGGTGTACCATAAAGAGGGCCTGGATTTTTTAAGAATTAGAGAAACGCTTGACCGCTTGGTTAAAAATAAAAAACGATTATTATGAGCGATTCTTGCCATCCTACAATCCCGTCTATTGATAGCTTATTTTCCAAGGAAATTATCAATCTTCTAAATTTTATTCAGCTTAAAGAGTTTACTTTGACCTTGGTCGGGGGAGCTGTGCGGGATTATTTTTTGTATCAAAAAGTTACCGATGATTTGGACTTTGAAATACGAAAGATGGAGAGCGTAAAAGAGGATGCTTGGAAGAAGTCAATCACTGATCTTGCGGAAGCTCTTAAAAAAACATTTCGTTTAAAAATTGAATTTTTAGAATTTGGAATTTTTAAGTTTTCGTATGGCGGTAAAAATTTTGAATTTTCATCACCTCGGACGGAAATGTACGATGAAAATAAGCAAAAATGGAATCATAAAGATTTTGCGGTTTCGTTAATTTGTAATTTGGATTATGAAAAGTCTTTTGCTCGCAGAGATTTTACCATGAATGCCATTGGTTTTGAATTTTTAGAAAATCGAACTATTAAATTAATCGATCCGTTTAATGGCGTAGGCGATATTGCTAAGAAGCTTTTAAGGCCATGCGGAGTGCAATTCTTTAAGGATCCGATTCGTTTTCTTCGACTACTTAGATTTGCTATCAATACCGGTTTTAAATTTTCCAGCGAGATAAGCTTAAATTTACATAAGTTCAATTTGGAAAATTTGACTCATTCCTATTTTTTAAAAGAAGCATTTAAAACTAATTCATTGCAATTTTTTAAACTTTTTTTTAGTTATGTTAAAACCACTGACATGGCCTATAACCAAAGCTTGTTACCGCTTTTTTTTCTTTTAAATGATGGTGATTTACCAAATGCTTTGACCTTGCAGATCCATGATGAAAAAAGTTTGTTGGTTTGGATGATCTTTTCTAACAAGTATACAGATAAAAATATTATGGATTTTGCCAGTTATGCTAAAATTAATCAGAATTTTATGAAAAATATGTTTGGACTTAGAGATGGGTTAGCTACACTTTTACTAGTAGATCTAGAAAAATTGCTAAGTCGTCTCCAACAAGTAAACTTTTTAAAATTACCTGACCAAAATGATCTGGATATAATAAGTGACTTTTATACATCATATAAAAGAAATGCGAAGTTAATGGTTTCGTATCTTCATTTATTACCTGACCGTCCGCATAGGTTGATTTACCGATTGTGGGAGGAGATTTTAAGTTTTTATCCCCGAGATTTACACGCTATCAAAGAAGTTCCGCCCAAATCTAGAAAAGTTTTTGGAATTTGTTTGATGCTAAAAAATTACTTTGAATCCCGGCAAAAACTGCCTAAATAAAATTAACTGGAAAAGTTTCTCGCTTTGTGGCAGACTATAATCGGGCTTTTTATGATATCAACAAAGGATGTGTGATGCCTGACTTACATAGTATACTTGCAGATCACAAATCAAAAAGAAGGAAGAGCTTGATCTCCACGCAAGAGCAGCAGGAGTTAAAGCGGGCCTCTACTTCCCAAATCCCAGATATCTTTTTTGATGAAATTTTAAAAAATTATAAGTTAACCCGTATTGAGATTATTGTTTTGATGTTTCTTTACCGCCAGGTTTGGTGCCGACCCAATCTTTACAAGGTTTATGGGATCTCTCAACTTCTAAGTCATACCGAAATGGCAAAAACGCTTGGTTTATCCTTGGAAGAAGTGCATTCTTCACTTAGAAAGTTAGAAGAATACACTTTTATTGAAACGGTCAGGTCAGGGCAGTATTTTGTTAGAAAATATTTTTTCAAACAATATGATGAGGAATTTAATCAGACATACGACGATTTTGAAATCTAGACCCGAGAGTTCTGTCCGTAAAGACTAATACAAGCAATTATTTTATATACCATTCAAATAAATTCTAATGTTATAATATTCTTATAACGAAGGAACTATGGCAGAAAAAGATAAATCGGGTAAAGATAAATCAGCTAAAGAAATTAGAGTAGTCGTTTATATTGGAAATGATAAAAAGTATTTTGATAATATCCGTCAAAGATATATCAATTTATATCAGTCAGATAAATATGAGTTTAATTTTCATGAGCTATGGGGTTTTGAAGAAGATAATTATTATGGCATGTTCATTAACGTACTCAGTTTAAAACCTAACATTGTTTATATCGATGTCACCGAGCGCACTGAACAACTTTTGGATATTGCTTTTTTAGTTTCTCAGGACATCAGGTTTCATAAGGTTCCGATCGTGGGCCTTATCGAATCACCTAATATGATTCACCCGTGTCGATCAGCCGGGCTTAGTTTTACTCATATAAAATGTGCTGAATATCATGATCTGGTTTATGATCCGATATGCGTAGCTTTTCCTGCAGATGCTATTAAACCTGAGTTTGTCGAAGCAAAATTCAGTGAGAATATGGATTTAGTTGTCGATTTTAAAATTCTTTCAATTTCTGCTACTGGTTTGCATGTAGAGGGAAATATTAGGTTGGAAAAAGGCCAGGTCATTGAACTTAGAAATTATCTTCCCAAAAATATCGTTCCTTCCAGTAGGTATGTAGTAAAACAAATTTATAACAAAAATCTCTACTACGATGCCATGTATGGATATGATTTGGATTTTATTTTTGTTGATGAACCGCTGTTTGATGAAAAAGGGTTAGAGATCGTACGAAATAAAACTAAAGCTCCCAACGAAGCAGAGAATAAGGCTCAAATAGAAGAAGCTGTAGAAGTCAAAAAAGCCGAAGAAAGAGGTAAGAACAAGGCCAAAGAACTAAAAAATGGTAAAAACAACCAAGATGAGAAGACTGAAGTTAAAGCGGAAATTGATCCCAAAATCGTTGAAAAAATGAAAAGAGAGAGAATTGCCGAGTATCAATTGGAATTAGAGCAGGCCAAGAAAAAACATCGTGACTGGGTGCTCGACCATTTAAACGATTACAAGTTTCCCAAAACTAAGGTTTTGTTAGTGGATCGGGATATGGATGTTTTAGGGAAATTGTCAAAATCTCTAGAAGGTCGTCCATATATTATAAGAACCCAGACTGCTTTGGACAAAGAATTATGGGTGATTGATAAAGTAAGGCCGGACATTATTGCTTTTAAATATTTTTATGATGAGCAACCGGAGGAAGAAGGGGAAGCTGTAGAAAAACCTGATAATGACGATTTTATAGAGGAAAGTGATGACCCATTTTCAGCAGTGAATCAGCTGTTAAACTTAATCAAAAAAGTAAAAGAGGAAGAAAGATATCAACCTTTTATTGTTATTTTTAACTGTGATTCTTATGATTCGGAATCCTTTAGAAATACTTTTGGTTACCCCAAAGTGTTAGTGGTCAAGGAAAGGATCAACCTGCCTTTTATTTTAGGTATGGCCAAGATGCACGAAGAAAAAAATGAAAAAAGATATAAGCAGCTGGTGAGTGCCAAAATAGCTCAACTAAAAAAAGAAAATCCAGAAAAATACCGAAATTTGAAAGCCGAGGATTTTGAAGAGCAAAAGTACGAGATTAAGAAAAATGTCAAGCTGAGCTTTGCCGAAGCCCGATATAAAGTAACCATGACCAGAATGACCGAATCTGAGGTGGGTTTTAAAATTGATACCCCTCTTGAATTAAAAACTTATCGATTTGATGAACCTATACCACTATCTATCTATATACTCCCTCCTGATGAAAAAAAGCTTAAAGAAGGAGCTAGCAAGGCCGGAGAATTTGCTTACGATGCCCTTATTCATTCAGTGGGTGAAGATCGCAAGAAAAGCATTCGTTTGTTTGTAAATGATTTCTTTTTTGAAAGCGTTAACGAGCAAAGAGAAAAAGATAAAGCTGAATTTGAACAAAAAAACCAGGCCTTTATTGAAAAAAATGAAGGTGATTCAGGCGGCAAAAAATAAATATCTTATTCCCCACAAAAGCCCAAACATAATCGGTTGATGAATCAAATAAATAAATAGTGAATGCTTCCCTAAGAAAAGAAAAAGTTTTCCAACTTGGTGGACATCTTTAATAAGGAACCAGAATCGGTTTGGCAGCATATGAGCAGTGGCTACTCCAATTAAAAAAGCACCCATCCAAGGAAATGGCGAGATATAGTCCATAGAGGGATGTCCCAGCTTGATCCAAGCTCCTTCCCAACCCATAAAGTCACATAAAAAGAAAACAATACCGGTACAAAGTGAGATCCGGGGATATTTTATAAAAATTAGCCCTACCAAGCTTAAGAAGGTTATACAGTGAAGAGTACCAAAATAAATCCATTTTTCTGGGAAAAGTAAGTAGGAAGTTAAAGACACTAGCAGTGAGCACCCCAAGAGGAGAAGTATTCGTTTAAGATATTTAGAGGGGATAAATTTTTTAAAATGGGCAAACGTTAATGAAATCCCCGTGCAAAAAAGGAATAAAAAAACAATTACTCTGGGGAAAAAGTACCAAAAGGGGTTGTTTTGCAGATTGATGATAACAAAGCCCAGCGCATTTAAATCATAGGAAAAATGAAAAATGATCATTAAAAAAACAGCTAATCCTCTTAATAGATCGACTAAGAGGGATCGAGACGATGATTTTAGTGGAGGGGTATTGGTTAGATTCATAGTAATATTATATTAGATGCTCGCTCGAAACAGAATTAAAATATCAAAGAAAAGAAATGTTCTTGCCGAGTAATAAAGCAAAAGGTTATAATATTTTAAAGATTC
>Ga0208958_1004191_pt1 | contig 10549 bp, 10 predicted proteins | sample RifOxyB1_FD_184032 | JGI IMG/M metagenome (GOLD analysis project Ga0208958, IMG submission 184032) | Soil microbial communities from Rifle, Colorado - Rifle Oxygen_injection B1 (SPAdes) | ecosystem: Environmental > Terrestrial > Deep subsurface > Rock core/Sediment | place: Rifle, Colorado...
TATCTTTTTATCCAGTAGAAAGTATCCCAAGCCAGCAAGCACTATTACCAAAACCACGACCGTGGTTGCTAAAATAGACCCCTTTTTCTTTAAAACATCTTTCATCTCACAGTTTCGGCATTACTAAGGCGGCAACGAAATAGACGACAATTCCTGGTACAAAACCGGTAAACGCCAAAACAATTAACCATAGTATTCGAAGCAAGGTCGGATCAACATCATACTTTTCAGCTAAGCCCCCCACGACCCCAAAAATTATTTTTTCCTTTTTGCTTCGTGTGAGTCGTGTCTTTTTAACTTTCTTTTTAGATGCCATAAAAATTAGTATAACCTACTTGGGCACCACTTGAGAAGGCATTTTGTCCTCTTTAAGTTTCACCACAATCGGCCGAATAAGTAGAACCCCTAAGCCCGCCACTTTATAGCCAATACTCGCGATGAATCCCATTAAAATCAAATGTCCAAAAACATTCGTCGTCTGATTGAGTATTTCCGCTGGTAAAATCTCGATCTTTTGTGATGTTGTCTGTTTTTGTTGGTCAAAAACTTGCTCAAGTAGCGCCACTTGTTCTGGTGGCAACCCCTCCATATTTAAGTCGTAAGTTTGGTTAACTAATTGGCTTGAATCGATGCTAATGCTTTGAAAGCGAAACAAAGTCATCGGTTGAATTCGACCGGTAAAAACTCCAAATACGTTCAAACCAGCTAAAATTATGGTCAGAAGCCCACCCAGTAGCATTCCGTAACCAACAATTTTTTCTGTCATCAAGTTAATCATACCAAAATATAAATGTCTTGGTTATATTCACTTATCCCCACCCTCTCACCCTTCCCTTTTATAATCTCCTCCATTGGTAAGCAGTGTCGGCATCCCCCACTTGGGCACTTAAAATGCTCTAGGCTTCGAGCCAGCTTCATTCTTTTAGCCACCGCCATGACATCCTCATAGGCCTTCACCAAGTCCGGTAGTTTTTGCTCAACAGGCTCGTCATTTTTATCTAAATACCAGTAGCTAGTTTTTTCCACCTGCCGTTTTTGTGTATTTGTCACCAGAAGGTGATAAATAGGTAGCTGTAAGCTCGTCTCTTTTTCCTCCCACTTCCCTGTTTTAAAATCCACTACATGAATGCCATCTGTTTCCTCCAAATACTCCAACCAGTCTACTTTTCCACAGAGAATTATATTCTCATCTTCACTTAACCAATAATATGGCAAATCTTGTTTAATTTTGACGGCCTTTCTTCCTACCGGCCCCGGGTTTTTCATAATTCGAGAGAGCATGCTTCTCCCGCGTTCTTTTTGTTTCTCCTCGTCCACTTTTGAAGTAAACCCACCTTTTCTTCCCTCAACCTTTTTCCAGGCAACTTCGAATTTATCGAGTAAGGACTTATTAAACCGCTCCTCCACGGGTAGTAATGAAAGCCCCTCCACCACTTCATGAACAATTTGCCCTAGGGCCAATGGCGGCTGCATCAAAGTAATCTTGTGCCCTGTCACCGGGTCCTTATAAATTGCGCGTAAATAATAAAGCCTGGGGCATGCCAGAAAATCACCCATTGAACTATGTGAAACCCACACCGCTTCATATTTGTTTGGTTCTACCATCTCTGCCCATTTTATCAAACAAAGTTAGTTTGCGCAGTTTTTCCAAGCTCCAGTCCCATCCCTCGCCATTTTCCATGCGGCAGTTTTAACTGCCTCATGCGTGTCAAATCTCAACTCTAGGTTCGTATTCTCGGCCATAGAAATTCTTGTTGAAATCCAAGTTGTCTCCGAAAACTGAAAAATCCCACCGTAAGTGCCATTAATTGCGCCAGAAGCAAATCCTGACTCGCATCTCGCAATTTTCTTCATTATTTCAGAGCTCACCCCATACTCACTCGCCCACTTCTCAATGATGATTTCTACTTCGTTTGTCTGGCTAACTGGTTCTTTCCTGCTTTCCATCAAGGATACTTCGATTCTCATGGGCACAGTTTCCTTCAACTCTGAAATAGCCACAGGTTCCACAATACTTTCATTGCTCACTCCCAAAACCTCACCCTTTGCCTGCGGCCTAGTCACATAAATCAAAAGCCAAATTAAAAGTAGCAAGTTTATTTCCTGACGGAGCCGATTTTTTTCCCGTTTTTTTCTACCCATGATTCTTGGGCAGAACGAGCTCAATTATACCTTATCAAAGGCTTTTTCGTAAGCTACGCGTGCCTTTCGGGTAAAGTCAATATATTTTCTCACTTTTTGGCTGACCATCTTCATTTCCCTCTCATCCCCGATATCGATTTTTATTTTCATTAGATCCTCGATTTTTATTCTCGGAATAGTCGTCTGTGTTTTATATTTATTAACTTGTTCTAAAAACGGCTTTGATCTAAAAAAATACAATAAATAATACAGATCAATTCTTCTTTTTCGAATGACTGCTATGCCATTACTGCACCACGCGCCTTCAAGCCTTTGGTCGACAATCGCTATCGCCTGCCGTTTTGTTCCTAGGTAATTCCCCACCAAAGATACCAAAATGTCTCCTCTTTTCAATTTATACCGTGCCCTTTTGGGCAAACCTTGCATTGCCACTTCCCGGGCAAAATCGATCGAAAAGTGGGGAGCATTTATTCCCGATATTTCAACATACTTCACTTTGTCCAAAGTTTTTTTTGTTTTTTCTTTTGGTGCTATTTCAATCACTTCACTCAATGAAACCGTCAACTGATCGCCTTTTTGACACGGTCTATTAAATTGATAATCAAGTCGGTCTAGGGTCTCTTCCTGTCTTATGTCAAATTTGTCAGTTAGATTCCCCTTTTTCAGTTTTCCGTATTTGATAGTCCCTTTTGTCTTTCTCGACTTTGTCAAAATAAGAAGACTGGTTTTTACGTTTGTTCCGTACGGGACAAAAGTGCTTTCGGGCAAATCAATAATCTGATTTATTCGAAAGTTATTCAAAATAAACTTTCTTGCTTGTTGGTTATTGTTTCCTTCCAAGACTCCATTCGGTAAAACTATTGCCATTCTGCCACCGTTTTTGAGTAAATTAAAACTTCGCTCAATAAATAAGATTTCAGGTACCATGCTTTTATTATTTTCTGCCAAACTATATTTATTCAGGACCAACCTTTCTCTGACTCGTCCTTTTACACCAAATGGTGGATTAGCCAAAATCACATCTGCCACATTTTGATCACTTTCAAGGAGTGAATTAGCAATTACAATTTTAGATTCATCTCCCCCAGCCAGGTTGATTCCTAATTTTGCAATTTGGGCCACTCGAGGATTTATTTCGACGCCACGAATGTTCTTCTTGATAAAACTATCCCCCAAATAACTGATTGTCTCGATCAAAAACCCACCTCCGCCGCACGCCGGATCGAGCACAATCTCATCACTTTTAGGATCGACCATCGATACCGCCAGTTCGACGATTTCTCTTGGTGTAAAGAACTGCCCCCTTTCCGCCTTTTGATTATCGGCAATAAAATTTTGAAACACCTCCCCTGCCAAATTTTTATTGCTTTTTAGCGTTAGTTTTTGAAGCAATTTCACCGTATAAATTAATGTCGGTGTTGATAAGTTTACTTTTTCACTCCCAGCGTATTTTTGAAGCTCAGTCAGTCTCTTTTTAAAAGTTCCGCTCTCTATTTCTTCTTTTTCTATCACAAAAAAATGGTTCAACTTCTCTTTCTCATCAAAAATTTTTATTAAAAGAATTTTTACAATTTCGTCAAAGGCTTCCTGCCTTCCTAAGCCTTCGTTTGCATAAATATAATTGTGAAGTTTGCCGAGTAAATTTGCCTGCATGAAGCTTCAATTAAATAATTTCAATTGATTGTCGGGTTCCGTGGGTTCAATGATATAAACCTGATACCCCTTAATTCTTGCGCCGTATTTTTTCAGTCTTAAGTTGATCAACTGAATTGACTTATCAACCGGATTTCTGTTGCCCTCAAAAATTGTTAATAATTCATCCCGAAAAATCGGCTCTCCTTCACGAGACAAAAACAGCTCCAAAACCTTGGATTGGGTTAAAGGCCATGGACCACGCGCTCCTTTTAAAATGGCTTTGGGCTGGGGGATGTAATCGGAAAGGGCAATACTTTTAACCCTTTTTGTTGCCAGGTTTCCGCTCATTCTGGTTCAATATATCACAAATACTAGCGATTAGGTACAATATAAGTTGTGAAACTCAAAGCCATTTTAATTCTCAGCATGGTCGCGACCACTCTCGTTGTTGCTGTCTTTCTTCTAAAAACCGATCGTAAGCCAAATTCAGAAAACATTACGGATGTTCTAGGCGCTCCAGTCACCACGGCCAATCAAAAAGACGTTTTATATAACGGCGTTACTTATCGTTCTCAATGGTTTGAAGTAAAAAATGCCGATCAAATCACTCTGGATAGTAACTTAGTTGAGAAACTTCCCGCTAATAAAATTCAGGAAACCCAAGACTGTCGATATTTAATTAACGCCGGTTTTTACACTATGGACGATAAGCCAATCGGCTATTTTCTTTCCGGTGGGCAAGTCTTACGTAGTGAAATCGCGAGCCCAACCTTCAACGGTTTTTTTAGTATTAATGACATGGCTACTCCACGCATCACCAATACTTTGCCACTCGACCATTTAAGGCTTGCTCTTCAATCGGGACCAATTCTTATAGAAAACAGTTTTTCCCAAAAACTCTCGATAAATAATGATAAACCCGCCCGCCGCTCAATTGTTGCTACGACCGGTGAGAACAATACCGTGTTTATTGTGATTTACGATGCCGGGTCGCAATTTAATGGCCCTCTTTTGGCAGATTTACCCGAAGTTCTCGGGGTCTTTCAGTCTGAAGCTGACATTGTTCTTGCAGACGCGCTTAATCTTGACGGCGGCACCGCCTCAGCATTCTACACTCCCGAGGTCGGATTATCCGAGCTTTCCCCTATTGGCGGCTACTTTTGTATCAGATGAAAAGCCTTCTCATCCCCAATTGTAGTATCGGCTCCATGCCCCGGGTAAACCACTGTTTCGGGAGGTAATTGTAGTAGCCTATCGACGCTTTTAATCAAATTATCATGATTACAATATGGATAATCAGTGCGTCCCACAGCTCCCTCGGCAAAAATTGTATCTCCCGAAAATAAAACACTCTCCCTTCTTGAATATAAACAAACTCCACCCGGCGTATGTCCCGGTGTTTCAATTATTGAAAATTGGAAATTGGAAATTGATAATTCCTGACCGAGATCTTTATCGATGGTCGGGGCAGGTCCGGGATCAAAACCTACAAAATGTTGTGCGCTCTTTTGAAACCACGCTAGCATCACTTCGTCTTTTCTAGACAACAGAAAAGGTATCTCGAAAGCCATTTTCAGATCATTCACTGCTAGCAAATGGTCAAAATGTCCATGGGTGGCTACTATGCCTCTGGGTTTCAATTCTAAATCACGGATCCTATTTACGATTAAATCTGCGTCATCACCAGGATCAATTACCAAAGTTTCTCGGCTTTTGTCATCAAATACCAAATAGCAATTCGTGGCCAGTTGCCCCACTACCACTTTTTCAATAGTTAGCACGCCTATATTATAGCTTTATTTCTTAACCACGCTTATACTATGCACAACCGATAATATAAAGAGGAGATGGCTATGGCCGATCAACACGGTCGCTTTGCTTGTCTTTCTTTTCGCCTAAGGATGTTCATCATTCGAGCCCAAAGACGAACAAACCCCGGGCACAAAAAGAAAATGGGTCGCAAAGGCAGGCACACTCTTCGTGTTCGGTAAAGACTGGGTGGCAAGTACACATGCACTTTTAATCAAAACTTGCCGCCCACCCTACTTCTCTGAAGAATAACTCAAAGCCCTCTTTACACTGTAAGCCATCACTAAAAATGCCCCAAATAAAGCTAAATTATACGTCATACTTAACCCTCGGCTAGCCACGACCATTGGTGCAACCAAAAGTGCTACCAAGTTAATGACTTTAATCAAAGGATTAATGGCTGGTCCAGAAGTGTCCTTAAGCGGGTCACCCACGGTATCTCCGACGACAGCCGCTTTGTGTGCTTCACTCCCTTTGCCTCCATAAATTCCCTCCTCAATCATTTTCTTGGCATTGTCCCAAGCCCCACCCGTATTGCTCATAAAAACTGCCATCAATTGACCTGTCAAAATAAGCCCCGCTAAAAATCCTCCCAACGCTTCAGCCCCCAACCAAAACCCAACCAAAACAGGCGTAATAATGGCGACAAGCGCAGGACTGGTCAAAGATCCCAAAGCCGCCTTGGTTGTTAAATCAACCACTTTGGCATAATCAGGCTTTTGAGTACCCTTCATGATTCCCGGCATCTCCCTGAATTGTCGCCTCACCTCATTAATCACCGCGAACGTACTATCGCTTACCGCTTTGATCGTTAAGGACGAGAAAAGAAACGGAATCGCGCCACCAATCAAAAAGCCCACAAACACCACCGGGAGCGCCACATTAATGCCATGTAGGCCAGAATCAGTCAAAAACGATTCAAATAATGAGACCGCCGCGACAACCGCCGAAGCAATTGCAAAGCCTTTTGTCGTCGCTTTTGTTGTGTTTCCAATTGAATCAAGTCGAGCCAAATATTTGTTTGCATCGCCCTTCATAGCAGAAAGTTCAGCAATTCCTTGCGCGTTATCAGCAATTGGCCCAAACGAATCCATCGAGACAATTAGCCCCGTCGTGGTGAGCATTCCCATTCCGGCCAAGCTCACTCCATATGCCGCCATCAAAGGATCAGGGAATATTAAGTAAGAGGCTAAAATAGTGACGCCAATCGCAAGAACCGCCCAAACTGTCGACGAAAACCCGCTAACGAGGCCCGATAAAATCACTGTCGCTGGCCCAGTTTGACTTTGTTTTGCGATATCTCTTGCTGGTCCATGATCGCCGGTGGCGTATTCAGTCAGCCAGAAAATAATGATCGACAAAAAAATTCCCACTGTAGTGGCCATCGCCAAGCGTCCGTCGCCGGCAATCAAATTAGCCAAGTAAAAAAATCCTCCCACCGAAACAACCGCACTAATGAGAAAAGCGCGCAAAATAGCGTTCATGCCCTCTCGGATTTCACTCTTACCTTTAGCGTTCACTGTTAATATTCCCAAGGTTGAAGTCACTACCCCCAAAGCTCTCACAGCGAGTGGAAATAAAACTCCAGGAAGTCCGAAGGTCGCCACTCCCAAAATCATCGCCGAGACCAAAGTGACCTCATAGCTCTCAAATAGGTCAGCCGCCATTCCAGCGCAGTCTCCAACATTATCGCCCACCAAATCAGCAATCACGGCCGCATTTCGAGGGTCATCCTCTGGGATCCCCTTCTCTACTTTTCCGACCAAGTCAGCACCCACATCTGCCGCTTTCGTGTAAATGCCCCCACCCACTCGCATGAACAACGCCAGCAAAGACCCTCCAAAGCCAAACCCTAATAAAACCTGAGTCGCGTCTTCACCATAGTACCAATAAATTAGCGTGGCCCCAAGAAGTCCCAAGCCGACCGTCAACATTCCTGTCGTCGCCCCTGCCTTAAAAGCCAATTCCATCGCTTCCCCAAAACCCTTTTTTGCAGCCTGTGCCACTTTTACATTTGTTTTGGTCGCAATGTTCATCCCCACAGTTCCAATCGAAGCCGAAAAAATTGATCCCAAAAGAAAAGCCAGCGCGCGTCCAATTGCTAGTTCTGACGTTCCCGCCGTGAAATACAAAAACACCGTCAAAAGTAAAACAATCGGTGCAATCGTCGTAAACTGCCTTTTTAAGTAGGCATTCGCCCCGGTATTAATCGCCGCCGCCACTTCATTCATCTCTTTGTTTCCTGTCTCGGCAGATAAAACCTGTCGCGCCAAATAAACGGCCACCAAAATCCCACCAATCGCCGACGCCAAAATAATGCTCATGAAGTTATTTGTTACAAGTAGGCTTTCCATTTTAATTACGACTAGACGTATTCTAGATTACAACAACCTCATTTGCAAGGCTAAATTCGGCCTCCTTACTACCACTCCTCAAATACACAAACTTCTTTAAAATTTGAAAGCACTGCATCTAGATCTGGACTATGCTCAATCTCTAGCGCGAAAAGCATCGTTCGACTGATTTCTCCGTGCCTTCGCAGTTCTTCCAGCGTTTTCGTCAGTGTTACGTGCTCATTTACTACATCTTCGACCAAACAAACAGTTCTTCCCAATGCAAAGTCTGAGCCAACTATCCCACGGTGGGGTATTTTCCCCTCTCGACCAAAAACAAGATGCGCCAAAGGTATCGTTTTGTTTTCCTCTCTTTGTATTTCGAGCTGAAGATAGGCCGCAATTGGGCTTCCCGACATTGCGAGCCCAATTAACTGATCAGCGCCAAAATCCATAATTCTCCTTCTCGCTTCCCCAAATTGGCCTAAATATCGCCTCATCCACCAAAAACCCTCAAGCATACCAATCTGCCTCGTGTGAGCAAACTGCACCATTGCGTCTCCTATCCCCATTTGCTCTCTCTTGTTTCTTGCCGCGGTCTTTACTTCTGCTAATGTTTCTTCACGAACTCTTCCGGCAAGCTGAATATCTCTCGCTATTTTTAAAGACGTCTCTTCGATAAGAATAAATATTTCATCGGGGAATTTCTTTAATTCAGAAGCACAAAAAACAATCGCCCGAAGCTCATCCATAACCTCTTCACAACAAGGCCCTTCCTTTCCTATTTCTTGCCCAAATCCAAGCACAGGTCATCTTATACACTATATATCCAGGTTCGCCATCGTGGCGTGGCTCTGAATAAACTTCTTTCGTGGAGCCACTTCCTCCCCCATCAAAATAGTAAACATCTTATCTGCCTCTTCGGCATCTTCAATGTTCACCTGCCGCAAAAGTCTCGCAGACGGGTCCATCGTTGTCTCCCAAAGCTCATTTGCATTCATTTCTCCCAACCCTTTAAACCTCTGGACATTGCATTTTGTTGTTCCCAACGACTTTATGTATTCATCGCGCTCTTCCTCTGTGTAGACATATTTATGTTCTTTTCCGTGAACCACCTTATATAATGGCGGCACCGCCACATACAGATACCCCGACTTCACAATCTCTGGTAAATGCCTAAAGAAAAATGTTAAGTAAAGGCTTTTAATATGTTCCCCGTCCACATCCGCATCAGCCATAATTATGACTCGATGATACCTAAGTTTGCTGATATCAAACTGTTCCCCAATCCCCGCTCCCACTGCCACAATTAAGCTTTTGAATTTATCAGATTTTATAATTTGATCAAGCCTTGCTCGCTCAGTGTTTAAAACCTTGCCAAAGAGAGGCAAAATCGCCTGAAACCGCCGATCGCGCCCATTCTTTGCGCTTCCCCCAGCGCTATCTCCCTCTACTATATATAGTTCAGTTAATTCCGGATTGCTCATTTGGCAGTCCGCCAGTTTCCCAGGTAAACTTGCACCGTCCAAAGCTCCCTTTCGGATCACGGCATCTTTCGCCGCACGTGCCGCCATTCGGGCCCTAGCCGCAAGCATCACTTTTTCGAGGATTTTCTTGGCATCGGCCGGATTTTCTTCAAGATAAGTGTCCATCCCATTTTTAACGGCCGCGTGAACAATGCTTTGAATTTCTGGGTTATTAAGTTTCGCCTTTGTTTGCGATTCAAATTGAAGGTGTTCCGATGGCATCTTGACGTAAATCACGGCGTTTAAACCCTCCTTCAAATCATCACCAGTGAGTAGAGCACTTTTTTTACCGTTCCCATTCTCTTTGATAATCTCGTTTCGTTTTCCGTAATCAAGAATTGCGCGTGTTAATGCCATTCGAAAACCGGTCACGTGCGTCCCTCCATCGGTCGTGTAAATTCCATTCACATAACCCTTCACATTCTCGGCATAAGTATCGGTATAAGTTACTGCGACCTCAACCTTTATCGTATCCTCATCATGACTAAAATAAATTACGTTACTCACCATTTCCTTACCCCGAACGCTGTGGGCCACCATTGTCTTGATTCCTCCCTCAAAATAATAGCTTGCCTCCTCATTATTCCGTTGATCCCAAAAATGCAAGGTCAGTGACCCCATCAAATAAGCTCTATCTTTAAGTAATGCCTTAATTTTTGCGTCTTCGAAACTGATTTCACCAAAGACTTGGCGATCGGGCATAAATCTTGTGATCGTTCCGGTGACTCCCTTGTCAGCTTTCACGTACCAACCGGCTTGCCCCGCTTTGCGGGGAAACCACTCATCAAGCTGTTTTTGAGTCGCCTCCGTCACCGCCTTCTTGGGTTTTCCCTGGTTATATTCTTGGTAATATGCCTTCCCATCTCTCAAAACGACAACCAAAAAGTCACTCGATAAGGCATTCACCACACTAGCTCCGACACCATGAAGACCACCAGAAACTTGATAAGCTTTCCCACTAAATTTCCCTCCCGCATGAAGCTTGGTCATGGTGAGTTCAAGCGCGCTGACGCCACTTTTATGTTTTTCAACAGGAATTCCCCGGCCATTATCTCGAATATAAGCGCGTCCATCCTTATCAATCATCACCCAAACATCTGTTGC
>Ga0208958_1004195_pt1 | contig 10543 bp, 9 predicted proteins | sample RifOxyB1_FD_184032 | JGI IMG/M metagenome (GOLD analysis project Ga0208958, IMG submission 184032) | Soil microbial communities from Rifle, Colorado - Rifle Oxygen_injection B1 (SPAdes) | ecosystem: Environmental > Terrestrial > Deep subsurface > Rock core/Sediment | place: Rifle, Colorado...
AGTTCGATCTGGCTGACGGCGACCGGGCGCAAGTCGTGGCCCCGGACCTCGAAGGCGATGGCCCGGGTCGAGGTGGTGCCCTGGTCGATGGCGAGGATCAGGCTCATTGTCTTTCTCTCCCTGCGCCGTCTTGGGCGACGCCTGCGGTCGGGCTAAGGGGAGCATATGACGACGCACCTGCCCAGCTATGAAGGCGTTCTCGACGCCGCCCGCCAGATCGACGGTGTCGCCGTCCGCACGCCCCTGATCGAGAGCCCCGCCCTGAACGCCGTGGTCGGCGGCCGGGTTCTGATGAAGGCGGAGAACCTGCAAAGGGCCGGGGCCTTCAAGTTTCGCGGCGCCTATAACCGCATCAGCCGGCTAAACGCCGAGGAAAAGGCGCGCGGGGTCGTGGCCTTCTCGTCCGGCAACCACGCCCAGGGGGTGGCCGCCGCCGCCGCCCTGGTGGGGACGCCGGCGATCATCGTCATGCCGTCCGATTCCCCAAAGGTGAAGGTCGAGGGGGTGATCGGCTTCGGCGGGGAGGTGCGGCTGTATGATCGCTGGACCGAGAGCCGGGAAGAGATCGGCGCCGCCATCGCCGCCGAGCAGGGCTGCGTCCTGGTGCCGCCGTTCGACGATCCCTTCATCATCGAGGGCCAGGGGACGACGGCGCTGGAGATGCTGGACCAGGCCGACGCGCCGATGGACCAGCTGTTGTGCGGCGCCTCAGGCGGGGGACTGATGGCCGGGATCAATCTGGTCATGGCCGAGCGCAGTCCCGAGACCCGCGTCCTGGTGGTCGAGCCCGAAGCCTATGACGACACGGCGCGGTCGCTGGCGGCCGGGGAACGGGTCGGGCATCCGGCCGGGCCGCCCTCGATCTGCGACGCCCTGATGAGCCCCATGCCGGGCGTGCTGACCTGGCCGATCAACCGGCGGCTGGCCGGCGCCCTGACTGTGTCCGACGCCGAGGTCGCGGAGGCGGTGCGGTTCGCCTTCCGTCATCTGAAACTGGTGGTGGAGCCGGGCGGGGCGGTGTCCCTGGCGGCCCTGCTGGCCGGAAAGGTCGAGAGCGCGGGCCGGACGACAGGCCTGATCCTGTCCGGCGGCAATGTCGATCCCGGCCTCTATGGCGAGATCATCGAGGGTCGTTTCGGTCTCTGACCTCTTTCCTTCATCCGGCGCCTGGGTCAGGCTCGGCGAAAAGGGAGGGACGGATGACGAAGCCGCATGAACTTCAGGCCCTGATCGGACAGGAGGTCGGGGTGTCCCGCTGGTTCGAGGTCGGGCAGGCGCGGATCGACGCCTTCGCCGACTGCACCGAAGACCGGCAGTTCATCCATGTCGATCCGGAGGCGGCGAAGGCGACGCCCTTCGGCGGGACCATCGCCCACGGATTTCTGACCCTCAGCCTGGCCTCTGCCATGAGCTATGACGCCGTGGCGCCCCTGGACGGCCTGACCATGGGCATCAACTACGGGTTCGACCGACTGAGATTTCTGGCTCCCGTCCCGGCTGGATCGCGCGTGCGGGGGCGGTTTCGTCTGATGTCGGCGGAGGACAAGGGGGGCGGCCGCTGGCTTCTGAAACACGAACTGACGGTCGAGATCGAAGGCGCGGACAAACCCGCCCTTGTGGGCGAATGGCTGGGAATGCAGATGGTCGGCGACCAGAAGTGAGGCTAGCGCACGCAGGCGGTGTGGCAATGCGGTTAATCAACAATCCTCCGGAATCTGTCGAAAATGGCCCAAACTGAGGTCGCTGAGGCAATTTCACCTGTAGCATCAACACCACGGTAGCCGCAGTAGGTCTTTTCACCGCCGCGTTTTCGCCTCGACCTTCCATGGCAACGCTGATAAGACCCGCCTTAGGCGGTAGACCCGCCCTAGGTTAAACAGGCGGAGGGCTAACCCCTATGCGTATGAAGACTTTCGTGCTGGCCTCCAGCGCAGCGGCCGCTCTGGCCCTGTCCGCTGGCGCGGCCTCGGCAGAACCGAACGGCTGGTACGGCGCCATCGACGCCGGCTACCACATCATCGACGACATCAACGCCGAGTCCTCGACGACCGGCGCCAACTGGAACTATGAAGTGAACGACGGCTGGGCGGCCTTCGCCCGCCTCGGCTATCGCTTCAACCCCAACTGGCGCGTCGAGCTGGAAGGCGGCTATCGCTCCGGCGACATCGGCACCGTGCGCGCCGTGTCGGGCACCCAAGGCCTGTGCAACCTGACCCCTGCGACCGGCGGTTGCTACTCGCCGGAAGGCGACATCGAGTCTTACACTCTGATGGCGAACGTTCTCTATGACTTCGGTTACGAAGCCTGGGGCGTGCGTCCCTTCGTCGGGCTGGGAGCCGGCCTCAATCGTGTCGAAACCACGACGATCGGCAACCTGCGCGCCAACCGCAGCGCCAGCTTCGCCGTTGACGACACCTCGACCGAGTTCGCCGCCCAGGCGATCGCCGGTCTGGCCTGGGCCATCAGCGACCGCGCCAATATCGACCTGACCTACCGCTATCTGACCGGCGACGCCTCGTTCGAGTCGGCCACCGTCGGCACGGGCGCCGGCGCTACCGCCTTCGGCGAATGGGACGGCGACTACGACCAGTCGCACACCGTGACCCTGGGTCTGCGCTACAGCTTCGGCGCCGAGGAAGCGGCTCCCCCGCCGCCCCCGCCGCCGCCGCCGCCGCCGCCTCCCCCGCCGCCGCCCCCTCCGCCGCCGCCTCCGGTGGCTCAGAAGCCGGCCGCCCGTCAGTTCGTGGTCTACTTCGACTGGGATCGCTCGGACCTGACGGCTGAAGCCCGCTCGGTCGTCACCCAGGCCGCCAACTACGCCAAGACCGGCGCCGCCACCCGCGTCGTCATCGTCGGCTATACCGACACCTCGGGCTCGGCCGCCTATAACCTCGGCCTGTCGAACCGTCGTTCGCGCACCGTCGCCGACGCCCTGGTCGCCCAAGGCGTCAACGGCGGCGTCATCGCCCTGGACGGCAAGGGCGAAACCGCCCTGGCCAAGCCCACCGCCGACGGCGTCCGCGAGCCGCTGAACCGTCGCGCCACCATCGACATCAACTTCTAAGACCCAGCCGAGAGCCGGCCCGGATCCCGGGCCGGTTCGAGGTCGAAGACTGTCGAAAAGATCAGACGCCGCTTCCGACCGGAGGCGGCGTTTTTCTTTGGCGTTTTATTCAGTAGGCGGCCCGGCCCTCGTCGGCGGACCAGGAGTCCGCCGGCGCCGCCCCCGCGCCTGCGTCCGGCGCGGTCGGACCCGACGACCCGATCAGGGCCTCGCCGACGAGGATCACCAGGGTCGCGGTCACCAGTGCGGACAGGACGGCGATCGCCGCCAGCTTCATCGCCTGACCGAAACCCGACTGATCCGGCATGATCGCGCCTCCCCGCCCCTGATATCCTGAGAATCACGGCGCGAGTCCGGAGGCAAGTCACGGAACGGCGACCAACAAAAAGGGCGACGTCCGCGACGCCGCCCCTTCTCGCCGATCAAGGCCGGATATCGTCAGCCAGTGAAGGGCCGGATCAGGATTTCCACGCGCCGGTTCTGGGCCTTGCCTTCCGGCGTCGCATTGGACGCGACAGGGTTCCGCGCGCTGTTCCCGGCGACATAGAGCCGCTCCGCGATCACGCCGCGGCGCACCAGTTCCGACGCCACGCTTGCGGCGCGACGTTCCGACAGGGGCTGGTTGATGGCGTCCCCACCCGAAGAGTCGGTGTGGCCGATGATGTCGATGGTGGAGCGATCATACTCCTGCAGAACCCGGGCGACATCGTCCAGCACGGGCGAGAAGCGCGGATCGATCGACGACTGGTTGGTGGCGAAGGTCACATCGGACGGCATGCGCAGCACCAGATTGTCGCCCTGACGCGCCACGCCCACGCCGCTGCCCGACAGTTCAGCCTCAAGAGCCCGCTGCTGGCGGTCCATGTACTGGCCCACCGCCGCCCCGGCCAGAGCCCCCACGCCGGCGCCGATCAGGGCGTTCTTGCGGCCCTGTTCGCCGTTGGAAGTATTGGTCAGATAGCCCAGCAGGGCGCCGCCCAGGGCGCCCGCGACGGCGCCCGTGCCGGTGTTGTTGCGGACGGGAGCCGAACGATAAGGGTCGGTGGTGGTGCAGGCGGCGGCGCCCAGCAGGGCCGCGATGGAAACGCCGGCGACGAGGATCTTTGCGCGCATGGTCTTGTCCTTCCCTTATGAGGTCTGGCGCGGAAACGTACGCCTACTGTCTAGGTTCCAAGCTGTACCTTAGGTGAACGAACCAAGCCACAGCCTGACAGGCCGGCGGAATAGGCGTATGGGAACCGCCGCACAGTTTCATGACGAGGACGACGCCCGTGAGCTCGACCCAGACCGCCCCCGCCGACCGCACCATCCAGCCGGTGTCGATGAGCCAGTACGACCAGGATTTCCAGGGCTTTAGCGACGCCCTGGGGGCCTCCTTCGCCCGCTACGGCTTCGCCGTCGTCGCCGACCACGGGCTGGACGAGGCGCGGATCGGCGCCGCCATCGACGACGCCAAGGCCTTTTTCGCCCTGCCCGAAGAGGTGAAGCGTAAATACCACCAGCCGGGCACGGGCGGCGCGCGCGGCCTGACCCCGTTCGGGGTGGAGGCGGCCAAGGGCGCAGCCACGGTCGATCTGAAGGAGTTCTGGCATGTCGGCCGGGAACTGCCGGAGGGCCATCCCTATCGTCGGTATATGCGCGACAACGTCTGGCCGACCGAGACGCCGGGGTTTCGGGAGCATGTCTATGGCATGTTCGAGGACCTGGACGCCCTGGGCGCCAAGATTCTGAGGGCCATCGCCCGCTATCTGAACCTCGGCGACGACTATTTCGCGGACAAGGTCCAGCTGGGCAACAGCGTGCTGCGCCTGCTGCACTATCCGCCGGTGCCGGCCGACGCCCCCGGCGTGCGGGCCGGGGCGCACGAGGACATCAATGTGATCACCCTTTTGCTCGGGGCCGAGGAGGCCGGGCTGCAGCTGAAGGAGAAGGACGGAAGCTGGCTGGACATCGCCCCGCCGCCCGGCGCTTTGGTGATCAATATCGGCGACATGCTGCAGCGGCTGACCAACCACGTCCTGCCGTCGACGACGCACCGGGTGGTCAATCCGGCGCCGGAGCGGCGCGGCTTCGCCCGCTACTCGACGCCGTTCTTCCTGCACTTCAACCCGGACTTCCTGATCGAAACCCTGCCCAGCGCGATCACCCCGGAAAACCCGGACCGCTACGCCGGAAAGTCCATCACGGCCGAAGACTATCTGACGGAACGCCTGAAGGAGATCCGCCTGCTCTGACGCACGGCCAGCGGATCAGCGGGTGATCCGCAGCTTGGTGATGTCGCGGCCGATCGCCTCGAAGGCCGCGACCAGGGCCGTGCCGCTGTTGGCCAGGTAGGCCTTGTCGGAGGACGAGGCGCAGCCGGACAGCAGGGTGGCCGCCGCGCTGTTGGCGGTGATCGAGAAGCCGACCGTATAGACGACGACTCCCTTGGCCTTCATGGCGGTGCAGAGGCTTTGCGCCTGGGAGGCCGACGCGCCGTTGCTGGCGTTCTGGTTGATCCGGACATCGTTGTACGAATAGGAGCCGGACAGGGAATTCTTGGCGATGACCCCGCTGTAATAGGGGGTGTTGAAATCCCCGTCGGTCATCAGGACCACCGCCTTGACCGTTTTCAAGGCGTCATAGTCATTGGCGGCCGAGGCCGAGGGCCAGAGGCTATTGAAGTTCGGCGCCACCGTATACCAGCCCCAGGCCGTACCGATGTGACCGGCGGTCGAGCCCCCCGCCGACAGGCTGTTGATGATGGACTTCAAGCTGGTGCGGTCGCTGGTCAGGGGCTGAAGGCCCACCGTCAGGCAGGTGTTCTCGTTGGTGCTGGGATAGTTGCGGCCGACATAGGCCGAAGCGGGAGAGGCGTCGGTGTAGGCATTCGAGCCTATTCTCTCGGTGACACAGTTGCTGATCTGATGGACGGACGTACTGCCCGCCGCATTGGTGAAGGCGAGATACTGACAGCCGGCGACCGTGCAATAGGCCGTACCCCCGCTGGAATAGCTGCCGCTGACGTTGCTGCCGATGACATAGCTGAAGGTGTTGGTAGTGCGCGCGGTGACGGTGAAGGCCGTGTTGGACGAACTGCGGCTGGCGTTGGTGGTGCTGTTGATCGCCATTCCGGACACCCCCGTAACGACGACCCGGTCATTGACCGCGAATCCATGATTCGCCGACGTCACCGTGATGGTGCAGCTGGTCGGGTTGTTCGACGGCGTACAGGCCTTGGTGGCGCCGGTGATTGTCTTGCCCGCCGTCACAGGGCCCCGGGCGGCGGCGGCGCGCGATCCCATGTTCACGCCCATCGAGTAGGGCACGACCGACATGCGTGAGCTGTAGGGGGTCTGGACGTCCTTGACGACGATGTCGACCATCTTGAGAGCGGCAGTCTTCAGATTGGCGATGTCGTCGCCGCTCATAGAGCCCGTGATGTCCAGAACCATGGCCACTTCCAGGTTCTTGGCCGAACGGTTGACCTCGGAATGGACATTGACGGGGATGGTGTCGTCCAGCAGCTGGCCGTAGGGCGGCAGGACGATGTTGGCGACCAGGGTTTTGACCCGGCCGACCGCGTCGGACACCACCACGCTGGTGCCGTTCATGGCGACCGTGACGTCGGAATCCTGGATCGGCTCGATCTCGGCGTTTTCCAGATTGGCCCTGAGGGTGATCAGGGTCACGGCCTTGAGATCGGCGGGATCGGTGTAGGAAGAGCGGGCGGCCGACAGGGTGGCGGCGTCCAGGGCGTCCTGGAACTGGGACCGCGCGGTCGTTACCCGGTGCAGATCGACGCCCCCCAGCGCCAGCATGACGATCATCGGCAGGCTCAGACCGAAGATGATCGCCACATTGCCGCGCCGGTCGTCGCGCAAGCGCGCGACGAGGCTGCGGAGGCGGCGGAGCGCCTGACGGATCGATGAAGAGGCCAAGTTCGTCGCGTCCCTGACGGGCGCACCCGGCCCGTATGACGGCAGAATGCCGTCATACGGTTAAGAGAAGCCTCAAGCCTCAGGTTAACGCGGCCCGGACCGGCTTCAGCTCAGGCTTCGGACCAGCCGCAGTCGTGACCCCGGTTCTGGACCGTCAGCCACTGGTTCAGAGGGGCGAAATAGTCCGCCACGGCCGAGGCGTCGTTTCGCGTCTCGCCGGTGAAGGCCTGCAGGGCTTCAGGCCAGGGCTTGGACTGGCCCATCTCCAGCATGGCGTTGAACCGGGCGCCGACCGCCTTGTTTCCATAGACCGAGCAGCGGTGCAGCGGGCCGGTCCACCCCGCCTGCTTGCAGGCCGCGCGCTGGAACTGGAACTGGTAGATGTGAGCCAGGAAGTAGCGGGTGTAGGGGGTGTTGCCCGGCACATGATACTTGGCGCCCGGGTCGAAGGCATTGGCCGGACGCGGGCCCGGCGGAACCAGGCCCTGGTATTTCAGCATGTCGGCGGTCCAGGCGGCGTTGTACTGGTCCGGCGTGGTCTCGCCCGAGAAAACGCCCCAGCGCCAGCGGTCGACCATCAGGCCGAAGGGCAGGAAGGCGATCTTGTCCAGCGCCATCTTCAGCAGGAAGGGGATGTCCTCCTCGGCGCCCGGCGTGGTCTGCAGCAGGCCGATCTGGTTCAGATAGGTGGGGGTCAGGGCCGACAGGCCGACGAAGTCGCCGATGGCCTCGTGGAAGCCGTCGTTGGCGCCGTTGCGGAACAGCATCGGCTGGTTCTTGTAGGCGCGCTGGTAGTAGTTGTGACCGAGCTCGTGGTGGACGGTGTAGAAGTCGTCGCCATTGACGTTGGTGCACATCTTGATGCGGATGTCGTCGGCGTTGTCCAGGTCCCAGGCTGAGGCGTGGCAGACGACCTCGCGGTCGCGGGGGCGCACGATCTGGCTGCGTTCCCAGAAGGTCTGGGGCAGGGGATCGAGGCCCAGGGAGACGTAGAAGCCCTCGCCCGTCCTGACCATTTTCACCGGATCATAGTCGGCGGACTTCAGCAGTTCGGTCAGGTCGTAGCTGGAGGCGCCGCCGCTGGTCGGGGCCACGACGTCATAGATGTTGCCCCACTGTTGCGACCACATATTGCCCAGAAGATCCGCGCGGATCGGGCCGTGGTCGGGCTGGACCGCGTCGCCGTATTTGGCGTTCAGCCGGGCGCGGACATAGCAGTGCAGATTCTCGTAGAAGGGTTTGACCTGGGCCCAGAGCCGGTCGGTCTCCTCGGCGAAATCGTCGGCCGGCATGTCATAGCCGGACCGCCAAAGGGCGCCGGTGTCGGCGAATCCCAGTTCGCGCGCGCCCGCGTTGGCGATCTCGACCATGCGGGCATAGTCGTTCTTCATCACCGGCGAAATGGTGCGCCAGCCCTCATAAAGCGCCTTGGTCTCTTCAGGGTCACGGCTGTCGGCCAGGATCAGGGACGCCTCGTCCAGGGTGATACGCTGACCCTTGAAGTCGAACTTTCCGGTCGAATAGGTCGAGTCCAGCCGGGTGGTGATCTGCGACAGCTCCTCGGCCGCGCCGGGGCGGTTGGGGGCGGGCAGGACGATGCCCAGCCGCATCAGATCCAGCTTGCGGCGAACGACCGGATCGACCGCGACGTCGTTGAATTTGGCCGCCTGGTTGGCGAACTGGACCTGAAGCTCGGTCGCCTCGGCGTTGACCTTGGATTCCAGCCACATGGTGTCGAAGGTGATGTTGGTGGCGCGGGCCCACTGAACCCGGGCGGCGTATTCGCCGAAGGTCAGCATCTTGGCCTCGGCGTCGGCGACGAACTGGGTCGCGCCCTCGACGGTCGTCGGATAGTCGGCCCTCAGGCCCGTGGCGGTGACCGGGGCGGGGGTGAAGGTCTGGGCCCCGCCGTCGGCCTGAAGTGGACGGGGCTCGCCCGGGGTCGTGACGGCGGCGCAGCCGGCCGCGAAGGCGAGGGCGCAGACCGCAGCGGCGGTCGTCATCTGACGCTTCATGATGGATCTCCTGAACAGCGGGGGCAGGAGAGGTCAGGGGCGGCGCCGCGTCAAGCGGGGCGTTTCAGCCGACTGTGTTGCAGGCTGTCGGCCTGCGGCCTGCTAGAGCCGGACGCAGCTGTCCAGGCCGTCATTGCGCACCGTTCCCATGGCGGCCTGGATTCGGGCGGCGCGGCGACGGACATAGGGGCCGGGCGCGGCCGCCTTGTAGCGGCGAGGCGCGGGCAGGATGGCGGCCAGGCGCGCCGCCTCGCGCCGGGTCAGGTCGGCGGCGTCCTTGCCGAACCAGTGTTGCGCCGCCGCCTGGGCGCCATAGACGCCGGGGGCCCATTCGACGACGTTCAGATAGACTTCCATGATCCGGCGCTTGGACCAGACCGTCTCGATCAGGACGGTGTAGCCGGCCTCGAAGCCTTTGCGGACCCAGTCGCGGCCGGGCCAGAGGAAGACGTTCTTGGCCGTCTGCTGGCTGATGGTGGAGCCGCCGCGGATGCGCCCGCCCTCGGCGTTATGATCCAGCGCCTTCTGGATGGCCTCCATGTCGAAGCCGTGGTGGCTGCAGAAGCGGGCGTCCTCGGCGGCGATGGCGGCGTCAACCAGATGGGGCGAGATCTGCTTCAGCCCGCGCCACTGATAGTCCAGCCCCTCGCCGCGTACGGCCTGGCGCAGCATCAGGATGGTGGGCAGGGGCGGGAAGAGGGCGACCCAGAGAACGCCGCCGACCGGCACGGCGGTCAGGATGGCGGCGGCGATGACGACCGCCCGGAGCCAGGATGGACGAGGCCCCCTCGCCATCAGAGGATCGCCACCCCGGCGGCTCCGTCCTCGTCAGCCCAGGCGACCTTGTCGGCGGCGGGGCTGAGGGACAGGGCGACGATGGCGGGCCCCTTGTCGGCCTTGACGAAGTTCAGGCCCTGGGCGGCCGGATGGGCGACCCAGACCCGGCCGTCGGTCAGGCCAGCGGCCAACAGGCCGTGCGCCGTCCGCGCCGAGACCAGATTTACCAGACTGGCCTCGTCATAGCCGATCTCGGTCGCCTCGCGCCCCATCGGGCCGTTGGAGCCGATGAAGGGCCACAGCACGGCGCCCTGGGCGCCCGAGGTGGCCAGCAGCTGGCCGTTCGCCAGGAAGGCCAGGGACCGAACCTTGGACGGATAGCCGCCCATCCGCAGGTTCTTGGCGTCCTTCAGCCGCCAGCCGTGCAGTTGGTTGTCCTGCATGGTGGTGACCACGAAGGCGCCGTCCGGCGAAAAGGCGACGCCGGTGTGGGACCCGGCCCAGGTCAGCTTCGCCGGCTGCTGTTTCTCGATCCGGGCGTACCACAGGGCCGCGCCGCCGTAGGTCGACGCGGCGATGCGCCGCCCCTTGGGCTCGAAAGCCACGCCCGAGACGGTGCGCTCGTGCTGGAAATCCCGCCGGAAGCCGGTGTCGGCGGTGTCGATGACCGAAAGGGTGCGCCCCCAGGAGAAGGCGATCAGGCCGGAGGCGGGCGCGGCGTCGACGGCGTCGATCCACTGGTTCTTGGCCTCCGCGAGAACGGCGGG
>Ga0208958_1004196_pt1 | contig 10540 bp, 6 predicted proteins | sample RifOxyB1_FD_184032 | JGI IMG/M metagenome (GOLD analysis project Ga0208958, IMG submission 184032) | Soil microbial communities from Rifle, Colorado - Rifle Oxygen_injection B1 (SPAdes) | ecosystem: Environmental > Terrestrial > Deep subsurface > Rock core/Sediment | place: Rifle, Colorado...
TCCGGGCGGTGGTAAGGCTGTAAAGGGAAGATAAAAATTGGATGCAGAAGTGCCGGTAATATTAAAACTTACCTCAAATTTCTCATACCTGCCCACACTGGCTGGTTGAGTAAGATTAACGATAGACGGACCTGTCGCCCTGACAGATGAGAGTGGAAGCAGACGATGATTTACTATTACGCCCGCCAACACCAAAGTCAGAGAAAATGATACTGCAGTAGCAGCCAGGGCAGTCTTAGACATAGGGGTCAATTAAATATAACATTTCGGCTCAGGACACCTCCTTATAATCCGTAATTGCTCAGCCAAACCAGATAATCTGCCCCGTCCGCTTTACCTGAATTGTTAAAGTCCCCATTGGTTGGTCCGGATACGTTTTGTCCGTAATGGGCCAGCCAAATGAGGTAATCCAGCCCATTCACCTGTCCATCTCCGTTGGCATCACCGGGTTTGGACACCGGCAGAGTTGGTGTTTTGGTCGGCGACTTGATTGGTGTTGGTGTTTTGGTAGGGGTTATGGTAAATGCAGCTTTAATTCCTACCGCAAAAAAATGATATTTTACTGCTTCTGCCGGTGAAGTGGTCGATTTCTGTCCTGTTTCACTGGATGCGTGATGTCCTACCAAAGTCACCGGCCCGAAAACTTCTGTGACCGAGTTTTTCATATTTTGATACATAATGAGTGGGTCTATTGTGGTATATCCGGTCTCTACCTGTGGATGCCCCGGAACATAAAATAATACGTCCGCCCCACCCCCCAACTCGGTTTTAATTTGGCTCAATAAATTCTTGGATACCAATACCGGATCCCCGCCAAACCCTTCCCCTATCCCCCGTGATGAGATATTAAAATTGCCGGTGAATAATATCGCGTTAATTGTGCTTCCTTTTACTGATCCGTTAACAATACTTGCAGCCAAACCATCAGCCGAACCCATACCGAGAGTTGTCACATATGTCGGTAAAGGATTTCCCCAGGCTTGGGTAATACCGGTCAGTATTTGGACATTGTTGTCATAATGACCGGGCCCCAACAATAGCAGCAGATTTTTCTTGGCGGGATCAGGATTCAACTTCCCCGCCATCAATTTTGCCCCTTCTATAATTTTCGCGTCGTCCCCGCCGGATCCGTACATCGCTCCGTCATCAGCCTGGCTGACGGATGTAATACTGGGTCCGCCGATCGCTATGATTACCATTTGCCGGGTCGAAGGCGGAGCAAAAAAATCAATAGATAAAGGCTGGTATTTATCAGCGCCTGTGGCCGTTCCTGCTACTAATATATTTGTACCGAAAGAATTCTTGACGGCTTCAATAATTTTTGCCGGAAAACCGGAATTGGTGATCACCAGTACCGCCTTTGCCGGCTCACCCCCCATTGCGGTTTTTACCTTGGCTGCCGCCTCGGATGCCTTGCTGTACACTTCACTTTCTGCTGGCAGGACTGTCCCGAAATAATAACTGGCGGAAGCTGACTTGATATATCCTTTGGCGGTCGAAGGCAAAATTAATGCCGTCAGTATGAATGTGGCAATAAAAAGTTGTTTCATCACTACTTTCCGTAATTACTTAACCATACCAAATAATCCTGGCCATTCACAGAACCGTCGGAATTGAAGTCGCCGTCAATCGGGCCGTTATTTGAAGTTTTTCCGTAGTGTGAAAGCCAGACCAGGTAATCAAAACCGTCAACCTTCCCGTCTCCGTTGGCATCACCGGGTTTGCCCATAGGCGGGGTGGGAGGTTGCGTTGGAGTTTTTGTGGGTGACTTAATTGGAGTAGGTGTTTTAGATGGGGTTTTCGTAGGAACAGGAGCGGACCCAGTAAACCAGGAGGCAGCCATAGGGCTGGTTTTAAAAAAGTTGAGCAGCATTTGAGCTACCTTGGCTTCGGCACCGGGACCCGGATGGCCACCGTCATCTTCAAAATCTTCGCACTTCCATATCAACCCGTCCGACCGGGGTATATTATCGTCCGCCCACAAGTAAGGACCCCATACAATTACCGGAGCGTTTACATAATCAACTTCACCCGTACCAGCGGCATTGGCCACACCCATTTGATCTTGTATCAACCAGCGGAAAGCAAACCCGCTCTCATATGCCAAAGGCTCGATGCTTGAATGGGCAGATCCCACATATCCTGCGTAAATCCGGCTGGAGACATATATTACTTTTATGGCAGGATAGTCTGTTCTTAATTTTTTAACAATGTAAGCCAGGTTTGATTTCATCTCCAGCGCGTCTTCAAGCCCTGGTGTTTCAATAGTACCCCGATTAGCCTGTTTGAGCCAGACGGCCTGTACCTGGCCGTTGGATAATCCTGAAGATGAAATCCGACTGGCCAACACACTCCATGGATTTGTTCCCGGATCAGGAGTGACCCATTTGTCAGCGCTTTGCCCGCTCTGGGCGCCATTCACCGTCACCACAGCAGCCGATACCTCCGGGTCAACCTCCGCTTTGCTTTGAAAGTCAATAAATTCCTGTGATACGTTAGACATGCCAACCGAGATTAGGCCTATTTTGCCGTTGACAGGTTGTATTTGGGAAGCCGCTTCCAGGACTTTTTGGTAAAGTCCCGAAGGAACTGAATTACTGCCGTTGTCATACAACCCTCCTTCCTGGCCTTTATATGTTTGCGTCCCCGACATGTCGATCAGAGGGGTAAACCCTGTGGGAGGCAGGCTGCAGTCTTTTGCCGCGTCTACGGGCACAGTTAAAAACGCAGCCATCCCCCATAAAAATAAAATTGAAAAGATCCGCAGCCGGTTCATTTTTTACCAGTGTAGCATTTTTTAGGTCCCGTAATTGTTCAGCCAGATCAGATAATCAAGGCCGTTAACTGCCGAGTCGTTGTTGAAATCCCCGTTCACCGCTCCTATCGCGGTCTGTCCGTAATGGGACAGCCAGATGAGGTAATCCAGCCCGTTCACCAGATTGTCCCCGTTGGCATCTCCCGGCTTGGCAGTGGCAGGCGTGGGTGTCTTGGTGGGGGTTTTGGTGGGTGTGGGTCCGGTATTAATCGTAATGTTGATAGTGGCGGCCAGGGAATAAGTTTTGCCGTCATTGACCCGCCATTTAAACAAATCTGTGCCTGTATATCCGGCGGCAGGGGTGTACACCCAGTCGTTGTCCGTGGCGGCTCCGGTCACGGTGCCGTGCAAAGGCTGGGTTGTGATGGAAAAGGTATACGGCCCGGGGCCGTCGGGATCATCGTAGGTAAAAATAACATCGACAGGCTTCCCCATTGTCGTGGTATATATACCGTTGGAAACAGACGGCGCCTTGTTGGTCAGACCGGTTGGTGTAGGGGTGGAGGTGGGACCGGTACCGCAACCTACGCCATTCGGCCAGATTATTTTTGAAACTGTTCCTCCGTTGCCAAACCCCGCTGCACAAGCCTCAAGTCCTGCGTTCCCTAATGTAATTGATGTAGATTCATCAGGTTTGTGGTATTCTCCTACCACTACTGGCTTACCCAAGGCAGCCCGTGCATCCAGAACTTTTTGATTAACCTGAGTTGTGGTAGAAGATTGAGTTGGACTATTTGTTTGCAGAACCATATAATCGCACCAGCCCTGAAAGCAATAATCCCATTTACCCGGGGTTTGATGGGCGGCTAAGGCTTTGGAGGTCAGACTGTCCATATGGTTTCCGATGTCCTGGATTTCCGTTGAGGTCCAATATTCATTAGCTTCTAAACCCACCACATAGCTATTCACCTTTGCATCGATTTGAGGTATAAAATTTGAAAGATCGGTTTTTATGGCGGATACCGTTTTATCTTTCCAGGTCCCCGTGTCGGAGGTCAGCCATATGACTGCTTTTATGCCCGCATTATTCAATTCGGTCAATAATGAATTAAAACCGGAAGCGTTGGAATAGAAATTAAAGCTGCTGGCAGTTACAGAAAGATAAACATGAGTATAACCCCGGCTTTTAAGTTGCGATATATAAGTAGATCTTTGCGAAGCTGTAGCCGTAGGAAGATAAGTCGTTCCACAATTATTGCCACAGGCTGGAAGTGAAAGAAAATCCGTTGCATGAGGCAGGACTCCTACTGTGCTTTCCGCATTTACCGGGCTTGAAGCCGACATAAATACCACGCCGGTAAATACAAAAACCAGTAATACGCTTTTAGTTAGATTCCATAATTTTGCACCCATATCAGATAGTCCTGGCCGTCTGCCTTGCCGTCACTATTGAAATCGCCCTTGGAAGGTCCAGAGACATTTTGGCCGTAATTAAATACCCACACCAGATAATCCGATCCATCCACTTTCCCGTCCCCGTTGGCGTCACCGGGTTTGCCGGCAGGTGGAGTGGGTGTTTTGGTAGAAGAAATCGGAGGGGTGGGTGTGGAAGTAACCGGCGGCGGCGGGTTGCTGCTGGCCTGAATAGTCACTATCAGATTATCGATATAATATAGATCCCCTACCATCATCGGCGCATCTAGGTACTTGGCCAGTTCGTTATATCCTTCTTTAAGTATAAGAGCTTTGGCCTGGAACAGGGCATGGGTTTGCTGGTACGGACTGGCGGCACCTTCGCCCTGAACTTCCCGGTTCATGGCTTCAAACCACATCGGGATATAAGCACAATACACACCACTGGTTGTAGGGCAGGCAATTCCTTTGGTAAATTGGTTGATGGCCGATTGGACCGTGGATTTTATATTTATGTTTAAATAATCTCCCAACTCCGGCGTCAGAAAAATAAAATTCCAGGCTTGAATCAAGGTGGCATAGTAATTGGCAGCGTTATTGGTGCCGGTTGTTCCAAGCGTTTGCACCAAATTGATCTGGAAATTATTTTTTCGCTCGGCCAATAAAGAGCTTAGCGTGGTTTCATACGGCCCATATACACTAGAGGGTTGACCCGCTAATTTTGCCAGCTCTACATAACCTTTGTATCCTGCTATCAAACCATTCACTGCCTGAGGCCACATCGCAGGACAATTCGGTGAGCAATATGCCGGCCGGCCGGCTGATAATTTACTTTTCGCGGAATTAAAAATAGTCGCAGCCTGACTCGGATTCTCTTTGGCATAAAGCCACATTGCGTACATTTGTTGCGGCGGCCAGTTCCACATCCCTTCCCAAATAGTCGAAGTAGAAGGGCCTTTTGTGGCAATAATTGCCCCCATACCCGGGGGGTACGAAAAACTGTCCCGGAATTTGCCGTCCTTCCAACCAATATGGCTGTACTGGTACGGTGGGAAAACATTAAATTCGTTCGTCAAATAAGTTTTAACCTGAGTTTTTAATCCGGCCGAAAGATATGGCAACGCCCGGGTCAGGACATAATGGATGTCCCCCGGCGCATGCCAATAATCTAAAAGCTGGTCCCCCAATTTAGACTGCATATGCTGGTCAAAATTACCCACTATCCCATAACCCGGCTTTAAGTGTCCCGCATTAATCATCTTCTGCACTTCACTTTCCAGAATATTGACTAGCTGGGATATGGGCGGTGTACCGGCCGGCTCACCCAATGAAGTCGGCGCAACCGCGTCTGACATTGGTGCATCTGCTCCTAACCCATTCGGCGCAAAGGCTATCAGTGCATTACTTCTGATCACATACATCTTGCCGTCATAAATTGTCGGTCCGAGATTATCACCGTGAGACATGTAAAATCTGCCTCCACCGTCACTTGCGGAAGGGTCATTCCAGAAGAATTTTTTTGCCTGCTCAAAATAATTGGTAGGGAGATCGCCGCTATTTTCGCCGATTTTGCCAGTTAGATGTCGCCACTGTCTTGAGGTGTCTAATAAAGGATAAGCCGTATTGGATTTGGATATATCCGTACTCCCAACAAATCTGTCGCAACATAAATTCCAATAAATATATCTTCCACCTCCCGAAAGACCGGTATATTCATCTAAAGGCCAGGCCAGACTTTGCCCGAAATGTTTTGACACAACTAAACTTAAGTAACTGCTGCCATATTCCCATCCTGTTGCCCTGGAACCGGGAAAAGCATCGTTTTGGAATAACGGTGTACGGAAATACAGGATGTTTTGACTGTTGTAACCACTTAAGACCGGTGGGTATGCAGTTACCCAATCTTGTACTGAACGTAAGACGGGTACGGCGTCGGTTTTGCCGTCATTATCGATGTCAAAATTTATCTCCACCCCATTCGTTTGATTTAAGATAAACACATTACGTTGGTGAGGATTATTCTCAAAATAATTTGGTATTGTTGTAGGCATATTAGGATTGGTTTTTACATCGGCCACCTTGGTTTGAGAACCGATGGTATGGGTAACAACTTGACCGGCGGGGTTGTCCGAGTTGGAACCGCCGATAATCGTATCCCTCTCGTACCCAAAATCCTTGCCTCCGGTGAAATCATTCGAAGTATTTCTCTGCTCCTCGGTCCGGGTAAATATTACTTTGTCGTTATATATCACCGGCCACCAGGAAATAAAACCCATACCGGGAAGTTTGACTTTCCAGGATAATGCACCGCCGGTTGTCAACGCATAGGCATTCCCGTCCTGAGCCCCGAAGAATATCTTACTGTTTGCATAAGCTGCCGAAAAAAGTATCGGTCCTGTTCCTTCAATTTTATATTTCCATTTTTTAGCACCTGTCGCGGCATCCAGAGCGTACATATTTCCATCGCGGCTACCTGCAAATATTGTATTTTCGGCAAATAAGGGACTGGTGGAAAAACCGGCCCCGCCTTCTGGGGATGCATCAAAGACCCATTTTTTTGTACCGTTTAAGACATTTATGGCATGTACCTTCCGGTCTAATCCCGCTGCGTACAATATCCCGGCATGATAAGTCGGTGAATGCCCGATCGGCATTTCAGTGATATACACCCATTTCTGCGCCCCGGTATCGGCATCAAATGCATATACTCCCCTGGCAGTAGACAGGAATACCATATTTTCCGCTCCCACGGGTTGTACTTTTTGGGAGACATACGGCACTATTCGCTTCACCCATAGGGCTTTAAGTGCTCCTCCAGCTTCGTTGGATGTCCAGGAAGTACGTTGAGCATTAGCTCCTGCTGTTGCCCACGGAATATCCCCGGCTACCTGGGCATGCACCCCTCCGGCAGTCACCAAAATCAATACGGCTATAATCAGTCCAAGCGTCCGTTTGGAAGTAATCATCCTCTTTAAAGTTCTTTAAGTACCGTAATTACTTAACCATACCAAATAATCCTGACCGTTCACAGAACCGTCGGAATTAAAGTCGCCGTCAATCGGGCCGTTATTTGATGTTTGTCCGTAGTGTGAAAGCCAGACCAGGTAATCAAAACCGTCAACCTTCCCGTCTCCGTTGGCATCACCGGGTTTGCCCGCCGGAATTGTAGGTGTAAGCGTGGGTTGAGGAGGAGTGGATGTCTTTGTCGGGGTTTTTGTTGGTGTTTTAGTCGGAGTTTTGGTGGGAGTCGGGGCAATACAGTTGGGGGTTATGTAATCGATGGCCGTGTACGCGGTGTAAGACCCGGTGGCATCGTCATGTCCCCTCACCCTGTATCCGTAAGTTGTCCCTTCAGAGGCGGTGGTATCCGTATATGCTGTGTTCGGTCCCTCTGCTGTGCCTAAAAATGCAGGGCTGCTGCAGCCGGAACCCGTACATCTCTGGACCGGGTAGTCGTCTACCCCACAGGCCAAAGCTGAAGCGGCCCAATCAACCAATACCCCCGTCAGCGTCCCCCCGTTGCACTGCTGGGTGGTATTAAAACTCCCAGGTGCCGGGCAGGGGGTGGGTGTGGGAGTTTTAGTAGGTGTCGGTGCAGTCACGGTTATGGCTTTGGTACAGGTCTTGAGAATCCCGTTTCTGGTCACTTCGCACTTCCCTGTATGGGTTCCGGCAGAATATCCGCCGATACTGAAAGCATGGCTGGTCGCGGATTGGTCCAAAGAGGATTGTTCGTAAGTCCCGTCGCTGTAGGAGTCCCACCGGTAATCGGTGATCCCGCTGCCGCCCGACACCGTGCAGGTGCCGGTAGTCGCCAGCGGTGCGGTCCCTGATGAAGGGGAGAAACTAATGGAACAGCTGATGGCCGGAGTGGGAGTGGCTGTCGGCGCCACACAGTTGGGAGTAATATACAAAATAGACGTATAATAGGTATATAACCCCGTAGCGTCATCATGTCCCCGGACCCTGTAGCCATACGTAGACCCTTCCGAGGCAGTGGTATCCGTATATGCAGTGTTTGGTACCTCTGCCGTACCTAAAAATGTAGGACTGCTGCATCCGGAACCCGTACATCTCTGTACCGGATAATCATCTACACCGCAACCCCCGGGCACCGCAGCCCAGTCCGCAAGTATCCCCGTCAGCGTCCCTCCGTTACACTGCTTGGTAACGGTGAAGCTTCCGGGTGCCGGACAGAGGGAACAGGCCATACTTTTTGGTGAACCGGAAAGCAGTGGATTATTTCCACTGGTATTATTGTTTTCCGTAACTCCGATGGCATATACGTTATAACTTCTGGACACATCATCTTTATAACTGGGTGGTAGATATATTCCGAAAGAATGATCGAAAGTTCCTCCGCATACTCCTCCCAAATCAGATCTATAGTTTCCAGCTATTCCGCTGGTTATAAATGTGCTGCTTATATAAACATGTATAGCCAATTCCGCCGTGTAATAATCCCCGTCGCACGCCCATCCTCCGACCATACAGTCTGCAGGGAATACCGCATCAAAACTGCCCTGCGCCTGCGAATCCGATGGACCACCTCCATCTTTTGTACCGGTAGATGTCGGCTGTCCCGAGCATGTTGTGTCACAGTTATTAGATCCAGACTGGTTATCACCTAAGGCGCAGGAAGTATTGCAGTTTCCTATATTGTTGCCGCAGGAGTTTGATGTTCCGGAACATGCGACCAGGTATTCATTCCCGTTCTCTTGTTGTATACAGGTAATTTGTCCGCCGCACGAATAAGCTTGCGCGCGTTGTGTCTGTACCGATCCCCACCCCAGACCGAGTGCAAAAAAGACAATTATTAATTTACGCTTCAGGTTCATAGGACCGCCTGGTAACTTAATCCTATTTCTTCGGCCCGAAATTTATAATCATCCTGCTTGCCGGTAATCCATTCTTCCCTGTCGTTGAATTTGTACATGCTGTCGGCGCGTGATGCAATAAAATACGCCAAGTGCCTGGAAAAATGTTCCCAGGACATATATTCTTCTTCAATTTGGGCGTTTACATTTACGTATTTTTCATCCGGAAAAAATTCATAATCAAAGGACATCATCGGCTCCTCCGATGCGTTGGGTCTTACACGGCTTTTTTGGGGCAGATCGGTGAAATTCCAGACGATTTTTCTCAGTTTGTACGGTCCTTCTATATTCACCGGATACCCTGCGGTAAAATACCCTCTCTCACATGGGATGTAATCAGTAATAAACTTATAAAACTTCTCTTTATCCACCACCTCCACTTTGATCACTTTGGATTCAGAGACTAGTTCTACTTCACACTTCCGGTTACCTGATATTTTCCAATAAAAAAATCCCGCTCCCATAGCCAATAAAACACCCGCAAATACAGCAACAAAACCAATCCATCCTTTGACGGCCATTCTATATTCAGGTTATCACCGTTTATCGACGTCAGTCAATTACTTATTAACCATTTCCACCCCGCAGCGGAAATTCCAGGCTCCCGGTCCTCCGAATACGTCAAAAAGCGGCACAAACCGTTTCTCGTATAATATTCCGAATCTGCCGTTGTCCCTGGAACCAAGATTCTTCATCCCGTTTTCCAGTTTATCGCCGCAAAATTCGTAGAACATTTGGTTTGACGTACGTTGATCGGTATAAAAATTACCTGTTTCGTTAATAAATGTTCCCCCCCCTGCACCGGCAGGCATCATCTCCGCCAGCAATCCCATCATCCAGCCTCCAATGGGTTCCTGCCCCCATTCACTACCTTGACTTAACCACCAATTATCCATCTTTTCTTTAATAATTATGGTACCGTCCTCTGTTTGAGATATTACCGTATCGTTCCATTCTGTCCGCCATTGGTCTCCATAAGTCCACATCCCTCCCGGACTTGCCTTAAACGGTCTGATCACCAATACCTGATCGTCGGAAAATTGTACCCTGCTCCCCGGTATCAGATCTATGCCGATGGAGCCGAATTCATCCAAATCATTCTTTAAAATTCCCTCTGCCTCTTTTCTTAATCTGTCAACTTGGTCATGCGACATATTAGTTAGTTTAAATGGCATATTATCAAAGCCATATCCGGTCAATTTTTCGTATCGGTTGTAATACAGATTCAGCCAAGGTACGACATATTTTCTGATCATATCGGCGGTGATACCATCGTATTCTTCGGATCTGTCCCACCAAAAAGACCTGTTTTCTTTATTTGTCAGGCTGTTGTCTGTGGGAACATATACAGTCACCTTCATTCCGTTTCCCTCCGCTTCACTAATAAAAACATGTTCCACCTGACCTGTTTCCATATCCACCCACATTTGCAGCTTATCTTCGGGATCGTAATACATTATCTTATTGAAATCCGCCACTTGTAAGACTGCTTTTG
>Ga0208958_1004197_pt1 | contig 10535 bp, 13 predicted proteins | sample RifOxyB1_FD_184032 | JGI IMG/M metagenome (GOLD analysis project Ga0208958, IMG submission 184032) | Soil microbial communities from Rifle, Colorado - Rifle Oxygen_injection B1 (SPAdes) | ecosystem: Environmental > Terrestrial > Deep subsurface > Rock core/Sediment | place: Rifle, Colorado...
AGTGTTATGGATTTCAGGAAGATTGTGAAGTAGTAAGGTTTAAATTATTTTCTTTTTATTATTATTTATGAGTACAACGACAATTGAAGCAAAACCTTTAACTGATAAATGGGATGGTGTTGAGGATCCTTTAAGATTTTATCAAAAAGTTTATGGTTCTGCAACACCTTGGACAGAAATAGACAATCTTGATTTAGATCCTGATTTAATTAAAACATTAAAAGATAGAAGACTTCTTAGTTATTTGCTAAGAGAAAGAAAAGCTAAAGAAAAAGAACCTGAAAGGAAATTTGTTGATGTTACATCTAGTTATATTAGGGGAAGAGTAGCTACTGAAGCTGAAAAAAAACAAGTAATTGAAACAAAATCAAGAAAACCAATTAAAAGAGATGGATTTACTCAAGAAGAATTAAATTCATTGCCTTGGTATTTTGATTTATTATCTGAAGAAGGATTTCCTAGAATTGCTAGAAGTTATTTGAAATCAATAGGGGTGTTAATAGAACAAAACTATGATAATGCTTTAGCTAGAGATCCTGTTGGCAAAGCTTTAAGACAAATTGATGGGGAAATTGATTTAGAAAAAAAAGTAAGAACCAAAAGAATTGTTACAAGACATACTAGATTTGTAAACCCTAAACCAATAACACCTTTAGCTGTTTATTTGAAAAAATATAATGGACTTACATTTGATAAAGTAGAAGAAAAAGATCCTACTCTTGCTGTTGAATTAAAAAAATGGGGATATGTTGGACTATACATCCCTTCATCTAAAAAAGTTGTGAAAGATTCAAATCTTATTTATGATCCTGAAACAAAAAAATTTGTTAGAAAAGGACCTGAATTAGTAGATGTTACTGGGCATTTTATTATTATAGATAGAAATTCTCCTAAAAATATAAGAATAACCCATAGTTATGAAGGAACTGATTTAGATACTTTTTCAGAAAGTTTTAGAAGCAAAATTGCAAAAATACCTGCTTTTTATAAAAGCATAAGTGCTTTTCATCAATATATAGATGATATATTTCCATGCACTCAAGATGGATTAAAAGATGATTATCCACGTATGTATGAAGCACTTAAAAAAACAGGATGTTTGGGATTAGTACCTTCTTCTTTATTTGAAGTTTCTAGAATGTTTAGACTTCTTGAACAATTAGATTTAGTAACTCATAAAACAAAAAGAAGATTAGATAACTTATTTACTTTAGAAGATTCTGTTGATGAACCTGAAGATACTGTTGAAGATAAACATGAAGAAACTATAGTTCCTAAAATCGATTATGAACCTGCTCCTGAACCCATTGTAGAAATCGAAAAATCTAAATCTCCAAAAAGGACTTATACTCATAATCCTTATAGAAATTGTGATGAACAAATGTTAAGAATGATTCTTGGAAATGTTTATCATAATAGGTCAATTGGACAAATACAAAGAGATGACCAACAGTTATATGCTGTTTTGATTAATCCTAACAATAGAGAAATAAAAAATGAAGTTCCAAGATTAAGAGAATCTAAAAAACTAACCTAATTATATAAAAAACCTCGTCATCTGTGTCAAATGTTTCATAATTTTTGAAATTATATTTTAAGATTCTTTTGAACCAGCGCCTTCCTTTCTTTTTTATTATTTGATTATTTGATAGAACTTTCTTTGCAAAACTTACTACTATAAAATCTGCTTTTATTTTGTTTAAGATTTCTAGAGAAATATTCTTTTTTATTGCTTCTAGTGATTCCAAAACTTTTAATAGAAAACAAACATGGACTTTTGGAAGTTTTTCATAATTATCATTGATTAGGTCAAATAATTCTGCTTTGCTCTTTAAATTGTTTTTTTTGAAATATTCACTTATTTTTTTTATGTTTTCACTGCTTATATCATAAGCGTAATAGTTGTTTAATTTTAAATCTAAAGGTGTTAAACCACAACCTAAGTCTAATATTGATTTTGGAGAACCTGTTATTTCAAATATTTTTTCATAGACTTCTTTTTTTCTTGGTTCATAATATTCTTTAAATGAGCCATATGATTTTCTTAGTTTTTTTCTTATTTCCTTGAACATTACTTTATAGTTTTTTGTTTTTTCAAAGTTTTTTACTTCTGGATTAATGTTGTTTTCTTTTAGATAAGATTCTACTAAAGATAGAACTAAGGAGTCTTTAATATCTTTAAGCTCTTTTTTCTTTTTTATATTTGAACAGATTTCTAATAAGTTCATAGATTAATCCTCCTATTGCAAAAGATATTGGAATTTGATAAAATAAAAATATGTAAAATGGAAGTAGGAAGTAGAGAAATGTTAATATTGTTTTTTTATAACTTTCTTCTTTTAGTGAATAATCATATAAAGAATAAATGAAAACTAGGAAAATATTGATTAGACTTGAAAAAGTCAAGATGGATAAGAAAAAATAAGAGTTTTTTACTATGTCTGCAAAGATAAAACCTGCTAAAATCCAGAGTAATGAATGGTTTGCTTTTAAATTTATTAAAATCAATGAAAGCAAAAGGATTAATTTGCCTAAAAAGATGTATTTTTCCCCCTGCTTTATTTCTTTGTTTATTATTTTCTTAAAATATGTTCCTATTAATATGCCCAGAGAAGATAGTATGGATAACAACATAAACCTTAATTTCATCTTGAGTTTAAAAAATTATTCAAAAATTATTTCTTAGGTTTCTTTTTACCATCCTAAAAGACAAAAGTCTTTGGGACCCCGAAAACTTAAAGTTTTCTTCGGAAAGAAAGAAGCATTAAATCCTGAAAGAAAGAAAAACTATTTCTTAATGTGAATATTGGAATATAAGAATGTTTAAAAGCACTTTTTGGATAGTAAATGCATGGCTGACATGAAGTATTTCGAAGAAAATGGAAAAATGTTCAAGATTGACTCTGATGGAGAAAAATATAGGATATCATTCTCAGAAGAATTGCAGTTAAAGAACTTAAAATCAAGCCAGGAAAACAAGAAATGGGCTATATATAATTTCTATGTCAAGATGGGAATTTTAGCTGTTATGCTAATGTTATTCTTAATGCTGGTGTTTGTACTTTATGAATTAGACAGAATTGATTTCTTTACTGGAATATTATACAGATAAAATTATAAACAAACTTTTTTATTGTTAATTAGGAGATTAAAATGGATTTACCTCATGGAGATGATAGGACAAAGAAGTTTGTATCTTGCGTTGGATTAATAACAAGCAATGGGCCTTATGGAGATAATATCATGGCCTGCGAGTGGATTCACCAGGTTTCTTATAGTCCTGGGATTATGATGATTTCAGTAAAAACATCCAGAGCTAGTTATGAAAATATCAAACAATCTAAAGAATTTGGTATTAGCATTGCTTCTACTGAGCAAAATACTCTTTCTAGCTTATCTGGTGGAAGTTCTGCTAAGGTAATTGATAAAATTAATGCATTAAAAGAATTAGGATATAAATTTTACAAAGCCAAGAAAATTAATGTTTTAATGGTTGAAGATTCTGCATTAAATATTGAATGCAAATTAATGAAAGAAGTTGTTCTTGGAGATTATGTTTTATTTCTTGGAGAGATTATTGAGACTAAATTAGGCGAAAAAGAACCTTTAGCTTATCATGGTGGAAAATACTGGAAATTAGAAAATACAATTCCTAAACCAGAACCTGAAAAACTAGCTAACTTAAGCAAGGTTTTAGAGAAGTATAGAAAGAAAAAGTAGCAATGAAATTACAATATCTTTAAAAGATTTTTTCTATCTTGTTTTTATTGGAGGAGATAGAGATGAAAAATTATTTTATGACTTCAGAGAGTGTTACAGAAGGGCATCCTGATAAAATTTGCGATCAAATAAGTGATGCTATTCTAGACAATTTAATTGTGCAGGATCCTTATTCGAGGGTTGCTGTTGAAACTATGGTTACAACAGGAAGTGTTCATGTTGCAGGCGAGGTAACAACAAGAGGATTTGCGGATGTTCAACAGATTGCAAGAAGAGTTTTAAAAGAAATTGGATATACTAATCCTGAATTTGGAATGGACTGTGAGGATGCTGGTGTGTGGGTTTCTATTCATGGACAAAGTGTTGATATTGCACAAGGTGTAAATTCTGATAAAAATAAAGAGCAAGGTGCAGGTGACCAGGGAATGATGTATGGATTTGCATGCAATGAAACAGAAGAATTAATGCCAATGCCTATTATTTTTGCTCACAAATTAACTAAGAGATTAGCTGAGGTTAGAAAAAGTGGAATTATACCTTCATTGGGTCCTGATGGAAAATCCCAAGTTACTATTGAGTATAAGGATAATAAACCCTATAGAATTGAAGCTGTTGTTATTGCTCAACAACATAAAGAAGATATTGAAGAAGATGAATTAAGGCAGAGCATTTTTGAGAATGTAATAAAACCTGTTTGCGGAAAAATGCTGGATAATAATACCAAAGTTCATATTAATGCAACAGGAAGATTTGTTATTGGCGGACCAGAAGGAGATACAGGTGTAACTGGAAGAAAAATAATTGTAGACACTTATGGCGGTGTAGGAAGACATGGTGGTGGAGCTTTTTCTGGAAAAGATCCTAGCAAAGTTGATAGAAGCGGAGCATATATGGCAAGATATGTTGCTAAAAATATAGTTGCTGCTGGCTTAGCTGACAAATGTGAAGTGCAAATAAGTTATGCTATTGGAGTTGCTAAACCAACATCTGTCCATGTTGATTGCTTTGGAACAAATAAAATTCCTGAAGAAAGAATTATGGAATTAATTTTAGAGAATTTTGACATGAGACCAAGAGCAATTATTGAACACTTAAATCTTAGAAGACCAATTTACAGGAAAACAGCTGCTTATGGACATTTTGGAAGAAAAGACGAGGATTTTACCTGGGAAAAAACAGACAAGGCTGAGATTTTAAGAGAAGAAGCAAAAGTTTAAATTAAACTTTTATTTTTTCTTTTATATGAAAAGAAAATACATTTTACTTTTTGCTTTGATTTTAATTATTGCTGCTTTCTTTTTTAATCTTGATAAAGAGGATATTACTGGAAGCACTGTAATTGATATTCCTAGTGAGAATGAAAGCATTTCTGTTTATTTTTGTCCATCTGAAAATTGTTTTCTACCTTTTTTAGATGCTGTTAAAAATTCTGAAAAAGTAGATTGTGCTTTTTTTGACATTAATGATATTGAATTAATTGATGTTTTAAAAGAGAAAAATGCTCGTTTATTTGTTGATAATTATGAAGATGTTGTTAATTTATCTTTTGTAAGAGTTGATAATAAAGATGCTTACATGCATAATAAGTTTTGTATATTAGATGATAAAATTATAACTGGAAGCTTAAATCCCACTATTACTGACATTAACAAGAATAATAACAATTATTTAATTATTAAGTCTAAATATTTACTAGAAAATTATGCAAATGAATTCAATGAAATCTGGAATTATGAAAATATTTCCAAAAATGTAAATTATCCTGCTGTTTATTTAAATGGAAATAAAATAGAGAATTATTTTTGCCCCGAAGACAATTGCGAGGATAGAATATATGATATTTTGGAAAATGCTAGTGAAAGCATTTATTTCATAACTTATTCTTTTACTTCAGACAGATTAGGAGAGTTAATCTTGAGTAAAAATATAACTAAACAAGGTGTGTTTGACAATAGCCAGGCTGGAAGCAGGTATTCTGAATATTGGAAACTGCAAAATTATTCTATAAGAGACAATAACAAGGGATTAATGCATCACAAGGTGTTTATTATTGACAAGAAAATTGTTGTGACTGGAAGCTATAATCCTACTATGAACGGAAATGAGAACAATGACGAGAATATATTAATTATTCATGATGAGAAAATAGCTTCTTTATACTTAAATGAGTTTTGGAAGATTTATAATTATCAAAGCTAAAAGACAAGCTTTAAAAATTTTTTTATAAATCAATATTTATGGCAACTGTCTTAGAATTAGCTATAAGGGAAGGTTCTGGAATAGAAATATTAGGAGAACCACAAGAAAGACTGGCATTAATGTCTGGAGATTTACAGACTATTCCTGCTTCTAAAGGATTTTCACTAAAACATTATAGGCTAAGTCCTGTATTTAGAAATAATCTAGGTATGCTGGGTTATATGAGCTTGGGCATAATGAGATATGGATTAGATGCTTATTTGAAAAAATGGGGGCATGATGAAACATATTTTGATGGTGTAGATGTTTTAAAAGTTCTTACTGAAAATCCTGATGCTTTTATGGAATGGAGTCTTTTGGCTGGAGTAATTGATATTCCTGAAACAATTATTGAAAGCTTAAAATGTGAAAAAGAAAGGGCTATGGGTTCCAGAAAAAGAAGGGTTGGAACTGATAGAGATTTTATAAATGCTTTTGGATTAAGTCAATTTACAGATGAACTTAATATTCCTGGTTTTAATTCTGATGAATTTGGTTTAAATGGCGTTTATAGAACAGCTTATCATCCTGATTCACATAATCCTAATTTATTTGATATGGATGTTTTAAAAGGAGAAATAAAGCATGATACAGAAGTTTTGGTTGGTTATTTAGCAAAAATGCAGGACTGGGTAAGATATGCACAAAGTGAGGATTGGAGGAAAAAACCAATTCAATATTCAGAAGTTAGCCTTGCATTAGGTCCAAGAGTTTAAATCTACAATTTTAGATTATACAATAATTAAATATAGAAATGCTTTTAGATGGTATTTTTTAATCTTAAGAATGATTTTACTTCGACCAACTAATACTGAAATTGTTTATCAAAGACTAAGAAGTTCTAGAAGAGAAACAGAATATGATTGTGATATAGAAGAATTAATGCCTGGGGATATTGAAGGTATAACTTGTGATACTCCTACGATACCTTTACCTGCACCTTTGGAAAAATGTTATGTTCTATTAGAATCTGATGGATTTGCATATTCTGGCGAAATAGGAATTTCAGCCGGAGATAAAACTTGCATTGATGAATTAAGAGGTTTTAATCGTGTTAATTTAATAAAATATTTTGAAGATCTTAGGAGTTCTACTCCTGTAGATTTAGGTGATAAAATTATTGCAATGGACAGTGGAGTTTATTTTTATGATGTTAATCCAAATCAAGCTTCTTTTATGTTATGTTATGATATTGAAGATAATGTTGCTTTATTGACTTTTGGGAAGAGCGGAACAAGGAGAAGAGAGCTTTCTACTCCTGGTGATTTTAAAAAATCTTTAGATGACTTTTGCAGAACAGTTAATTTAGTAATAAATTGTTTTTATGCTAATCCCTATGAGCATAAACTAGAATTGCCTGTTTATTTTTAATTAAAATCTATTCTTAATTGGTGATTTGGTTCTTCTACTATTGGATATTTAGGTTCAACTTTGGCAAATAAGTCTCTATTCAATCTTTTTCTGTAAACATTTTCTACTTCTGCCCTATGTTCTGCTGGTATAATTACTCTTGGATAAAATTCTGATTCTGCTGTATGTGCTTCAACTACTAAACCTGACATAGTGTCAGACACTCTTAATCTTACATAATTTGTCAATGATTTTTTAAAATAATCAGACAATCTTCCGTTTAATGTTCTATCTGGTCTACTATAAACTCTTCCTGAATTGTGCCTAAATCCTCTTTCACATTCATTTTTTTCTGCAAGTTTCCAAGCATCCCAGAAAAAAGTTTTTGCATGAGAATATTCATCTCTTTTAAGAGTTAATACACCTACATGACCTGGTGTAATTTGGTTTACTGGTTTTTGTTTAGGGGCTAAATTTCTCATAAAATCCATAGGTTTTTTTTCCTTATAAATCTTTTGTTTTTGTTACTACTCTTTGGTTACCCAATTACTTAAGAATTCTTTCCTGAATTTTTTGAAATTATTTTCTTTAATGTTTAATCTTATTTCTTTCATTAGGTTTGTAATATAATGAATATTATGATAAGTTGCTAGTTTGTATCCTACTCCTTCCTTGAATTTTAATTGATATTGGATATATGCTCTGCTATAATTCTTGCAAACATAACAAGAACAGTTTTCATCTATTGGGCTTTCATCTTTAAAAAATTCTTTTCTTAGAATATGGAGCTTGCCTTTTGATGTAAATAAATTGCCATGGCGTGCATTTTGTGTTGGGAAAACTGAATCAAAAATATCTATTCCTTCATTTACTGAATTTACAATATCTGGAGGAGAGCCTACACCCATTAAGTATCTTACTTTATCTTTTCTTAGATATTTTGCATGCAGTTTAATTGAATCAAACATTTTCTTTTTGCTTTCTCCTATGCATAAACCACCTAATGCCAATCCATCTACCTCTTTTTTATTAAAAAATTCTATGCTTTTTTTCCTTAAAGCAGGAAAAACAGAACCCTGGGTTATTCCAAATAATAACTGTTTTTTATCTTTATGTGCTTTAATGCATCTATCTGCCCAAGCATGAGTTAGTTTAACTGCATCTTTTACACTTTCATAATCTTGACCATATTCAGGCAAGTTATCTAAACACATTACTACATCTGCTCCTATTTTTTCCTGGACTTCCATTGATTTTTCTGGAGTGAAATTAAATTTTTTCCCATCAAACGGACTTTTGAAATTTATTCCTTGTTCATTGTAATCAATTAAGAAAGCTGGCCTTAACATTTGAAAGCCACCAGAATCAGTGAAAATTACATTATGAAACTTCATGAAATTATGCAATCCTTTAAATTTTTCAATTACTTCTAAACCTGGTCTTAAATATAAAACCAATGAATTTGAGATTATTGCTGGTGTTCCTATTGTTTCTAATTCTATACTTGATAAATGCTTTACAGATGCTTTTGTAGCTACTGGCATAAAGAAAGGTGTTTCAATTTCACCATGCCTTGTTTTGAATTTGCAGTTTCTTGCATTTTTTTCTTTAGATAAGATTTCCATGTAAAATATTATTTCTAATTATTTTTAAGACTAATTGTTTATGCATGAAAAGAAATTTAGATATTATTTCATTTTCTGGTGGTGCTGAAAGAAATTTTAAAAAATAGATTTAAGAAAAATCTTTAGTAGAGTCTATTATTTCTTTTACTTTATTTACAAATTTTATTGCACTTGTTCTTAGAAATTCTGCTTCGTTTAAATCAAAAGTTTTTTGCGTTGAATAACTTGCTTTATTCCTCTTACCCTTTGCTTCAATATAGTAAAGAACCTCTTCTTTCTTTATTGTTATTTTTTCCAATGTTTCAATCTCTTCTTTATTCAATTCTTTTTTATAAAATTCTTTAATAAGGATAAGAAGTGTTGCTAAATGATCTTTTGTTGAATATCCTTTCAAAGCACAAAGTGCTAAAGAAGCATGGTAAATAGAATAATAAGTGCTTACGATAGCCCAATCATTAAACTCTTTTAATTCTAAAGTTGATTTTGCAAATTTTAAGTTATGGTCTGTTTTTTCGATATGACCTTTTACAAGCTCTTGAATTTCTGTTTCTTTTTTTACTTTCTTTGATTTAAGATATTTTTGAAAATCTTTGATTCTTCTTTTTTCATCTTCAAGCCAAATATCCCATATTTCTTTAGCCATTTAACACCTCTTTGTAAAATTTATCAAACCCTGTTATTGCAAATCCTGTTTTTATAGCATGAGTTATAACTTTATCCTCTTCTTTAAGTATTTGCTCTTTAAAATAGTCAAAGTCAACAATAAATGTTTGTATTTTAGTTCCTGTTATAGCTTCTATATCTTCTTTTAGTTTTGTGTCTTTTTTTTCTTTATTGTTATAAATGAGTAGAATATCTATATCGCTTTCTTTTGAAAACGTCCCCTTTGCAGTTGAGCCAAAGACTACGGCAATTAAAGGTTTAACTTTAAGATTATCTAAGAATTCATTAATTGCCCTTTTTCTTTCTGAAGGCAGATTATTAAATCTTTTATAATCAAAATAAGAAAAAATAAAGTATATAATTTTATTATTTGGATTGATTTTATAAAAGGTATTTCCTATTTTTTTAGTAGAAACTATTAAATTTTCTAGATTCTTCAAATGTTTAAGAGTTGTATTTGGTGTTAAATTAGTTTCCCTTAATATTTCACTAAAATATAATTCTTTATTTCTGTTTCTATAAAAACATTCTAGTATTTTTTCCTTTCCTTTCCCAAACAAACTATCTTTATTGTTCATTTTATGTATAATCTTGTTCATTTTATGTACTTATAAGCTTTTGGATTAGGTATGAAAAGAAATTAAGCATTAATCAGATTAGAAGAAATTTATAGTTAATGTTGATTTAATCTTCCTAATATTTGTATTAGGCTATTTCTAACTTTTCTTTTTATTTTGGGATCGAGTTCCCAATAATATACATCCCAAGTTCTTCTATCTTCGTCATCTGAATTAACATATCCTGTTCCTAAAATTTCAGGAATTCCTGTTGGTTTTCCTCTTAGAACTATTGGAAAATCTAATTTGTCTTCAAGAATTGGAGCTGGATAAATTGTAAAGTGATTTTTTGTCAGATTAAACTCAAAATATGGAACTACTT
>Ga0208958_1004198_pt1 | contig 10529 bp, 8 predicted proteins | sample RifOxyB1_FD_184032 | JGI IMG/M metagenome (GOLD analysis project Ga0208958, IMG submission 184032) | Soil microbial communities from Rifle, Colorado - Rifle Oxygen_injection B1 (SPAdes) | ecosystem: Environmental > Terrestrial > Deep subsurface > Rock core/Sediment | place: Rifle, Colorado...
CTGAATTAAAACAAAAATTATTTGATACGGTAGACAAGGCTTTCGTAAAACAATTGGAAAGAGCTCCCAGCGATACTCGGTACAGACTTTTCTACGGACTTTTCCTTTCCCGATTTGGTTGGTATGGCCGGGCGGTAGAGCAATTGCAGGAGGCCAAAAAGTTTTCTCCAAATAAACAACAAGTATATTTTGAATTGGTGAGCAACCTGCTTCTTGATAATAAAGTTGCCGAGGCTGTGCAGGCGGCCAAGACCGCTCACGAGTTGGAACCTACGTATGAAGAAGCCAAGATTGTTTATGGTTTAACATTGCTCGCTTCGGGCGACACATCTCTTGCAACAGAAATTTTGAAGGACGTACCGGAATCAAGAATAATTTTTGATGATAGATACATAAGTGTTCTTTTGGTAAACAAACAATTCAATCAAATAATCGAAGTGGTTAAGAGGAGAATCCAGCTTGACCCAACCAATCTTCAGCACAGGATTACTCTTACTGCCGCCTATTTGCAGGCCGATAGAAGATTGGAAGCCGTCCAAACTCTGGAAGAACTCATCAAAATAGAGCCTTCTTTTAAGGAAAAGGGAGACTACTATATAAACGAGATAAAGGCGGGCCGAAACCCCTAATCCACAGGTACTCTTGCGCAAAAGCCTAGATTATGATATACTTGTGGGGTGAGTGCGGGAAAGCAATTTTCAGCACAAATGAATGTCTGCGAAAGCGCCACCGAAAGGTGGCATTTTCGTTTATATAACCTCATCCCCGGCCCTTCCCCTAGAAGCAGGGGAAGGGAGAGGGACTTCAGAATTATCACTATGTGAGATATGTTTCCCCTCTCCTGCATCTAGGAGAGGGGTAAGGGGTGAGGTTTGTATAATTTTTTTAAAAAATGAGCTATCATATTAGTGTGTCGTGGCGTGACCGGCGGTTCGCACTCACATAGACATTTGTTTTGGAGATAGCTTCCGCCGGTCGCGCGACGACATGTAAAAAATCAAACGAAGAGTTTGATTTTTTAATTTTGAAATTTAAAAATTTATATATTATTTAAAAATTTTAAATTTAAAATTGCAAAAACTTTTTAAAAAAGTTTTTGAGTTATCCACACATTTTTGTAAAAAATCATTTACTTAAAATTTTTTTAGAGCGATAATTGTATCAGGTCGAACGTTCCAAAAAATTTTTCGTCAATTGATAAAAAAATTTAAGGAACAAGCGCGCTTAAAAATAATCTCATTCCAATTTCGTTTTCGCGGAAGAGGAATACAAATAAAATGGCAGCAAAGAAAAAGAAAGCAACAAAGAAGAAAAGAGCATAGTTCTTTTCCCACTTAACAAAGATTCCGCCTCTCGGCGGAGTTTTTGTTTTTTTATATTTTTACCTCACCCCTCTCCTAGATTAGGAGAGGGGAACCACCGTTGATTCAGTGATAATTCTTGTGTTTTTTCTTTTTTCCCTCCCCTTAAGCAAGGGGAGGGGAGGGTGGGGTTTTGTGTTATAATAGCCCCATATATGTCATTTTTGAACAAATTATTTGGAGACCAAAATAAGCGTTATGTAAAGGAAATACAGCCTTTAATACCTCAAATAAACAGTTTTGAAGAAACTGTTTCTAAATTGTCAGATGATGAACTGAAAAACAAAACAGCTGAATTCAAAAAAAGATTGGCCGGCAAGGAAACACTTGAAGATATTTTGCCTGAAGCTTTTGCTTGCGTACGTGAAGCGGCCAAGAGAACTTTGGGCGAAAGACATTTTGATGTTCAACTTTTGGGCGGTGTGGTGATGCATCGTGGCGGTATCGCTGAGATGCGCACCGGAGAAGGTAAAACTTTGGTGGCCACTCTGCCTGTATATCTCAACGCGCTTTCGGGTGATGGGGTGCACGTGGTGACCGTCAACGATTATCTTTCCCGCCGTGATACAGCTTGGATGGGACAAGTTTATAATGCACTTGGACTCCGGGTTGGTGTCATTGCCCATGAATCATCTTTTATATACGACCCGGAAGTTAAAAATCCGAAATCCGAAATCCGAAATTCTAAACAAATTCAAAATTCAAAATCTGAAAAAGTTTCGGATTTCGATATTCGTGCTTCGAATTTGGACCGAGAGAGGGACGAACGAGGTTCTTTTCATATTGTGCATGAATTTTTGAAGCCTTGCAGTAGGGTGGAAGCCTATGAGGCCGATATTACTTATGGTACCAACAGCGAATTTGGTTTTGATTATTTGCGCGACAACCTCGAATATCAATATGACAAGGTCAGACAAAAAAGACACAACTTTGCCGTGGTTGATGAAATAGACTCTATTTTAATTGATGAAGCCCGCACCCCGCTTATTATTTCGGCGCCGGCGGCTGACTCTGATTCTTTGTATAAAAAGTTTGCGGATGTGGCCGAAAAACTAAAAGAAAAAGAGCATTATGAGGTGGATGAAAAAATGCACGCGGTACTTTTAACCGATGAGGGCATTAGCCGCGCCGAGGAAATTTTGGGTTTGCAAAATATTTATGCCGAAGGCGGTATAAAATTGGTTCACCACTTGGAGACTGCCACCAAGGCCAAAGCTCTGTATCACAAGGACAAAGATTATGTGGTTAAAAATGACGAAGTGATTATCGTCGACCCTTATACCGGCAGGCTCCAACCGGGTCGGCGCTGGTCGGAGGGCTTACATCAGGCCATCGAAGCCAAAGAAAATGTAAGTGTCCAAAAAGAGAGCCGTACCTTCGCCTCTGTCACATACCAAAATTATTTCAGAATGTACAAAAAACTTTCTGGTATGACTGGTACCGCTACCACTTCGGCCGAGGAATTTTACAAAGTTTACGGCCTTAACACTGTTGCCATACCGACCAACAAACCATCAGGCAGAGTTGACCGGGACGATCTTATTTTCCAAACCGAAAACGGCAAACTTTTGGCGATTGCTAGGAAAGTGAAAGAACTTCAAAAAAGCGGCCAGCCGGTACTCATAGGTACCATCTCCATTGAAAAAAATGAATTGCTCGGAGAATATCTGAAAAGAGAAGGTGTGAGTTTTGAAATGTTGAATGCTAAAAACCATGAGAGGGAAGGAGAGATTATTGCTCAAGCGGGCAGGGCGGCGGTGGTGACAGTGGCGACTAATATGGCTGGCCGAGGAGTGGACATTAAACTTGGTGGAGCGCCTTTTAATAAAGAAGCTTATGAAAAAGTTAAAGGTTTGGGCGGTCTTTTCGTTTTGGGTACCGAGCGTCATGATGCCAGACGCATAGACAATCAGCTCCGTGGCCGGTCCGGCCGTCAGGGTGACTCGGGAGAAACTCAATTTTTTGTTTCTATGGAAGACCATATCATGAGAGTTTTTGCCGCTGATACTGTCAAAAATATGATGGGTAGGCTCGGTATTCCAGAAGACGAAGCCATCCAAAACAAACTTATCACCCGGTCGCTTGAAAGCGCTCAGGAAAAAATAGAAGGCCTCAATTTTGATGCCCGTAAGCACGTCCTGGAATATGACGATGTTTTGAATTTCCAAAGGAAGACTTTTTACGAGCGACGCAGAAGTATTTTGGCCGGAGACGAGAAAACCGTTTTGGATTATCTGGATAAAATTTCAGAAAACGCTTTACCTGAAATAAAAGAAGCTGTTTCCAAAAAAAGAACGGAACTAGGAGAGGAAAACTTCATAAAAGCTTTCAGAGAATTGTGTTTGCAAACTTTTGATATGTTTTGGGTGGAACATTTGGAGATGATGGATTATTTGCGCGGCTCGGTCAATTTACGCGCTTATGGCCAAAGAGATCCGCTCGTTGAGTACAAAAAGGAAGGGTTGAAACTCTTTAAAGAAATGGAAGAGTCTATTGAGAATGCCATACTGGGGACAATAACCAAAGTTAACGAAGCGGCTGTGAATTTGTCGGCCCAAAGGGATGTAGAAAATCAAGCACTCAAAATTACAGGTGTGACTGATGTCACGCCTGTCTCCGCTAAAGCTACGGACGGGCAAGGCAAAAACATCGGCAGAAATGACCCGTGCTGGTGTGGTTCGGGTAAAAAGTTTAAGAAGTGCCACGGGGCATAAAATTTTTGTTATAATCAACCAATGATTGAATATTTGGTGCATTTTTTGCAAGTTTATATTTTGCCGTGGGGAGCTCTGGGAGTTTTCGTGGCGTCAGTGATTGAAGAGGTGATAGCCCCTATACCTTCGGCTTTGGTTATGACTATGTCCGGCTTTCTCTTTGTGGCCGGCCCGATTTCTTGGAATGTCGTTTATTCTCTTATTTTTAAAGTGGCTATACCGGCCGCTTTGGGAGTGACTCTGGGGTCTTACGTCATTTACTTTGCGGCTCGTTTTGGGGGTAAATTTGTAATTGATAAATGGGGTAAATATATAGGCCTCTATTGGACCGATATAGAAAAACTTCAAAGTCGTTTGGACAGTACCGGAAGGGAAGATCTTATTATTGGGGTGGCAAGGATAATGCCGTTTGTGCCAAGTGTAGCCATATCGGCTTTTTGCGGTATTTTGGAAATGAATGTCGTCAGATATTTCATAATTTCTTTTGCCGGTGTATTTTTGAGGGGTATTATTTTGGGTGCTTTGGGCTGGCAGGTGGGCAATGTTTACGCAAAATATGCGCAAGTCTTTTCTTCTATAGAAAATGTGATTTTGATATCCACCATTTTGGCCGTTGGAGTCTTTATTGTGTTAAAATATAAGAGCAGACATTAGAGAAACACCAATTTCTCTTCTGCTTTTATGTCTCAAAAAAACATACAGTTATCTTTTTTTATAGCGTTCACTGTAATTTTGATAGTTCTGCTGTTTTTTGTATTGAAACCTTATCTGGGCGTCATATTTATTTCCGGGGTTTTCGCAATTTCTTTTTACCCATTATATGAAAAACTGGTTGATAAATTTAAGGGCAGGGAAAGTCTAGCCGCTTTAGCCACCACCTTTTTGGTCCTTATTTTTGTAATAATTCCGATTATTGTGATGTTTGCCTTTTTGCTCAGAGAGGCTGCCGATTTATATAATTCAATAGCTCTCAGCAACAGTCCATTGGGTCTCATCTCTCAATTTGATGTTTTGGTTAACAAATTTAGCCTGCTGTTTCCGTCCGGAGTGGTTGATCCCCAAATAAATCTCGGGCAATATGCCGGTAATGTATTAAATTGGATAGTGGAGCATTTTGGCTCTGTTTTTGCCACTGTTTTTGGCGGCCTCTTCAATTTTATACTGATGCTATTATCCCTCTACTACTTTTTTATTTTTGGGGTAAAAATAAAAAAAAGTTTGATTGCCTGGAGCCCCTTGCCCAACGAATTAGATGGAGAATTTATACAAACATTAAAATCTTCTACAGATGCAGTTTTGCGCGGGCGCATCTTGGTTTCGGTTGTTCAGGGTGCTTTTATCGGAATCGGCTTTTATATTTTTGGTGTAGGTTCGCCGGTACTCTGGGGGTTCGTGGGGGGCATAGCTTCTCTAGTGCCGATATTGGGGACTTCAGTGGTGACATTGCCGGCAGTGGCTTTCTTGCTTTTGTCCGGCAAAATAGGTGCCGGGATAGGGTTACTCGTGTGGGGCGCTTTGGCTGTCGGCCTGGTTGATAACTTTATTTCGGTAATATTTTTGAAAGATAAAATAAAAGTGCATCCGCTTGTCGTTTTATTTTCAATGCTTGGGGGGGTGGAGTTTTTTGGTGCAATCGGTTTTTTGGTGGGGCCGGTAGTGGTCAGTGCTTTCATCGCTCTGATGAAAATTTATCCTTTTATTATGTCTTATAAAAATCAACAATCCGTCAGTTGACGAATAAAATAAAGTGTCTAGTTTAAAATTACCAAGCGTTTTAATGTTCGGGTGGGAGTTCCCGCCATTTAACAGTGGTGGTTTGGGGGTCGCCTGTGAAGGTATCTCCAAAGCTCTTTCTTCAAGCGGAGTTGATTTAACTTTCGTCTTGCCTTTTAAGATTCCTGTTTCAGCCCCTTGGTGTAGATTTGTCTTTGCCGACGAATCAGGAGAGATGATGAGTGAAGGGCAAATCAAAAACCTGTTTGCCGGCTATACCAGTCACTCAAACTCAGCCGAATCCAAAAAATACGGACTGCCAGAATTTATCTCAAGTGATTTAATCGGAAGAGTCCGGGCCTATGCTTCAAAAGCCGGTGCTGTCGCCCAAAAAAATAAACATTCCGTCATTCACGCCCACGATTGGCTGACTTATCCGGCTGGCATTGCCGCCAAAGAAGTTTCCGGCCGCCCCCTGGTTGCTCACATTCACGCTACCGAGTTTGACCGAAGCGGCAGCGACAACGTGAACAAAGATATTTACAACATTGAACTTGAAGGTTTCCGTGGGGCCGATGTCATCGTAGCTGTTTCCGAACGCACCAAAAAGAAAGTCGTCAGCAAGTATGGCATTTCGCCAAACAAAGTAAAAGTGGTTTATAACGGAATTGAATTCAGCAATAATTCTGCTGTTATTGAACACAATCTGCATGAGCTCAAAAGAAACGGAAACAAAATAGTTCTCTTTGTTGGTCGCATCACTTTGCAAAAGGGTCCTGACTATTTCGTGTCTATGGCGGAGAAGGTTCTTGCTTACGAACCCAATACTTTTTTCGTCATATCAGGCAGTGGTGATATGGAAAGTGAGATGATAAGGATGGTGGCGAGCCGTGGCTTGTCTTCCAAATTTATTTTTTGCGGATTTTTGAGGGGTAAAGAGTTGGATAGTGTCTATAAAGCGGCTGATATTTTCGTCATGCCTTCCGTCTCCGAGCCTTTTGGTTTGGTGCCGCTTGAAGCCATGATTAGCGAAGTGCCTGTGCTGGTTTCCAAAGAATCGGGAGTGAGTGAAATACTTTCTACCGCACTCAAGTCTCATTTTTGGGATATAGACGATATGGCCGACAAAGTGATAAGTGTTTTGCGCCATAAAAAATTTCAAAATCATTTATCGGCAAACGGCCGCGAAGAAGTAAAAGCAATCCACTGGAAAAAGGCGGCAGAATCTTTGATTTCAGTATATAATTCTTTAGACAATGCCTTCGGTATGTTTTTATTTCCAGGTTCACCAGCCGTTGCGCGTACGCAAGTATCGCATTTTTGATGTTGGTCAAAATAGCTCATATTTTAATGATGAAAGTGGCACCAGTTTGGACAACAAAGCCATCATTGAAAAGGTGGCTCGCAAATGTTATCTGCCCGCCAACGCCACCCTTCTTGAAAATATAAAAAATAATCCCGAGTTTAAAGTAGCTTTTAGTATTTCGGGTGTTGCCTTGGAACAATTTGAAAGATTTGCACCCGAAGTCATCGATTCGTTTAAAGCCTTGGTTGATACAGGCAACGTAGAACTTCTTTCGGAAACTTATTATCACTCCCTGTCTTCTATTTATGATAAAGAAGAATTCGTAAATCAGGTCAATCTCCATCGCAAAAAAATAAAAGATTTATTTGGAGTCACTCCTTCCGTCTTCCGCAATACCGAACTTATCTATTCAAACGAGATAGCCAAGATGGCCGAGGAAATGGGCTACAAAGGCATTTTGGCCGAGGGCGCCGATCACGTTTTAGGCTGGCGCAGCCCCACTTTCGTCTACAAACCGACTGGTACGGAAAAAATTAAACTACTTCTCAAACATTACCGCCTCTCGGACGACATCGCTTTTCGTTTCAGCCAGAGGAGTTGGGAAGGTTGGCCGCTCACGGCTCCCAAGTTTGCCGATTGGGTCTCATCGCACAACGGCAATGCCAATACCATAAATCTATTTATGGACTACGAAACATTTGGCGAACACCAGTGGGAAGATACGGGCATTTTTGAATTCCTCAAATTCTTGCCGGGCGAGATTTTAAAAAATCCGGATAACAATTTTGCCACTCCCTCCGAGGTTATCGACCGCTATGAGGAAAAGGGGGAGCTTGATGTGCCTTACCACGTCTCCTGGGCCGATACGGAGCGCGACCTTTCCGCCTGGATATCAAACGATTTGCAAAAAGAGGCGCTTGATACCGTTTATGCTTTGGGCAAAGAAATAATTCACATTGACGACCCGGAGCTGCTTGAAGATTGGCGCAAGTTGCAAACTTCAGACCATTTCTATTATATGTGTACCAAATGGTGGAACGACGGCGATGTCCACAAATATTTTTCACCTTACGAATCACCCTATGAAGCCTTCATTGCCTATATGAACGTCATGCAAGACCTGCGCCTGCGTCTCTCTGACGCCCAAAAAAAGCAAGAACACGGTGTCACTCTCCACAAAACAAGACCTTTGAGATTTAGTGAAATTTAAGCTTAATAATTAATTATGAATATTACTGCCTATATTGATGCATCAAATCTAAAATTTGGTGTGGAACAGAGTGGTTGGAAGCTTGATTATAAATCGTTTCGGTCATGGCTTCGTGATAAATTTGGAGTGACAAGAGCCATACTTTTTATGGGGCTTATACCAAGTAATTTTGAGATATATAATTATTTACAAAGCATTGGATATGATATTTCTTTTAGACCGACACTGACAAATAAAGAAGGAAAAACAAAAGGAAATGTTGATGGGGAACTTATTTTATATATTGCTCGTGACTTTTATGAAAATAAACTTAACAAAGTGGTACTTGTTGCTGGTGATGGAGATTATCATTGCATAGTGGAATTTTTAAAAGAAAAAAGCATTCCCATAACGATAGTATCTCCAAATAATAAATATTTATCATTATTACTCAAAAGAACGAATGTTCCAATAGTTATACTTGATAAATTTATAGATAAGTTGAAATTAAAATAAAAAAGCCCCTGGATACGCCGTGACATATCAAGGGTCTTTTTCTTATTTATAACAAAAGTATAGCAGTACCAGTTTTGTTGTCAAGTTGGTGATTGTTAATAAAAAATATTTAAATTACATTAACACCATTTGAAGCATAACAATATACCCTTATTTCAAGGCGTATTTCAGTATTCCTATTTACAAAATGGCAAAAAATGTTGACTTTTATTTTGTTTGGGTGTATAATGCAGAGGTAGTTCTTTAATGTGGCAACTATGCCTAAAATAGCGGAAAAGGAGAACTGACCATGCCTAGCGTGCTCGGTACAAATGTTCTGGCTGAAGTTGCCGGAGCGATAACTGATTTCTTTGAAAAGCTGGCCGGTCCCGATGGGACCAACTGGCTCACGGAGTTCAAGAGGTTTCTCCGCAAAGAGCCCTGTTGGCTCTCACCGACCACCAATGCTATGAGTGCCACCAAACCCACTATCCTCCGACTCATCTCCGGCGGCAAGCAGGTCGTCATCGGTGCCACCATTGGCACGAAGACTATTGCTTCCGCCACGAACGTATTCACCTGGGGCATTGATTCCGACTTCAAAAACTGGGGTCTGGATGTTCCGGGACAGGCGACACCGGCCACTCCCGTCCAAGTTTACGAAATGGTTCAGAATGGCGACTACAGAACCATCTACGGGAGTGTTGGGCGAGACTTGGATGCTCTGTGCTTCACACAAGAGCAGATCATTGCTTTTGTCCATGACCACAAGAAATGGCTCCGCACCGGCGGATACGCCACCTTCTTCCTGTTCAAGGTTGCTGGCGAGTTCTTCGTTGCGAGCGTGCGCCTGTTCGACGATGGTGGGCCGTACGCGAACGTCTGCCGCTTCTCGGACGACGGCGTGTGGTATGCTGGCAGTCGTCATCGCATCGTCCTCCCGCAACTGACCCTCGAGTCTTAGAGCTTGACTCTCTGACTCTCAATCCCTCGGACACTTACTAACTCAGGTTGGTGGGGTCCGGGGGATTTTTGTTATACTAAATTTGCAACATATGCACGTGCCGCGGTTACGGCTTCGGCGCCATGGTTGTATAAAAATATGTTTGAGAATTTTGTCGGATACGTCTTGCAAAAGAGTGGATGTATTTTTATAAATAAAAAATAATTAGTTGGTGCGATAAATTAGAGGACTTCTATGTCCCGAATAATATTCAACTTATCATGGTTTGATAAGTGGTGTAATGGAAGATCTATGGCACGAGTTCTTCGTTGCGAACGTGAACCTGAACGACGATGGTAGGCCGAATGTGAACGTCAACCGCTTCTCGAACGACAACGTGTGGAATGCCGAGAATCGGCATCGCATCGTCCTCCCGAAACTAATCATTTCTCCCGTCATTTTGGCGGGAGTTTTGTTTCCAGTCCTTTCTTCCATCCACCGAGTTGTCTGCCTGTTTCTTCCAATTTTTGAGAGAGTTCAATATGTTGTTCCGTTGAAATTAATTTGTTTTCCCATGACATCTGGACAAAAAACTTTAATACATCCAGTCTGGATATGGTTTTGCCGAGCGCTATTATTTTAGGCTCCGGTGGCAGATAGGCGGAAGAAAAAGTCATTTCCAAAACAGAAATAAACAAGTTTTCAATTTTTTGCCCTATGCCGAGCCGTTCCACTCTCGGGAAATCTCTGTGCAACTTTTGCCAAAGAGTATACGATTCTTTTTCTTTGAGGATTACTTGTGGTAATC
>Ga0208958_1004205_pt1 | contig 10509 bp, 11 predicted proteins | sample RifOxyB1_FD_184032 | JGI IMG/M metagenome (GOLD analysis project Ga0208958, IMG submission 184032) | Soil microbial communities from Rifle, Colorado - Rifle Oxygen_injection B1 (SPAdes) | ecosystem: Environmental > Terrestrial > Deep subsurface > Rock core/Sediment | place: Rifle, Colorado...
CTATTGGAAGCACAGCTGTTACAGCAGGAAGTTTTGCAACTGTAGCATTCACAATTACTGTACCTAGCACTGCAGCTGGAGTTTATACTGGCGAAATAACATCAAATGATGGAACAAATACAGCTACAGATTCTTATACATTAACAGTTAATTCAAAAGATGCATTCACTGTAAGTCCAGACCCAATTGAGTTGGAATCTTATGGGGATGTTGAATCTGAAAAATTAACTATTACAAACACTGGAAGTACTACATTAACATCATGGAGCTTGAGTTTCACAAGTGATGATGGAGATAGTGGAAAAATATTAGATGATGACGAAGATGAGATTACAATAAAAACAACTTCACCAAGTAGCTCTTTAGCACCTGGAGATTCAATGGAAGTTACTATTTCTGCTGACCCAGATTCTTCAGTATCTATTGGAGATTATTCAGGAAGTTTATTGGTTAGTGCTACTGGTTCCGCAGCTATTAGTGATACAATTGATGTATCAGTAAGTATCGAAACTGAACTTTGTGAAGAAGGTGTTCAAGGAGATGATTTAGATATTAGAATTGAAAATCCTGATTCAGGTGATGAGTTTACTCCTGGGGAAACTATCAATGTTCAAATTAAAGTTGAGAATAATGGAAATGATAATTTAGATGTTACCGTTGAATTAGTTCTTTACAACAAAGACCAATCTGAAAAAGTTGAAGTAGTTAAAGAAAGTGGGGAAGTTGATGAAGATGATACAACTAATTTCTATATTGATTTAGAATTACCAACAGATATGGATGAAGATGATGATTATGTAATCTATGCTGTTGTTTATGAAGATGGAAACGAAGATGATAATTGTAATTATGAATCAGTTAGTATTGATTTAAATAGAGAAGATGAAGCTGCAATTATTACATCTGTAAGTGTAAGTCCATCCGTGGGTTTAACATGTGGAGAAACATACAGAGTTTCAATGAAAATTGAAAGTGCTGGTTCAGATTCAATGGATGATTTATATGTTGAGTTAGTTGATGGTGATTTAGAAGCGAGTGAAAATTCAGAAAGCTTTGATCTTGATGAATATGATGGAGATCAAAATACTAAGAATTTGAACTTTGATTTAGAGATTCCAAATGGTTTAGATGAAGGCACTTATTCTTTAGAAGCAATTCTTTATGAGAACAATGGAGATATGTTAGATAGTGAATTAATTGAAATTACATTGGAAGCTTGTGAAGGAAATACTGCTGAAGATTTGGAAGTAAGTATTGAAGAAGATTATGTAGTAGAAGGTTATGAACTAACTTTACCAATTCAAATTATTAATAATGGAAATAATGATGTAGAGATTACTATTTCTAGTGAAGATGTTGAATGGGCTACATTGACCGGAACTGAATACTTAGAAACACTACAAGCTGAAGATGAAGCACATGCTTATTTGTATTATACATTAAGTGAAGGAACTACAGGCAAACATGATTTGAAAATCATCGTTACAGATAGCGAAGGAAACGAAGTTACTGAAATTGTTACAATAGATTTTGGTGAAGAAAAAGAAAGTTTCTTTGATAACTTTGGATCTATGTTTGATAATGCAAACGGAACTTTTTGGGTGCTTATAGATATTGTTTTGGTATTACTAGCGATAGTATTCTTGACAATGTTATTTAGGAAGAAGTAAATCTTCTTTTTTTATTCTTTTTAATTTAAATCCGAAATAGAAGAAGTGTATTAGAAGGAGACAAAAAAATGAAAGTAAGACAAACAGTATTAGCAGGATTGGCAGCTTTATTAGTTGGCTGTGGTAATAAAATTGAAGAACAAAGATTTACCGGTTCTGAAGTGGTTAGTTATGGTATTACAACTAAAACTATAAAATATGAAGGTGACAAAGCTGAGGATAAGAATTATGAAGTTCTATTTTGTTTAAATAAGGATGACTGTTATACTCAAGAAAAATTCTTAGAAAGAGTTAGATTTAAATTAAATGAAATGGAAGCCGATGCTCTTTACGAAGCAAGAGTTAGGTAATAAATAATTTTTCTAATTTTTTAATATTATTTTTTGTGTTTTTAAGCCTTTTATTAGCTTCATTGACTAAAATTTTTATATAATCATAAGATAAATCTTTTGTTAGAATTGTTTCCATTTTACCAGTATCATTTATTTCAATAACAAAATGTTTTAAAGAAATAATGCCGCATTTTTTGAAGCCATTAGATTGAAGCATTTGCAGAACCTCGTCAGCTTTTTCTTGAGTGAAACATTTCATATGGAGAATTAAAGGTTCTGAAAAAAATCTCAATGGAGAAGTTTTTTGTAAGCAATCATAAATTTTTTTTGCAGAAGCCATAGAATGAGTTTTGTAAACCCATTTTACGGAGCCCTTTTTAGCACCAGAGATTAATGTAATTCTCCCAGAACATGAAGAAGTGGTTTCGTATCTTTTATTAATAATATTTAGCAAAGGAATAATATCTTCATCATAAAAACCTTGAGGGGATTTGTCTATTTTCATAAAAGGAAATAATAAATTCAGTTTAATAAAGTTTTTTAAGGAGTAGTTTAAAACAGATTTTATGAATGTTAACCTTACTGAGCAAAATTTTAGAGATTTTCATGATTCTTTTATCAGGGAATTGAGAATTCATGCTGAAGAAGTTTCATTTTTAGTCTATGGATCTTTTGCTAGAAAATTAAATGGGGATAATAATTCTGGATTTCAACCATCAGCTTCAGATTATGATGGAGTGATAGTTTTTTCTAATGGAGTTATACTAGATAAAAGTCCGAATGGAGAATTGAGTAAAGTATCAACAATAATTAAAGAATTAGAACCACAAATGCCTCTAAAAATATCAGTTTTAGATTGGAAAATTTTAGAGGATGGAAGATTAAATTCATATTCTGCAGATATGCGTGTTGCATTAAATGAAGGGATTTTAGTCCAAGGGAAAGATCCCAGAGAAGGGAGATATTTTGTACATAAGAGAGGACAATTAGAAAGACTCGCTTATAATTTGGATAAGGCTAGAAGAGCAAGGTTGTTAGCAGAATGGAATTCTGTATATGATAAAGAACAATTAAAAAAAGATTTAGAAAGGTGCATGGAAAGAGCAACACGGGCTCCGAGACAGATAGAATGGATTAAAGAAAAAAAATATATTGGGAGCAGATTTGAAGGAACTGATTTAGAAGAATTTGAAGAGATGGATACTCAAATTTGGAAAGTAGTTAGATATTTTAGAAGTCATCCAGAAGAATTTGAGGATTTATTTGAAGAACCGGAGAAAGCAATTAATCTAATGGATAAATTATTAACATTTCATGAGAGTGTTGCAGAAAAATTTCTTGAAAGAAAATCTAGAATGAAAGATTTAGTTGGAAGAGGAATTGAATTATTTTATTAGGGTTTTAAAAGTCCTAACTTTTTCCTTAGTTCATTTTTCTCTCTTTCAGACAGATTAGCTAAAGAGGATTCATCTAATACATTGCCTTCAAGAACTCTTGAATTAACAATTGCTTCTCTTTCTAAACGACTAAAACGCGTTGTTTCTAAAGTATAATCTACAAAAGCCTGAGCAATAACAGGAGTATGAAGCCTGAAAGCATTGAAAACTTGTTGGGCATATTGACGAACTTCCCATTGTGCATGTTCATCTAAACGTAAAGCTAAAAACCTAGAATTATTGTTTGCATCAAAAGTGCGCCAGGTCCTAGTATAAAAACCAACACCTTTTGCTAGACGAGAAATTTCAGGAGATAAATTATTTACAATATCTTTTTGGGTTTCAGAAATCGCTTGCATAGCTTTTAAAATATCACTTGCAACTTCATCTGAATAAAGTTCAGCACGTCCTTGACGATTAGTAGTATCTTGTTGTCTAAGTTGATCTTTAGAAGGTAAATAGAATTGACTACCTAATTGAACTTCATCCATAAAGCTACCCCAAGCAGCAGTCCTATGTCTTCCAACTTGACGAGGATCTGAAAAAAATGGATTCTTTTCTTCAACAGCAATAACAGCCATTTCTAAAGGAGAAGTATGAGCATTTCTAATTAAATATCTTAAAAGTGCAGCACTTTCTCTTTTTTTAATTGTACCTTGACCATAACTTATTCTTGCAGCTGAAACAACTGCTTGATCACTACCAAGGTAATCTACTGTTTGAAATCTACCATGATCCAAAAAATGATGTGAATGAAATAAATCATCTTCCATTGCAGTAACAACTTCTCTTTCAGTTTCTTGAGGAGACCAAAGAGCAGGAGAAAGTTCTGGATCAACAATTGCTTCATCTCTAGGATAAGTTAAAGATAATTTTTTACCTGGATTCATAAGTGCTGACCAAGAATAAGGTGCGGTCACAGAAGCTATTGATTCTATTTTATTAATAAAATCATGAGCTAGATTATTAAGTTTAAGAAATTTTCTTTGATGAGTAACAAACCTTGCAAGTTCAAATAAATTCATTTTCCAAACAAAAGAAGTATGGGTATTTGTTCCAAGAATAGTTCTTGCTAGTTCTCTTGCTAGTTCATGTTGTTCTAAAAAAGATTCATATTGCGCTCTTGATAATTTTGAAACATTCATTAATAATTCATTATTAACAGTTTCTTGTTTATCTGAAAGAACAGAATAACGACCAGAAATTTCATTAACAGAACATGCTGGATCATAAACAAATTGTAAAGCTGTGTTGATAGGCATTTGAGTAAATAAAAATTTTAATTGAACAGTTCTAAAAGGTTTTTCTATACCAGAAGCAACTAAGTGGTGAAAAAAAGCTTCATCAGAAAATCTTTCAGGAAAAATATCTAAACCGTGCCCAACTGTTGCAGCACGAATAACAGTTCCATCACCACCCATATAATCTGTCAAACCAACTTTAAGAGGTTTATTTTTTTCAGGATCAGCAAAAGCTTGAAATGCAGCTTCATTGAATCTTTTTACATAATCTTCACCGCCTGGAGAAACGTATCTTTTTGTAAGCATAAATGGAAATAGAATCGGACTCTTTTAAATGGTTGTTATACTCTAAAAGTTGTTTTTGAATATTTAGTATTCTGTTTGAAATAGATTATAAACTTTATTTGTTGAAAATAAAATATGGAAAGAGGAAAATATATCATTATTGATGGAATTGAGGCTATTGGAAAAGAAGGTTTGAAGAGAAGAATTTGTGAATATTTGAATTCTAAAAAAGCAATCTTGATATTAAGAGAACCAGGTGGAACACAATTAGGAGAAATGGAAAGGGCTTTATTGAAAGAACCAGTTAAAGCTTATACTGCATTAAGAGAAAGATTTTTAGAAACACCAGGATATGCTTTTGGAAGAGAAGCGGATTCAGAAGAATTATTATCTAGAGATCCTTGGGCAGAAGTTTTTGAATATCTCACTTCAAGAGCGAGTTCTGCAACAAAAATCGTGTTGCCTGCAATTGAAAGAGGAAATTGGGTTGTAACAGATAGAGCTTGGACATCAACATTCGCATATCAAGGTTTTGGGAGATTTAATGGAGATAAAGAAGCACTAAAACTGATTGCAGCGAATCATAAAATGATTTTAAGAAATATTTTTCCAGGGGATAGAATTTATGTTATTGATATTACAGTTGAAGAATCTTTTAGAAGAATGAAAGCGGATCAAGTTGGGAGAACAAGTACAGACTTTTTTGATAATGAAAAAACAGAATTTTTTGAGAGGGTAAGAAATGGATATAGAGCATTGAAAAAAAGATATCCTAAACAAGTTAGGGTTATTGATGGAATGAGAACACCTGAGGAGATTTTTGCAGATATTCAAAATGACTTAACACAATTATTAGATGATTAAACATCTAAAGTTATTTAAAGCTAAAAAATAGGTTTTATTTTTTATGAAACTTTTATCATTGATTGAAGCACAACAATTAGACGTATCAAACATTTTCTTTTTGTTTTCAAGAGCAGAAGAATTTAGAAAAGGTATAATCAAACCATTAAATGGAAAGATACTTACAACCTTATTCTATGAAGCAAGCACTCGAACGAGGTTAAGTTTTGAAGCTGCAATGCTCAAATTAGGTGGGGGAGTAATAAGCACTGAGAATGCAAAAGAATTCTCGTCGGCAATAAAAGGAGAATCATTAGAAGATACTGCAAGAGTCGTTTCTAAATATTCAGATATTATTGTAGTAAGGCATTATGAAGAAGGGTCTGCAAAAAAGATGGCGCAAGTAAGCAACGTCCCGGTAATAAATGCTGGAGACGGAGCAGGGCAGCATCCGACACAGGCATTACTAGATTTGTATACAATCTGGAGAGAGATTGGAAGAATTGAAAATTTTACAATAGCATTAGTAGGAGATTTGAAATATGGGAGAACAGTTAGATCACTTTGTTATTTACTGGGGAAATTTCATGGAGTAAAAGTAATATTTGTTTCACCAGAAGTTCTTGGAATAAAAGAGGATATAAAAGATTATTTGCAAAGACAGAATGTTAAGTTTGAAGAAGAAACTGATTTTTACAAAGCAATACCACAAGCAGATATTATCTATATGACTCGGATACAAAAAGAAAGATTACAGAATGGTGAATATGAAAAAGTAAAAAGTTTGTATAGCATTAATCAAGAAAGTCTAGCTTATATTAGAAAAGATGCAAGGGTTTTACATCCGCTCCCACATACTGAAGAAATTAATTTGTCTATTGAAGTTGAGCAGACTGATCCAAGAGTTGCTTATTTTAGGCAAGTAGAAAATGGATTGTATATTCGTATGGCTTTGATTTCTTATTTATTAGAGTAAAAGCAGGCGGCAGGATTTGAACCTACGCATGAGAGGGTTGCAGCCTCTTGCCTTACCGCTTGGCTACGCCTGCATTATTGAATAAATTTTATCTAAAGTATATAAAGTTTTTTAGTTAAAAGAGCGGGTTCGGGGGGATTTGAACCCCCGACTTCCAGCTTAGAAGGCTGGCACTCTATCCAAGCTGAGTTACGAACCCAATATTGATTTTGGAGTTTTATTTTATTTATAAAACTATCTTTGAGTAATTTTCTGAAAAATTTTCGGTTTTTTCTAGTGAATCTTTTTTAAGGGAATTTTTGTAAAACAAAATGTAGCTCGTATCGCATAATCAGGTATTGCGAGGGTCTCAAAAGCCTCTACCACAATAGAGGCAGGGTGAGACAACCCTTGTCTTGCCCGCCAAGACTTCTGGGTTCGAATCCCAGTACGAGCGCAATAAAACATTACAAGAATATAAAATTATCTACATCCCTAAATAAATTGTAAAAGTTGCAATATAATCAGATTGTTGAATTTCAACATCAACATCTCGCTCTGGTGATAGAGAATTTAAACTAATAAAATATCCAAGTTCATAAGGTGGACTAACAAAGTTACAAAAATCCCAAACACATTTTTCTTCAATATAAGTTTGTGGAAATAATGGAACAACTTCATCATTTTTTGTTGAAATATTAACTATTCCTTCTTGATTATTATTATCTAATGAAACTAAAACTATAGTTGCTTCGCCTTCCCAAATACATAAAGCATTAGCTGGACAACGAGAATCAGAAGAAACTTCTTTGAATGTAAACTGGTGGCCTTCAATCTCTGCTGTTTGACCAACTTTTAATTCAAAAGGAATTTCTGGACTTACTTGAATAATATTATCATCTACAATAATATTATCATCTACAGATTCTTTTATAGAACAGGAACTAAGTAAAATCAATAATAACAAGAGTAAATATTTTTTCATAAACAAATAAATTTGTAATAGATTAATATAGTTTTTTATAACTTCAAATCAAATTGAAGTCTGAAAAATTTTCGGTTTTTTTTAGTGAATCTTTTTTAAGGAGATTTTTGTAAAAATAAAATAAGCTCAGGTCGCATAATCAGGTATTGCGAGGGTCTCAAATGGCTCCTAGACTCAAGGGACTAAGAGCCACGGAGACAACCCTTGATCTCCAGTAGATTGTCTGGGTTCGAATCCCAGCCTGAGCGCAATAAAACATTACAAGAATATAAAATTAACTGAAAAGCCTTTCACAGCAAAATCAATGGATTCGTCTATTGATGCTGAATGAAAGCAGGAGGAAAAATGGAAAAATGGATTTTAGGAATTTTAGTATTGCTTTTGATTGGCGAAGCAAGTGCAAATGTGTATATCACAGAAATCATGCACAGTCCTGCAGGAATTGCAGACAGCGAAGGCGAATATATTGAAATATACAATGACGGAAGTTCTAGCGTTAATCTAGATAGCTGGGAACTAAAGAACAAGACTCTCAGTAATGTTACTTTAAACTCAAAGGAGTATATGATTTTTGCTCGAGAGTTAATTGATGGAACTGATACAGATTTAGAAAGCTTTGAACAATTCTTTGGAAATAATAATGGAATTTTTGATGAGGGTTATCAAGCACAGCAATTGTCAATTAGTTTGAAAACAGAAGATACTATTGTTCTAACAAATGGAGTTTATTCTGATTCTGTAACATATAATTCTAGTTTTGGTGGTCTTGATGGAAACTCTTTACAAAGGATATCAGTTGATAATTGGATAGAAAATTTACCAACACCAGGGAATGGGAGTTTTTCTTCTGCAGAGAATAATTTTATTGAAATTAATTTAAATGTTGAAAATAGAATTTTGAGAATTATTAAAATAAATATGACTGATGAATCTATAGATGAAGGATTTCAAGTTATGCCTGAGTATAATTCGGATAAAATAGTTGAGGTTGAAGTTTTTGTTGAAGATAGTGATGGAATTAGTGACATAACAAATGTTGAAATTTCTGGAAAAGAAAACTTAAGTTTTGATAGAAATGAAAGTGAGAATATTGCAGTATTCAAAGGAAACTTTGTAATGAAAAATTTGGATGAAAGTGGAGTTTATACTCTAACACTAATTGCAAATGATTGTTGTGATTCAGTAAACGAGACTTTAACATTCGAATACTTAGGAATGATAGCAACTGAATTGAATATTAGTGCGTTTGATGAGAACATTGGGAGAGGGGAATCTGTCGAGAGGAACATTGGGATTCTAAACAAAGGGAATGTTGCAGTAGATCTGGAAGTATATGGAGAAGACTTGACCTCAGAAAATGGGAGCATTGGTAAAGAGTACATTGAAATCTATGATGAGAAATGGAATGCATTAAGCGAAAAAGTGTTCTTGGATAGTAACTTGATGCCAAATAGTGAAAAGCAAATTCTGATGAGGATGAGTGTGCCTATGGATGCTAAAGTTGGGAAGTATAGTGGTCGAGTGATTATCAATGCATTGGAGAGTAGGTAATGATGGATAATAAAAAATTAGAGGAGATGAGGTATATTTTGGAGAAAGCAGAATTGAGAATCGCAAAAAGGTCTGAGAAAGTTTTGATTGAAATGTATTGGGAGATTGGGAATTGTTTGAAAAATGAAAACTATGAAGACTTGATGAAAATGAAAAAGATGCTGGGAGAAGTGTTGGGGGTTGATAAGGATGTATTTGAGAAGTCTTATGCTTTCTACCAAAATAATTCCATAAAACAAAAAGCGATGAGGTGTGGAAAATGAAAAAAATATTTTTATTTTTAATTTTATTATTGCCATTAGCAAACGCGTTAGCAGTCGTACCAAGTCATCTTGAAATTGAGGACCATGGAGAATTGAAAATAATTAATACTCGAGATGAAGAAGTTAAGTTTAGAATCACTGGGGCATATGAAGAAGAATTTGTTTTGGGGGCTAAGGAAAGTAGGATCATTAATGTTGAGGAAGAAGGGATTGTAACCATTGAAGAAGTCTATAATAAAAAATTGGTAAATGCAGTTAGTGTTGAAATTGAGAAAGAGAAGAATAATACTTTTGGGATTTCAGTAGGGTCTGCGTTACTAAGTTTGTTAGTTGGTGGAGTATATAGCTGGAAGAAAATACGGAAGAGAAAAGCTTAAAAAAAGAAAGTTAATTTTTTAGTTTATGATTAATGGATTTAAAATGGTTACTTTGAGAAATTATTTGCTAACAAATAAAGAAGTAGGATTATTTAGAATTAAAAGAGAAAATAACACAGGTTTTGAAATGGATTTTTTTGTTGGAAATTTAATGAGATATAGAGGACAGTCTGTAGCATACTGTAATGGAAATCTTTGTGGACATTGTGAAGATTCTGGAAATAGATTACTAAATACTGCTGTCCAAACTTATGGACAAAAGAAAGAGATTACTGTATATCAAGTACCAAAGTTAGGTGAGAGTTTAGAAAGCGTTATTAATAAGGCATTAAGACACAATAAAAGATAAGGAAAAAAACAAGGATCATGGAAAACTCACTTTATGCAAGAAGATTTTTTAGTTATTTAGAAGAAAGATTTGGAGATATACTAATCCAGTTATGATTTTGCGAACTATTAAATACTAGTTCCACTTTTATATTGTTATGAAAAAAGGTGAAAAATTTGAAAGGGCGCAAATATCTAAACAGGATTATGATAAACTGAAAAAAATTGAGAAGAAGATTGAATT
>Ga0208958_1004207_pt1 | contig 10507 bp, 10 predicted proteins | sample RifOxyB1_FD_184032 | JGI IMG/M metagenome (GOLD analysis project Ga0208958, IMG submission 184032) | Soil microbial communities from Rifle, Colorado - Rifle Oxygen_injection B1 (SPAdes) | ecosystem: Environmental > Terrestrial > Deep subsurface > Rock core/Sediment | place: Rifle, Colorado...
AAAAGGTCTCCAGCATATATCCTTGGTAATTTAAAATGATTAGCAAGCATATTGGAAATAGTGGAACTACCTGAACCACCAGGTCCTCCTACTACTAAAATAATCTTTCTTTTACTTTGAGTCATATTAAGATATATAGTATATTAATAGGCATACAATGACAAGAAAACCGAAATCAAAAAGGAAAGCTTCCTCGACTGCACATGCACCTGATAGGTCTGTATTAATGTTTACCATTGGAATGGCAATATTTGGTGTAGTAATGATATATGATGCAAGTGTATATAAGGCTAGTCAAGAATTAGGTAATCAGTTCTACTTTGCACAATTACAACTTCTTTGGTTAGTTTTAGGTATAGTTCCTGCATTAATATTTTACTTCATTGACTACAGAAAACTGTTAAAAGGTTCCCTCATATTTCTAATTGGTATTGTAATACTCCTAATATTAGTTCTCATTGTAGGAGAGGCCACTAACGGCTCTAAGAGATGGTTTCAGATTGGTAGTTTACCTCAAATACAACCTGCTGAATTTGCTAAATTAGCTGTAGTTATGTACTTCTCTTCATGGCTTTCTAAAAGAGAACACAACTATACTAAATTCGAAGATGCATTTAAAAAAGGTTTTTTACGTAGCTTAGCTGGTTTTGTAGCAATATTAGGAACAGTTGCCCTCCTCATACTCATTGAACCTGATTTAGGTACTACCATGATAATATGTATTACGGCTGTATTAATGTTCTTTGTGTCTGGCAAAGACAAAGCACATACCGTTGGCTCATTAGGAGTACTTCTACTTACCATACCTTTGGGGATAATTGCTGCCATATTAGAACCGTATAGGCTCTCTCGTATACAAACATATTTTAATTTAGTACTTACAGGAGAGGTTTCAGACCCTAGGGGATCGGGATATCAAATGCAACAGATTTTAATTGGTATTGGGAGTGGAGGATTCTGGGGTAAGGGGTTTGGTCAGTCTCGTCAAAGATTTGGATACTTAGTAGAAAATACCGCTTTCACAGATTCAACCTTTGCTGTATTACTTGAAGAGCTAGGCCTCTGGGGTGGAGTATTAATGGTACTTTCTTGGATATTTTTCCTCTTAAGAGGATTTAGAATAGCGCTACACTCTGTAGATAAGGAGGGTAAATTACTAGCAGTAGGAATAACAATATGGTTAACATGCCAAGCATTTCTAAATATGGCTGCTAATGTAGGGTTAGTTCCTTTAACAGGAATACCTCTACCATTCCTAACATACGGTGGATCTAGTACAATAGTAACAATGATGGCTTTAGGTTTACTTTTAAATGTTAGTAGATATACACAGGATGCTTAAATCAGAAACAAAGATATTAATAACTGGAGGTGGTAGTGGAGGGCATATATCTGTTGCTAAAGCTTTAATTTCAACCTTAATTGAAGATTTTGATATTCCTTCTAAAAATATTACCTATGTAGGTGGAGATTTAGGAATGGAGGGTGAGAGAGTAGGAAATTCATTAGAAATGAAAAGCTTTAAAGATATTAATATCGAAAAGTACTTCATTAGAGCAGGTAAACTTAATAGGAGGTTTTCTCCTAAAACAATCTCTTTACTCTTAAGAACATTTTTGGGATTTTTTGATGCAATATCAATTTTAAATAAGCAGAAACCAAATATCCTAATATCTACAGGAGGTTTTGTTTCTGTGCCCGTTTGTATAGCAGGATTACTCTTTGGTAAACCAATATATCTACATGAACAAACAGCTTCTGTAGGGCTTTCTAATAGGATAGTGGGAATATTTGCTAAAAAAATATACATCGCTTTTAAAAATTCTAGTAAATATTTTAATAAAAAAAAGGTAATACATGTAGGTAATATAGTTAGAAAGGAAATATTTCTAAAACAGAAAACTGAATATACAAATATTGAGATATTAAATCTTGTAGATAGGAATCCCTTTCTTCCATTTGTATATATATCAGGAGGTAGTCTAGGTTCCCATGTCTTAAATGAAAAGGTAATAGGTAATATAGAGGAGCTTCTTTCTTCTTACAGAGTATTACTTCAAACAGGTGATAATGAAATACATAAGGATTTTGATAAAGCAGTACAAAAAAGAAATTCTCTCTCTGACGATTTAAAAGAGAGGTTTGTAATTAAAAAATATATTGATGAAAAAAATATTGGATATGTACTAAATAGTATGAACTTGTTTGTAGGAAGATCTGGTGCTAACACTGTATATGAAATAGGGGTATTAAAAAAATATGCTCTCTTCATTCCAATACCTTGGGTTACACATAACGAACAATATCTTAATGCAAAGGTCTTAGAAGATATTGGTAGTGCAAATATATTAGAAGAGAAATATTTAGAGGGTTGTAATCTTAAAAAAGAAATAGAGAGATTAGAAGAGAAAGAAAAGATTACAAAGATAGATAGTGAGAGATTAGAGAAACTTTTCCCTACGAATGCTACACATAGTATGTTAAATGATATTTTGAAAAGTTCCTAGTACTACTGTTTTTCCCAATTTTAATATATACTTTGTTAATGAAGGTAGAAAGTGATATATCCTTAAAGGATTACAATACCTTTAAGGTAGATTGTTGTACAGAGACTCTCATATGTTTAGAGAAAGAGAGTGATTTTTCAAAAAAGGTCTTAGAGAAATATATAAAAAGTAATCCATTCTTAATACTTGGAGGTGGTTCCAATATTCTCTTTACAAAGGATTTCAAAGGTACAATTCTTTTGATTAAAAATAAAGGTAAAAAGATATTAAATGAAACAGAGGAATACATTGATATACAAGTTAATGCAGGAGAGGATTGGGATCACTTTGTACAGTGGTGTGTAAAAAAAGAACTCTTAGGTATACATAACTTAGCATTAATACCAGGTACTGTAGGTGCTACACCAATACAAAATGTAGGTGCATATGGTATTGAGATAAAAGATTTACTCCTTAATGTAACATTCCTTAATTTGGAAGATTGGAAAGAGTATGTATTAGAAAACAATGAATGTAAATTCGGGTATAGGGATAGCATATTTAAAAATGAGCTAAAGGATAAAGTGATTGTTAAAAGTATTACTCTTAGATTAAAAAAGTATAAAGGGGAAGTAGATAGTAAATATTTAGAATACAGTGGTATAAAGGAAGAGTTAGAGGGTAAGGATATTAATCCAGAAAATATATACAACGCTATTGTAAAAATTAGAGAAAGTAAATTACCGAAAGTTCAAGAGTATGGCTCTTGTGGTAGTACATTTAAAAATCCTGAAATAAATATAAAAGAGTATGAAAGATTACTAAAGATATATCCTGAGTTACCAAAGTACGATACTGATAAAAAAGATATCGTTAAGATACCTGCAGCATATATCTTAGAGAGACTAGGATGGAAGAACAAAAGAGAAGGGGAGGTTGGTACATGGATATATCACCCTCTAATCATCACCAACTATTCTAATGCCTCTGGTAATCAGATATACTCCTTTATCAAAAAAATACAGCATGATTTTAAATCTAATACTAATTTAGATTTAGAGTGTGAAATTAATATTTTTTAATTACTAATATGTCAAAATTAATAGTTAAGGGTGGAAATAAACTAAATGGAGAGATTACACCTGCAGGAAACAAAAATTCTGCATTACCAATACTTTGTGCTACATTACTTACAGATGAGCCTATTACCATTAGTAATTTCCCTGAGTTAACAGATGTTGGTAAATTAATAGAGTTAATGAGTAGTTTAGGTTCTAAAATAGATTGGGATAAGCAAAAGGAAGAGATTAGGATAGATAATTCTGGATTTTGTACCTCCTTTGGTGATACAGGCTTTCCATTGGGTATGAGAGGTGCTGTACTCTTACTAGCACCATTAATACACAGACATAAGGTGTTAGAAGTAAAACAGGAGATAGGGGGATGCTCACTGGGTATTAGAGAGTTAGATCCACATTTAGAGGTATTAGAACAGTTAGGAGCTAAGATTAAATCAAATGAGACATTACATATAGAGGCAAAGAGTGGACTTAAGGGTGGTAAGCTTTGGCAAGATTACATGTCAGTTACAACTACCGAAAACTTCGCCATGGCAGCCTGTTTAGCCTCAGGTACTTCCATAATGGTAAATGCAGCATCAGAGCCTCATGTTCAAGATCTTTGTAACTTCTTAGTACAAATGGGAGCTAATATAGAGGGTATAGGTTCTTCTACATTAGTAGTACACGGTGTTAAAAAATTACATGGTACACAATTTACAATATCTTCTGATCATCATGAGATAACTACATTACTAGCACTTGGTGCTATGACAGGTGGTAATGTTAGGGTTACAAATGCAATACCTCAACACTTTCCATTGATAAATAAAACGTTTGCTAAATTTGGAGTAGAGATTAAATATGATGGAGACACTGCATACTCTAGCAGTAATGGTAATCTTAAGGTAGTAGAACCATTTACTAAAAACCTTTTACAAAAGATAGAGGCCGCTCCATGGCCATACTTCCCTACAGACTTACTTCCATTAATAATGGCATTAGCTGTAAAAGCAGAGGGTAACTCAATGTTTTGGAACAAGCTTTACGAAGGAGGACTCTTTTGGATACCCGAAATGATTAAATTCGGAGCACATATTGTAATGTGTGACCCTCATAGAGTAATAATATTTGGTGGTAAAGAGCTTAAACCAGCTAGCGTAGATGCACCTAATATAATTAGAGCAACAGTTGCACTACTAATGGTAGCATTAACAATAGATGGAGAAAGTGTAATTAATAACGCAGACTCTATTAAAAGAGCCCATCCTAATTTTGTTGAGAATTTACAAAAGTTAGGTGCCGAATTAAGATGGGAAGAATAGTATACGTATAATACCTGTTTTTAGATATTTCTTGCTTTAAATAAGCCTTTTTAGATATCACTAACTTTCCTACTATTAGGTATACCCCTAATTATACCCTTTGCAAAAATCTGTATTCTTAATAGTAATATTTCCATAATACATACCTTGTAGTATTACACTCTTGACCTATTTATAAATATAATGGTACATTAATGGCAAGAAGTGGTAAAAGGTGGTGAAAGATGATATATTTGTTTTATGATAATTGGGGAATACAAAAGTAAAGTAGGGGATAAGAAAAGAGTATCACTTCCTAAAAAATTTAGAGATGAACTAGGTGAAGAAATCATCTTAACAAGAGGGTATGAAGATACCTTAATACTTGTTAATAAGGGGATGTGGGAAAAGATTGCTAAGGAAGTAATAGATGGCTCTTTTATAAATAAAAATATTCGTGATACCAGTAGATTCTTAATAGGAGGTGCTACTCAACTAAGTATTGATATGCAAGGAAGATTTATTATCCCAGATTCACTCTTTGAACATGCAGGATTAACCGATGAGATTGTATTCATAGGATTAATTAATTGGATAGAGGTATGGGATAAAGAGAAATGGGATAAAAGAGTAGAGTACCTTAAGCAGCATGGTGATGAAATAGCCCAAGAGATTAATAAGATGAATGAGAAAACAAATGGATAAGATTCATATACCTGTACTACTAAAAGAAACACTTGATTACCTAAATATCAAACCTAATGGTTTTTACATCGATTGTACACTTGGAGATGGAGGTCACAGTTTTGAAATATACAAAAGATTAGAATCTAATGGATTACTTCTTAGTATTGATCAAGATAAACACGCTATAGATTTTGTAAAAGAGTATTACAAAAAAGAAATAGGTAGTAATTGGCATATTAAGAAATCTAACTTCTCTAAGTTAGAAACCTTACTCAAAGAGTATGATAGGAAACCAGATGGAATACTAATGGACTTAGGACTTTCTTCAAGACAGTTAGAACAATCATATGACAGAGGTTTTAGTTACCAAGAAGAAAATGAACCTTTAGATATGAGAATGGACGAAGAGTTAGGGGTAAAAGCAAAGGATTTACTAATTGTACTAAGTGAGAAAGATCTTACACTTCTTTTTCTTAAATATGGTGAAGAGAGGTTTGCAAGAAAGATAGCGAAAGCAATTAAAAAAGATATTACGAATATTAATACTGTTGGAGATCTTACAAGACTTGTCTATAGAGTTGTGCCGGCAGCTCATCAAAGTTCAAAGAACCCTTCTCGCAGGGTCTTTCAGGCCCTGCGAATCGTGGTAAATGATGAGTTAAACTCATTAAAACAAGGATTAGACAGCTCTTTTAGGCTCTTAAACAGTAAAGGAAGGATATGTGTAATATCTTTCCATTCGTTAGAAGATAGGATTGTTAAAGAATATTTTAACAGTTTAGCTGATAGCGGACAGGGATTACTTCTCTTTAAAGAAATAATAGCCCCAACCGACGAAGAGATAAGGATGAATCCAAGATCCGCTTCAGCAAAATTAAGAGCAATAGAGAAAATTTAATAAATAGGTACTGCCCAATGAGAAAAACTGAGTCTAAAAAAAGTTCTATTTTTTCAAAATTACTACTACTTTCATTTACCATCTTCATACTTTCTCAATTAGTAGTAAACTCAAAACTAACACCACTTGGTACACAACTACAATCTTTAAATGCAGAAAAAGAATATCTTTTAGAAGAAAATAGAAAGATATCAGAAGAGATTGCTAAAAGTGGCTCTATTAAAGTAATAGAACAGCTCTCTGCTAAAAAATTAAATCTCTCACAAGAGAAAAATCAATCATTCATATACATAGAAGATCCTAGCTTAGTTGCAAATAACTAATGAGTAGGCTACATCGTTTACACTCTCCAAGAAAAAAACAGAAGCATTCCCTTTTGGGAAATAAAATACAAAGGAACAGTTATAACTTTGTAATAGGTATAATAATATTCATTGGTTTAGTAATAATTGCACAAGCTTTTAGATGGCAGGTAATAGAGACGGAGAAATTCCAAACATTAGCTAAACTTCAGTACCAAGATACAGGTAAGCAAACAGCAGAGAGAGGTAGTATTAAAGCAAGTGATGGTACAATACTTGCTGTAGATCAACCTGTATGGAATATATATGCCTCACTTAGTTCTGAAGAGAGAGAAAGAGAGCTTTTCTTTAGTAATAAAGATAAATATATTTCTACAGTAGCATCTATCCTCGCAGTAGAAATTGAAAGTATCTCCAGTAAAATTACAGATGACTTTATGTATGTTAACCTTGCAAAAGGAGTTGATACAGAAACTAAAACTGCTTTAGCAAATATCAATATCTTTGGAGATGACGAAAAGGATATGGCTGGATTTGGTTTTTACTTTGAAAGAGATGTAAAGAGGGTATATCCCAATGGAGAACTAGCCGCTCATGTAATAGGGTTTATAGGGGTAAATAGTGAAGGAGAAGATATAGGGCAGTACGGAATAGAGGGTTTTTACTTTGGAGATATTACTGGTAAAGAAGGATATACATATGAAGAGAAAGATTCAACTGGGAATACGATATTAACCGCAGAGTATGAACCAGTATTACCTAGATCTGGTAAAGACTTTACACTTACTCTACGTCCATCTATACAAAATAAGGTGGAGAAGATTTTAAAAGAGGGAGTAGAGAGTACAGGTTCTAAAAGTGGTAGTGTAATAATCATGGACCCAAAAACAGGTGAAATTATCTCTATGGCCAGCTATCCTACATACAATCCTAATGAGTATTGGAGAGCTTCAGAGCCATGGATATTTAAGAATTTAGCAGTAGCAGATGTATATGAGTACGGTTCTGTACAAAAACCAATTACAGTTGCAATAGCGCTTGAATCAGGTGATGTACCAAAAGATTTTACCTGTAATGATAAGACTGGTTACTTAGATTTGTATGAAGTAACTAAGTATGATGACTTAAAGGGTAGAAAGATATATCAGTGGGATAGAAGACCTGATGGTCTTCAAAATTTAGCAGATATGTTAAAAAATTCTAATAACCCATGTATAGCTAGAACAGCACTTGAAATAGACTTTAACTATTACTATAAAAAACTAAAAGAATTTGGTATAGGTAGCTTTATTGGAATAGGATTACAGGAAGAGAGTAATAGTTACCTTAAATCTGATAAAGATTGGACTAGATTAGACACCATAACTGCATCATATGGACAGGGTATAGCTGCTACTCCCCTTCAAGTTATCTCTGGTATTAGTACAATAGCAAATGATGGTAAAAGGATGAGACCTTACATAATAGAATCTATATCAGATGAGAAAGAAATCATTACATTTAAACCTCAAGTACTCTCTCAACCCATATCTGAAGAAACAGCAGACTCTGTTGCAGAAATGATGACACATGTAATTGAAGATGGAGGTATTAACCAGATATATATTAACCAATTAAAAGATTACTACATAGCAGGTAAAACAGGTACTGCCCAAGTTGCCAAAAAAGATGACGTAGGATATGAAGAGGGTAAGACAATTACTACCTTCGTAGGGTTTGCACCTGCTGATAATGCTAAAATGATAATGTTAGTTAGACTAGAAGAACCTAAGAGTAATCAGTATGCAGCTAATACTGTAGTACCATTATGGACAAAGATATTTCTTAATATTGTAAATGACCTAGAAATATCAAAGAGAAACTGAGATAATCGTAAATAAATTAGTATAGAGTACAAATGATAGAAATACTTAAAGAGAGTTTAAACTACCTACTTATATCTACTGTATTTTCAATACTTTTTGCTCCCTTACTTATAGGTATACTCTACAGATTTAATCAGGTTAGTGGTATTAAAAAGAGTAAACTAGGTTCTAGAGAAGGTACTAATTCAATCTTTATGAGAATCATGAAGAGTACTCAGACTAATGGTACTCCTAATATGGGAGGTATTTTAATATGGATTATTGTTCCTCTAGTTACATATATATTTGTTCCTATGTTTCCTCAGCTAAGGGTTTTGTTAATCGGTTTCATACTTTTTGGTTTTTGGGGATTAGTAGATGTAGCAGTATTTACAAATGGGTTTAAGAATAATGAGAAAGTAAAAGCATTTCAAGAAACATTTGAATGGAGATTAGGCAAATTACTAATCGCTATACTTCTTAATGTAGCAGTAATGTATTTCCTTTACCTTACAGGTACCTTTGAAAGTATGAGTTTTCTTAACTTAATAACTATCTCAGTTACACCTTTAGTACTTTTAATAGCGGCTGTTGTAGGTCAATTCGCTATTTACTCTGGAGAGTTAACAGATGGGCTAGATGGATTAATGGTAGGTATCTTTACTATTGCTACAGCATCTCTTGCTGTACTTTTAATGATACAAGGGCAATATGAATTCCTTCCCTTACTTGCAATTATAATAGGAGTATTAATGGTTGATTTGTATTTTAATATACCACCAGCAAGATTTTGGAATGGAGGACCAGGAGCAATGCCTTTGGCATTCGCACTCTTTTTCATTGGTTTAGTAACTAACAATTTCATTCCATATCTCCTTATGACCTCAATAACATGGGTAATAATGGGATCTAGTGCAATACAGATACTAAGTATGAAATTCTTTAAAAAGAGAGTATTTAAAATAGCTCCAATACATCATCATTTCCAAGCAGTAGGATGGCCACACTATAAAATAACAATGAGATTTTGGTTATTCACACTCTTTGCATCTATATTGGGAATCTATTTAGGATTACTGTAAACAACCAGGTTCCTGTTCACATATATTTTCTCCACCTTCACATTGGCAAAGGAAGCATCCATTATTAGAATTGTATACATCTCCTTCATTTCTTACAAACCCTTCATATACACAGCTATTAGCAGGATACAAAACCTTAAATTCATCCTGATAGAAAACTTCAAATTCCTCAACTACCTCTTTAGGGAAATTACCAATGTAAAACTCACTCCTAGTGGTACATGGCAAACTAAATGAATCATTAACGATATTACTAGATACGGTTAATACTAATCTCTCTTTGTCCAATTTATAAAAACCAATTTGTTGAGCAACATTCTCATCATCATTACAAAAAGCCCTAATTTGTAATGTAACACTTAATCCACCTCCCATATATGAAATATCTGAGAAGATAACATTAGAGGTTACCCTATTACCCGCATCTATAAAGTCTGTAAAATCGTACGTATATTTTAAATTGTCAGAAGTAAACTCACTTGATTCTAAACTCTCATCAACATTTACTTTCTCATCACAAATCTTTTTACCATCTAAACTACAAATACAGTTATCTCCTAAGTCATCACCATATGCACATTTAGTAAAACCTACTGTACTTTTTAGGGATAGGACAAAGAGACCCAATGAGGAAAGAAATAAACAAACTGTAATTACAATTAACCAATTAGCATACCACCGACTTTTCATAACGCAACTATTCTATCACATTAATCTTACAAATTTACTATCACCCCATTATACACCATTTAATATGCTAAAATATGCACATGCATGATTCACATATACATATCTCTTTAAGTCCATTAAAAGAGAATATACAAACAGATATACAGGAGTTTTTAG
>Ga0208958_1004211_pt1 | contig 10501 bp, 14 predicted proteins | sample RifOxyB1_FD_184032 | JGI IMG/M metagenome (GOLD analysis project Ga0208958, IMG submission 184032) | Soil microbial communities from Rifle, Colorado - Rifle Oxygen_injection B1 (SPAdes) | ecosystem: Environmental > Terrestrial > Deep subsurface > Rock core/Sediment | place: Rifle, Colorado...
GCTCAATTTCCCGGGAGCTTGCCAAGAACAAAAATCTCCGTGAGGAGGAGAAGGGTTCTCTGCAAGACTTCCGCACTGACCTCTCTGACCAAAAAAAGGTAGCCGACTACAATAAGTCACTCAAGACCGAGCTCCTTAACGAGACTAAGAGCAAGGAGTCCGAATATCAAAAGATGCTCGCCGAGCGCCGCGCGCGCAAAGAGGCCTTTGAGGCCGACCTGGCAAAATTGGAATCCCAGCTTGTGACTATCCTTGACCCCAGCAAGCTTCCCACACAAGGGAGCAAAGCGCTCTCCTGGCCGCTGGATACTATTATCATCACCCAAGAGTTTGGCGACACGGCCTTCTCGCGTTCAAAAGCTGCTCCCTATAATGGCAAGGGCCACAATGGCATCGACTTGGGGGCTCCCGTTGGAACACTCATTCACGCTGCCGAGAGCGGCATAGTGCTCGGGGTGGGCGATACCGACACCACTTGTAGGGGCGCCTCCTACGGCAAGTGGATTCTTATACAGCATCCCAACGGGCTCACCACGCTCTACGCGCACTTATCGGTAATCCGCGCCAAGAAAGGGAGCGTTGTTGCCCGCGGCGAGACCATCGGCTTTGTGGGCAATACCGGCTATTCAACGGGACCCCATCTGCATTTCACGGTCTTTGCCTCGCAGGGGGTCCAGATACGCGACCTTGCCTCCAAAGGTTGTTCGGGGAGAATATACACCCTTCCCGTTGCCTCTTACAACAGCTATCTCAATCCTCTGCTATACTTGTAACATGAAAAATATGAGAAAGAGGGGATTTGTCGGCGTCATTGTCCTTATCATTATCGGGGTAATCATCCTCGGGTACTTTAAAATTGACCTGCGAGATGTTTTTACCCGCCCTGAAATTACCCAGAATCTTTCCTTTGCGCGTGAATTTGCTGTAGGGGCTTTTAATACTTACATACGTGCGCCATTTGAGAAAGCGAGAAGCGCCTCAAGCACTGCTTTATGGTAATTATAACACATCGTAAGTGGCTTGACTATATCTTCGCAATTTGCTAAGATGGATACAGGCTATACATAGCAGTAGTCTTTATGTATAGCCATTTTCTTTTGATTTCAAGCCTATATTACGCACCGTACAAATAGGTCTCGCAAGCCTCATAGCAGTATCAAATGTAGTCACGAACGCGCCTGTGGAGAAATCATCGGGCTCTTTGGCTACATCCGATATCCCCACGACCTTTATAGAGCTTGTTATGGCTAAGGGCGAGTTTAGTTTTGCTCCTAAAGAGTCAGAAAATATTCTTGAGGGCTCCGAGTCTTCCTCAATCAGCGAGCGTATTACAACACAAGCTCGCAAGGCAGGCATCAGTCCTGCCCTTGCCCGCAAAATTGCCTTCTGCGAGAGTTCTCTGAAGCAATTTGACCCAAAGTCCGGGAAGCTCATCCGCGGCATCCACAACCCAAGCGATACGGGCCTCTTCCAGATTAACGAAAAATACCACCTCGCGCGTAGCAGAGAATTGGGCTACGACATTTACACCACAGACGGGAACATCGCCTATGCCATGTACCTTCTCTCAAAGGCGGGGACAGAGCACTGGCGCTGGAGCAAACCCTGCTGGTCCAATCCTAAATTGAAGGTATAAGGTATACGCGCAAAATAAGCATTGTGCGACATAGGCACATATAAAAACACCAAGTGTTCAGGGATTCCAACACTTGGTGTTTTTCCCTGCGCTTCCCTACCCCTTGTCCCTTAAATACTCCTTAATACTCGGCGCTCCTCTTCTCTTCTATCCCTTGATCTCAACTTCAAACTTTTCCAAATCTTCCCCCTCCCCCGCCTCAATTATATTGAGCTGTAGGGGAGTCCCATTAAGTGTCGCGCTCCACGTTGATGATGCGCTCGCTGTAGCTTCCACCTTAAACTGCTTTGCGGTGAGCGCCTGGGCGCAGACCTCTGTCCCCTCTTTCTTTACGATGGTGAAGGAAATGCTGACTTGCTCCGGCATAGATTCAGCCACACGCGCATCCCAAGAGAGTTCATCACAAGGTGTGGGAACCATTAAAGAGCCGACCATCACATGTTTGCCGCTTTTGTACGCGTGCTTAACAGTCACAATTTCCTGTTCCGAGAGAGGTATGCTCGAGGTTGCAATAGTCCCTTCATCCCCCGGGACTGTATCTCGGATAAACCACCAATAGCCGGCAGTGGCAAGGACAAGAATGATAATGACCGCAATAATGCTTTTTTGCATGTGATTGTTGCTTACTAGTAATAGGGCTCCAGTATAGCACTTGCGTCCTTCCCTTGTCCACGGTAGTATATATGTCAGATACAGCCCAGAATATCTGGGCAAAAATGCTCTGTAAAGAGGATAGTGTAATGTCAAATGATGGAAACAGTCTATCAGTGGGGTGTGCACGCGGCGAATTCATTCCTAGAGGGAAGAATTGGATCCCTAAAGAAATGGGGCCGGGGAGTTGCAGGAACGAGGGCAATGTCCTTTTTCTCGTAGCAATGGATCCGCTTCCGCGCGCACAGCAGCGAACACTCCGTGAAAAGAAGGAGGATTCGCGCTAGACTACTGGCCCCGATTCGCCGCGGCGAATCGGGGCTTCACTTTCTTTACTTTAATCCCGGGCAATTTGCGGCGGAAGTGTATCCTGCCGCCACTGCCGCGGCGGCGCTCTCGAACCAAATTTTGTTTTCCTCTTTTATCTGTCCCGCGCCGGGGCAGGTGGAGAGATGGTATTTGCTGCCATTCTTGGAAGCGACTACCTTCCCCTCTTTTGTGCTTGTGGAAGTCGGACCCGCCGTGGCGGGTCCGACTTCGGATGGTGTATTAATTGTTACTGGTTCAGCGTTGCTCCGTATATTATTCAATCGCCCCAATCCGTAAGCAGATACTCCCACAAGGATGATGAGGAGGGGCGCAAACGCGCGGTCTATAAATATCTTGCCAATGCTCCCCTCTTTTGTTACCATGCTCTATTATGGCACATAGGAAAGCTGGCGGTACAGCAAAAAATTTACGCGATTCCAACCCTAAGTATCTTGGGGTCAAGCGCTATGCCGGAGAGAAGGTCCGTCCAGGTGAGATTATTGTCCGCCAGCGCGGCACCAAAATCCTCGCGGGGCGCAATGTTCGTGTCGGCAAGGATCATACGCTCTACGCTATTGCGGATGGTATCGTCTCTTTCGCCCAAAAGCGCAAACACAGATTTGATGGCAGAGTGCGTCTTGCGAAAGTAGTTCAGGTCTCTTAAGAGAAACACCGAGTGTTGAATTTAAACATCGGATGTTGGGATCTTAAACATCCGATGTTTTCTCGACAATAATGGTAATGGTTGTGTGGTGATCTCGTACGGCAACTTCTATTGTATGCGCGCCAAGTGTTTTTATGGGCTCGGAGAGAACAAGATGCTCTGCTTTTAACGTGATGCCTATATCGTGTGCGATTACTTCAGCAATATCCTCTGGATGTATTTGCGAAAAGAGATGACCCTTATCGTTCGCGGGACGTTTGATGCTGACCGTCTTCCCCGCAAGTTCCGCTAGCTCTTTTTCCAAGAGCGCCTCTTGTGCCTCTCCCCTATTTTCTAGGGTGGCACGGAGCTTCTCTGCTTCCGCTTCCGCATTGCGCGTCGCATATTTGGCGAGACCGCGCGTGATTAAAAAATTTCTCGCGTAGCCGTCAGCAACATCTTTAATGTCATACTTTTTCCCCAGTTTTTGCACGTTGCGCAGGAGTATTATGCGCATACTAGCGGCCATTTAAGAGGAAGGAGACCGCGCGCTCCATCTGCACGTCCCTTCTCGCTTTTATATCTTCGGGAGTCGGGATAATTGTAATGTCTGGGGTAAGACCCTCTTTGGAAATTGAGTTCCCCAAGGGCGTAAGCCAGCGCGCAATGGTCACTTTAAGCGACGTCTCTTTAGTCACCGGCGCCAACTCTTGCACGGAGCCTTTGCCGAAGGAACGCTCGCCCACGAGAGTTGCCACGCCGTATTCGCGCAGAGCTCCAGCAACAATCTCTGATGCAGAAGCGCTCCCTTCGTCAATGAGTATGACCATGCGCACTCCTCTCATGGAGATGCCAGCGTGCGTAGTGCGATAGATTTGTTCCTGTCGTTGTGGGCCAATCTGTTCCCGGAGCACTACCTTGCCTGCGGGCAAGAACCAGCTGGAAACATCCACAGCGGCGTCAAGATATCCACCCGGATTTCCCCGCAAGTCAATGATAAGTTTGGCGCTCCCGCTTGCAGTGAATTTTTTTACCGCATCTTTAAACAGTGCGTCAGACTTGCCGCTAAAGTTGTAAAGACTGATGACAAAGATATTGCCCGGGAGTGTTTTTGTCTCAAGCGTGGGAACCTCAATAATTGCCCGTGTCAGCTTTACATCAAAAGGCTCCGTGACGCCTTCTCGGTAGAGAGTGAGCACTACAGAGGTGCCAACCTCTCCGCGGATGAGTGTTACTGCGCGCTCGGAGATCATCCGCTCCGTGCTCACGCCGTCAACCTTGAGTATCTTATCGCCGGGCTGAACCCCCGCGCGTTTAGCGGGAGTTCCCTCAAGCGCTGAGATTGCGGTAAGTATTCTGTCACGCACCCCGAGCTCAATCCCCACACCGCCGAAGCTACCCTTAATGTCTGCGTCAAACACTTTTTTCTCTGTCGGCGGGAGGAAGACAGTATATGGGTCGCCAAGAGAATCCACCATTCCCGAGATTGCTCCCCAGAGACGCGCGTTTGGATCTGTCTCGCTGTTGCTACTCGTCGCCGTTGTTGTTGCTGTTCCTACATACTTTTGGTCAATAATCTGCCACGCCCGCCAAAAGGGCGCAAAATCCACATCGCGCGCTGCCGCGCCCTGGGTATTGAGAACGCATGATATGCCCGCACTTGCCTCCTGTGAGAGAGGTGTGAGGTAGGCGCCGGCTAAAAAAGCCGCGGGAAGCCCGACAACAAGCAATAAAATTAGCGCCCGTTCAAGAATCTGTCTGCCGACAGGGCGGGGTTTACCATTCCACATGGGGAGTAGTATACTATAAGCCTAGCATGATTACCAAGAGTTCATTCCGCGGCGTAACTTGGATTGACATGGAATCGCCTTCCCCGGACGATGTGGCCAAGATTCGGGAGGAATTTGAGATACACCAGATAGTTGCGCAAGAGATGAGCGTGCCGTCACTGCGGCCAAAAGTAGACGTTTATTCCAATGCAGTTTACCTCGTTCTCTATTTTCCCGTATACGACCATGGAAATGCGGAGGTAGATTTTATTATTGGAAAAGATTTTATCGTAACGGTGCATTATGAGCGTATCAATGAATTTGCTGACTTCACTAAACTCTTTGAGGTTGGAGAATTGATGGGCAATAGTAAAACGGCGCACGTTGATGCGGGTTTTGTTTTCTTCAACATTATGAAGGGCCTCTATCGTTCCATTGAAGACCACATGGAATCTATCAACGGCAATCTTAAAGATATTGAGCGCATGATTTTTGCCGGAGAAGAGCGGCGTATGGTGGAGCGCATCTCCAATGTGAATCGCTCGCTCCTGGACTTCCATTGGGCGCTTAAAAACCATGAGGATCTCTTAATTTCTCTAGAGTCCGATGCCGGCGAGCTCTTTGACGAGCGTTTCCCTTACTATATCCGCTCTCTTTCAAACGAGTACTACAAAATCACAAACATCATTGAGGGCAATAAGGAAATCGTGAATGACCTGCACAGCACTAATGACTCGCTCCTGACCGCAAAAACAAACGAGGTAATGAAAATTTTTACCCTCCTTGCTTTTGTCACTTTTCCGCTCTCGCTGGTTGCAAATCTCTTTAGTATGAATATTAAGCATACGCCACTGGTGGAACAGCCGTATGGGTTTTGGATTGTGGTCATTATGATGTCTCTGGTGACAGTATTCATGCTCGTCTACTTCAAACGCAAGCGATGGTTTTAAGACTTTTTAACACACTCTCGCGGCGAGTGGAAGATTTTATACCACTCTCCCCTCCCCGTGTGAGCATGTATGCTTGCGGACCGACGGTCTACGATGCTGCGCACATCGGGAACTTCCGCACCTATCTGCTCGCTGACATCCTCCTTCGCACACTCACTCGCGCAGGCTACCAAGTAACGTATGTTCAAAACATCACTGATGTAGGGCATCTGATGGGAGATGGGGACGTCGGCGAGGATAAGGTTCTAGAAGGTGCGCGGCGCGAAGGGCTCTCGGCGCTTGAAATCAGCCAAAAATATCTTGCGCTCTTTGTGGAAGATGGGGCGAAGTTGAATATTATCCCTCCAGCCCATTGGGTGAAGGCAACAGAGCACATTAATGAGCAAATTGCTTTTATTAAGGCGTTGGAAGAAAAGGGCTATGCCTACCACACCAGCGACGGCATCTACTTTGACACCTTCAGATTTTCTCACTACGGCGCCCCCGCGGGGCTTGATGTCGGTGGTCTCTTGGAGGGCGCGCGTGTGCCAAAAAACGCGGAGAAAAAAAATGCTACCGACTTTGCGCTCTGGAAGTTCTCTCAAAAAACCAGTGTGCCTGTCTTGCCGGTAGGTAAGCGTGCGATGGAATGGGACTCGCCTTGGGGAGTGGGTTTTCCCGGCTGGCATATTGAGTGCTCGGCAATGAGCACACACTATTTGGGAGAGCACTTTGATATCCATATGGGCGGAGTGGACCTCCTGCTCCACCATACCAATGAACTTGCCCAGAACGAGGCGCGTTTTGGCCACAGCGCTGTTAACTACTGGGTGCATAACGAGTTTGTGCTCGTTGACGGGAAGAAAATGAGCAAGTCTCTGGGGAATACTTACACAATGAGCGACATTGAAAAACGCGAACTCTCCCCCCTTGCCTACCGTTACCTTACCATGCAAACACATTACCGCCAGCAAATGAATTTTAACTGGGATGCGCTTACTGCGGCGAACAACGCCCGAGAGCGGCTCTCTCGCATCGTGCGCGATGCTCCCAGCGGTGGAATGGCGCCAGAGAAGTCCCTTGCCGCGTTTGACCAAAAAATATGCAATGACCTTGATACCCCGGGCGCGTTGGAGGTGCTCTGGAGTGTCTGCCGGCAGGACTCCCTCTCCCCTGCCGAGAAGCGCGCCTTTGCCCTCTCTGCCGACGAGGTGCTCGGGCTTGGCATCACCAAGAGTGAGGAAAAAGAAATTCCAAAAGAAGTACGCGAACTGGCGCGCCAGCGCGAAGAAGCGCGCCAGGACGGTGACTTTAGCGCCGCTGATGCACTGCGTAAAAAAATTCGCCAACTCGGTTATACTGTCAACGACACCCTCGAGGGCCCCAAACTATTGCCATTGTAAGAAAGTCGACGTATGAATCGTTCCATATCTCGCCGCAGAACGTTGATTGACCATTCGGCTTTACTGTCAACAATACTCCACATCTCTCTTAAAACTCTTTCTTACTCTTATATCAAACACTCGGTATCGGATACTGTTGGATAATCAGCTCTGATATAGTATAATAGGCGCATGAGAAAGGCACGAAAATACACCGCGGTCTATCGACGTTCAGGTAGATGGATAGTAGCATGGCTTGAGGAGATACCGGGCGTTAATACCCAAGGGAGAACTATTACTGAAGCGCGGGAAAATCTTGCTGATGCGCTTAAAATGGTATTACGTTACGGACGTAACCGTAGTGAGAGCACAGGAAGAGTAAAGAAAGAACCCTTTTTCTTCCCCGTTACGGAGTAATCAACGCATGAAAAGGAGAGAGTTTCTCTCACACCTTAGAGCAAACCAATGTAAACTGGCTCGCGAAGGGGCGAAACACAGCATCTTCCGAAACGCATCAAGCGGGGTAATCTCAACAGTCCCTCGTCATCAAGATATCAGCAATATTCTTGCCAGAAAAATTTGCCGCGACCTCGGTATCCCTCATCCTAAACAGAGCTAATCCCTTTTTGTGCACTTTTTCCCCAAGCTCCCAGCTTCCAGCCGCTAGCCTCTAGTGCTACAATCAATCAACCATGGCACCAGCTGGACTTAAGGAGGTAAGGGGCTTCCGCACGGGTGCCCGCATACCCCCGCAGGATGCGGACGCAGAGCGCGCGCTTTTGGGCTCTTTGATGTTGCGTCCGCAGGGGATGCACCAGATTGTGGACCTCATTTCGCCCGAGTCCTTTTATATGGACCGGCATGCCGACATTTACCGCGCCATGCAAGACCTGTTTGGCCGCGGAGAACCCATTGACCTCGTCTCGGTTACCTCGCTCCTGCGCGAGCGCGCCGCTATTGAGCGCGTGGGGGGCTCCAGCTACCTTGCCGAACTCACCGGCGTTGTGCCGAGCGCCGCAAACCTGGAGCACTATGCCGCTATCGTCCATAAAAAATTTGCGTTGCGCCGTCTTATCCGCACCTCGGAGGAGCTTGCGGAACTCGGTTTTGGGGAGCATGAGGAGTTAGATTCAATCCTGGACTCTGCGGGCAAAAAAGTCTATGAACTGGGCAACTTTGCCAAACGTACTTTCACGCACATCAAAGACGCTTTGGCAAGCGCCTGGGAGCGTTTTGAACGCCTCCAGAAGTCCGATAACACCCTGCGCGGCGTGCCAAGCGGCTTTGTAACACTGGATAATCAACTCTCGGGCTTCCAGAACTCGGACCTTATCATTCTCGCGGCGCGGCCCTCCATGGGCAAAACCGCCTTCGCGCTGGACATTGCGCGGCACGCGGCGCTCCGGCACCAGGTGCCGGTGGGCATCTTCTCTCTGGAAATGAGCACAGGCCAGCTTGTGGAGCGCATGCTTGCGGCGGAAGGCCGTGTGGACTCATGGAAGCTGCGCACGGGCAAGATTCATGACGATGCGGATTTCAGCCGCTTGCGCGACACCTTGGACGTGTTTTCCCGCGCGCCGATATTTATTGACGATGAGCCGAGCAACAACATCATGCGCATGCGCGCAGTGTCGCGCAGGATGAAGGCGGAGCAGGGCCTCGGGCTTATTATTGTGGATTACCTCCAGCTGATGGTCCCGCGCACCAGTTCCGATTCGGTAGTCCAGCAGGTTACCGAGATTTCCCGTTCGCTCAAGTCGCTCGCGCGCGAGCTTGACGTGCCCGTCATCGCGCTCTCACAGCTCAACCGCGCGGTAGAGAGTCGTGGAGGCGAACCGCGTCTCTCTGACCTCCGCGATTCCGGCTCCATTGAGCAAGATGCCGATGTGGTGCTCTTCATCCACCGCGAATATCGCGAGGATGGCCCGGGGCGCGATAATGTTGCTAAAATCCTCATTGCCAAACACCGCAACGGCCCGACAGGAGCCATTGACCTCTATTTTGACCAAAATCTGGTCAGCTTCTCCGCAATTGAAAAAGGCGATTTTGGAGATTTTTAACTATGACCGGGAGCTTCCATCGCCTCTCTGACCTCTTCATGCACTTCCCCGGCATCGGCGCGCGGCAGGCGCGGCGCTTTGTCTACCACCTGCTGGCGCTCTCCCCTGCCGAGCGCGCCGAGCTTGCGCGACTCATTACGGATCTAGGTAGGGACATTGCGCAGTGTAGTGCGTGCCAGCGATATTTTATACGGCATCACAAAATCGGAAGTCGGACTTCCTCCGCCCCCGAAGTCCGACTTCCTGATTTGTGTGACCTCTGCAGTGATGAAGACAGGGATACTACCCAGCTCCTCTTGATTGAAAAAGATGCGGACTTGGAAAATGTGAGGAAAACGGGTGCATACCGGGGGCACTACTTTGTGCTTGGCGGCAGTATCCCAATTCTGGAGAAAAATCCGGAGCTGCGCATACGGGGGGCGCTCCTCCTTGCGCGAGTAGAAGCGCTGGCGCGAGAGGGGCTCTCGGAGACTATCCTAGCGCTCTCGGCAACGCCGCAAGGAGACCACACGGGCGAGTATTTGCGGCTACTCTTGGAGCCTTTGGCAAAAAAACACCACATACAAATCACCGCGTTGGGGCGCGGACTTTCAACGGGCACGGAGCTGGAGTACTCGGATGACGAGACTATCCAAGAGGCGCTCAAGCATCGGGAGTAAATAGGAAACCAAAACTAAACTTCCAGAAGGAAGTTTAGTTTTGGTTTCAATGAGTTAAAAACCTAGCAGGTCTTGCAGTCCTTCTTGTGTGTGACAAGTTGGTAGAGAGCGGAAAGGCCCACGAGCACATACAGAACTATTGACGCTGTAGAATTCGTCCCTCCAAGGAATAATGCGCCTAGCTCGTAGTTGAGGACAAGGAGGAGCCAGTTGACGCCCCCGATGACCAACAAGAAGAAGGTGATGATGTGGAGTGTTTTCGATGACATACGAATGTAATATATCGTTACATCTACTTGCTCGACCTTTGCTATGTATAAGTATACAAGAAAAAATACCCGCTGCGGCGGATATTTTTACGAAACTGTGGAAATCTTTACTACCGCCTTGATCTGGCGGGAGCCGCGCTTGACGCGCGTGCGGGCCTTAGGCTTGTACTTGTAGGTGATTTTTTTCGGCTCGC
>Ga0208958_1004213_pt1 | contig 10498 bp, 11 predicted proteins | sample RifOxyB1_FD_184032 | JGI IMG/M metagenome (GOLD analysis project Ga0208958, IMG submission 184032) | Soil microbial communities from Rifle, Colorado - Rifle Oxygen_injection B1 (SPAdes) | ecosystem: Environmental > Terrestrial > Deep subsurface > Rock core/Sediment | place: Rifle, Colorado...
GAATCATTACACTACCATTAAAATAATCAATGGATTGGGCTTTAATATTTTTTACATGCTCTTTTAAAAATTTCTCTACTAGAGAACGTATTTCTAATTCATCAAATTTCTTTTTTAAACCTAAGTTGCTTAATTTTTTTCTAATTAAATATTTTAAATCTTGCATAATGATTTTAATTCTTCTCTTACTACTTTTCTGTCATCCCAAGGTATTTTTGTTCCATTTTTAACTACCATTAATTGTTCTGAGCCCTTACCAGTAATTAAAAAAATGTCTCCGGTCCCACATAATTTTAATCCAAAACGAATAGCTTCTCTTCTATCATCAATTATTTTAGGATTTTTTTCTCCTAATTTAACGCCTACCGCCACATCTTCCATGATTTTTCTTGGGTCTTCATCATAGGGGTCCTCATTAGTAATAATAATTTCATCACAAAATTGGGAAGCGATTTTTCCCATAGCTGGCCTTTTCCACTTATCCCTCCCTCCTCCGGTAGAGCCCAAAAGACAAATTAATTTTGATTTATCTGGCAATTCTTTTTTTAAAGAAGAGCAAACTGCCTCTAAAGAATCTGGGGTGTGCGCATAATCTACAAAAACTTTAAAATTTTTATTAGTTTCAATTTCTTCCATTCTACCAGGTAATCCATCAAATTTCCTTAAAGAATCTTTAATAGAAACTAAGGGTACATTTAAAGATTTAGCAATAGCAATAGCACATAAAATATTTTCTAAATTAAATTGACCCTTTAACAAAGAATGAATTTCTATACTCTCTAAATTTAAATTAATACCCTCGGAAGAAATGTCATAATGATTGGGTTTTACTATTAAATCTGCTCCTTTTTTATCACAACAATCAAGACAAAAACCTATTTTTTTCTCTGCCCAGTAGTTCAAAAAATAATCAGCTGATTTATCATCTAAATTAACAACACTTATTTTTTTAACATGAGTTTCAAATTGACCTCGGCGATCACCTGTTGGCACCTTTTTTCGACAAGAATCCAATTTAATAAATAATTGCTCTTTCGCTTGGCGATAACTTTCAAAAGAATTCCCGTGAGATTCTAAATGCTCTGGTTGTAAATTAGTTAATGCTACTACGTCAAAATTTATAAATTGATGACGATGTTGTTTAATACCTTCGGAAGTAACTTCTAAAATAATATACTGACAATGTTTCTTTTTAGCATGAAAAAGAAACTTCTGAAGAAACAATCTTCCCGGCATAGTCATTTTCAAGTTATTTGACCAACTTTTCTCCCCTATTTTAAAACGTAAGGAATTAGCCATGGCTGTTTTTTTACCCATAGATTCCAAAAAAGAATTTAATAATTCTGCCACCGTAGTTTTACCCTTAGTTCCTGTAATGCCAATCACAATTAAATTTTTACCAGGAAAACCATAAAATAAAGCCCCTAACAAAACTAAGCAATAATGATAATAAGAAATGACAAAATTAGGTATTATTTTTTTTATAATTTTTTTTATTTGATAGATCATTGAGTTTTTTTACCTAATAATTTTAACGCTTCTTTTAAACGTTTATCTGAATCTAATATTTCTTCCGGTATTTTCTTAATAGCTTGACGACTAACATGTTTATCATAACCTAATCCTACCAAAGCATCTTCTAACTCTATATCCCCCTCTAATTTAGAATTATTTTCACCCCCCTCTGCTAATTTTGATTTCAATTCTAATATAATACGTTCTGCTGTTTTTTGCCCAATACCTGGAGCACGATGCAAAAAATCAGCTTTACCAGAAATAATAGCTGTTTTTAAATTCTCCACTGAACTTAATCCTATTAAACCTAAGGCTGTTTTTGGTCCAATACTAGAAATAGAAATTAACATTTCAAAGAGTTCCATTTCTTCTTTTTGTAAAAATCCATATAAATCCATAGCATCCTCTTTAACATGATGATGTAAAAATAACTTTACTGTCTCTCCTAATTTCGGCAATTTAGCATTAGTTTCTTGAGAAACAAAAATACGAAAACCCAATCCCTGGTTTTCTACCACAATAAATCTCTCGCTTTTTTTTACTAAAATTCCTTCAATAGAATAAAACATATCTAATCTTTTTCTTCACTTCTATTATACTACATCTCTAAATAGCTTACAAAAGCCAAGGTTGGCCCCGCATCTTTTATGAATATAAATATCTATTCTGTCCACTTTCACCAACAAGTGAAAGTGGACAAATTCACAAAAGGTGCGGGGTTGACAGAAAGATAAGAATAATTACAATTGAAATCAGAATACTTAATACTCAAAATGATTCGCCTTCGTTCTCTCAGAACGAACTACGGCGAAACAAGTCCATCCGTCGCTAAAGCTATGGATGACGAGGGAGGAAAAAATGCTAAAAAAATACGGTGAAAACATATTAATTTTATTCACCTTTATACTTTTAATACTGATTTTCATTTTTTATATATGCCCTATAATTATAAAATTGATCCCCCAAGAATCGCTAGAAAGCATTTTCCTCCGAAATTAAATAAACAAAAGAAGCGGACTTCTAACGCTTCTTTTTTACTAAATTTGACTTTTCAACTAATCTCATATATTATGAAAATAGGTTAATTTTGAACTTTTAATTTTAAATTTTCCCCGCCCAGACGGGATCCCGCTTTCAAATAATTAAATGATAGGTAGCGGAATAACTTAATATTATGCCAATTACAAAATCAGCTCACAAAGCATTAAGACAATCAAAAAAACGCCAAAAAACCAATAAAATAAAAATGACCGAATTAAAATCGGTTATTAAAGATTTCAAAAAAATGATAATTGCCGGAAAAATTAAAGATGCCAAAAAACAATTAAATATTGTTTTTAAAAAATTGGATAAAGCTGCTAAAACCAATTTAATCAAAAAAAATAAAAGCAACAGATTAAAATCTAGATTATCAAAATTATTAAATAAAAATGCTAAATAAAAAAAGAGGTTGACATAAGTCAACCTCTTTTTAAATTATTATAAATTAGTTTCTTCAATGGCCATCCTAGCAGCAGCTAAAATATCTTCATATCCTTTATCTCTTTCTTCCTGATTAGCAACATCTTTCATTTTTACATTAACATAAAGATGTAAAAGCACGTTTTGAGCTTTAGCCATATTATCTGGGTCATTTCCTACTCTTTCATATAAAACAAAGGATTCAGCAAAATATTTAATAGCATTATCAATATCTTGAATTTTATTATATAAAATGCCTAAATCATAAGCAATTTTTGCAGATTTTTGAACCCGATATGATGCTTTTAAAAAATCCATAGCCCTAGTATCATCCCCTTTTTTAATATAAATGTAGCCAATAACCTTAGCTAATTCAACATCGGGTTTTAAGCTAGATATTTTTTCATAGGCAGCCGCCGCTTCATCAACACGATCTAATCTTAATGCTTCTCTAATTAAACCAAAAATTAAATTTATAGAATTATTAGATTGATCAATGGCTAATGATTCAAATGCTTTATCAAAAGATTCAGATATTTTTTCCAAATTCTCAAATAATATTTTTGCCTGTAAACGAAGGGCTGGAGCGATAAAAGCTAATTTAAAATTTGTTCCTTTTATTGTATCTTGGATTGACTTTGCTAATTTAATAAGTAAATTGGCATAATCATAGGATTGCCCTAAATCTTTTCTAGTTACATAATAAGAATTTGCTAATGCTAAATAAATCTTTATCTTTTCTTGATCATCAATGTTTGGAAGCGCTACTAAAGCTTTCTCTCCATACTCAATTGTTTTATCATATTTAGTCAACTGATAAGAGGTGCCTACTAAATGAGAATAAATTAGTTGAGTCATCTGATCATTTTGATCACCATATTCAATATGAAATTCTTCAAGTTTTGATAGCTTAATTTGGGCATCCTGCTCAGAAATAATAGTGATCCATTTGTCCATCGCCTGTTTCCTGCTTATAGAAAACAACATCATAAAACTCAATATCAATGCAATCAAACAAGCAGTCTTTTTCATTTTCTCCTCCATTTTTAATTTTTAAATCTCCTTTTTTATTTTAGTCTTCTAACGGCATTTGTCAAACAAAAAAACAACCTAATAAAATTGGTTGTTTTTTATAACGCGCAGTCGACCGGATTTGAACCGGCGGTCTCCTCCGTGACAGGGAGGCGTGTTAACCGGGCTACACCACGACTGCATTTACTAATCGACACTCTTAAAACTTTCTCTTAAAATCAATTTTAAACAACGTTTCCCTGGATTAGTCTTAAAATATTTTTCCCTTCTCAACGCATCGGTTTTTGATAAAAAATATTCACAAAAAATTAATTTGAATGGTCTTCTAAAAGCAGTGCTTTTAGCATATCCATGAAAATGATCTGTTAAGCGTTGCTTAAGATTACTTGATGAACCAATATATAATTGGCCATCTTTTAGGCTATATAAAACATAAACACAATCTTGTAATTTAGACATTGAGTTTTTGTTTCTTATAGAAACACCGTGGCTATGAAGTAGCGCAAAGCACACTTCATAGCCACAAAGCGTGTTTGCGAAGCAAACTCTGCTTTGTGGTCGCGGGGCTAGGAATTGCACCCAGGCCTCAAGGTTATGAGCCTTGCGAGATACTACTTCTCCACCCCGCTGAGAATTATTCTAACACAATTGTTTTTTCTTTTCAAGAAAAACTCATTATAATCATTAATTTCTCAAAATTTAAGAACATTGAAATATTTCCAAATATTTGCTAAAATACATTCTAATGCTTAGTTTTTATGTTAATATAGCTCAGCTTACCTCATTAAATATTTTAGCTATATAACTCAGTGGTTAGAGCGAAGCATTTTCACTCGTCCACCTTCACACGCCGATATAGCTCAGTGGTTAGAGCGAAGCATTCATAACGCTTAGGTCGGAGGTTCGATTCCTCCTATCGGCACAATTAAAAGGTGGGTGGGTAAGTAACGCTTAGGTTGGAAGTTCGATTCCACCTATCGGCACAGATAATTATGAGTACAAAAGAAAATAAAAAAAGAAATTATATTATAGCGCATGACCCAAAAAGCGATGAATTGTTATTAGAAATAAAAAACAGAAAAGATATTGATGGAATAAGATTACAAAGATTATTAAATCTACCGGATTTATCTAGAAAAGAAAATTCTCCATTAAAATTTATTGTTGATAAAATTGTAGCCATGCCAGAATTCAAGGATTTTGATATAATCAATATCCCAGAAATCGTAAGTATTAGAGATATCTTTGACCTTTTAAACGCACCTCAAGATCATCCTAGCAGAAAAGAAACTGATACTTATTATGTAAATAAAGAGTATGTTTTACGTACCCAAACAACCGTAATGTGGACTTTTTATTTACAAAGACCAGAAGTAAAAAAACAACTGGAAGAATACGGCGAAATTGGTCTTTTAAGCTTCGGAAAAGTTTTTAGAAAAGACGAAATAGATAGAAATCATTTTCCTGTTTTTCATCAAGTAGACGGACTTTATTTATGTAAAACTAAAGATAAAGAGATTGGATTAAAAGATTTACAAGATGTTTTGGAAAAAATTGCCAAAAGCATTTTTGGTGAATCCGTTAATTACAGATTTTTAAAAGATACCTTTCCTTTTACTGACCCAAGTACTCAAATTGAAGTTCAAAGAGGTAATGATTGGCTAGAAATAGTGGGAGCGGGTGTAGTTCATAAACAAGTTCTTGCTAATTTAGGCATAGACCCAAATATTTATAACGGTTGGGCTTTTGGCTTCGGTTTAGAAAGATTAGCCATGATAAAAAATAACATTCCAGATATTAGAATATTTTGGTCAGAAGATTCAAGAATTACTAAACAATTTACCAGTATTGATAGCCAATATCAGGAAGTAAGCAAATATCCTATGACTTACAGAGATATTTCTTTTATTGTTTCTAAAGAAACAAATTTGAATAATTATTATGAAATTGTTCGTGATTATGCTGAAAATCTAATAGAAGAAGTAAAATTATCTGATAAATATGAAAACAAAGAAAAATTCGGAGAAGATAAAATTAGTTATACTTTCCGCATTATTTATCGTTCTCCGGAAAGAACCCTTACTAGCGAAGAAGTAAATGCTATTCAGGAAAAAATTCAAGAGAGAACTATAAAAGAGTTAAACGCAAAAATAAGATAAAATATGAAATTAATTGCTGGCTTGGGTAATCCTGGCTCAAAATATAAAAATACTAGACATAACGCTGGCGCTATTATTTTGGAAAACTGGTTCAAAAACCAGAATTTTAACAACATAGAACTCAATAAAAAAATAGGAGCTAAAATATCTAAAAATGAAAACCTTACTATTGCCTTTCCACAAACCTTTATGAATGAATCTGGTATATCAATTAGGAAAATAGCTAAACAATTTAATATTAAACCAAATAGCATCCTCATCCTTCATGATGATTCTGACTTATTTGTAGGAGAATATAAAATGCATTATAAACGCGGTTCTGCTGGACATAAAGGCGTAGAATCAATTATTGACCATTTAAAAACAGAGGATTTTTGGAGATTACGTATTGGCATTAGACCTAAAACCGCTGGAGCTAGACAAAAAGCTGAAGATTTTGTCTTAAAAAAATTTGGGCTTAATGAATTAAAAATTATTACTAATCTTGTAGAAGAAGCATCAGAATCTATCCAAAAATGGCTTATGGGGATAAATTGTTGATTAGTTGTTTATTCTTTTTCTTTTACTTTTAGTGTAGAATGAAACTTAAGGAATTAAGTTTCATTTTTTATATGGCTGAAACAAAAAATCAAATTAATAAAATACCTCCGCAAAACATTGAAGCTGAACAGTCAGTTTTAGGAAGTTTAATGATTGATAAAGATGCTATTATTAAAATAGCAGATTTTTTACAATCTTCTGATTTTTATAAACCCGTTCATCAAAAAATTTATGAGGCTATGCTGGAATTATATCAACGCCATGAACCAATTGATATCTTAAGCTTACCGGATCGCCTAAAAGCCAAAGGCATTCTTCAAGAAATCGGGGGTATTTCTTATCTTACCTCTCTTACTAATTTAGTACCAACTGCTTCCAATATTATTTCTTACGCTAAAATTGTCCAGCAAAAAAAACTTTTACGCGATTTAATTAGTGCCTCTTATGATATTTCGGAAATGGGGTTCCAAGAAGATAGAGATGTGGATTCTTTATTAGACGAAGTAGAACAAAAAATATTTAATGTCACTCAAAAATCTTTAAGCGGGCAACAATTTCAAGATATTAAAACAGATTTATCCGGAGCTTTTGATAGAATTGAAAAACTTCATCGCGGAGAAAAACCATTACGTGGAGTTGGCACGGGTTTTAAAAAATTAGATAATATGCTTTCTGGTATGCAAAACTCTGATTTAATTATCTTAGCCGCTCGCCCATCTTTAGGTAAAACTTCTCTTGCTTTAAACATAGCTCTTCATGCTGCCATGAAAGAAAGTGTTCCTGTGGGCATTTTCAGTTTAGAAATGTCTAGAGAGCAATTGGTAGATCGTTTAATTAGCGCCGAATCAGGTATTGATTTATGGAAAATAAGAACTGGCCGTTTAAAGGAAGAGGAGCAAGATTTTGAATATCTTCATCAAGCTTTAGATAGATTATCTCGTGCTCCTATTTATATTGATGATTCAGCTGCTTCTAATATTATGCGTTTAAGGACTATGGCTCGCCGCTTACAAGCTGATCGTGGTCTAGGACTCATCATTATTGACTATTTACAATTAATAGCTCCTAGAGACAGCAAAATTAACAATATGGTCCAACAAGTAACTGAAATATCAAGAGGGTTAAAGGCTTTAGCTCGTGAATTAAATGTTCCTATTTTAGCTGTATCCCAACTTTCTCGTGCCGTAGAACAACGTGATCATAAAAGACCGAGACTCTCTGACTTACGCGAATCTGGCTCTATTGAACAAGACGCTGATGTAGTAATGTTTATTTACAGAAAAGACCGTGATAAAATTAATGAAGATCTCACAGAAGAAGAAAAAAATACGGCAAAAATTATCATAGCCAAACATCGTAATGGTCCTATTGGTGAAGTTGATTTAAAATTTATTGAAACATTGGTTAGTTTTAGAGAAATGGACCAAAGTTTTAATGATTATAACTCTGAAGAAGAAGCTAATGCTGCCGCTAATTTTTAATTTAACCTCATAAAATGTCTGTCAGTTATCGAGCAAAATTTTGAATTATAATTTTAAAAAGACGTTATCAGAACAAAGTCGTTAATTAAAATAAATAATTATTTGAGGGATATCTCTCAAAATCTTATTTTACAAGGTAAATGGATTCTTTCCCAAACCCAATAAAAAAATTTATAGAAATATTTTCTAAATTGCCATCAATCGGTCAACGTCAAGCTACTCGTTTAGCATTCTATTTGGCACGAAAAAATAATTTAAGCAAAAATATTATTTCTGCTTTTCAAGCTATTGCTGAAAATCTAAAAATTTGTGAACAATGTTTTTTACCTTTTGAAAAAAATGAAAATAGTTTATGTCCAATTTGTTCTAGTCAAAAAAGGAATCAATCTGTTATTTGTTTAGTAGAAAAAGAAATTGATGCTTTTTCCATTGAAAAAACAAGGGGTTTTAACGGAACCTATCATGTTTTAAATAATCTCATAGACCCTTCTAACCAAAGTTCTTATGAAACTTTAAATATCAATATTTTAGAAGAACGTATTAAAAAATTACCAGAAAAAATAGCAGAAGAAATTATCATCGCTGTTAATCCCACCACTGAAGGAGATTTAACTACCATGTATCTAGAACGACGCCTTAAAGATTTAACCAAAAAAATCACACGCTTAGGAAGAGGCATTCCTACTGGAGGAGAGCTGGAATTTGCTGATAATGAAACAATTTCCGGAGCATTTGACAGTAGAAAATAAAACGAATAAAATACCAATAGAAAAATTAACAAAGGAGAAATAATGACCATTAAAATAGATTTGGTCAAAAATACAAAGATAAGAAAAATCAATTGGGATGATCTCCAAATTGTCATAAAACAAAAACAGAAATTCACTTTTAAAAGAAAGGATCTGGAAAAAGTGTCTGATTTATTAGAAAAAGAATCGAAAAACAAAAAATACGTATTAAACAAAGAAAGAATGGAGAGAATTGCTAATGTTGCTTATTTATTAACTATTTGCCAAAATCCCCAAAAAATAATGGACATCATAAAAATATCGTCTCTAAAAATATTTATCTCTTATTTAAAACAAATTGATTTTAATATTCAAAAATTAAAATAAAAATCCGCCTCTTCGGCGGATTTTTTAAACCTTAGTAATTTTTATATCAGTAAAGAATTGGCGATGAGTATTTTTCTTTCTATAACGAGTCTTAGAATGATAATGAAAAACTACAATTTTTCTGGTACGAGCAGTTTTAACTGCCTCTACTTCTACGTGTTTATTCTTCAAATAAGGACTACCGATTTCCACTTTGTCTTCATCTCCAATCAAAAGAACACGGTCAAATTTTACTTTGGTTCCGTCTTCTACTTCTAATTTTTCTACTCTTAATCTTTTACCTTCTGAGACTAAGTATTGCTTACCTCCAGTTTCTATAATAGCTAATTTCATATATTAGAGATATTAAACGAAAAAAAAATTAAAGTCAACCCCAATAAAAATCCGCCGAGGAGGTGGATTTTTTGATTACAAATTACAAATATCCAATGTCAAATAAAATCAAAAGCTTAAAGTCCAAAAATAGACGTTTTGGTTATTGATTATTGGTTATTAGAATTTCTACTTCGTTCCTTCATAAAGAGCCTTAATTTCTGCGGCGGATAATCCTCTATTATATATGCGAATATCATCTAAATTACCATTTGTTATTCTATTACTAGTATAAGCCCCTAAATATTTTATTCTATTAGTTGAGGGAAAAATTGGAGTGGTCATAGCAGTAGTTTGAATCAACTCTCCGTTTCTATAAAATTTTACAGAAGCTCCAGAATAATCAGAAACTATCGTAAAATGAATCCAAATATTATCATAGCCAGTAAAAAAAGATAACATCGTAGCACTACTATACGTCGAACCATTAGCCCACTGCCAAAGTAAACGATTAGTAGCATATTCTCTCAAAAGCCAAATGTACCCAACTGTTGCCGACTGTGCTGCGTCTGATAATATTGTCTGGTTAGCATTTTGTAAACTCGTCTTCACCCACCCACTTACCGTCAGTACAGTCCCTGTTAGTGCAAAAGAAGGAGTGGTAACATAATCATCCCCATCAAAATACAAACAATTCCCAGAAGCACAATCTGAACCTGATTTCCACGTAGCTCCTGTTATGGTACCTGTATTGGAAGCAGCATCGTCTTTGGTAGTAGTTCCTGTTCCTTCATCCATTCTCCAATACCCTACTAATCCTGTATCTTTGTAAGGTGCTAAGGTAAGATCTGTACCAATTTCAAAGGTAGAGTATGAATCTCCT
>Ga0208958_1004217_pt1 | contig 10490 bp, 10 predicted proteins | sample RifOxyB1_FD_184032 | JGI IMG/M metagenome (GOLD analysis project Ga0208958, IMG submission 184032) | Soil microbial communities from Rifle, Colorado - Rifle Oxygen_injection B1 (SPAdes) | ecosystem: Environmental > Terrestrial > Deep subsurface > Rock core/Sediment | place: Rifle, Colorado...
GAATTATTTTTCCTGCCATTTTAAATTCTCTTTCTGCCAAGGCAATTCTCCTCGCGCATATAATCTTATATATTCATCTGAAGACAATCTTTTGGGATTATATTTTCTAACATATTTTTCTGCAAGTAATTCTGCCCTCATTTCTGCTTCAGGACAAGTTTCAGTGCCTTCCTGTGCAAAAGAAATTATCAGACAACCATTCTCAAGTATATGTTTCTCCAAAGCTTTCCTTGAGAAGTAATTAATTCCTTGCATCATTTTACCCTATAATCAATTCCTTTTCTTTTATCTTCTTGAATAAATTTATCCATCTCTTCAATTTCACTAGCTTCTATTAATTGATAAAGAACCTCAGGTAAAACTTGCATCAAAACAATTCTCGACGTATTTTCATACTTTCCACATTTGTCGCACATTTTATTTTTCTTCCCCTATCTTCTTAAAGAGAATCTCGCCTTTTTTAATATTGTTATTCTCTGAAAGAGGTTTTTTCAAACTAGCCCATTCAATCTTAAATCCAAATTGTTTTGCAATTTTCTCGCTTGTCGACGGAATAAACGGCCAAAGCAAAATCGCGATTGTTTTAATTGAATCTGCTAATTCATAAAGAACTTTCTTGTCTTTTGTCTCCCAAGGTTTTTTGTTCTGGGCATATTCATTGCAAACATCTACAAAAGCAAAGACCTCATTCAAAATTTTATCCAATTCATAATTATCAAAAAGTTTTTCGACTTGCTTAATTTTTATTTTTTTCAAAATTTTATTCTCGCATTTCTCCATTTTGTATTTTTCAATTAAAGCCGAAACTCTTGAAACCAAATTTCCTAATTTATCTGCGAGTTCATTGTTGTGCCTTTCAACCAAAGCTTTTTCATCAACATCTCCGTCGTCGCCAGACGCAAACGGAAACTGACGGCACAAAAAATATCTAATCGCGTCTGCGCTGTATTTTTCAACAAGACCTTTTGGGGAAATTGCATTTCCCAATGACTTTGAAAGTTTCTGTCCATTAAATTTCAAAAACCCATGCACAAAAATTGTTTCTGGCAATTCATAACCCGCGGACTTCAAAAATGCCGGCCAATAAACGCAATGAAACCAAGAATTATCTTTTCCCAAAAGATGCAAATTCGCAGGCCAGTATTTTTTATTTTTTCCCGCTCCGGAAATATAACTAAACAAAGCATCAAACCAAACATAAGTTATGTGCTTTTTATCGAGGGGAAATGGGATTCCCCACTTGAAAGATGTTCGCGAAATGCTCAAATCAGCAAGCCCTTCTTTCACGCGACTAATGACTTCGTTCCTTCTTTCCTTCGGTAAAATAAATCCCGGATTTTTTTTATACAAATCCAAAAGAAATTTCTGATATTTGCTTAATCTAAAAAAATAACTTTCTTCTTTTAACAAATCAATTTTTTTTCCCGGATGATAAGGGCATTGACCATCAACCAAATCTTTTTCCGTGATGTATGCTTCGCAATTTGTGCAGTAATAACCCTCGTATTCTCCAAGATAAATATCTCCTTTCTCGTTGCATTTTTTTATAACTTCTTGAACGAACTTTTCATGGTCCTTGTCTGTCGTCCGAATAAATCTGCTCGGCTCAATATTCAAACTTTTCCAAGCATCCTTGAATTTTTCAGAAGCCTCGTCGACAAATTCTTTTGGAGATTTTCTTTTTTCATTTGCGACATTCTCAATTTTCTTCCCATGCTCATCTGTTCCAGTCAAAAACCAAACATCCCTTCCTAAAAGTTTATTCCAGCGAAAGAGAACATCAGCTATAACCTTTTGATACGCATGCCCAATATGCGGTTCAGCATTCGGGTAATCAATTGCAGTTGTGACATAAAATTTTTTTTTCATAAAATAAACAGAATTAGATGGTATAAAAAATTAACTAAACCCAGTTGTAATTATTGACATCACCATCTCTGCTCTCTTTAGAATAAAACGTTTCATCATGCCCAAATGACTTTACAAAATCCCATAAAGCAATTTCTTTATCTGCTCTGTTGGGTTTTCTTAATTTATCTTTTGTTTCAAGTGATTCATCTTTGACAAGAATATTTCTTTCAAGCTTCAAATAATAATCCACTGTTCTTTGAGTAGGAATTGCAAATTGGCACATCTGAAGAGGAATTATATTTTTATTGTCTGCCCATTCTTTCTGAACTAACTCAAGGGTTCCTGTGATTTCATGAGCACAGACATTAAAAATTTTAGAGGACTCTTTGTCATCAAAATATTTATACCGAATATTAAATCTTTTTGAAGGACAAGAGTGGTCAGATAAAAAATTATTTGCAATCCAATATTTTTCAGGACAATCTACAATCGGAATAGAGCTTAATTTTATAGGAATCCTTCTTCCATTAAATGTTCTCGAAGGAACTTCTATTGATACTTCTGCACCTTCACTCTTGACTCTCTTTGAATCAGAATAAATTTTTTTAATATCTATCTTTGTATTCATCTGATACACATATGCAAAAATTCTGGCTCCTTCCAAGCATTCAATTAAAGAAACCTTTCTTTTTCTCTTGTCTTTTCCCAATGGCATAAAACTATATCCACAAAAAATATTGCTATTAATTGAATCAAACATCTCCTCTCTTAATTGAACAGGAGTTTTACCAAGAGAGACTGCTTGCTCCAGGCTATAAACTCTCCTTAGCTTTACTTCAGGACCGTGTTTCATAAATTTTCTTGCAGAACCATATTCTGGAGAAATTAAAGAAGGAATTATTGTGAACTCATCATTGCTTAATTGTTCAATATCAGAAATTTTTTCAACTTCAACAAATCTTTTACTTTTTATTTGTGATTTTGTTGGCTCTCTAAAAAAACTTTTTTTAACCATAAAAAATTAAACTCCCAGTTCTATTTAAGGATTATTGTGATTAGTTTAATTTTCTAAAACCACTTCCCCAATCCTTCCTGCTTTTTCCCATCGATAATTTCTTTTATATTAATTCCAAAAACATGGAAAATATTTTCAACAGCCGGGAGGATTTGTTTTTCCAAATAATATTCAATGTTGTATTCTCCTTTTTCATTCGGAAGTTTAACTTTATCTCGCACGAGCTTTTTTTTGTCTTTTGTTTCAGCGATGTAATATTCTATCAACCCGCCTTGCTCAACAGGAATTTTTTGCTCTTTCATTTTTCGCGCAGCGACGACATGGGGCGAAATTGCTTTATATTCTGAAATTGGTTTTTTTAATTGCGTTCTGATAATTAAATCTTTATTATCAATTTCTCTTTCCTTGATTTTTTTGATTACCTTTTTAACATAATCCAAAGCCTTCATTTCATTTCCATCTTCTAAAATCATTCTGATGATTTTATTTTGCGCATCACGGGAAAGTTTGCACCAATCCCTTCTCACGGTTTCAAATCCCCTTATTTTTAATTTTCCGGTTTTATCAAGAAGGGCGTATTTTTTCTTTGCTCCAGTAATTCCTCCTCGCGTTTTCACCCAAATTCCCCTTTCAAAAAAACCTTCAAGCTCAAGTTCCATAACTCCGGGAAGTTCCTTGTTGATTTTTTCAAGCAAATCAAAAATTTGTTTTTGGTTTTTGTCTCCGATTTCAAATGCAATTGAATCTGTATCTCCGTAGATAACTTTGTACCCCAAATTTTTTATTTTTTCAATTGTGTCTTTGTTGAATTTTCTTACAAACGCGAGTATCGACGCTGATGATTCCAAAGAATAATATCTCGCTCCGAAAAAACCAATATACCCGTGGATAGAAGCCGACAATAATTTGAATGCGTTGCTTCTTGCTTCAGTAATCCTATCCGGATTTTTTTTATATTCTAATTTGAATTGCTTTCTTTTTTCAAAAATTTCTTTAATCAGCAAGGGAATAAATCCTTGTTTTTTTGAAAAATAAAATTTGGTTTTCTTGTTATCAAAAGTTAATTCAGGGGATTCATAAGAATCTTTTTCAGATTTTTCCAAAAGAGTTGATTTTGAAATATTCATTGAGATAATTATACTCGTATGCATTGAAGTAAAATCAAACATCGCGATATTTTTGTAAAGCCCTGGCTCTGGTTCCAAAACAAAAGCTCCTTCAACACTTCCGCTGTTTTTTCTATCGCTGATTTCAGAATGAACGGGTCTTTTTTCCGGAATCTCGTTGTATTTTTCAAGATTATGAAGAATGTAATTTTCTACATGCTTGGATAAACCATTTCTTGAAACATCAAAAACAGGTTCTTTGATTATCCTCGTGAATTCCATTAAATCAGGCCATAATTTTTCAAACAAACCCAAAGTTAAAAAAGAATCTTGCAGATTGTATTCGAAATATTCATTCCAATCTTTTTTATTAATCTGCGAAGAATGTTTTATTTCAAAACTTTTTTTTGTGTCTTGCAGAAATTCTTTAGCTACTTCGTTTAAGGTCAAAGTTTCAGATTGCATGTATTGTGAATAAGCTGTTCGTATAAATTTCAAAATATCGACGTGAACAATGCCGCTTATTTTTCCAGTCAAATTTATCCCGCGAGTGAATTTTGGTTGAGTTCCATCAATTCCCAAATCAAGTTTTACATTATTCTTAACTGCCCGGGCTTTAAGATACGGCAAATCAAAACCATCTGAATAATATCCGACGAGAAAATCAGGTGATATTTTTTTTACATGCTCGACGAATTTTTCAATCATATCTGCTTCATCTTTAACATATTCCACATAAGAAGGTTTCTCTTCGCTGGATTTTTTCCAGGTAATTACTTTTTTAAAATTATTAGCAACTAATGAAATCATTAAAATTTCCCCTTCCCCGATTTTTAATTCATCTGTTTCAATATCATACGCCAAGACATTTGGTAAGAATTTTTTATCTTCAATCTTCTTGTATTTCTCCAACTTCACGCAAAAATCAACATCAAGATTTTTGCCAATCTCATTGTATTCCAGAGAATTATCCAAAATCTCTCCTTCAATTTCATACCAGTTTAATGGGTTTATTTTTTTCTCAATTATATAATGCGTTATAAAACCAATATCATATCCTCGTCGGTATTCTATTTCTGGGATCCCTAATTTATCTGCAATATCGTGCAAGTCTTTGTAATTTGTCGCAAAAATTTTTAGCGCCTTGACCTCCTTGCTCAAAAAATTTTTTTCATGAAGTTCAACATTCTCAACTTTTGTTTTTCTTCCATTAACATCCAATTCAATTTTTTTTATTTTCTCAATTAATTTTTCAATCTTATCTTTCTTCAAATTATTTTTAAGAATAGCCCAGAGATAAATCGGACAAGAATCGATTACGCAAACTCTTTTTCCTTTTGAATCTCTTCCTATTATCTTAACATAATTTCTACCTTCAAAATCAAAATAGCCGTAATCTATTGGGATAAAATCTAATCTCATTTTATAAATTATCTAAAGGGGATTTTATATTTTTAATTGAAGCTTGAGAAATTTGAGTGTAAATCTGAGTGGTCTTAATATCAGAATGTCCAAGAAGTTTTTGAATTACCCGCAAGTCTGTTCCTTGTTCAAGAAGATGCGTCGCAAAACTATGCCTTAGCAAATGAGGATAAACTCTCTTTTTTATTTTTGCTTTTCTTGCGGAATTTTGAACAATTTTCTGAATTGTTTTTATTGTTAATTTCCCGCCTCTGTTTGAAGGGAATAAATATCTTTCATTAACAACTTTAGAATAATTTTCAAGGTCCTTGGAAATTGAAAAAGGAATTTTAACAAACCTGTCTCTTTTGCCTTTAGCAAGACAAATCTTTATCAAACCTTCATCAAAATTTAAATCCCCTTTTTTCAAGTTAATTATTTCACTAACTCTTAAACCACAGCCATAGAGAAGTTTGATTATCAATAAGTGTTTAATATTTGAAGTTGCTTCAATCATCTTTTTAATTTCTTTAATACTTAAAATATCTGGAAGAGTTTTGTTTTTCTTTGGATTCGGCAAATTTAACTTTTGCTTTAAGACATTTTCAAAAAAGAATTTAATTGCAAACAAATCTTTTGAAACTGTTGAAGGATTTTTAGATTTTAAAAATTTAACAACATAATCTTCAACAGATTCTTTATTGATTCCTTTATTTCTGGAATATTCTAGATACTTGTTAACTGAAAATAAATATCCTTTAATTGTTTTAGATGAATAATTTCTAAGCGTAAGTTCTTTTTCTAATTTTAGAAGCAAGCCCTCCATAAATAAATTTAAGAAAATTAGTTTATATAATTTACCCCTAGAGGAGATACTACGAACTTTTGTTCGTTGTATCCGATGTTATATTCAATTTGTCCCTCGCTGATTGATAAAAAAACGGAAGCCCCCCAGTCCTACGGACAGATAGTCTCGGCTTCGCCTCGCAGAAAAACTTCTCTTAACCGACCAACGAAAACCCCAACGAAATTAAAAATTTCGTCTAACAAAGGTTAAGAGGTTCGTTATCACTCACGCAAATTTTTCTATTTATTTGGGCAGAACTTTAACGATATATACTTAAACATCATATACTAACCTTATAATATCAAAAAGTTTATAAACTTAAAGATAATTCTTTATTTATGGTTAATAAAAATCAAACAAATTCTGGTTATGATGTTTTAATTAAAGGAAATAAATGTTTTAGGTGTGGGCATGAGTGGATTCAAAGAGAAGAAGAAAAACCTGCTGTCTGTCCTAAATGTAAATCTCCTTACTGGGATAAACCAAAAACTAAATTTTTAAACGAGGGTAAAAAATGAAAGAGCATAAAGTTTTAGATTTATTTGCAGGATGTGGGGGATTAAGTAAAGGTTTTGAATTAGCAGGTTTTGATATTGTTGCTGGAAATGATATTTTAGACCACGCTGGAGAAACCTATAAAAAAAATCATCCAAATACTAAATTCTTTTTAGGAGATATTACAGATGAAGAAATGAAAAAACAAATCATTTCTTATATGAAAGAAAAAGGATGTGATGTGATTATTGGCGGACCTCCTTGTCAGGCATATTCTATGGCAGGGTTAAGAGACCCGAACGACCCAAGAGGAAGATTATTTGAAGAATATGTTGAGATTGTTAAAGAATTACAACCAAAAGTTTTTGTTATGGAAAATGTTAAAGGGATTTTAACAATAAAACACGATAGAGACAATTTAACCGAAGAAGAAAAAAAAGAACTTGAAGAATTAAGAAATGCAGAAAAAGAAAGAGCAGAACTTCTTTTATTGAGAAAACAACACAAGAATAATCCTGAAAAATATAAATATACAGAATTAGACGAAAAAAGACTTGAAGAAATTAAAGAAGAAGTTAAGAGATTAAAAAATCATTTAGGAGATTTTCAAGAAAAAGTAACTAACAAAATTGTAAAGAGGTTTAATGGTTTAGGTTATGATGTAAAATTTAAACTTCTTAATTCAGCAAATTATGGGGTTCCACAAAAAAGAGAAAGAGTTATTTTTATTGGAAAAAAGAAAAATGGAAAAATAACTCATCCAGACCCAACACATTCAGAAAATGGAGAAAACGGATTTAAAAAATGGGTTTCCGTTAAAGAAGCGATTGAAGATTTAGAAGACAAAAAAGAAGAAATTAAATTTAATCATATAATAACAAACCATAATGAAGAATTTACAGAAAAAATAAAAAATACTCCAATAGGAAAAAGTGTTTTTGGTAATTATTCGGATGCTTTCTTTAAAGCATATCCTGACCAACCATCAAGAACGGTTAAGGAAAATCACGGCGGAGTATTTGTTCATTATAAACATAATAGAGTTATGACTCCGAGAGAACTCGCAAGATTACAGAGTTTTCCTGATGATTTTATTTTTGCAGGTAGCAAAAGCAAACAATTAGTTCAAATAGGAAATGCTGTTCCTGTTGGGTTAGCAAAAGCAATCGCAGAACACATTAAAAAAATAATTGATTAACCACCTTTCAATAATTTAGGCAATTCTTCAGTTATGAATTTATTAACTTCGTCAGGAGTAGGAATATTTTTTATTGAAGCATTTGATTGATGTGGTGGAACTTGCAATCTTCCAGAAGCAGGATTAAACTCTTTACTCCAATTCCTATTATCTTTATTGACTTTTTTCTTATATTCAAACAAAAAAGATTCAAGAAATACAGACCTAATTTCTTCAATATTGATTAAACTTTTTTCTTCATTAATGGCATAAACCGATTTAAAAATTAACATAAGTTTTGGTTTTTTATTTTGAGAATAAAGATTAATTAATTTATTCGCCGCACAAACCGCATTATTACTTTTTCCGCCTTTATCTGCTTTAAAATTAACATATAACTCTATTTTTGATTTATCTTTCCAGAAAAAATCGGCGGCGGCGATTGTAGTGCTTCCTACAAAACGAGCATATTCTTGAGGTAATTGTTTTATGATAAATTCTTCTAAAATATACCCTATTGCTGTTGAAGAATTTATCGTTGAATCTTTTGTGCATAATTTAATCTTTTCTAATTCCATAAGAATATTATGTTTATGTTTCTCCCAAATTTCTCCAATATCTTCCATAACTGCATCTTTAAACAATTCTGCTATTTTTTGATATTCAGCTTTATCAATAGTTTTAACCTTTTCAATATAACTTATCAATTCATCTCGCTTCATCATAACATATAAAATATCCTTCTTATTTAAAAACATATTCATTTTAAATAACTAATTAAAGTCCTGCCCGACTTCTTTTTTAGAAAAAAAGAAGCAAAAAATGGGGGGGGCTTCCTAAAAAACTGCGAGGGACAAACTCTAAAATTTTGCCTTCGGCATCGTTGCACTAAATTTTAGCCCTTCGGGGAATATAACAGCGATTAAGAGGTTCCAAAACCTTGCAGGTTTTTCCACCCAAATTGAATTTTTGGAGGTCGCTACGCTCCACTCTCAAAAATCCAACTTCTCTTAATCGCGATGTTATACGCAATTCAAAAAATATTTTTCTAAGAGAAATAAAGACGATAGGCTTTCTAAAAGGAAAATAAATTTGATTTTTTCTAAAATTAAAGAGGGGGATAATTGTGTTTTCTTCCACTTCGCTTCAGAAAACTTTATTAATCTAATTAAATAACCAAACTATATGACAATACAAAACTTAAAATTTGAAGAAGCATTTTATCTTCCTAGCGGAAGAGTCTTTATGCTAAAAACAAAAGACAACTATCCAATTGAATGTACTGAAATGAGAGATGTTTCTGTGGGAGGAAAAGAACATTGGGAAGTAAGAAATAGTCAAGACCCACATATTATTTGGAAACATCTTAAACCATATAAAGAAAAATGGCTATTAACAGTTTCAACTCAAAAGGGTTGTCCGCATAATTGTAAATTTTGCGATGTTTCGCCATTAAAATTTAAGGGAAATTTAACTCAAAAGGAAATTGAAAATCAAGTTAAATTTTTATTAGAAAATACCCCCTATGTTAAAAAATCTAACAAAGTAAAAATTGGTTTTGCAAGAATGGGAGAGCCAGCCCATAACCTAAAAAATGTTTTGTCCGCAATGAAAAGTTTACCCAAAATTTCAAAATCTTTAAAGAGAGATTTTAATTGGCTTCCTTGTTTTAATTCTATTTTGCCAAGAAAAACAATAGAAGGAAAAACAGGTTTTGATGTAATAGATAAAGTTATTGAACTCAAAGAAAAAACTTATAATGGATTTTTACATTTTCAAATTAGTTGCAACTCTACTGATGAAGATTTAAGAAAAAAACTTTTTGGTGGAGCTGATGTTTTAACAATTAAAGAGATTATTGAATATATAAATCAAAAAGATATACACAACAGAACAATCACTTTAAATTTTATAGTTATGAAAGATGTTCCTGTGGATGTAGATTATTTGATGAATTTAGGATTAAACCCTAAAAAGTTTATGATTAAACTTATTCCCTTGAATAATACAGAAAATGCAAATAAGAATAATTTGGAAACATATGCTAATTATTCAAATTATGAAGATTTAGTAAAATTAGGAAAGGAATTTGAAAAACATAAAATCCCTACCGTAATTGATGCAATAGCAAAATGTGAAGAAGCGGGTTTATGTTGTGGTCAGTTGGCCCATATATTTTTAGAAAATAAAAATGGAAAATAATATGAATATTTTATATCATGGCAGGTTTCAACCGCCACACAAGGGACACATAGAATTAATTAAATTCTTTCTAAAAAAATATCCAAAATCAAATTTGATTATCTCTTTAGATATAAGAAAAAAAGATTTGAATAACCCTTTTTCTTATGATTTTAGAAAAAAGATATTTTTAGACAACTTAAAAGATTTTCAAAAAAGAATTATCTTAACTAAACATAAATGTATAAAACCGACTTTTCAAGGATGCCTTCCTCCAACTTTTGCAGATGCAAAAAAATTTGGCAAAATAGATTTAGTTGTTGGCGGTCCAGAGCTTCCAAAAGAAGTTAAAGATTTTTGGAAAAGTAAAGGAATAAAAACAGAAATCGTAAATAAAAGATTTTTTGACATTTCTGC
>Ga0208958_1004222_pt1 | contig 10482 bp, 10 predicted proteins | sample RifOxyB1_FD_184032 | JGI IMG/M metagenome (GOLD analysis project Ga0208958, IMG submission 184032) | Soil microbial communities from Rifle, Colorado - Rifle Oxygen_injection B1 (SPAdes) | ecosystem: Environmental > Terrestrial > Deep subsurface > Rock core/Sediment | place: Rifle, Colorado...
AGAAAGCACCGCCACCTTTACCATCCTTTGGCCACACATCAATTTGCCCATCGGTCAGCATCTTATCAAAAAACTTTCCGTATTCAGGATTGAAACCGTAGAAAGTGTCACGACAAATTTCCACTGCCGTTTCAAATGAAATCTTTGGCTCGTTACCAATACTTTCATTGCGGTCGATATAAGTTAGGTCGCGCTTCAAGACTTTCTTCTTTAGTGCAAAGAAACGCCGTGATAGTGCATAACCACGGTCTTCAATCACACTAACCAGGGCCTCCAATGTCTTGTCATTACTGTCGTAGCCCATTGTGGTCGCAGAATATGGCTTCTGGTAGCCTCGTAGTTCATCATCGGTCTTCTTGTCTATAACCAGAGCAGTGAGCTCATTTTCCGCCACTTCGGAAATGTCTTCCAAGACGACCTTGATCGCCTTCCACATTTGGTGTCTTTCTTTGGTCGGTAGTTGTTCAAACTGCATTAAGGCACCATGGATAGGCATACTCTTACCTTTCCACTTAATACTCCTCTTACTCAAAATCTTTTCCGTGCCGTTTACCCAAAGGCCACGTGAGGTGAGTGATTTTAAATTTAAAATCTTTTCTTCTGGTTCAGACAACTGATACTTGGCGTCATCGAAAAGATCCTTTAAGAACCAATGATAGACTTCAGCTTTCTTATCGGAAAGTAACTCCTTTTGTATGGTCTTAGGGAGTTTTGCCAACATTAAAGGAAAGAAAAGAATTTCGTTTCCAACCTTGGTTAACCGATCGGAAAGTTTATTAAGACTGCGCTCAGCGACAGTATCCTTAGCGTCGAGTTGTTGTCGGTATGAAAAATAGTACAGTGGCTTGCCACCCGGCAAGGTTTGCATATCTACGTACTCCTTAAGAGCCTTGAGAATTGAAGCTGAGTTTTTTGTCCATTTGCCATTCTGGTATTTTTTAGCGAATTTTCGAAATGCTGTTTCAGTAACAACCACATCGCTCTCTAAGCGTGGGTCGTTTTCACTTTTATAGAACAAGCCTTGGAGGTCCCAATCGGGCCTAATCTTTCCCAGTGCAGGTAGATTGGAATTCTTTTCCCAGGTTAATTTACTTCTCTTGGCTGCGTTTGACATAGGCTAAAAAATTCTTGTATTCGGAATAAACGTGATTGAACTCGGCGATTATATCATTTGTTAATCGACGGTTCAGGGTATTGGAGAGGTTTTGGTAACGGAGAGCTCTTTCGTCTAAGTCTCCCGGAAAATCTTTCAAAAAGGCTTTCTGATTGTCGTGGTATTCCTCGACAATGGAGCGCATATTATGAATCTTGTCCGCCGCCGCAACTATCAAGGCTTCTTCTGGACCAGTCTTTAATTGCTCGTTATAGACAGCCTTACTCTCAGTCCAACTTAACTTTTTACCGTCCTTTTCCTTAGGTTCAGTGACAGTCTCCACTATCTTCTTTACCTCAGGTCCAAAGTCTTCTTCAAGCTCTTCTTTGGTATAGTCGGTGTCCTCAAGTGTGTCATGAAGCCAAGCTGACACGATTGCATCCTCGCTGTCCGTATAGTCGCTCACAATCCATGCTACAGCCGTTAAATGCGTGACGTATGGTAGCGGTACCTTGCCACGACGCTTCTGTCCCTCATGGAGGAGGGCCGCGGCGCGTATGGCTTGTTCTATGCGGTAGGAGTACAAAGTAATTGAAGGTTAGGTAGCTCTATCTGCTCGTTGCTCTTCTTTTTGAAGTTCTGTTTCTATCTCGTGTTTGCGCTTCATAAGCTTAATACCTTCGTCTTGCAAAGCTAATTTTTTTCCTTCAGCAACTCTTAGCTCGCCTGTCCGCTTAGCTATATCGTCTTTTATTTCATTTACTATTTCTACTTCTTTTTTTGTTCTATCATTATTTGTATTAATATCCCTCTCGATTGTTGTCAGTTTTGCTTTAATTGTTTCTATAACAGACATATTGTTTAATTTACTTTTTACTTGCTAAATGTAAGGCCAGAAGCTTTTTGCCTGAGGCTTCACGATACGGACAATATTCACACGCTCCGCCCGTTGGAGGAATTTTATCACTTTCCAGCGTCTTCTGTATCTCTCTTAGGGTAGGTTCTATCCACTCCACGTCAGTCGGGCAAGTAACTAAAGTGGTTTCAAAGGTCAACTTATCATCAAAGGCATCCTCTTCCTTAGAAGCATTAGCGTAAACCAAATAACCGGTTGGTTCTACCTCAAAGCCATTTTTCTCCAATAACCATCGATAGACACCAAGTTGACGTTGGTACTGCTTCTCCCATGGTGAGTCGCCGAGCTTTTCAATCCGGTCGGCTTTAGAAGTAGCCTTGTAGTCAACAATAATCAACTTCCCGTCTGGAGTTTGCCACAAATCATCGACTCCGCCACACACAGTGAGTCCAGTCTCCTTATGCAGATAACTCACCCCAACAAAAGGATCCCGCCACTCATCCATTTGCTTATGCTTGAATGGAACAGCATCAATTTTATACTTCTGCATTATCGGATGTGCAGTACCATTTTTTCGATGGACATCGAACTCCTTCTTAAACAACTCGTCGACGGCAATGTTTAAGTTAAACGACGGCATTCCTGGTCGTTTGGTGCCCAGCTTGTTATCAACATAGAAACAACGAGGACACTCAATGAATAAATCTATTTTGGAACGGGATAATCTCCATTTTGCTCCGCCGTAGTTCCACTCGGATGAACGGTCGGGGTTGTATCGTTTGGTAAATTCCATTGCTGTATTATAGCGTATTTAAAAACAGCGCGGCCCCTAGAGGCCGCGCTGTTTTTAAAAGGTTTCCTACTGTGCCTCAAATGTTCCCATCACTCCTCCCATCTGTGCGTCGCTAGCTAGGCTAAAGACGTTATCACCGTTTTCAGAGTAGAAAACAATAGCGTAAGTCTGTCCGTCCACGGTTGGGCGAAGTAGACTGACTGAAGTCGGAAGAAGTCCTTCAGATTTGCTCCAACGGGAGACGCCAAGCAATCCGATTAGTTGACCATTCTGATATTCACGAACACCAACCCAACCTTCGTTGGCTGGAAAAGCGGCGTTAGTGAAGTTAACACGACTGCCGGCGTCTTGATCAGTCACAGCAATCGAACCACCAGTAACACGTGGTGTGTCATTAGCAGTACTAGTGTCATCATCTGACATAGAAACATTGCTGTTATCTTCTTCATCATTAGTGTCCGCCATCTCACCGGCTTCTACCTCATCATTCTCATCAACCTTGTCATTGGTAGTACTTGGGTTCACAAAGATGAACACCAACAAACCACCAACCAATAGTCCAGCGATAAAGGCAATAATAGTCTTCTTACTCTCTTCGGTCATTTTGTTATCTTCAGACATATAAAATCTTACGGTAATAAATAATGAGTAATTATAAGCATTTTATGAGACTGGTGAAAGTTGACGGGCTTCAAAAATCAATGCCTCCATTTTCGATGCCGAGAGCTTTAGCTGATTTAATATCGCTGGATTACTGACCAAATCCTCGCAGAGGACGATATTTTGGGTTAATAACTGCTGTTTTTGAGCAGTGGAAAGATTTTGTAGCACAGTGATAGGGTAAAGCTTATGTTCTGCAATCATTTCATAAAGATTACCTTTCTTTGGATAATCCCAGCTTAAAAGCTCAACTCCCACACAGGCTGCATACTTAGTGGCCGCGTGGGTAAATTTGGTGTTGGTGATTAACTTAAGGTTTTTTACACCACACACATCAGCGTTACAGATTTTTTGGTCAGAGAGGTCAAGCAATCTGGCGTACGAATACATGGCCACCTGAAGATCTGACTTTAGCCCAGGGCGAGCATGAAATTTTGCTTCAGCCACGAATGAGTGATCCGCCTTATAAGCAGCCACATCAATTTCATGTACAGCACACTTGCCTTTAATAGTGATTCCGGTTCTGGTGTCATAACCTTGTTTTTTATAAAGACGGGCTAAGAACGTCTCAAACGGGAATCCGGTGGGTCCAAGACCAAAGAGTGCACGGCGAAGCGCGTAGCGAGCCGTTACAGACGCCTCAGCACCACGCAAAAGTGAGAACGCGTGGCGATAAATATCCTGGGTTTTGATACCGTCGTGAGCGGTTGCTTCTATCTGCTTCACTATTTCTTCAATCTCAGTCTTCGGTGCACCAGAGTTTTTAAGTGAGTTACGTAATTTGCTTGGTCTAAATTCTTCGACAGTTCCATCGGCTTTTGTGACTAACATATCCCTCAAGTGTACCGCATTGGTGGTACGGGTGCACATATGAGGTCTGAAAAATGTTTCCGCCGACGACAGCATGAATTTTTTATAACAAAAGGACCCGCGTTGCACAGCAACGCGGGTCAAGGGCGTAACGACTTCACGAAGAAGCAAGTAGCTTCATGAATTGGTTGTCGGGCGCAACTACCACTTGATTAGGGACGTGGAAGCTTAGAATGTAAATGGAAATCTTCCATTTGCCGTCGGTGCCTCGGACGAGGACGCCGTTGCCGCGCATTTTGCCATAATCCTTATGCGTGAGGAACTCGACAAAAGCAACGACATTGCCATAGGCTGAGATGATCTCGAAGACTTCCCTCTTTTCACATTCAGCCATGTCCCAGCCGGACTGGCTCTTTTTGAGAAGATCCACATATTTTTTCAGTCGCCACTGCTCAGTATCGTCGGTCCCTATAAACACAGCGTCAACAGTGAATGTGCGACGCAACAATTCCACATTTTGAGTTGCAGTAGCCCGATGATGGGCCTCAAGCACCTCGATTATTTGCTGTTCTAGGTCACCAGTTACAAGTCTCATTTATTCCACTCCCTTGTTTCAAAAGACTCTTCATCGCAACAGTACAACTTTTTGTAAAAAAGTCCAGAGTACCTAAAAGCGCACCAGATTGAAAATTAAGAATTAGTCTAGTAGACTTTAAACTGCGTATGGTCAGTATCCCTTGAGAGAAGGAGACAATTTTAGTCCAGCTCACAAAGGGCAAAGCTTAATTGATCTCGCCATTCGCAGAGCGGGGTTGTAAAACAACTCCGCTCTTTCTATATCAACCTACCCAATCACTCCCCCTCCAATACACTCGTCTCCTTGATACAAAACACAAGACTGTCCAGCTGGTGGCTTTTCTACCTCGACTTCTGGATAGACCACAATCTTATCTCCCTCCAAAGACAACTTAGCCTCAAATGGCTCCTGACGATACCTGACCATAGCAGAAACTGTCGAATCAAACTTCGGTGGCTCTGCTGTCCAGCTCACCGACTCAAGATAGACATGCGAGCCAGGTACAACCACCGGTGGAGTGGTGTCCACAATCACCGTGTTACTCCCCATATCTTTCGCAACCACGAAGTGCGGTGCGCTAGCTGTACCTTTATTATCGATGGTGAAGCCATGTCTTTGGCCGAGAGTATAGACGAGTGCACCCTTATGAGTTCCTATTGTATTTCCATGCACATCTAACACGGGCCCAGAGGAGAGTTCACTGTAGTGTGATAGGAAATCAGGTATGTCGATATGACCAAGGAAACAAATGCCCTGACTGTCCTTCTTCACTGCTGTTGGTAGGCCTGCGAGCTCAGCTTCCTTTCTTATATCTTCTTTATTTGTATCACCTATTGGTAAGAGGAGTCGACTAAGTTCATTTTGGGTTAGTGTCCACAGGAAGTACGACTGATCCTTATTCCTATCAACACCTTTATATAACCGAAAGACACCTCCATCTTCCCTCACCCTAGCGTAGTGTCCGGTGGCAATGTAGTCGGCACCGTTTTTAATAGCAAAACGCATAAATGCCCCAAATTTCACATACCGGTTACACATCACATCAGGATTCGGTACCCTCCCAGCTTGATACTCACGTACAAAATATTCGCCAACGTCACGTCGGTAGTCTTCCTCGGCGTCACAGGTCAGAAACGGTATACCTAAATGTGCGGCGACCCGCATCGCATCAAGTCGCTCCTCTTCCCAGTTACACTCGAGCCAATCTGGATGCCAGACTTTAATAAAAACTCCGACTACTTTATATCCTTGCTGAAGTAACCTAAGAGCAGCCACGGACGAATCAACTCCGCCGGAGAGACCGACGAAGACAGTTTTAGAATCATTTTTTGACTGACTTAGTCTCATTTAAGATACTTTGCAATATTTTGCTTGTGCTCGTCAAATGTTTCTGCGTAGTGAAATACCCCATCCTCATCGGTTAGGTAGTAGAAGTAGTCATTAGTAATCGGCTCTAATACCGCCATAATCGAAGTGAGGCCAGGATTTCCGATTGGCGTTGGTGGCAGACCATCATATCGATAAGTGTTGTACGGCGAATCAATTTCAAGGTCTTCCGCTGTTAGTGTCCCCAGTGGTCGGCCAAGTACGTATTCTAAAGAAGCATCGGTCTGTAGCCTCATTCCTTCTGCCAGACGATTCTGCAAAATTCCAGAAACCATTCTCATTGATTCTTCCGTGTTAGCTTCACGCTCTAAGAGGGACGCCATATTAATCACTCCGTCCGGGCCGAGAGGGTGAGCTTCCATACTAGATTGCAGCGCCAGTGTCTTTTCCTCAAATGTATCTTGGAGCAACCGGGCGAATTCATCGGCCGTAAAGTCAGCCGGAACATAATAAGTGTCAGGAAATAGATAACCCTCTAATGTGGCGTTCTGTGCCAAAAATTCTTCAGCGTTGAAGTCAGGCAGGCTACGTGACGCAATGTCAGCAAACTCCTTTATAGTGAAGCCTTCCGGCAAAGTCACTGTCGCTAAGTTACTCGTGGCACCCGATTCAGTAATTCGGCTAGCAACCTCCAAAACACTGAGTGGTCTATCAAAAATGAAAGTGCCAGCTTGTACAGTGCTAGGGTCGTGCCTTAGTTGCAGTGCAATATACAAGAGACTACTTGAGCGCACCACCTTATATTCATCAAGCACATTAGCAATCTCTGAGGCCGATAGTCCACGAGGGATAACCACCGATTCATTCACTGGAAAATCCTGTGGCGGACGCACTTGCCACCACAGTAGTGAAGACACCAGAAATACGCTAAGGAGAGCAAAAGCACCTAGCCAGAGCCATTCTAGGCGCCATGGCCTATTCACATCAAAAGTTTCAATCATAAATTACTCAGGCAAGTTTCCAATCGGTAAGTTTGCTGGTGGTTCTCCACGAGTAGATGGAACACGGTCAAGGGTTGGGGTAAGTGCGACCTTACCTGGCATATGGAATATTGTAGCTAATTCTTCTGAGGTGAAGATTTTATATCCGTCACCACCACTTTTTGGATAATAAAGTCGTCGTCTATATTCAACCAGTTCCTGGGTTTTAAGTGCCTTCAATTCCTTCTTTTTACCACCAGGAATGATATTTTTGTAGTCAAAGTCTGTACGCCAACGCACTCCAATGCCGTTAACTCCACTATCCCACTGACTGAACATTCTGATGACAGGGTTAAATAAATCGCCACGAAACTTACCTTCCTTTGTCACATATATCCAACGCATGGCAACGTTATAGGCATATTTGCCTGAATGACGTTCTATTGAAGATATCATATCCTTTTCGCCCATGGTCAACATCGCCATTTGACCCCTTTCATCACCATCTTCACCCTGGTCACCTTTCATACTTAATGGAATCTTTTTCTTCGGATCACGATTCATCATTTCATTTATCCATTTTTTAGAACTGGCGTTCCAACTTGGTCCTTCACCGATGGTTAATTGACCATTCAAGAAACTATCTGGGCGGAATGATGAGGCAATTATCTGAACAAAGAGGCGCTCGTGAGGCAAAATGTTAGACATCACCTCAAGCATCGGGGTCATTGGATCAACCTTCTCTTCCTCTTTTGGCAATTTATCCATTCCGTAATCAATGTAGGACTTTAGTGGAAGAAAACCGTCCTTTTTCTTTCCCATATGACATGCAAATATTTGATATCCTTTTGATTCAAAATCAATGGGTATCTCAGCAGCATAATCAACTGCTTCTTCTATCACTTCAATACCTGGATACTGAGCGTAGATGTTAGCTTCAAAGGCATCTTTAGTTTTTTTCGCCGGAAGATTTACATAAAAGCGCACCTCGCCACCGATAGAAGCGATTTCAAAACTAAATGGTAAAGGCCTCTTTCCATCTAGATAAGTTTGCATTAGGTTATCTGGGTTCGCTGTATTGTGAATCTGAGCAATGACAAACTCCATCGCTTCTGGAGATTTAAAAACTTCCGGTGGCAAGCGAAGGCGCAGTGTAGTCCTGCCCTGATTTAAAGAAAAGGCAGCTCCGACCATGTCGGTCCACTTATTAAAAAATATATAAAACAGAATTGTCGGTAACCAAATCGGCGTAAGCGCAAAAAAGACTGAGAGTATCTGTCCGGCTGACACGCCAAAGACTGCCAGCCCGATGACTAAGAGGGAAAATGAGATTAACGCCGCAGCTGGACCATAATCAACGTCTTGATCAGAAATCCACTTCAAAGTCGCCTTGGCTCCAAAAACGTGTTCCTCGTAAAATTCTTTTCCAAACACAGACTAAGTATAAAGTCTAAAGGCTAAAGTTTAAAGCCGTATAGGTGGAGCAAGAAAATAGGCGACCTGTGCATGGTCGCCTATTTCCCCTTAACTTGCACCCTTTTATTCAGTTACCAGTGCGTACGCACCGTTTGGTAGCTTCTTGAAGAGATTAGCGTCTTGGAGGTTCACTACAATAGTGTTGTCCTTAACGTAACGTTCCTTACGTACCTTATCAATAATTTCTTCACGAGTGAGTGGACCGTGCTTTTCGATAATGTCTCGAAGTACATCCTTCACAACACCAGCAGAGTATCCCCATTCAGAGAGAGCATATAGACCGCGACCCACCAATACGAAACGCTTATCCTTAATAAGCTCGTTGTGTGTAGTAGCGATGTGAGCCTTGCGATGGAATAGCTCTTCAATTGCCTTGGCTACCTCACGGAAGTGCATTGGAGAACCATGACGCTTCACCACTAGGTAGGCGTAATCACGGATTCCCTTCACCTTCACGTTCGGGCTACTAGAGTGACCCCATTCACCAAGCGGGTTTCGAGAAATGTCTTTGGAAATCATTAACCAACGCTTCAAGATATCTTCATCGTGCTTATCTGCAATATCAATAAGTTCATCACGGAAACGAGCGAGAATTTCTTCTTCAGTCACTAGTTGGTCACGGTCCAAAGATTCATGCACATTCTTAAGAGCCTTTTCTACAGAATCCGCAATCTTCTTTTCGGTATACCAACGGTGTTGGTATGAACTGTTCTCCTTAGCACGATAGAAAGGATCCCCAACCACTAGGAGGAAATAGATGTGGTTACGAGTTGATTGATCACTAGATAATAGGTCAAGCAGGTGATCTTCAGCAATAACACCACCACCAAGCTCAGAAATGAGCTTGTGGAGTTCCTCAAAGATAGGCTTGTATTCCTGGTAGGTATCGGACTTCTGAATGGAATTGATTCCATATCCTTCAATCTGACGCACGCGCTCCCTGGTAATACCGTAGGCCTGTCCAATCGATTCGAGGGTAAAAGCCTCAGCATCGATGCCTAGTCCATAGCGCTTTTCCAATACATCGCGGGCGCGATCAGGCAACGCGGCCAGAAGTTTCTTAGTGATCTGCTTTGGCTTAAATGTGATCATACTCGTATACAATTCCAAAATCTATTGTTAATTTCACCACAATCAATCCTTGGATACTACCACTTGCTTTTAAATAAGTCAAACCTATGGTTTGACGATGAAGTTTAGGATTCGGCCGGGCACATAAACTACCTTCAACACCTCTGTGTCCACCAGGTACTTTGCTACCTCTGGCACCGCTCTAGCTAGGGATACAGCCTCATCTTCCCCTGCCTTAACTCCCAGGGTAACTGCTCCACGAGACTTTCCGTTGATTTGAATACCGATGGTTACCTCGTTATCTTGAGCCAAACCTTCATCTGCTTCTGGGTAACTTTCTAGATGAATTGAATCAGTGTTTCCTTGATTAGACCACAACTCTTCAGTCAAATGTGGTGCAAATGGAGCCAAGAGCTTTAGGAACGTTTTATAACTCTCTAGGGTTAAACCTGCCTTTTCCACCAAGTTTATATAAATCATCATCGCGCTAATGGCGGTGTTGAATTTGTATGCAGTGATGTCACTTCGGATTTTAAGAATGGTTTTGTGGAGTAACTTAGTCACTTCGGCATCTTCGTCTGCTTTGATGTGCTCTGTGAGGCCAGCTACACGCTCTAGGAAGCGCCGTACGCCCGCAATACCTCCCATATCCCACGGATAGTTAGCGACCTCACCGTATGGCCCCATAAAGGCTAGATACATTTTGACCGTATCGGCACCGACGAGAGAAACCTGCTCGTCTGGATCAATCACATTCCCTTTCGACTTACTCATCTTGTTACCGTCAGGTCCAAGTACCAATCCTCGATTAAGACGCTTCTTGTATGGTTCGCTGTCATT
>Ga0208958_1004230_pt1 | contig 10472 bp, 11 predicted proteins | sample RifOxyB1_FD_184032 | JGI IMG/M metagenome (GOLD analysis project Ga0208958, IMG submission 184032) | Soil microbial communities from Rifle, Colorado - Rifle Oxygen_injection B1 (SPAdes) | ecosystem: Environmental > Terrestrial > Deep subsurface > Rock core/Sediment | place: Rifle, Colorado...
ACCTCTACGACCAGCATGGCTCCGGTCTTTCGGACCGTCTCCCTCGCCCCAAGGACAGCGGGTTCAACGACCAGATCGACGACCTGCACGACATCATCGTCCGGCATCTGGGCGCCCGGCGCGTGGCACTGATCGGACACTCGCACGGCGCCCGGGTCGCGGCGTACTACGCGGCCCGGTATCCGGACACGGTCACGCACCTGGTGTTGAGTTCACCCGGCAACCTGGAGCCCGCGCAATACGACGAGCAGGGACACTCCGTGCTGGCGACCAGGTTTCCCCTCCCTGCCGCAATGGATTTCCGTCCGCCGGATGCGGAGCAGTACCGGGCCGATACCGCATTGTCGGCGATGCCGCCCAAGGTGATCCTGGCCCAGGCCATCGCCATGGCCCTCAACGTCAAGACCGTATCGGATGCGGAAGCCGATGCCGCGTTGAACACGCTGGCGGCACGCTTCACCCGCAACATGGTCTGCGACCCGCGCAAGGTGCAGCCTGAAGAAGGCGGCGCGGGGCTGTACGTGCGTACCGGCGCCAACTGGTTCGGGAATGTCGCCGATCCCCGCCCGCAGATGCGCCGCTTCCCCGGCAAAGTGCTGGTGCTGCAGGGGCAGTGCGATTTCGTGCCCTATGCCGAAGCCTACGAGTATGTGGACCTGTTCCCCGACGCGCGTTACCGGTTCGTGGCCGGTGCCGGACACATCCTGTGGTGGGAACGGCCGGCGGTCTATGCGCAAGCCATCGAGGCGTTCATCGCGGAAGGGGCCTCGGATCCGTAGCGCGGAAGCGATGCGGACCGGCCGGAGCTCCCCGGCCGGTGCATGAATCGCCCCCCGCTTCAGCGGAACTCGAACAACTCGTGCCGCAACCGGTCTTCCGCCACGCCGGTTTCCCGCATCAGTTGGCGCACCTGCTGCAGCAGGCCCTGCGGGCCGCAGAAGCTGATCTGCACTTCCGCCGCGCCCGCCTGCTCGACCACCTGCGCGAACCGCCGGCGAAAGGCCATGGAGGCCGGTCCCGTGGCGACATCGACCAGTTCCACGCCCCGTGCACGCGCCATCCCCGCCAGATCCACGGTTTCGGGAAGCTCGCGGCCGGGCGTGAAGAAGTGGAAGAACGTCACGCCGTCCAACGCGGACGCGTCGGCATCGCGAAGCCATGCGATGAACGGCGTCACGCCCACGCCGCCGGCAATCCATATCTCCCTCCGCCCCGTGGGCCTGCGCTCGAACCGGCCGAACGGCGCGTAGACCTGCGCCACCATCCCGGGCCTGGCGTCCCTCACCAGCCGCTCCGTGTAATCGCCCAGCGAACGCACCATGAAGGCGATGCCGCCCTCGGCGTCCTCCGCACTGGCAATGGTGAAGGGATGCGGCTCGCGCAGGCCGTCCTGCTCGAAGGACACGAACGCGAACTGCCCCGGAAGGAACGGAATGCGCCGGCCCTCCGGCACAAGCTGCAGATGGACGGCGCTGCCGTTGGCCGACACCGAGCGCAGGCGGTACCGCGCATGCCGCGAGAACAGCGGATACAGCAGCAGCTTGTAGGCCGCCCCCATCACGCCCAGCGACGACAACACGGCCAGCCATGCGCCCGCCGGGCTGGCCAGCACGATGGGCGACTTGAAACTGGCCCAGTGCGCGATGACGATCAGGAACAGGGGACCGGACAGCTTGTGCCACCAGCGCCAGCTCCGGTACGGGATCTTGCGGTTCAGCGCCAGCAGCACGATCAGCATCAGCGACACGAAGCTGAGCTGCCGGACGAGCCGCGTCACCGGGGGTGGCAGCGGCAGGATGGCGGCTGTCTCCCATCCGGGCGCGTCTGCCTTGAAGACCAGATGGACCGAGGCGAACACCAGCGCCCACACGCCCAGCCACTTGTGCGTCTCGTAGACGCGGTCCAGGCCACCGAACAGCGACTCCACCGCCTTCCAGCGTGCGCCAAGGACAGCCGCGAGGGCCATCAGCGACACGGCGGTGACACCCGACCCCAGGCTGAGCATGCCCGTGGTCGGCCAGGTATCGCTGGGAACCGCCCAGGCCGTCAGCGCGAAGCTGACCAGCACCACCGGAACAATCAGGGAACGCGAACCCAGGTGCATGACAGCTCCGTCCAATCGAAAAGCCGGATCGATTGATAGCGCCAGCCGTGCCGGCGCGCGTTGATCCGGATCAATCCGGCGGCATCCGTTCACCTGCTGGCTCGTGGCGCTTCCTTCCATGGGACAGCCTGGGTCGGCAGCGGCACCCCCTACTCCACCGCGCGTTCACTCCGGGTGGGCTCTTCTCTGCGGCATATGGGCCGAGGTCGAGCGATGAAGAACACGGACATGGCCGCAGGATGTGCAGGCCGGCCGGCACCGCGGGTGCATGCGGATCCGCGGCGTGCCTGAAGGCCCCTCCATCGTCATCCTGCGTGAGGCCGCGGCCAAATTCAGGAGGCAAACCGTCCGTGAGGTCGCGGGGAACAGCCGCATGGACATCGCCCGCATGCGGGGCCGGCGGGTCGTGTCGGTGCGGAGCTGGGGCAAGCACTTCCTGCTGGAATTCCGCGGCTTCAGCCTGCGCGTGCACCTGCTGATGTTCGGTTCGTACTGCATCGACAGCCGCAAACAGGCACCGCCGCGACTGGCGCTGACGTTCGACAACGGTTCCCTGGCGTTCTACGCCTCCTCGATCAGGTTCATCGACGCGCCTTTGGACGAAGTCTACGACTGGCGCGTGGACGTGATGAACCCTGCCTGGGATCCCGCACTGGCGCGCAGAAAGCTGAAGGCACGGCCGGAGCGGCTTGCATGCGATGTCCTGCTGGACCAGGACGTGTTCGCCGGCGTGGGCAACATCATCAAGAACGAAGTCCTGTTCCGCATTGGCGTGCATCCGGCCAGCCAGGTAGGCGCCCTGCCCCCGCGCGCACTCGCCGCACTGATCGCCCAGGCACGCGCCTACAGCTTCGACTTCCTTGAATGGAAGCGCCGGCACGTGCTGCGCAAGCACTGGTTGATACACACGCGGCGCACCTGTCCGACCTGCAACGGAACGGTGGCCAAGGAATACCTCGGCACTACCCGGCGCAGGACCTTCTTCTGCCCCCGCTGCCAGCCGCTCCACACCCTGGACGCTGGCTGAGCCGCTGTCGCGTTGCGCTATCTCGGCACGCCCGCTTCCGCATCCGGATAGTCGCGTTCGGGGTCGGGCTGGTTGTCGCGCGGATCGTCGGGCTGGTCGTGCTCTTTCCAGCGCGCCTTGTCGTTGCGGAAGCGGTCGGGCGTGTTGGGCTTGCCACGATCGCCGTGTTCGTTGGGACGATGTTCGGGTGTCTGCGTCATCCGGGCAGCCTCGCATGCGGGGCTGCCATTGCAGGCGTACATGCGTTAGCGGGACGTGACCGCGCCACATCGTCGTTCACCGCATGCTCACTCCCCTCCGACCCAGAATCGAACATGGAGGTGGACATGAACCGCGATGACAACACGATGGACGCACCCGAGGGAAAGATGGCGCGCCGCACGGCGATCCTGCGATTCCTGCTGCGCTATCGCAAGGCCGGCGTATTCCAGGGACTGACGCTGAATGGCGCCCTGTCCGATGGCGAGCCGGACGAGGAAGGAAGTCCCGAGCGGTTCGCCGACGATCTGGAGGCACTGGGCCCGACCTTCGTCAAACTCGGGCAGATGCTGTCCACGCGGCCGGACCTGGTACCGCCCGCCTATGCCGCGGCCCTGGAACGCATGCAGGAAAAGGTCACGCCGGTTCCGTTCGAGGCGATCCGGCAACAGGTCGAGGACGCCGTCGGCATACGCATCAGTCGTGCCTTCGCCACGTTCGACGAAGTGCCCATCGGCTGTGCGTCGCTGGCCCAGGTGCATCGTGCGACGCTGCGCGACGGTCGCGACGTCGCGGTGAAGGTCCAGCGCCCGGGCGTGGCCGCGCAACTGATGGGCGACCTGGACCTGTTGCGGGGCATCGCCGATGCCGCCGATCGACTGACCCGCGTGGGCCGGCACGTGCGCTTCTCGGAGTGGCTGGACGAATTCGGGCGGTCGCTCATGGCCGAGCTCGACTATGTGGCCGAAGCCGAGAACCTGGAGCGCTTTCGCCAGCACCTGACCCCGTTCCGCCTGCTCTGGGTCCCTGCCCCGCTCTGGGACTATACCGGCCGCCGCGTGCTGACCATGGAGTTGGCGACAGGGCGGCGCGTGGACGGGATTTCCGGGCTGCGCCGCACCGAGCAGGACATGACGCCCGTGGCGGAAGACCTGCTGCGCGGCTATCTCGACCAGGTGTTCGTGCATGGCGAGATCCACGCCGATCCGCATCCGGGCAACCTGCGGGTAACCGACGACGGCCGTCTGGCCATCTTCGACCTGGGCATGGTGGCGAACGTGCCGCCGCGCCAGCGCGACCGGCTGCTGAAGCTGCTGTTCGCCGCCGTGGATGGCCGCGGCGAGCAGGTTGCGGAGGAATGCATCGCGCTGGGCATCCGCCTGGAGGACTACGACGAGCCCCGCTATCTCCGCGAGGTTGGACAGCTGATCTCGCGCTACGGCGCGCACCAGTCCTCGATGTCCGAGGGCGTGGTGGTCCTTGAGCTGGTCCGCATCGCCATGCAGTGCGGCCTGCGGCCGCCGCCCGAGCTCAGCCTGCTCGGCAAGACCCTTCTCAACCTGGACGCGGTATGCCAGGCGCTGGCACCGGAGCTGGATACCCGGCGCGTGGTCGAGGACCAGCTGCAGCACGTCATGCGCGCACGCCTGCGCAAATCGCTGTCGTCGCCGAACCTGGCCAGCGAGATGATGGAAGTCCAGGCCCTGCTGCGCGACGGCCCGCGCAAGCTGTCGGACATCCTGTCGCTGGTCGCCGAAAACCGCTTCCAGATGCGCCTCACCGGGCTGGAGGACTCGCGCCTGATGGAGAACCTGCAGAAGATCGCCAACCGGATCTCGGTGGGCGTCATCACGGCCGCGCTGATCCTGGCATCGGCCATGATGATGCGGGTGCCCACCTCGCACACGCTGTGGGGATATCCCGCGGTGGCGCTGATCCTGTTCCTGCTGGGTGTCGCCCTGGGCACCAGCATCGTGGTCAGTGCGATGCTCAGCGACCACCGTGCGCGCTCGCGCGAGGAACACGGGCCCCGCTGAGCGATCCACGTGCGCATGCCGCGTAGGCGCGTTCTTCACGCGGCTGCGGGCACGATCGCCGCAGGACCGCCGGAGTGAAGGCAATGCCGAGCCGCCTGTCGGGACGCAGGGTGATGATCGTGGAAGACGAATACCTGCTGGCCTCCGCCCTGCAGGACGTCGTCGAGCGGCTGGGCGCCGACGTCATCGGGCCCTTCGCGCGCGTGCAGCAGGCCATGCAGACCCTCGAAGCCGGCGACCTGCCCGATGTCGGACTGCTGGACGTCAACCTGGGCTCGGAATACTCCTTTCCGCTTGCCGATGCGCTGGCGGCGCGTGGCATCCCCACCGTGCTGATCACCGGCTACGACACGACCACCCTGCCCGAGGGCTATCGTGCGTTGTCCTATCTGCGCAAGCCGTTCGACGTGGCATCGATCACGGCCGCGCTGGATCGCCTCGCACTGGGCGATGACGACGGGCCGCACTGAACGCATCGGTTGCGGCGACGGTCCGTACCTCAGATGAACTGGAAGCCGGCCGCCATCGCCACCGAGAAGGCACCGGCGGTCGACAGCCAACGGATCCGCGTGCGCACGCCCGCACTGGCCAGATAGGTGACCAGCGCCAGCAGCGATGCGAAGGCCAGACTGCCCAGCAGTACCGGAGGCAGGCCGGACGACATCCGTGTGCCCGCTCAGCCGTCGAGATGACGGCGCACCGCCGCGACGGACGTGCCGACGGCGTCGACGACCGATCGCAGGCGCTCCCGCGTGACGCCCAGCGCCTCGGACCAGTAGCGGAGCTCGTGATCTTCGTTGAGGTCGATGCGATCCCGGTCGGGTGAACCGGTGTTGTTCGGATCGTCGCTCATGGCGGCCTCCGGCGTGACGGACGCGCACAGGGTGGCACCGTCCCATGTCGTCCCGATGTGATGCCGGCGCGGACAAGCTCTTCATCCGCCAGCCCACACTGTGGGCGTACGGCAGTCCACCGCGGCGGCATATCGACGACGAAGACCCGGTGGTCGACGCCGACGACCGGGAGGAGCAACCACCGCACTCCGCTCCATCCCGCCCGCCTCGTGACGGAACTTCCCAGCCCGCGTCGCCCGCCATCGGACGCGCACCGCATGCCTTCCAGGAGAACGACATGAGAATCACCTTCCCCCGCGTTGTGGCGACCCTGGCCCTCGCACTGGCGGTATCGGCCTGCAACGAGCGACGCGATGCGTCGGGCGATGTGGCGGCCGGGGACGTGCCAGCCGTGGATCCCACCGGCAGGCCGGACGCCGTGGAAGGCACCACGGACAGCACCGTGGCGGCGGCCGGCCAGGATGCGGCGGCCGATGCGGCGGCAGTGGCCTCGGCGCCCGCAGAGCGCGCGGCATTGGGCGTCCTCAATGCGATCAACGACCACGAGATCGCGGCAGGCGGACAAGCGTTTGCCAAGCAGGTGGAAGGCGAGGTGGCCGACTACGCACGGATGATGATCGACCCGCATTCCGAGAACCGCCGCCAGACCACCGCCCTCGGCGCGGATGCGGCAGCGGAGAAGGCGCAGGCCCAGCAGCAGAAGGGCCAGGCGGAACTGGCCAGGCTGGACGCCATGACCGGCGACGCGTATGCGCAGGCTTATGTGGCCGCCATGGTGAAAGGCCACACCGAAGCACTGGCCACTCTCGACGGGGAGTTGATCCCGGCGGCGACGACGCCCGCCGTGCGCGACCACCTGACCCGCACGCGCGAACACGTCGCCGCAAACCTGGAACGAGCCAAGGCACTTGCGTCGGCACGCTGAAGCGCCGCCCGTACCCACGATCCGCTAGGCGCGAACGACCGCGCGTAGGCGTCCGCCGCACTCGTGCGCCCCTCCAAGGAGACCCCGCATGCCCATCCCCGATTACCCCAGGCCACCGTTCCCGCCGCAACAGCAATCCTTTCCCGGCAAGACCGGGAAGATGGAGCCGCGACCCGACCACGGCGAGGACAGCTATGCCGGACACGGGCTTCTTGCGGGGAAGCGGGCCCTGATCACCGGCGGCGACAGCGGCATCGGCGCTGCCGTGGCCATCGCGTATGCACGCGAGGGCGCCGACGTGGCGATCGCCCACCTGCCCACCGAGGAAGCGGATGCCGCGCGGATCGCGCACCTGGTCGAGGCAGCAGGCCGCAAGGCGGCCACGCTGGCCTGCGACATCAGCGACCCGGCCCAGGCCGAACGCCTGGTCCGGGACGCCGTGGACGCGCTCGGGGGACTGGACGTGCTGGTCAACAACGCGGCCTACCAGAAGTACTACGAGCGCTTCGAGGACATCACGCTGGAGGAGTGGGAGAAGACGTTCGCCACCAACGTGCATGCCGTCTTCAATCTGGTGCGCCTGGCGCTGCCCCACCTGCGCCCCGGTGCCGCCATCATCAACACGGCATCGGTGCAGTCGAAGAAGCCCAGCCCGAACATCCTGCCCTACGCGGCCACCAAGGGGGCCATCGCCAATCTGACCATCGGACTGGCAGGCACCCTGGCCGACAAGGGAATCCGGGTGAACGCCGTTCTCCCCGGACCGATCTGGACGCCCTTCATTCCTGCGGGCATGTCGGAAGACGAGGTCGCCGGGTTCGGCGGACACGTACCCATGGGGCGGCCCGGCCAGCCCTCGGAGCTGGCATCGGCCTACGTGATGCTCGCGGCCGACACGGCCAGCTACACCTCCGGCACGCTGCTCACCGTCTCCGGCGGCGCCGTCACCTTGTGAAACACGGGCGCCTAGGCGTCCGTGGCAAGCGGCACCTCCAGTGTACAGCGCACGCCGTCGGCCGCCAGGCGGTATGACGTGCGCGCCCGCAACTGGTGCGGCAAGGCGCGTTCGATCAGCTCCCGCCCGTAGCCGCCCGCCGCTGCCGCCGCGGTGGTGTCGACGGCCACGCCTTCCTCCACCCAGGACACGCGCAGCACGTTCGCCTCTTCCGGCCAGGCGGTCAACGCCCAATGGATCGACAGGCGCCCCGCCGGCGTGGACAGGGCACCGTACTTGACCGCGTTGGTCGCCAGCTCGTGCAGCGCGAGCGCGAAGATCTGCAGGCTGGACGAGCGCAGGCGGATGCCGGACGGGCCCTGCAGGTCCACCTGCTCGTCCGATACGCCATGGGCCTGCAGTTCCTCGCGCAACAGCTGGTCGAAGCTGGCACGGTCGCCTTCGGGCAGGCGCGACAGCAGTCCATGCACACGGGCGATCGCGGCCAGGCGCTCCATGTACGCCGTCTCGAACTGCTCCAGCGAGACGCAGCCGCGCAGGGTCCTCAACGCGACCGACTGGACCACCGCCATCAGGTTGCGGGTACGATGCTGCAGTTCGGCCATCATGACGTGCATGCGGTCGGACGCCTCGCGCTGGGCGGTGGCATCGTGACCGATGCCGCCGATGCGCACGATCTCGCCAGCGTCGTTGCGCAACGGGAACTTGGTATTGCGCATCCACCGCATGCTGCCATCGCTTTCCCGCCTGATCCGGTATTCGGTGGTGACGCGCTCGCCAGCCTTGACCCGCTGCAGCGCGGCATGCACCGTGTGCCGGTCTTCCGGCACGATCAGCGCCAGCCAGCCATCCAGTTCAGGTCGTTCCAGCATGCTGCGATGGTCCAGCCCGTAGATGCGGTCGAACGCCGGGCTCAGGTACTCCAGGCGCAACGTATGGGCATCGCGTATCCACAGCACGTCCGATGACGCATCGCCGAACTGGCGGAACCGGGCTTCGCTTTCGCGCAGCCGTCGCTCGGCCGCCAACGGCCCGGTGATGTCCTCCATCACGCCAATCATGCGGATGGCCTGCCCCGTCTCGTCGTAGTGGAAGAAGCCCCGCGCCGCGCACGTGCGCACGCTGCCATCGGGCAGCACGCACCGGAAACGGTGCGCATAGTCCGCGCCGCCGCTGCGGGCGGCCTGCAGCACCTGGACCGCTTCGTCGCGGTCCTCCGGATGTACGCGTGCCAGCCATGCCTCGAAGCTCGGGATCACTTCTCCCGGCCGGTAACCCTGGATGCGGAAGTGCTCGTCGGACCAGGCCACCTGGCCGGTCCGGATGTTCCAGTCCCAACTGGCAAGACCGCCTGCCCTCAGGGCGAGCTTGAGTCGCTCTTCACTCGCGTGGGCGGCGTTGTCCATGGTGTCGGCTCCATGCGTCAGGCGGCAACGGCCGCGTAAGCGCCGTCATTCCCCGCAACCGCGCGCGATACGGGAGTATTCCTTCAGCAACGTCGGCAAGACGTGAAGCGGACATTCCATGCACCGCTGCACGATGCGATGCGATATCCGCGCAAACCACCCTTCTTTTCCCGAGCGAATCGAATGCCGCAAGAAGGCCGCGCCCCGGGGCGTGCACAGGTGCGTCATGGCATGGAAGTGGCGGTGCCGCCTTGCGATCCGCAGGATGGTCGGTTGCAGGTGCATTCACCAGGGGGTGGACAGGCCGCTCCTGCAGCAACGATGCCTTTACATTCCACTCCACACCGGTATCACGCGCCTGTCGCTACATTGGCCGCATGGATTCCGGCACAGGCGATCGAACTCCCCCGCTTCCACGCAACGACTGGGCGCTGTTCCTCGATGTGGACGGCACCCTGACGATGCATGCGCCCCGCCCGGAAGACGTCGTGCTGGACGCGCGCGTCACGCCCCTGCTGCAACGGCTGCGCACGAAGCTGGACGGCGCGGTCGCACTCGTGACCGGACGAAGCCTTCAGGCACTCGATGCACTCCTGCATCCGTGGGTGACACCGGCTGCGGCGGGGCTGCACGGGCTGCAGTGCCGCCCCGCGCCGAGCGGGGTTGCCGCGCCGATGGTGCCCGCGGCATGGATCGCAGAAGCGGTGGAGATTGCCGGGCGACACGCCAACGCCGTCGTCGAAGCGCATGGACCCTGCCTGTATCTGCACTGGCGTGCCGCCCCGGGCGCTGCGGACGCGATGACGGCATTCGCGCACAGGATGGTGGCGGCCGTACCCACCCATCGCCTCCACCCGGGCGCGCACGGCATCGAGATCCGTCCCCATGGCATGGACAAGGGCAAGGCCATCCTTGCCTTCATGGGCCGGCCGCCGTTCTCGGGACGCATCCCCGTTTTCGCAGGCGACGATCCGGCCGACGAGCCGGGCTTCGAGGCCGTCAATGCACTGGGAGGCATCAGCATCCGCGTGGGCGCTTCCAGGCCCAGCGCCGCGCGGTACGCGCTGCGGGATGCACACGCGGTCATCGCGTGGCTCGCCGCGGGCGGCAACGAGAATCCCGGGGAGAAGCCGCGTGAGTAGATTGTTCGTCGTATCCAACCGGGTGGCCTACCCTGGCGCCGTGC
>Ga0208958_1004232_pt1 | contig 10470 bp, 7 predicted proteins | sample RifOxyB1_FD_184032 | JGI IMG/M metagenome (GOLD analysis project Ga0208958, IMG submission 184032) | Soil microbial communities from Rifle, Colorado - Rifle Oxygen_injection B1 (SPAdes) | ecosystem: Environmental > Terrestrial > Deep subsurface > Rock core/Sediment | place: Rifle, Colorado...
TGGAGGAGAAACAGGCCGCCAATCCGCTCACCTGGAACTACCGCGGTGGCGCCTACCTCGGCAAAAAGGATATTGCCCGCGCGCGCGACAGCTTTGGCCAGGCGCTCAAACTCGACCCCGCGTTTTTCCCCGCTGCGGCCAACCTGGCACAACTCGATCTGAAGGACAATCAGCACGCCGTCGCACGCCAGCGCTACGAGGGCATTCTCAAGGCCGATCCCCGACATCTCAATGCGATGCTGGCACTGGCCGATCTGGGTTTGCGCAGAAAGGATGAAAAGACCTACGTGAGCTGGCTGGAAAAAGCGGCCGCGGCCCACCCTCAGGCCCTGCAGCCGCGGGAGGCCCTGGCGCGTCACCTGCTCGCCAAGGGCGACCGCAACAAGGCGCTTGCCGTTGCGCGCGAAGCCGTCAACGCCCAGCCTGACAACCCGGCAGCGCTCGATCTGCTCGGCACCACGCAATTGACGCTCGGAGACACGACCAACGCGCTGGGCAGCTACCGCAAGCTGGTCGAGCTTCTGCCCGGCCAGGCGGCCCCGCTGATCAGGCTCGCTACCGTTCAGAGTGTCGCTCGGGATCTGCCCGGCGCGCGCAAGACCCTGCAGGATGCCCTGCGCATCCAGCCCGATTCTCTCGACGCTCAAATGCTGCTCGGCAACGTCGAGATCCAGAGTGGGCGTTTCGACGAAGCGCGAGTCCTCGCCCGCCGGGTACAGCAGCAAAAGCCGGACAGCGCAGCCGGGTTCATTCTCGAAGGCGATGCCGCGTTCGCACGCAAGGACTATCCCGCCGCCATCGACGCGTTCGAGCAGGCGCACAAGCGGGCGCCTTCGGGTGCCCTGCTCGTTCGTCAGTTGCGGGCCTTCACCGCCACCCAGCGCGCCGAGGAGGGCGAAAAGCGCCTCGCCGCCTGGCTCACCCGCCATCCACAGGACGACAGCATCCGCGCCGCGCTGGCCGAAAGCCTGATCCAGCGCAAGCAGACCCAAGCCGCCGTCGAGCATTACCTGATCCTCGACAAGAGCAACCCGGGCAATCTGCTCGTCCTCAACAATCTTGCGTGGGCACTTTCCGAATCCGGCGACAGCCGCGCACTGTCCTATGCCGAGCAGGCGCTCAAGCTCAAGCCCGACAACCCGGCCGTGATGGATACGCTCGGCTGGATCCTGGTACAGCAGGGCCAGCGCGAACGCGGCATCAAGCTGCTGCAGCAGGCTCTGAGCAAAGCACCCGACGCGGCCGAAATCCAGTGGCACTTGGCGTCGGCATTTGCCCAGTCCGGCGACCGCATGCGCGCGCGGCGAGAGCTTGAACGACTGCTGGAAAGCGGTGTAGCGTTCCCCCAGGAGCAGGCGGCGCGTGCGCTGCTCAAACAACTTCAGGCAAACGCGCGCTAGCCGCTGAATGCCGCATCGACATCGTCCCCTTCTCCGCGTGGAGTACGCCGCATGACCCAACACACGATCGCCCTGGCCCTGGCCCTCGCCGCATCCGTCGCGCTTTACGGCTGCGACCGCACTTCCAGCCTCACCGAGCAGGAGCATATCCAGCGCGCCAAGGATTTCGAGGATAAAGGCAAACTCAAGGGCAGCATTGTCGAACTGAAAAACGCGATCCAGAAAAACCCTGACAGCCCGCAGGCCCGTCTGCTGCTCGGTCAGGTTTATCTGAAAGTCGGCATGGGCGCCGAAGCCGAAAAGGAACTCGACCGCGCCCAAAAACTGGGCGTCAATCCCGAGTCCATCAAGCCCCGCCTTGGCGAGGCCTTGCTGCTCATGGGCGAATACCAGCGGGTACTCGACGAAATCCAGCCCGGAGCACAAACGTCGCAGGCCAATCGTGCACGGATTTTCCAGTTGCGTGCCGATGCCCTGCTCCGACTCGGCAAACTGCAAGAGGCCTGCAACCTGTACCAACAAGCCCTCGATACCGATCGCAACAACCCGCCGACCTACTGGGGATTGTCCCAATGCGCCGTCGCTCAGCGCGACATGACGGCGGCCCGGCAATGGCTCGATCACGCACTTGAACTCAAGGACAGGCAGGCCAAGACCTGGCTGCTGATCGGCAACTGGGAACAACTGAACAAAAACATGTCCGGTGCCCTGGCAGCCTATGACAGCGCCCTGAAACTCGAGCCGAACCATCTGGAGGCCCTGGAAAACCGCGCCATTCTCAACATCACGCAGAACCGGCCAGAAGCGGCCAGCAAGGATATCGAACAGCTTGGCAAACTGGTGCCCAATTCGCTCCAACTCAGTTATCTCAAGGCTCTTTACAGCTTCCACCAGCAGCAATATCCCGAGGCGCGCGACGCGCTGCAGGACGTATTCAAGCGGACGACCGATCATATGCCCAGCGTGCTGCTGGCCGGCACGACCGCCTATGCGCTGGGCGCCTATCAGCAGGCCGAAACGCATCTGCAACGTTTCCTCGCGCGTTTTCCTGGTCATGCCTTCGCCCGCCGAATGACAGCTGCAACCCAGATCAAGCTGGACAAATCCGACCGCGCACTGGAAACGCTCGCCCCCCTGCTCACCCCCGAGACCCAGGATGTCCAGGCGCTGGTCATCGCCAGCGACGCCTATCGCGCCAGGAACGAGCACGCCAAAGCAGCGGCCCTGCTGCAGCGGGCCGCACAGTCCGACCCCCGCAATGCCTCGATCCAGACCCTGCTCGGGGTCGCCCACCTCAATATGGGAGACGCCTCGCTGGCCATCACCGAACTGGAAACCGCCGCCACGATGGATGCCGGTCATTACAAGGCCGACAGCCTGCTGGCTCAGACCTACCTCAATCGCAGGGAATACGACAAGGCACTGGCGGCCATCGCCACGCTGGAGAAAAAGCTCCCAGGCAATGCCGTCACGCACAACATGCGCGGTCTCGCCTATCTGGGGAAAAAAGACCCGGCCCTCGCCCGCAAGAGTTTCGAGCAGGCGCTCGCCATCGACCGGGCATACTTCCCGGCTGCCGCCAACCTCGCCCAGCTTGATGTGCGCGACGGCAAGCCCGATAACGCCCGCAAGCGCTTCGAGCGCATCCTGCAGGCCGACAAGAACAATCTGCAGGCCATGATGGCGCTGGCCGAACTGGCGACGCGCCAGGCGCAGCAACAGGAAACGGTCGAATGGCTTGAAAAGGCAATCAAGTTACACCCCGCGGCGATCCCGCCGCACGCCGCGCTTGCCGGCCATCATCTGACCCGCAGGAACTTCCGGGAAGCCCTGGCAGTGGCCAATGCAGCTGCGAATGCCAATCCTGACAGCCCCGAAGCACTCACCCTGCTCGCCAAGACCCAGCAGGCCAGCGGCGACCACCCCAGCGCCATCGCCACGTTCAACCGGCTGACCCAAAAGGTCGGCCATTCACCGGATGCGTTCCTGCAGCTTGCGCTGGCCCAGATTGCCGGCAAGCAGCTCGGTCCCGCCCGCGTCAGCCTGCAGAAGGCCCTGAAGCTGAAGGCGGACCATGTCCCCAGCCAGGAAACCCTGATTCGCCTGGAAATGACCGAAAACAGGCCCGACGCCGCGCTGCAGATCGCCCGCCAGATGCAGGCGCAGCAGCCCGACTCCCCGCTGGGATATGACCGGGAAGGCGACCTCCACCTTGCCCAGAACAACATTCCCCAGGCAGTCAGGGCCTATCAGCAGGCCATCGACAAGGGAGCCGGCTCGGTCGGGTTGGTCAAGTGGTTCCGCGCCCAGGTGATCGACAATCCCCAGGTCGCCGAGCAGCGCCTGGATGACTGGCTCAAGCAGCACCCCAAGGACCATGCAGCGCGCGCCTATGCCGCCGAGTACGCCATGCGCAGAGGCCGCAACAAGGAGGCCATCGCCCACTACGAAACCATCAATCGCCTGACGCCCAACAAAGCCCTCCTGCTCAACAACCTGGCCAACCTGTATCTGCTCGAGAAAGATCGCCGTGCCCTGGCAACCGCGGAGCAGGCCCTCAAGCTCGCCCCGAACAGCCCGGTCGTACAGGACACGCTGGGCTGGATCCTGGTGCAGCAAGGCCAGGCGCCGCGTGGCCTGGAATGGTTGAAGAAAGCCGTGGCCCAGGCACCCAAGCAGGCCGCGATCCGATACCACCATGCGGCCGCCTTGGCGCAGACCGGCAACAAGGCCCAGGCCCGCCAGGAACTCGAGAAACTGCTGGCGGACACCTCGAAATTCCCCGAGGCTGACGCAGCCCGGGCGCTGCTCAAGCGCCTCTGAAGCGGCACGACGTACAGGACCGTCAGCGCGTACCGAGTCCTGCCCCCATAACAAGGCGTGAGATGGCGGCCGTTTTGCCCCGATGGGATTCCCAGCCGCTGGCTGCCTGGACGGCGGCCCATGCCGCCGGCACGCTGCTTTCGCTTGACGGCATGCAAACGCACTATGTGGCGAAGGGCACGGGCAAGCCGGTCATCCTGTTGCACGGCTTCTTTTTCGACAGCACCCTGTGGTGCCGCAACTTGGAGCACCTGGCCCGATCTCACCGCGTCTACGCATTCGACCTGTGGGGCTTCGGCTACAGCGCGCGCACCACGCAGCCCAGCTATGCACTATATTCCGAGCAGCTTGCCGCCTTCATGCATGCCCTGGACATCGAACAGGCGACGCTCGTCGGTCAGTCGCTCGGCGGCGGCGTAGCCATCCAGTTCAGCGTTCGGCATCCGGACAAGGTCGACAAGCTGGTGCTGGTGGACAGCGCAGGACTGGCGAACCCGGACCCCGTTGCCGCGCGGCTGTTCCGCGTTCGGGGCATCGGCGAAGCGCTGCTGAATTTCCCGGGAGACGCGCTGCGCATGAAAATGCTCAAGGACTTCTTTCTGCACCGGCCCGACACGGTGTCCCCGGAATTGTTCAGGCACCTCACCTGGTCGCAGAAAATCGCCGGGACGACGGCTTCGGCCCTGGCCTTGATGCGGCTGGGATTTGCCGACAAACTGGAGGGGGAGTTGCCGCGGCTGGCTGCGCTCGATCTGCCTACCCTGATTGTCTGGGGGGCGCAGGACCGTGCCATCCGCCCTGCACTGGGACAGCGCTTGCATCAGGCCCTGCCAGGGTCGATTCTGAGCGTTATCCAGAATGCGGGGCACGTGCCCAACCTGGAACAAGCTGAGCTGTTCAATGCGCGGGTGGACGCATTCCTGCGCGAGGAACCATTCCCTTCCGGCAACCCGTTGTCCCACTTTACCGGATCGCACCATGACTGAATTCGACTACAAGCAGGCTTTTTCCAGAAATCTCGGCTGGGTCACTGCTGCGGAACAGGAGACCTTGCGACACAAAAAAGTCGCCATTGCCGGCATGGGCGGCGTCGGCGGCAGCCATCTGATCGTGCTGGCGCGTCTGGGCATCGGCAAATTCCATATCGCCGACCTCGATGTATTCGAACTCGCCAATTTCAACCGTCAGTACGGTGCGGCGATGTCGACGCTCAATGCACCGAAGGCAGCGACCATGGAACGGACGATCCGGGATATCAATCCTGAAATCGAGATGACCACCTTCGATCACGGCGTGACCCTGGACAACCTCGACGCGTTTCTGGACGGCGTCGACATCTACGTAGACAGCCTGGATATCTTCGCGCTGGAAATCCGCCGCGCGGTGTTTGCCCGTTGCTACGAAAAAGGGATCCCCACCATCACGGCCGCACCGATGGGCATGGGGACCGCCTTTCTGGTATTCATGCCGGGAAAGATGAGCTTCGAGGACTATTTTTGCCTCGACGGCTACGCCTTCGAGGACCAGATCATCAAGTTCGTGATCGGCGTATCCCCTTCGGTCCAGCAACGCCAGTATCTGGTTGACCGCAGTTCGGTCAATTTCCTGAAAAAGAAAGTGCCGTCCACGGCCATGGGCATCGAGATCGCAGCAGGGGTCGCCTGCACCAACGTACTGAAAATATTGCTGGGGCGGGGCGAGGTCATCTGCGCTCCGCATGGCCTGCACTTCGACGCCTATCGCAATCGCCTGATCAAAAGCTGGCGGCCGTTCGGCAACCGCCACCCTCTGCAGCGCCTCATGTTCTGGTATGTCAAACACCTGCTGGCGCAAGGCAATCCGTAGTCCGCTGCGGATAGCAGCCTTCGGACTCGCATCTGAAGACAAAAAAAGGGCACCGAACGGTGCCCTTTTTTCTGACTGCAACCTGTTACGAAACGATCAGGCCTTCTTGCTGCGGCGCGCCATGCCGCCCATCAGGAGCAGCGACATGCCCACCAGCGCCAGGGTGCCCGGCTCCGGAATCGAGAAGGTCGCGCTGCCGTCGTGGTTGGAAGTCAGGCTGAAGGTGCCGTCTCCGTTATCGGTAAAGTCGCTCGTGGTCACGTTCGTGTTGAAGTCGGCAAAGAACGAAATCGGCATCGCCGCCCCGCAATTCGTCCAGATATCGAAGAAGCCCGTCGACCCCGCACAGCTCGTCTCACCCGAATGAATCAGGTTGTTGTAGGAACCGTCCACGTTGGTAAAATCAGCAACCCCCACCATCTCGATGCCCAGACCGGTCGCCTCGCCACCGATGATGTTCACGTCCATGAAGTTGATCAAGGTCGATCCGTCAAAGGTAACGAACAATTCCAGCAGGCCGGGGCCGTAGCTGAACAGGGGCACGCCACCGCCGGTGACGCCGTTGATCACGCCGCCCAGGTTGGTCATCGAAAAGCTCATCAGCCAGTTGGGGCCATAGCCGTTGTTGCTGTTGGCGCCAAACACTTCATTCGGCGTGAAGCCCGTCACATTGTTTTCTGCCAGACCACCCACCGCCAGGCCGGCGGTCGTGACCAGCGTGTCGCCGGTATCGATCCCATTGGCATCACCATCATTGATCACGGTGGTGGATTCATACTGGAACGTGAACTGGCTCTTCATCGAGGTGCAGGTCGCGCACACCTGGTCGCTATCCGTCGCGCTGTAGTCGACACCCGGATCCAGGTAGAACGAGCCGGCCGAAACGTTGCCCGCTGCAAGCAGGATGGACGCCGCCAAAAGTGATTTTTTCATTTCGATTACCCCTTCACAAAACTAAACTGGTTAAGTAATACAGCTCTTGCGGTTATAGCTAAGCAACAGGTATGCCACAACAAACAAGACACTGTTAATAAAGACCTTTTCAAGAACTCCGTATCGCCTTCCCGGTTGCACGACCTGACTTCTGTAAAGTTTTCCGACATTTCCGGCCCGGCAGGTCCTGATAACGCGGAGAGGCGGTTCACCAGATGCGTGCCTGATTAAACATCCTCGATGAACGATCTAGCATGCCGCATGCCATAACTCTCAACAATTTGATTTATATGGGTTTATTATATTTTTCCCACGATCCAGACAAGCGGGCGGGACAACAACTGTAAAATTTTTCGACAGCGAGCCCGCGTACGCCTGCTGCAATCCTGAGAAGGGCCGATGCTCGCAAGCAGCGTGGATCATTTGGCCGCCCGATCAATCCGGACCGAATCCTGCCGATAAGGAGGGGGCAACACACGGTGTTGCGCATACCGGACCCTATTCATCTAATGAGGCGCACCATGAACCTGCCCCGGCTTTCGCTTTTACCCACCTTTATCCGAGAACTGACGAGCGCCCAGACCCTGCCGCGCGAGCCCGAGCCCGACGCCATCATGAACGACGTGGACCAGGTGGCGGCATTCTCGGAAACCGGGCGCAAGGAAAGCACGCTTGCAGCCTCGTACCTTTTTCATACCGCCCGCGCCTCGCAGACTCTTCAGGGCTGCAAGCGGGTACTCGATCTGGGCTGCGGGCCGGCCACCCAACTGATCCAGATCGCCGCACTCAATCCCGAGATCGAATTCATCGGCGTGGACATGTCGGAAGAGATGCTGAGACATGCGCGAACGCATGTGGCTGAAGCCGGCCTTGGCAATGTCACGTTCATCACGGGCGACATCACGAAGCTGGACCAGTTCGAAGCGCATTCCATCGACGGGGTGATCAGCACGGTTTCGCTTCATCACCTGCCGACACTGGCGCTTCTGGAGGGCTGCTTTCGCGAGATCAGGCGCATCCTGAAGCCGGATGGGGCGGTTTATCTGGCCGACTTCGGACGGCTGAAGTCATTGAAATCGGTCATCTTCTTCGCCTACATGAATCGTGACCACGACCCCCACCAGCTCTTGCTGGATTACGAGCGCTCGCTACGGGCAGCGTTTCTGCTGTCTGATTTCGAACGGCTGGCGGCAGAACTGCCGGAGACGGTTGCTGTATTCAGCACCTTCAAGGTCCCCCTGCTGATCACGTTGAAAACGCCCGACAGGGAACTTCCCACTACCAAGCTGAGAATCCTGAATGACATGAGAAAAGCGCTGGCGCCCCGGTTCAGGCACGACCTGGATGACATGCGGATCTTTTTCAAACTGGGCGGGCTGAAGAACGACCCTTTCCACTAGGCGCGGCTGGATGCGCAGTCGCCTGTCATTCTCCGTGGACAAGACGCTGGGTGATGCCCACTTCGTCGTGTTTGGTGAAGAAAAAAGGATAGAGCGAGCGCACGCCCGAAATGCTGTCCGCCTTGCCGCCCAGCGATTCGATCTGCTGATCGACATATTCGAGCTCCAGCCGGAGCAGAACCGCCGGCGCATTGACTCGAGCGCACAGGCGCTCGGGCCCGAATTCATTGAACCCCAGCATGCGCTTGTAAAAAGCCACATGCCTCGGGTTGACTTCGATCACCACATCCGTATAGCCCTGCATGACCCGGCCATAGATGTAGGCAATATGAAACAGCGAGGCCAGCACGCGCTTCGACCCCTGGGTCTGGTCTACCGCCAGCTTGGTCAGTTCGCAGACCTTGCGGCCTGACGCGCGCAAGCTGTCGATTTCGGCCTTGTACAACTCCTCGGCCAGCAGCGGATTTTCTGAATCCATCCCGAGCGTCAGCGTGCCGATCACCTTGTCCTCCTGAAAGGCCATCAGCGTGATGCGCGCCGGATCCTTCTGGAAATTGCTGGCTTCATAGCCGCGGCTGGCATATTTGCGCTGCACCAGCATACTGGCGGAACTGACCCGCTCGTTTGAATGGGCCAGCCGGATCTTGAAGACCTGCTGCTCGATAGTCTCTTTCTCCGGATTTGGGGCAGCCTGCTGCTCCGGCAGCGCAAGATCCTTGAGCCGGTAGGGCGAGATGGCGACAATGGTCTTGTCCCACTCGTCCGGCTCGCGACGACGCGTCTTGAAACCGGAAAGAAGTTTAGAAATATCGGCAGGCATGCTCGGTGTCGAAAGGATTGTACGCGCTCAGTACCGGCTACTCACTCGCTTGCTGCTTGTATCAATTTCGGCGATCACCCGCACAACTTGATGCATGGTTCGCATTACGCCTTCAAATACCGTGCGGCATCGCGCGCAAAGTAGGTGAGTACGCCGTCCGCCCCGGCCCGCTTGAAACCCAGCAAGGCCTCCAGCACACAGGCACGTTCATCAAGCCAGCCATGCTGCGCCGCAGCTTTCAGCATGGCGTATTCGCCGCTGACCTGGTAGGCATAGGTCGGCGCGCCATACGCGTCCTTGATGCGGCGAATGACATCGAGGTACGGCATGCCCGGCTTGACCATAACCATGTCGGCGCCTTCCTGCAGGTCCATCCCGACCTCCCAAAGCGCTTCGTCGCTGTTGGCCGGATCCATCTGGTAGGTCAATTTGTTGCCCTTGCCCAGGTTGGCGGCGGAACCGACGGCGTCGCGGAACGGACCATAATAGCTGGACGCGTACTTGGCAGCATAGGCCAAAATCCGGGTGTGGATATGGCCGGCGCCTTCGAGCGCGGCCCGCAGCGCAGCGACGCGGCCATCCATCATGTCTGACGGCGCAACCACGTCTGCACCGGCCTGGGCGTGCACCACGGCCTGCTGCGCCAGCACGGCCACCGTCGCGTCGTTCAGCACGTAGCCGGTGTCGTCGATCAGTCCGTCCTGACCGTGGCTGGTATAGGGGTCGAGCGCGATGTCGGTCATGATACCCAGCCCGGGAAAGCGGTCTTTCAGGGCAGCCACGGTGCGCGGCACAAGGCCATCGGGATTGAGCGCTTCTTCGGCGCCGAGCGTCTTCAGACCCGCATCGATCACAGGAAACAGCGCCAGCGCGGGAATGCCCAACTGCACGCATTCCTCGGCCACGGGCAGCAAGAGATCGATCGACAGCCGTTCGACCCCGGGCATCGAAGCCACCGCTTCGCGCCGGTTCCGTCCCTCCAGAACAAATACCGGATAAATCAGATCGTCAGGCGTAAGTGTGTGCTCACGCATCAAGCGACGGGAAAAATCATCGCGACGCATGCGGCGCATGCGGGCGGCAGGGAACGCGGAAAATGGCAAATTCACGAACGTCTCCAAAGAATATGCACGGTGATGGAACTTTATAAAAGCGGGACTACTCTGTGTGAATAGACGATCTCGTATCGTCTCCCGCTTCTCCTCCCTGAGCGGGATGCCTTAATCCCCTTAAGGCATTTTTTGGCCCC
>Ga0208958_1004235_pt1 | contig 10466 bp, 13 predicted proteins | sample RifOxyB1_FD_184032 | JGI IMG/M metagenome (GOLD analysis project Ga0208958, IMG submission 184032) | Soil microbial communities from Rifle, Colorado - Rifle Oxygen_injection B1 (SPAdes) | ecosystem: Environmental > Terrestrial > Deep subsurface > Rock core/Sediment | place: Rifle, Colorado...
CCCGCCGCCGTTCACTTTCCTAGCTTTCTACTTTCACCTTTCCACTTTATACTTTATAGATGTCCTTGTTTACTCTACTGATGGTTTTTCTTACCAAATATTTGGTGCCAGTTCTTTTTGCAATTGGACTCATTTATTTTTTGTACGGAGTGATTGAATATTTTATTATCGGCTCGGGCGGTGATGAAGAACGGGCGGAGCATGGCCGCGAGCTATTTCTCAAATCAATTGTTTGGATTGTACTTGCGCTGATTGCACATCTTCTAGTACTACTGATTGGCTGGGTCGGGACGCTCTCATTTAATCCCGACATTAATACACCAAATTCTGGGATCGCGCCGCATGTTCAAGAAAGTATTCTGCAGGTCCCAAACGCACCAAGTCGCGAGTGAAGATTATTAACGGCGGCCGCTACGCGGCCGCCGTTAATCTTGTACATTATCTTCAGTTCTTAATTCGTAAATACTGCCCTATAATGTCGATATGCTTGAACGTAGCTTTATCGTACCCGAAAAATTAATCACCCATTTTCATCTTCGACACGGAGACAAGGTTGGCGATTTTGGCGCTGGTGCGGGAAACTTCGCTGTTGTTTTAAGTCGTGCCGTAGGTTCGACAGGTCGCGTTTATGCCTGTGAGATTCAGCGCAATCTGGTCGAGGCTCTCGCCGAACGAATTCGTCACGAACGTTTGTCAAACGTCGAAGTGATCTGGTCAGACATTGAGAGTGATGGTGGAACCAAAATTGAGACTGGTGTGCTCGATGCCGCTGTTGTGATAAATATGCTTTTCCAGGCTGAAGACCGCTCTGCGGCCTTGCGTGAGATTGGTCGCACTTTGCGTGCAGGCGGCAAACTCTTGTTGGTTGATTGGTCTGAATCATGGGGCGGTATTGGTCCACAGCCAGGGCTTGTGTTGTCGCAGGACGAGGCACGATCACTCGCCGAAACCGCTGGGTTCACTTTTGAACGAGTCTTTGAGGCGGGCGGCCATCACTATGGGCTTTCTTTCAGAAAGCACTGATTTCGCAATTTAAATCTGAAATTAAATGACGGCCGAGGCCAGAGGCCTCGGCCGTCATCCACCCCATTTACTTTCACCTTTAAACTTTCACCTTTATACTTAATACCAATGGACAATTTACGCCCCTTTCAGATCGGACTCCTGATAGTTTTTGGATTAGTTGCAGTTGGCAGTGTTTTTATGCTCGCCGCCTTCCAAGGCTTTTCTCTTAATGCCGTTAATCCTTATGGTGACAAGGTAGTGCTCTGGGGTACTTTTCCTGCTAAGTCTTTTACAGATCAAATTCAAGAAATTGGCCGCACCGACAAGGACTTTATGGTTGTGCAATACGTCGAAATCGATTCGCGAACTTTTGAAAACGAACTGGTTGACGCTATTGCGGAAGGAACAGCGCCTGATGCCATTATCCTTTCACACGAAGATATGGTCTCGCTTCGTTCTAAGCTCCAGCCCGTACCGTACGATGTTTTTTCAGAGCGTATGCTCCGCGACACTTATGTAGATGGCGGTGAAGTATTCGCGAGGAATGACGGCTTGTACGCGATACCGTTTTTTGTCGATCCTTTGGTGATGTATTGGAACCGTGATCTATTTGCTTCTTCGGGGTTGGCTCGACCGCCAGCCACTTGGGAGCAGCTTACTGACATGGTGTCCCAGGTGACTCTGCGGGACGCTACTCGCAACATTCTACAAGCGGCCGTCGCCTTTGGTGATTATCAAAATGTCGTACGCTTCAAGGAAGTCATACTAACCCTTCTCCAGCAGTCTGGCAGTCGATTGGTGGAAGAAGGTGAGGCTCGCTACTTAGTGGCAATAGACAGCGCGGCTGGTGAAGATGGTCGTCAACCACTTACTAATACACTCCAGTTCTTTGTAGAATTTAGTAATTCTTCAAGCCCACTCTACTCGTGGAATCGTACATTCCAAGATGATACGTCAGCTTTCTTGGCTGAGAAGTTGGCACTTTACTTTAGTTACGGTAGTGATGCTGGACATTTACGCGAACAAAACCCCAACTTCAACTTCGATGTAGTAGCGGTGCCACAAGGTGCAGGAGCAACAGTGAAGCGTGTTTACGGCAAGTTTTATGGCCTAGCCCTAGTGAAGGCAAGTGACAATCAGCAAGGAGCGTATCAAGCACTTCTCAGATTTGCTGAAGTGGACACCACAGCTAAGTTGGCTGAATCATTTTCACTTGCCCCAGCACACCGAGTCACCTTGTCTGAAGGATCAGCTGATCCTGTTAGACAAACCATCTTTAACCAAGCCCTAATTGCTCGCGGTTGGCTCGACCCAGGAGCCGAAAAGAGCAAGGATATTTTTGGTCAAATGGTGGACGATGTAGTATCGGGGCGTGAGAAAGTCAGCGGTGCCGCCCTAGACACAGTCCGTCGTTTAGAATTAGCGTTTTGATGTATGAAAGGATTGAAATTTTCACTGGCCAATTTTCTTTTGTTTTTACCGCAGGTGTTATTGGCACAAACTATCAATGACAATACCGGCACTGGCGTTAAACTACAAAATCCTCTCAAGAGTACAGACCTCGTCAGTCTTCTCAATGAAATATTAAAGGTAATAATGATTTTTGCTGTACCTTTGATCGTCTTTATGATCATTTACGCCGGTTTTCTTTTTGTTATGGACAGGGGTAGTAATAAAACTCTAGAACAAGCTAAACGGGCGCTTCTTTACGCTGTTATAGGTGGCGTGATCATTTTAGGGGCACAGGCACTCCTGGCAGTTATTCAAGGCACGGTTGACGCGTTTAAATAAAATCGGATTTATGACCAACACTCCCAAAAACTTTTCAGAACTAGTCGGCCTCTTCATCGGTATTCTGACCCCAGTAATTTCATTGATTTTTGCTATAACGCTTTTGATTATAGTGTGGAAGTTGATAGACGCTTGGATCATTAACCCTGGTGACACCAAGAAGTTAGACGAGGGTCGGCAGTATGCTATCTGGGGCATTATCGGACTGGTCGTAATGTCCACGATTTGGGCCATTGTACGGATGATTCAGAGCTCTTTGTTTGGGGGTTAGGGCTTCTTTTCTATCCACAAGGCATGGCCTTGTCCTCCTCTAGCGACGTTATAATCTTATAAGGCAATTTAATTAAGCCAATTATGAGTAATATGCAAAAACTATTAGTACGTGCCACAACCGGTATTGTTGCTTTCGCTCCAGTGATCGCTTTGGCGCAGTTTGGAGAGATTAACAGCTTTATCAGCAAGATCACCGCTTTCATCAACAACGTTCTTATTCCGTTGGTGTTTGCGATTGCGCTTTTGGTGTTTATCTGGGGTATGTTCCAGCTCTTCATCAATAAGAATGCTGAGGAAGCAGAGCAGGGCAAGAAGCTGGCTCTCTATGCTATCGTGGCCTTTGTGTTAATGGTATCAATCTGGGGTATTGTGAACTTGATCGCCAGTGGCCTTGGTTTTAGTGGTGAACAGATTCAAGACATTCCTTCCGTACCAACCACAGGCGGAGCTCGATAAGGATACTCGATTTTCTAATTGGTGATTGATCAACAGATTGCGATGGGTGTCGCAATTTGCCATTAGTCTCTAATTCACCGCTATGATCGTTTACGCCGCCGCCGATGAAGTTGCTCGTGGTTTTCTTGCGAAATTTAATGACGCTATTTTATACCCGCTCATCACTTTGATGATGACCGTCGCTTTGATTGTTTTTCTGTATGGTTGTTTTGAATTCATTGTTAATGCTGGCAATGATTCAGCCCGCACTACTGGTAAGAAGCACATCTTGTGGGGAGTTGTCGGTATGGTGATTATGGTCTCTGCCTACGCGATTTTAAACGTCGCCGCTGGTACTTTCGGGCTCAGTGTCCCTAGTCGATAGTATCGCTTTAATAAAAAGAAAAACCGCCTCGCTCACTTTGTGAGTTTGGCGGTTATTTGATGACGGGCGCGTACGCCCGTCACATTTGTTCACAAGAACCATCAGGTCTCCGATCGACGAGTTGGTAACTTACCCGCTCAGGTCTTTCGGTGGTTGAACGGTAGCTTCTTGCGGCTACGTAGTAGCCGCTGCTGTCGTTGTTGGTCCAAATCTCACCTTTGCGATCCAAGAAACGCGAAACGAATCGCGAGCCATTTGGATCTTCCCCCCATGCGTATGCACACTTATCAGTGGGGAAAGAAATCCAGTCGGACCATTTTCCTACTGGCGCGATGATCTGGCCAGAAGCTCTGGCCTGGATCACAACAGGTTGGTCAATGACCGAGCGCGTGTTTGTTGGCATTGTTGGAGTTAGCCACTCTCTGTGGTTGATTCCACGATCAAGCCAAGTAATTCCATGCTCGATTCCTTGTTGGAAGAAGATGGCTGCAAGGATCAAAAATGCAAAGAACATCACAAGACGAAAGCGCAGATTTTTTGAGACCAGCCATAAGACCAGCAGTAGCATGGCTACTACAAACCAAAACACTGGAGTCTTTAAAAGTTGGTAGTGGTAAAGGGTGTAGATCATTACCCCCACAATTACCAAGAAGATCAGGTCGCGACCGAAGACACTTGTGACACTGCCGGCTCTTCTGAAGAGTAACAGAATACTTGCCAATGCCAGTACGACTACCCCGATCAGAAGTAGCTCTGCTGTAAACAGATCGGAGATGTTGAAGTAAGGAAAGGCCGACGAAGTTGTCGCCGTTACGTCCGTAGTATTGGGTGCTTCCCATTTAACAAACGCAAAAACGACGACTGCGACGAGTGTGACGATCGTGATGATTGTCAACCACTTGATCAAAGGTTTTACATATCCCCATGCACCACTGACATTCAATATGCGTGTGGTGCTTGTTGGAGAAGGTGAGAGGTTGTCTCCGGCGACGGTATTCGTCGCCGGAGAACGTTTCTCGTGGGATGAAAGGCTGCCGTAAAGAGCCAAACCTCCCATTATTGCTGCAGCCAGAACGACGGCCACAAGCAGTGCTATCGTAAATTCAATCATTGCTGTGTACCCTCGTTTTGTTTTTTGAGTTCATGGAGTATGGCTGCCTGGATCGGGTCGGTATCACCGCCGTTTCCAATGACCACAATCGCCTTATCCCCAGCAGCACTGGCTGTGCGGACGTTTCGCTCGGCGGCAAGTACAGCGAGACCCATGGCCCCGTTTCGACTCACTGCCGCTGCCTGCTTATCGATTTCTGCCGCACGTCCTTCGGCTCGTTCGATTGCGGAATCACGGTCGACGCGTGCTCGTGCCAACTCACCAAGGCGTTTACCATCTTCTTCTCTAACTGGAGAGATATCTATGACTAATGCTTGGCTAATTTTAATGCCGATGGCATGCACGCTATTTTCTTGTCGATCATGCTTAGTCTTGTTTTTGTTGCCGATCTTTGCTATCTCCGTAGAGAGATCCCGACTGTTGGCCGGGTCCATAATGGAGATAACGTTATCGTATTCGCGGGCACGGGTGAAATGAGTCACCCCGTCCACTGTAGCTGCAGATAAGCGCGATGACCAGTCGTCGATCCAGTAGGCTGTTTGGTAAGGATTGAAAACCCTCGCCATTAGCTCAATGAATACTCGGACAGGTATCTTGTCCTTAGTGTCGGCAGATGGTACTCGTACCGGAAATTGGAAGTCCGCCACTCGGAAGTGGTCGGAATAATCTTCGATACGAATGATCTCTTCCTCGCCTCCGCCGCGTTTCAATTTTTTGAAATACTCGAGCGGATAGGTGCGGACCCGTTGGAACGGGTAGATGCCTGTAAACACATAGCCTGTAGTCTTGAACACCCAGCGCTTCCAGAGCCACCACGGAAAGGCAAACAGGAAGAATGCTATTTTCATCCAGGACTCGTCCCATGGTAAAGGGTGAGAATCTTTTTTTCCGTACGTTGTCTCCCGTACCTCCCAGTAAGCATCATCGTTACGCCCGATCCGATTTTTTACATCTTCTTTCTGGAGTTCTCCACGGAAAGCGTGGCCTTCGTAGCTCATGATGCAGCGGATAAATTCACCGCCTCGCTCGATAACCTTCACACGTCCCGGCAGAAGCTCGGTAAAGAAACCGAATTCCGATACGGAATAGTTGCGTTCTGATGACACCTCAGCCCTTTTCTTGTTCCTGTTGGTCTTGTTGATTAGGCGCTCAATGAAAGTAGGAATGAGCGGCATTGTAAACAAGACTATCCAGAAGCCCAAGTAAAGGGCGCTGGTGATCATTATAGGTGAAAGGATAATGGCGATCGACGCGAACAGTATAATGCTGATGAATGCCCAAAGGACAGTCTTAACATTGCTGCTCTTAGTAGAGCGTGCTCGTTTGGTAAGCCAGGTTAACCACGCAGACAACGTGGACCAAGTACCGACGAATATTCTCTGGATTTGATTCCAAATGTTCTTCCACATTATTTTGACTCCTGTCAAAGGTCTATGCGCTCTTAGGCGCGGTTTCGTTTGCAGCGCGAGCTGCGTTTTCTGATCGGTCATCTATGATGGCCGATAGGAAAGCGCAGGGCGCCACTCCACTTACAATGATATCATACTTTGAGTGAAAAGTCAAGTAAAAATTAGGCAAAATAGGGCTAGAAATAAGTAGATTTTCAGGTAAACTGTCAATCTATGTATCGCACACTGTCTTTCTATAAATACGTTCGCATTGAAGATCCGTCTGCATTGCGGAATGAACTATATCGTACCTGGAGCGATCTTGGTGTACTTGGCCGTATTTATGTAGCTAGTGAGGGCATCAATGCCCAATTGTGTGTACCTAAGGAAAACTTCGAGCAGTTTGACGCGCTAGTCAAAGCGCGCTCAGAATTTTCTGATATCCCTTATAAATTTGCGGTGGAGGAAGGGGATGAGGCATCTTTCAAAAAACTTATCATCAAGGTCAAACAGAAGATCGTAGCCGACGGACTTGATGATAAGAGTTTTGATGTAACAAAAACCGGTGAGTATTTGACCGCAAAAGAATTTAACCAGTACGTCACTGACCCCGAGGCGATAGTGGTGGATATGCGGAATGCTTACGAAAGTGAGATCGGTCATTTTGAAACCGCCATTACGCCAGACGTGGATACTTTTCGTGATGAACTGAAAGTAGTTCCAGATCTACTTGCGGACAAAAAAGACAAGAAGATCGCTTTATACTGCACCGGCGGTATTCGTTGTGAGAAGGCGAGCGCTTGGCTTCGTCATAACGGCTTCAAAGATGTTAAGCATCTAAAGGGCGGCATTATTGATTACAAACATCAAGTGGAAAGAGAAGGGTTGGAAAACCGTTTTCGTGGGAAGAACTTTGTTTTTGATGAAAGGCTTGGTGAAAGAATTGGAGAGGAGATCATTTCACATTGCCATCTGTGTAATAAAGAAAAGAGTGATGTTCATTATCACTGCAAGAGTGAAGTGTGTCACATATTGTTCATCGCTTGTGATGGTTGTATAGAAAAGAAAGCCGGCTATTGTTCTTTATGGTGTCAGCTTTTTGACCAATTGCCAGTAAAGTTTAAGAAACTCTACGCTCGCTACTACAACCAGTTTTTCAGACCGGCGCAGTTTAAGAAGAATCGGTTGAGGGCGAGGGTGGTGTAGGAGAGGAATCTCTCGCCTTACAGGCGCTGTACACCTTTTGGATATTTGTTTCGGCGGAGCCTCACAAATATCTCAAAAGGTTCTTCGAGTCCTCTCGAAACAGTTTCCCAAACTGTTTCTTCCCACGCACAAAAATAAAAACCTGAGTCAAAACTCAGGTTTTTATTTTTTGGTGCGTGGGAGAGGACTCGAACCTCCACGGATTGCTCCATTGGTTCCTAAGACCAACGCGGCTACCATTACGCCACCCACGCATTTTAAACGCATAACCCAACACGCGTATTAGGTGTTAGGTAATTCGTTGTCCGCCCACCAGGGATCGAACCTGGGACCTTGTCGTTAAGAGCGACCTGCTCTACCAGCTGAGCTATAGGCGGATACTTGGTCGTGCAAAAGTGTACATTATTTAATGACCCAAAACAAGCAAGTTTGTGTCGAGGATGGGACTCGAACCCATACGAGTATTTCTACTCACGACATTTTAAGTGTCGGGCGTCTACCATTCCGCCACCTCGACGTTTTTGATTCATTCCACGATGAGTGGACTGGAGACTATGGCAATTGGGGCAAAGTATCCTCAGGTTTTCTAACCTGTTGTCGTATCTATCACCGTTTATATGATCTAGCTCGACCGGTATCCTACCATCTGGAGAAGATTCTGCCCACCCACAAAGTTCACATCTGGGCTCTTTAAGTTTTGACAAGAACAGTCGTTTTTTTAACTTAAAGCTCTGAAAAGTCGTGTCTTTCTTTAGGATTTCAGTCAGATCTATGCGCGGAGAAAATTGAAAACTTCGATTTTTTCGCCAACCTTGTCCAGTAAAATGACTAGTGTCAACCTGGTATATTTCGATGGCGCTTTTAATTTGTACATAATTGCCACCGGCCGGTACCAGTCCTAATAGTTCAATGACCTGTCTTAGACTATAAGACTTTTTGGCGGCAACTTTGAGCTGGCTAGGGGTCCATTTGGTTCTCATTTATATCAAATGGTACACTAGTATTGATTGCTGATGAATAGGAGTTTTCCACTTGCTACAAATGTATCTGGAAGAGTTTTTATGTTAATCTGGCATATCTGGCCAGGTGGCGAAGCGGTAACGCTGCGGTTTGCAAAACCGCCATGCACGGGTTCGATTCCCGTCCTGGCCTCAAAAGAAAAACGCGGTGCCGAAGGCACCGCGTTTTTCGTTTTTCTATCCCGCAATCTTTCTTGCCAACTCATCAATATATTGACGAGCGCGTTCACCACTGTCTATTTCAAAAACAAAGTTAGGGATGAACTTAAGGTTAGTACGCTTCTTGATATGGTTGCGCAAATCCGTAGCCGATCGCTTCATAAATATTACTGCGTCTTGTTCACGATCTTCTGGAATGGTTGTCAAAAAAACTGTTGCATTGCGCAGGTCGGGCGAAATAGATACCTTGGTGATAGTAATAAGAGGGTTAGGGTTAGCCTCCGCCACTACATAAGCGGCCACCAGTTGGCATAACAAAGATTCTACACGTTCGGTTCTTTCAGACATCTTAAGTAATTACTAAGTCGTAAGCTTCAATGTAGTCGCCGGCGTTTATGTCTGTTTTGGTGGTGAGTTGCATACCGAATTCGCCCTCGCCAGCTGAAGAAACATTGTTCTTTGCTTGCTGAAGATTTTTTAGCTCTCCACGCCCGATTTCGATATCACGGCGAAGGATTCTCACCTCCTGCCCGACCTTGAGTGAACCTTCTTCCACGCGGCCGCCGAGGACATGATCGTTTCTTTGCACACTAAAGTGACGAAGAATTTTGGCACGACCGGTCACTACCGCTTCCTCGCGCTTTGGGGTGCGATTTTTAAGGGCTGTATTGAGCCAGTCTGATAGTTCGTAAATTATGTTAAAAGTGTCGATTTCTACATCGAGTCGTTCTGCCAAATCGCGAGCGGCTCGCTCAACCTTTACATTAAAACCAACGACGATGGCACCCTTGGTAGCACTAACATTTTGCACATCAGCCACACTGATGTCACCAACACCTTGTTCAATCACGCGGATGTTAATGCGGTCTGAGTGAAACTTGGACAATTCATGTAAAACAGCATCAATTGTGCCGCCCACGTCAGCCTTAATGAGTATTGGTACAGTTGGTAAGCTGGAGGCGGTTACAGGTACTGACTCCTTGAGGTTGTTGGCTTGTTCAATCATTTCCTCAGCGATCTTCTTATTTTTGACCACTGTAAATTCGCTACCCACGGCCGGTGCTTCGTTCCAGCCCACGATTCCAATCGGTGTCGAAAGCCCGGCTTCCTTTAACGTACCACCCATAAAATCTTCCATGATACGAACTGGGGAATAGGTGTTTCCTGCAACCACAAATTCACCAGTGTGAAGCGTACCGTTTTTGATTATCAAAGTAGCGGTGTTGCCACGTTTTTTATCAAGTAGGGATTCAATCACTTTGCCGGAGGCACTAGCGGTTGGATCAGCCTTAAAGTCAGCTAGATCAGCAGTGAGGACTACTAGGTCGAGTAGGTCACTTACGCCCGCGCCTGTCTTGGCTGAGATGGCTGTCCATGGAATGTCTCCACCCATGCCTTCGATGTAGATGCCGTGCTCAATGAGTGAAGATTGTGTGCGCGGTAAATCAGCGGACGGTTTGTCGATTTTGTTGATAGCTACCACAAGTGGTATTCCGGCGGCCTTGATACTTTCTAGTGCCTCGAGGGTTTGTGGCTTCACCCCGTCCTCCGCTGACACTACTAGGATAGCGATGTCTGCGACATCGGCACCACGAAGGCGCATTTTTTGGAAAGCCTCATGACCAGGGGTATCAAGAAAAGTGATCGATTCATTCGACCCTTCCTTGGTGGTGTGGTTGGCGACGTAAGCAGAA
>Ga0208958_1004237_pt1 | contig 10461 bp, 9 predicted proteins | sample RifOxyB1_FD_184032 | JGI IMG/M metagenome (GOLD analysis project Ga0208958, IMG submission 184032) | Soil microbial communities from Rifle, Colorado - Rifle Oxygen_injection B1 (SPAdes) | ecosystem: Environmental > Terrestrial > Deep subsurface > Rock core/Sediment | place: Rifle, Colorado...
GACCAGGGCGATCAGGAAGCCGATCCACCGCCAAGCCCTGCTGTCGCGCGTCATGCCCCGCTCCGTACGTGTGCGATGCCGCGCAGCGTAGCGCAACCGTCGTCGCCGCGCGTCAGTCGAACATCGCCTGGATCGCGGCCAGGCCGGCGCTGGCGCGTTCTTTCTTGCGCTCCGCATCCGCCACCGGGTCCGCGCCGTCGCGCTGCAGTTCGTCCGCCGGCAACTCGTCGATGAAGCGGCTGGGCTGCAGGCGCAGGCGTTCGCCGAAACGGCGGGTCTCGCGACTGTGGCTGAGCCACAGCTGGATCTTGGCGCGGGTGATGCCCACGTACATCAGGCGCCGTTCTTCCTGCAGATTGCCTTCCTCAACGCTGGTCTCGTGCGGCAGCGTGCCGTCCTCGCAGCCGACGATGAACACGTACGGGAACTCCAGACCCTTGGCGGCGTGCAGGCTCATCAGGCGCACCTGGTTGCCGCCGTCGTCCTTGTCGTTGCGCGACAGCAGCGCGAGTTGCGCGGCCAGGTCGCCGGCCGAGCTGCCGCGCGGGCCGCCCTCGAACCAGTCCGCCAATTCGTCCAGGTTCGCGCGGCGGCGCTGGAACGAGGCCTCGTCCTTGCACTGCGCGCGCAGGTCGGCCAGCAGGCCGGACCGTTCGCTGAGGCGTCGCACCAGATCGGCCGGCGGAAGTTCCTCGGCATGCCGGCGCAGGTCCCGCAGGATGTCGACGAAGGCGCTCAGGCCGTTGGCCGCGCGCGGCGGCAGCGCCTTCAGCGCGCCCATCGATTCGGCGGCGCGCGACAGCGGCAGGTGCGCGTGCTGCGCCATCTCGGCGAGTTTCGCGAGCGACGTCGCGCCGACTTCGCGCTTGGGCGACTGCACCGCGCGCAGGAAGGCGGCATCGTCGTCGGGGTTCACCAGCAGGCGCAGCCACGACAGGGCGTCCTTCACTTCCTGGCGTTCCAGGAAGGCGGTGCCGCCGGTCAGGTGATAGGGAATGCGCAGCAGCTGCAGCGCCTTTTCCAGTGCGCGCGACTGGTGGTTGCCGCGGAACAGGATGCAGAAATCGCTCCAGGCCGCGCTCTTGGACGCATGCACGAAGGAGATCTCGGCCGCGACCTTCTCGGCCTCGTGTTCGCTGTCGCGGCATTCCCACACGCGGATGCGCTCGCCGTCGGCCTGGTCGCTCCAAAGCTTCTTCGGATGTTCGTGCGGATTGTTGGCGATCAGCGCGTTGGCGGCGCGCAGCACACGGTTGCTGCAGCGGTAGTTCTGTTCCAGCTTGATGATCTGCAGGGCGGGGTAGTCTTTCGCCATCTGCATCAGGTTGTCGGGGTTCGCGCCGCGCCACGCGTAGATGCTCTGGTCGTCGTCGCCCACGCAGGTGAAGTCGCCGCGCTCGCCGGCGATCGCCTTCAGCAGGCGGTACTGCGCGTCGTTGGTGTCCTGGCATTCGTCGACCAGCAGGTAGCCGATGCGCTCGCGCCAGGCGGCGGTGATCTCCGGATCGTTTTCCAGCACCTGTACCGGCAGCCGGATCAGGTCGTCGAAGTCGACGGCGTTGAACGTGGTCAGCCGGTCCTGGTAGCGCTGGTAGAGCAGCGCGGCCTCCTTCTCGCGGTTGGTGCGTGCGGCGGCGAGCGCTTCCTCCGGCGAGAGACCGGCATTCTTCGCACGCGAGATCAGGTTCTTCGCCATCTCCACCTCGTCGGGCTTGGCGCCGTACATCAGGTCCTTGACCTGAGCGCTGGCGTCGTCGGCGTCGAAGATGGAGAAGCCGCGCTTCAGGCCCACGGCGGCGTGTTCGATCTGCAGGAACTTCAGTCCGAGCGCGTGGAAGGTGCAGATCGTCAGGCCTTCGGCCGCGTCGCCCTTGATCCGCTTGGATACGCGTTCGCGCATTTCCTTGGCGGACTTGTTGGTGAAGGTGATCGCCGCGATCCGGCGCGCCGGGAAATGGTTGCCGGCGATCAGGTGCGCGATCTTCTCCACGATCACCCGCGTCTTGCCGCTGCCGGCGCCCGCGAGCACCAGCAGGGGGCCCGTGCTGTGAAGGACGGCGGCGCGTTGGGGGGGGTTGAGACCGTGCATGGGGAGAGCGTAGATCAGGCCGTGCAGTTTAACGCCCCTGCTGGCCCTCGGGTCACGTCGCCGCCACGGCGCCCTGGGCGGTATGCTGGACTGGCCATGTGCGCCGGCGAAAGGGCGCACCCCAAAGCAAGGAGGATCAGGCATGAAGGCATGCAGGCGCACAGCAATTGTGATGGCGGGGTGTGTCTTGGCCTTGACCATGGCACCGGTAACCGCGAAGAACAATGACGCATTTCCGCCGGAAGTGATGACAGAGGGTTTCCTGTCTGCGCATCCGGACCTGCGCTGGCGTGGCGAGGGCCTGAGCTCCTACCAGCGCAAGGACTATGCCGTCGCGTTGACGCAGTTGCAGCGCGCTGCCCGGCATGCCGACAAAGCCTCGCAAGCGATCGTGGCCGAGATGTACTGGAACGGAGTCGGCGTGGAGGCCGATAGGGTGATGGGTTACATATGGATGGATTTGGCGGCCGAGCGCATGTACCACGACTTCGTCGTACTCCGCGAGCGCTATTGGGGCGAACTCAACCAAGTGGAGCGCGCAGCCGTGATCGAGCGAGGACGGGCGGTTTACGCAGAGTACGGAGACGAGGTGGCGAAGCCCCGGCTCGAGAAGATCCTCAGGCGTGAGAGACGTCGAGCAACGGGCAGCCGGACTGGTTCAGTGAACTTCCTCACCATCATTCCCGCCACAGGGCCGCTCGCGGGCACCGGCTTCACCATTCCGGGCGACATGTACTACGCGCCCAAGTACTGGCAGCCCGAAAAATATTGGCAGTTGCAGGATACGATCTGGAAGGCGCCGCTCAAGGGTCGGGTGAGCGTCGGAGACGTCGAAACCCTGCCTACAGAACACCTGCCGCGGACGGATGACCAAGGGAACTGACGTCGAGCGGTAGAATCCGCGCATGGCCAAGCTCTACTTCTACTACTCGGCGATGAATGCCGGGAAGACCACCACGCTGCTGCAGTCCGCGCACAACTACCGCGAGCGTGGCATGCGGGTGGCGATCCTGACCCCCCGGCTGGACGACCGCGCCGGCGCCGGGGTGGTGGCGTCACGGATCGGCCTGCGTTCGGAGGCGGTCGCCTTCGAGCGGGACGACGACCTGGAGCGCTGGATCCGCGACGACATCGCCGCGCACGGCAAGCTCGACTGCGTGCTGGTGGACGAGGCGCAGTTCCTGACCCGTGCGCAGGTCTGGCAGCTCAGCGAGGTGGTGGATGCCTTGCGCATCCCGGTGCTCTGCTATGGCCTGCGTACCGACTTCCGCGGTGAACTCTTCGAGGGCAGCCAGTACCTGCTGGCCTGGGCCGACGAGATGAGCGAGATCAAGACCATCTGCCACACCGGCAAGAAGGCCACCATGACCGTGCGGGTCAACGAGCAGGGCCTGGCGGTGCAGGATGGGCCGCAGGTGGAGATCGGCGGCAACGAGCGCTATGTGTCGGTCAGCCGCGCCGAGTTCAAGAAGATCGCCCGCGGCGAGGGACGCATCGATCCCCTGCAGCCCGGGCTGCCCCTGGAGTGAGCCGCCTCAGCGGCAGGCCGCGCGCAGCGCGGCGATCTCGCGCGGGATGACGCCCCCGTCGGGCTGCGCGCTGCGCAGCTCGGCAGCCAGGGCGTCGAGGTCGCGTTGCGCGCGTTCGCGTTCGCCCATCCGGCACCGCGCTTCGGCCTGGTAGCCGCGCGCCAGCCAGCGCAGCTTGGGGGCTTCGCTGCCGCCCCCTTCATGGCGTGCGAGCGTCTCCAGGGCCGCGAGTGCCTCCTGGGGGCGGCCCAGCCGCGTCTGATGCCGTGCCATCGACAGCTCGGCGAACCAGGTGCGCGGGTGCTCCGGTCCGAACCCCACCCGGGTGAGCCGCACCGCGCGGTCGAAGCGCTCGGTGGCGCCCTCCAGGTCGCCCTTGGCGGCCAGCACCTCGCCGATCATGCGGTCGGTCTCGCCGATCAGCGCATGGCTGGCGCCGATCGTGTCCACCCGCATGCGGCGGGATTCCTCCAGGGCGGCCAGTGCCTCGTCGTGGCGGCCGGCGCTGTGCAGCACCATGCCGTAGTTGAACAGGCCGCCGGGCAGGATCTGCAGGCTCTCGTTCTCGCGCCAGATGGCGATGGCCTGCGCGACGTCGCGCACCGCGGTGGCGTCATCGCCGCGTTCCCACGCGATGATGCCCATCGAGTTCCAGCTCGAGGCGGCGTCGCGATGGCGCGGCCCCAGGGTTTCCAGCGTCATCGCATGCAGCAGTCGCAGTTCCTCGTCCGCCTGGCGCAGCCGGCCCTGGTCGACGTGCACGGCCGCGATGTGCCGCCGCAAGGCCTGGGTGAGCGGGTGACGCGGTCCATGGATCTCCTCGGACAGTTCGCGTGCGCGCTGGAACGAGGCCAGCGCCGCGTCGGTCTCGCCGCGATTGCGGTACAGCAGGGCCAGACTGCGCTGGATCTCGATGACCAGCGGATGCCGGGCATAGCCATGTGCCTGCAGGTGGGCGAGGGCGGCGCGATAGCCCCGCACGCCCGCCTCCGCATTACCCAGCTCGACGTCCAGCTGGGCGAGGTCGCGCAGGTTTTCCGCCACGCCGGCCTCGTCCTTCAACGAACGACGGGTGTCCAGCGAGCGCTCGAACATCTGTCGCGCCACCTGCTTCTCGCCCGCATCGGCACGGCAGCGGCCGTTCTGCGACTGGAACTCCGCCACCGGAAGCGGCAGGCGCGAGGATAGGCCCGGCAACCGCGCCTCCATCTGCGCCATCGCCTGCACGCACTGGCGCGAACGGCCGAGCAGGCGCAGCACGCGCCCGTGCTGGGTGGCGGCCTGCAGGCGCAGGCTGTCCGGTGCATCGGGCGTGGTGTCCAGCACGCGTGCCTGCTTTTCCAGCAATGCGAGGGATTCGCGGTAGTCGCCCAGGCCCAACCGCAGACGCGCGATCACGCCCAGCAGCTCGGCCTGCGCCAGCGGCTGGCTGGCAAGCTCGCGCATGCCACGCCGCTCGCCGGCGGCCAGCAGTTCGCGGGCGTCGAAGGTGCTGCCCTGTTGCGAGGCGCTGGCGTTGTCGAACAGGCCGATCACGAAGTCCTGCATCGCCTGCGCACGCGCGGCTTCGCGCATGGCCTGCCGGCCCTGCCACAGGCTGGCCGCCAGCGCCGCCACCAGCAGCGTGGTTGCCAGGCCGCCGATGGCCAGCGTCCAGCGCTGCCGCAGCAGGTACTTCTGCAGGCGGTAGCCGAGGCTCTGCGGACGCGCCAGCACGGGCCGGCCCTCCAGATGGCGCTGCAGGTCGCGCGACAGCGCCTCCACCGAGGGATAACGCTGCTCGGGCGCCTTGCGCAGGGCTTTCAGGGCGATGTTGTCCAGGTCGCCGGCCAGGCGGCGGGCGTTGCGTCGCGCATCCGGGCAGCGGCTGCGACTGCCGTCCGTGGTGCGCAGCGTGGCGACCGAGGGCTTGAGCGGTTCGACCGCGAGGATGGCCTGTTCCCACTCCGCATCGGTCTGCCGGCGCAGGCGGTAGGGCTTGGTGTCGGCGATCAGTTCGTACAGCACCACGCCCAGCGAATAGACGTCGGTCATGGTGGTGACCAGTTCGCCGCGCACCTGTTCAGGTGCGGCGTAGTGCAGCGTGAAGGCACGCACCTCGGTGCGCGGATGCACGGGTACCGGCTCCGGATCGTCCAGCAGCTTGGCGATGCCGAAGTCCAGCAGGCGCACCTCGCCCGAGGGCGTCACCAGGATGTTGGACGGCTTCAGGTCGCGATGGACGATCAGGTTGGCGTGCGCGTGGCTGACCGCCTCGCAGATCTGCAGGAACAACCGCAGCCGTTCTTCCAGGCCGATGTTGTTGGCCTGGCAGTAGTCGGTGATCGAGACGCCCTCGACGTACTCCAGCGCCAGGTACGGCTGGCCTTCGCTGCCGATGCCGGCGTCCAGCAGGCGCGCGATGTTGGGATGTTCGAGCCGCGCCAGGATCTCGCGCTCGCGGGTGAAGCGCAGGCGCAGGTTGGGGTCGGCCAGGCCGGGGCGAAGCAGCTTCAGCGCGACGCGGCGCTGGTACAGGCCGTCCGCCCGCGAGGCCAGCCACACCATGCCCATGCCGCCCTCGCCCAGCATGGATTCCAGCTGGTAGGGGCCGATGCGGATGCCGGGCTTCAGCTGGCCGGGCTTGTCGACCAGGGGCTGGTCGATGAAGTCGTCGCCTTCCTCTTCCAGCGCGAGCAGTTTTTCCAGTTCGCGCGCGGTCTCCGGATCGTCGGCGCGCAGGATCTCCAGCTGCTGCGCGCGCGCCTCCGGATCGAGCTCAAGCAGGACGTCCAGCAGCGGCGACAGGCGTTGCCAGCGTTCGGCGTCCATCGCGGTGCGCTGCGCGCCGGCCTCAGCTGTCCTGCATGGCCGACAGCAGGAACATGCGCGCCTTCTGCCAGTCGCGGCGGATGCTGCGCTCGGAGCGCTGCAGCAGTTCGGCGATCTCCAGCTCCGACAGGCCGGCGAAGTAGCGCATCTCCACCACCTGGGCCAGGCGCTCGTCGGCGGCGGCGAGCTTCTCCAGCGCATCGTTCAGCGCCAGCATGTCCTCGTCCAGGCGCAGGTTGCCTTCCACTTCTTCCGGGATGTCGGCCACGCGCTTGAGGTCGCCGCCGCGCTTGCGCGCGAGCCGGCTGCGCGCGTAGTCGACCACCACGCTGCGCATGGAGGACGCGGCGTAGGCGAAGAAATGCGCACGGTCCTCGAACTTGGCCGTGCCGGTGGAGCCGAGCAGCTTCAGGTAGGACTCGTGCACCAGCGCGGTGGCGTCCAGCGTATAGCCGTGCTGGCCGGACAGCTGCCGGCGGGCCATGGTGTGCAGTTCCTGGTACAGCGTGGCCAGCACGCGGTCCAGCGCGGCGCGGTCGCCGCCCCTGGCCGAGTCCAGCCACAGCGTGATGTCGGGTGCGTCGGCCATCCCTCTCCCCTGCGGAGCCAAGGGCGCGAATATAACGTTATTTCACAGTCGCCGGGCATCTGCCCCATGGCACGGGCGGACGGGTCAACGCTGGCAGTAGCCGCACCACACGGTGGTCCGCTGGCCGACCAGGGCCTGCTTCATCGGCCGGCCGCAGCGCGGGCAGGATTCGCCACCCCGGCCATAGGCCGAGAGTTCCTGTTCGAAGTAGCCGGGCGCCCCGTCCGGGCTGAGGAAATCCCGCAACGTGGTGCCGCCGCGGGTGATGGCGTAGGCCAGGATCGCCTTCACCGCATCGGCCAGCGCCGCGTAGCGCTCGCGGGAGACCTTGCCGGCGGCCCGCAGCGGCGAAATGCCCGCGCGGAACAGGCTCTCCGCGGCATAGATGTTGCCCACGCCCACCACCACCGCCTGGTCCATCAGGAAGGTCTTCACCGGCGCCTTGCGTCCGCGGCTCATCGCGAACAGGTAGTCGCCGTCGAATGCGTCCGACAACGGCTCCGGCCCCAATCCCTGCAGCAGCGGATGGGTCTGGCCCGGGGCCTGCCACAGCAGGCAGCCGAAGCGGCGCGGATCGTTGAAGCGCAGGACGCGGCCCGCGCCGCCGCGCTCGGCGGCCAGGGCGATGTCGACGTGGTCGTGCGCCGTCACCGGTGTGGTCGCCGGCAGTACGCGCAGGCTGCCGGACATGCCCAGATGCAGCAGTGCGCTGCCGGCCTCGGTGTCCATCAGCAGGTACTTCGCGCGGCGCCGCACGGCCTGGATGCGCTGGCCGGGCAGGTCGCGCGCCACTTCCGGCGGAATCGGCCAGCGCAGGTCGGGCCGGCGCAGCGTCACCACCTGGATCGTGCGCCCTTCCACGTGCGGGGCCAGTCCGCGGCGCGTGGTTTCGACCTCGGGCAGCTCAGGCATGACCGGGCACCGCGCCGTAGTACTCGCCCTCCCGGCGCACCTGCACCGGACCACCGAAGGCATGGCTCAGGTGGGCCCCGGTCAGCGTGCCGGCGCGGTCGCCATCGGCATACACCGCGCCATCGCGCAACAACAGCACGCGGTCGATCTCCGGAATGATCTCCTCGATGTGGTGGGTCACCAGCACCAGGGTGATCCCGCGCTGCGCGAGGCTGCGCATCAGACCCAGGAAATGTCGGCGGGCCACCAGGTCCAGGCCGGCGGTGGGTTCGTCCAGCAGCAGGGCCTGCGGTTCGTGCACCAGTGCGCGCGCGATCAGCACGCGCCGCATCTCGCCGGTGGACAGTTCGGCCACCTGGCGGTCCGCCAACGGCGTTGCGCGCACCTGCTCCAGCGCGCGCCGCGCTTTCGCGCGCATGTCGGCGTCGACCTGCCGGTGCGGCGGCACGACGAAGCTGGAGAAGAAGCCGGTGACCACCGCATCCTCCACCCGCAGGTAAGGCATTTGCTGCAGGTCGCGGGTCAGGTCGCTGGTCACCAACCCCAGGCGGTTGCGAAGCTCATTCACGTTCCAGCGGCGCAGGCCGAACACCTTCACCGGCGCATCGCCTTCGCGCGCGAGCGGGTACAGCTCGCGGCTGATCAGCTTGATGAAGGTGGACTTCCCGCAGCCGTTGGGGCCGAGGATCGCGGTGTGCTGGCCCAGCGGGATGCGCAGCGACAGGTCGTGCAGGACGCGGGTGGCGCCGCGCACCACGGTGGCGCGGTCCAGTTCGAACAGGGGCGCGAGCGGTGTCGTCGCGGCGGGAGTGGGGGACAGGTTCATCGGAGCGGGGCGGGGGCGAGCCGGTGCAGCGTACCCGAATCCGCGCCACCTCCGCCTCGCAGGCCATCGCCCTACAATGCGGCCATGTACGCCCGCCTGCTCGTCCTCGCCCTCGCCAGCCTGCCGTGCGCCGCGCAAGCCCAGGTCACCGCCACCGGCGACTATCTGGCGCGGATGGACGCCGACCGCGATGATCGTGTCAGCCTGGCCGAATACCAGGCCTGGATGAGCTATGCCTTCGAGGGCATGGATCGCAACCGGGATGGCACCCTGTCGGCGGATGAGCTGCCGGGCGGGCGCGGCAAGCCGATCACCCGCCAAGCGCACCTGGCCCAGCTGGCCGAGCGCTTCCGCCGCCAGGACGTGGACCGCGACGGGTTTCTGAGTGAAAAGGAACTGGCGGCGCCGCCGCGGTAGATCACCATGACGCCACGCCTGGCTGGATGGATTCGCATTGTCGGCGTCGTGATGCTGGTTACCAGCGCGACAGCGAAGGCATGCATTCCCATTCCGGCGAACCCGGAAGAGGATGCGACGGTGGCCACCGGCATCAGCGTGGGACGCGTCGACGCCCGTCATGATTTCCCCACCACGGCCGTGCGCGGGCAAGCGGTCTGGATTGTCACGGCGTCCACGACGCTGAAAGGCATCATGCCGCGCCGCCTCGCTGTTCCGCTGGGATGCGGTTGAGTGCGGCCCGCAGGCGATGAGTACGAAGCTCGCCTGCGAAACGCGCTTCGTCGTCAAGGGACTCTGGCGGCGGAAACACCCTGACGCTCACACGACCCGGACCATGCCTCTGGTCTGGGACCTCCGACGCTGCGTCCAAAGAAAAACGCCGGCCACGAGGGCCGGCGTCGGGATGCCGGCCCTGGGTGGGGCCGGCGGGGGAGGACCGTAGAACTACTTCGTGATGTCCACGTCCTTGGTCTCGCGCAGGAACAGCGTGCCGATGACCAGCGTCATCACCGCGATGCCGATGGGATACCACAGGCCGTAGTACAGGTTGCCCGTGCCCGCCACCAGCGCGAAGGAGATCGCCGGCAGGAAGCCGCCGAACCAGCCGTTGCCGATGTGGTACGGCAGCGACATGGAGGTGTAGCGGATGCGGGTGGGGAACAGTTCCACCAGGTACGCGGCGATCGGGCCGTAGACCATGGTCACGTAGATCACCAGCACCCACAGCAGGAACAGCGTCATCGGGATGTTGATGCGCGCGGTGTCCGCCTTTTCCGGATAGCCGGCGCTGGTCAGCGCACCCTTCAGCGCCGCGCCGAAGGTGTCGCCCTGTGCCTTGGCGTCTTCCTTGGACAGGCCGGCGGCTTCATACGAGGTCACCGTGGCGCCGCCCACCTGGACCTGCGCGACGCTGCCGACCGGACCGGCCTGGATCGAGTGCGGCACGCCCGCGCGGGTCAGTGCGGCGGTGGCCACGTCGCACGAGCTGGTGAACTTGCGGATGCCCACCGGATCGAACTGGAAGCTGCAGGTGGCCGGATCGGCGATCACGACGGCGGGCGAGGTGGCGCGCGCCTCCTCGATGGCCGGATTGGCGGAGTGGGTGATGCCCTTGAAGATCGGCATGTAGGTGACCGCCGCCAGCAGGCAGCCCGCCATGATGATCTTCTTGCGGCCGATGCGGTCCGACAGCCAGCCGAAGAACAGGAAGAACGGCGTGGCCAGGGCCAACGAGCCGGCGATCAGC
>Ga0208958_1004240_pt1 | contig 10455 bp, 13 predicted proteins | sample RifOxyB1_FD_184032 | JGI IMG/M metagenome (GOLD analysis project Ga0208958, IMG submission 184032) | Soil microbial communities from Rifle, Colorado - Rifle Oxygen_injection B1 (SPAdes) | ecosystem: Environmental > Terrestrial > Deep subsurface > Rock core/Sediment | place: Rifle, Colorado...
CTGCTAAAAAAAGACTTAAAAGAAAATATAATTTTGAGTTTCCTATCCCAATTTTTATTATTGATGGAATTGGAGCAGGAATTCGTCAAGATAAAATATTTTTAGGGAGAGAGAATCCCTTAGAATTAATTGAAGTCTTAGTGATGCACGAAGCATATCATATCATATTCAGGATAGACCAAGTAGAATCTGGGTCACTTAAAAAAAGAGATGAAAGGGATATACTTCCTTATGTAGAAGAAGAAATGTGGATATGGAATAAGATGAGAGAAGATTTTCCAGATTTATCAGGAGATATTACTTCTGCAATAATAGTGGAGATGGCTATTTTAAAGTCAGGTGATTTTAAGACTTGGAATCCTTTGTAAAAACTATTCTTCCTTCCAAAATTTCCCCCCAACAAAAAATTTAAAAACTATCTAAATCTAAATTGATTATTAGAAATATATCATTGATATTATTATCACTTCACATTCACATTTAATTTTTAACGAGATTGAATGAGTTAAATAAGTAAGTAATAACTAGGTATTTTTCTAAAGTTCATAAGAACTAAATAAATTAAACACGGAGAAAAAAAATGGCAAAAGTAAGTCCTGTATCGATAAAATATATGATACATGTAACTTTTACTGCAGAAGGTGCTTTGGAAAAACCAGATGTAATCGGAGCTATCTTTGGGCAAACAGAAGGTTTGCTTGGCGCTGAATTGGAAATGCGGGAATTGCAGAAAGAGGGAAAAATCGGTAGAATCGAAGTTGATTTGGAAAGAAGAGACAAGAAAACTACTGGAAAAATAAAAATCCCAACTGCATTGGACCAATCAGAGACGACTTTAATCGCCGCGGCTATTGAAACTATTGAAAGAGTGGGTCCGAGTGACGCGCAATTGGAAGTAGAAAGAATAGAAGATGTGCGAGGAAGCAAACGCGATTACATTATTGAAAGAGCAAAAAAACTCATGAAAGAAATCCAAGGTTCAACAGACTCTCGAGAAATTTCAAATGAGATTAAGGACTCTTCAAAAATGTCTGAAGTTCGGGAATACGGAAAGAGCAAACTTCCTTACGGAGATATTTCTGGCAAAGAATTAATCGTTGTTGAAGGGAGAGCCGATGTTCTGAATTTAATGCGAAACGGAATTGACAATGTAATTGCAATGAACGGCACAAAACTTCCTGAAGAAATAAAAGAATTAAGTCAGGAAAAAGAAATCACCCTTTTTGTCGACGGTGACAGAGGAGGAAAACTCATTGTAAGAAATGTTGTTGATAACGCAAGAATAAAGCATATTGCAGTTGCTCCTGACGGAAAAGAAGTTGAGGAGCTAACAGGAAAAGAAATTTTAATGAATTTGAGGAAGAAATTAACTTTGGAAGATTTTGCATACAAAGAAAATCATCCAAAAAGAAATTTTAACGAGGAGGCAGATAAATCATCTGCTTCTTCTCATTTTAATATTGAAGATTTGGACAAAAATAAACTTAAGGAAATAAAGAACAAAAATTTAGGAAGCGAAAAAGCAATTATCCTTGATGAATCTCTTGAAGAAATAAAAAAAGTTTCTATCAAGATTTTAAGCGGAACTTTGCAAAGAATGAAAAAGAAACCATTCGCAATTGTGATTGACGGCGCAGTTACAAACCCAGTCATTCAATCCGCAGAAGAAGCAGGAGTTCAAGTAATTGTTGCGAACAATTTTTCAACAACAAACACAAAGATTAAATTGTTGAGCTTATAATTTAACTTATTAGTGATTTAATTTTATAGTAGTTACGAAATCGGAAAGTTTATAAATCTCGATTAGATAAGAAAGATATGGAAGGTGACAAAACTTCAGTTATGGGGATAATTTTAATTGTTCTTAGTGGATTTTTATTTTTAATGATTGGCTCTATAACCTTAATGATCTTTGCATGGGATGGTACAGCAAACGAAATCATAAAATATTGGTCTATTCCCCTATTTTCGAGTTTACTAATTCTCGTCTCAGGTATTTTGATGATAAAATTAAATAGAATAAAATCAGTATTATCAATTATACTTTTATCAATAATTATAATTGTAAGTTTAATATTCATCCTTGAAAATCAATATTTAGTATTTATCCTTGAAAATCCTGGAAAAGCAATAATATGGCTTTGTATAGAACCCCCCATTTTGCCTCAAATTGTTGGGGCAATTGTAGGTTTAATATATCTAACAAAAAAGTTTTATGAATTATAAACTAGAAGGGATTTATAAAATACAACAGTTTCTTAATCTACCCTAAAAGGATTATTCGAAAAACATCTTACCTACTCATTTGATGCAGAAGAGATAGAATTAATGGCGAAGAGCATTTCCTCCTTAGAATAATTTTTCTTAACAAACACAAAAAATATCTCCCAGAAAATCTGGTTTTCTTTCTGTTACCCTTTTGTAATTAATTCAAATTTATTTGCCCAAATAAACAATTGCGCCAATTTTTTCCAATATTAAGTCAGATTTTCATTAAGATGAAACACGCAATTTTCCGCAGAGCAAATCAATTTTATCGTCGATAAAACAGATAATTTCAAAATTAACCTAATGTCAGTTACATTGAGTACTAGGTAATCCTTACACTATGTTGTCACCATAAAGTTTATAAACGAGTTCCCTTTCTAAATTTTGCAGAAACAAAGTTCTCTGCGTAATTAAAAAATGAAAAACAAAAAAATGGATACCAAAAAACTTTTGGTTTCTTTTTTGGCAATCGTATGTGTTTTCTCACTAGTTGCTATAGTAAGTGCTGCTGAATTAGCAAATGACGTTGATGTAAAAGTTGACGGAATTTTCACTGAAGGCAACGATGTCTCTGTTATAGCTGGAGAAACAATTGACGTGAAAGTTTATTTCACTGCTCTTGTTGGAGATGGCGAACACGATGGTGAAGGAGCTAATGTAAGAATAAAAGCCGAGCTTGAAGGCGAAAAAGTTGATGTTAGTGATAGAACAGAAACTTTCGACGTTGAAGCTGGGAAAAGATATTCTAAAACATTAACACTTCAAGTGCCTTATGAACTTAAAGACGAAGTTAGTGATGACTTGGATCTTACTATTAAGATCTGGAATGGTGATCACGAAACTGAAGTTGAAGGACTCGCTCTTAGAGTTCAAAGACCTTCATACAACGCAGACATTAAGTCTGTATCTGTAAGTAATACAGTTGAAGCAGGGGAAACTTTCCCAGTGGATATTGTAATAAAAAACAGAGGATACAATGACTTAGATGATGTTTACGTTACTGTAGGTATAAGCGCATTAGGTGTTCAAAAATCAGCTTACTTTGGAGATTTAGTAGTTGAGGAAAACGATAACGACGATGATGACACTGATACTGTAAGTGGAAGACTTTACTTAGAAGTCCCTTACGACGTTAAAGCAGGAGTTTATACTCTTGATGTTAAGGTTGTAAATGACGATACAGTAAGCACAACAGTTAAGCAGATTGTGATTGAGAATGATCTCTCTAACACAATTGTTACAGGAGATTTGAAAAAAACTGTTGCTGTTGGTGAAACTGCAGAATACACTTTATTGGTTGTAAATCCAACTGATAAATTGAAAGTCTACGGAATTGTCTCAGAATCATCTAATGGTGTTTTAACAGTTGCAACTCCATCTGTTATTGCAATTCCTGCTGGTTCAAGTGGAACAGTTAAGGTTACTGCAACAGCAGACGCAGAGGGACAATATGTCTTTACTGTTGGAGTAGTTTCTGGTGAAACTATTGTCGACGCAGTTACTTTCAACTTAGGTGTTGAAGGAACAAAAGCTAAGGCAACAAACCCAGTTGTTGTATTAACAATTGTACTAGCAATAGTATTTTTAGTATTGTTAGTTGTCTTGATTGTCTTACTTGGAAAGAAACCGGAAAAAGCTGAAGAATTCGGAGAAAGTTATTACTAATTTTTCTTTTTTCTTTTTTTTATTTTATTTACTTTCTCCTTTTATATTAACAAAAACAAAACAAAATGACAAACGAAAACCTAATTAAAGCATTAGAAGAAAAAGCAATAAGGAACGAACTGCAAAGTAATTTAATTAAGAAAGCCATAGGCAGGCAAAAAATAATTTTCCCCGAGGATTTAAAAATAAGAGAAGAGGATTATTATCGGATTGTTGAAAGCAACAAAAAATTTGGTGTCGACAAACGACATACACTCCAAGCATTTAATTTAGAATATCGAAAAATTTTGTATTATGTTAAATACAATTGCGAAATGGATTTAATTAAAAATATTGTAAATAATTTTGAAGTTAATGATTTAATTTTCTCTCAAGAGTATGAATTTATGAGAGATGCTTTGGTTAAATCTCTTTCAAGACAATTAACAGAACCAGAATACAAAAAAGCTCTTGATTTAATTGAAAGAAAAAAAGTTGAAAATAATTTAGTAAAAAATTACAAGAAAGATTTTATTGATTAAAATGACAAACGAAAAATATCACGAATCTCTTGAAAGTGCAGCAAGACTTGAAGGAAGAAGCATATTTTGCGAGACAGGGGTCAGAAGAAGGATAAGTAATAAAAGGGATTATTTTTTCAAACTCCAAAAACTTTATCATGATTTAGCAAACCACTTAATTGAGCATATGTCTAACCCAAAACATTATAATGAAATATTTTCTAGAAGTGAAAAATATCAAAGAGCAGAAAAAAAACTTGAAAACTATATTCTTAATGGATTTCGGAGAGAAATAAAATGACAAACAAAATAAAAATAGTAACAGTGGCGGGATTAATTGGTATTGGGCTCTTTGCAATTAAAAGTTGCTGTGATAGTCTTGGTGAAGAAGTTTATCGAGGACCCATAGGAGGATTTGAAGAAGTTGTTTATCAAGAAGGGAAATTTTTTCACGGGAAGAGTTTGGATAAAAATGTCATGGATGCAAAAAAAGAAAATATAACTTATCATTTTGAAGATATTGTTAATGAAACACGCATTGCATGGAGAAATGAACAATCCCCTGAATTTGAAAAAGATAGTTTAGAAAGAGTTAGCATAAAAACAGATTTGGAAAATGAGGATGTTAATTCCTCAGATATAAATCTGAATACAATTGATGGTATTCATAAAGCCAAGGTTATTAGCGATTCTAATAAAATTTATAATGATTTACGAAGACAAATTCGCGAAAAATTAAGAAGTGATTATCAGGCAAGAGCAAAATCAATTGAAGATAACTTAAAATAAAATGACAAACGAAAACAAAACAAACGGACGAAGAAAAACTGACTACGGAATTAATTGCGAGGTTAATTTCAAAAGAAGAAAAACCGACAGAGTTAACGGCGATGACGCAATAGTTGAAGAAAGAATAATTCTTTCAGGGATTAGAAAAAGTTTAGATTTAATATGCCCTATGTACATAGTTTGCAATCAAGAGGAAGAAACAGAACACGGGGAACTTTGCTCTTGCGGGAATAAAGCAAAATATGAAAAATGCAATGAATATAATCCAGGACTTGTTTATTCAATTAGGGAATCTGTATTAGATTGTTTAAGAAATTAAAATAAATCAAAATTGATTTTCCGAATAAATTTTTAACTAAATCTGTCCGGTTTCATTAAACTTTTTTATAAGTTTTTCAATTATAATTTGAGGCGCAAAACCTTTCCGACTGCAATTCTTTGCAAAATCGTCGTATGTCTTTCTGTCAATATTATAATCTATCTTCATCTTTTGCGGACCAGGTGGTGTTGATGCCATATGCAATTAAAATAATTCGAGTATTTAAAACTTGAGATTTAATTAAATTTTTAATTTCTTTTGCACTCGAGGATACCACGAGCATGAATTAAATTTTCAAACTTACAACTTTTGAAATTCCATCATGCATGTCAAAACAACCTAAGCGGTTTTTTTGAATTTCCCTTCTTACGCTGGAAAGTGGCATCTCTTTTGCACTCGAGGATACCACGAGCATGAATTAAAATTAAATTTTCAAACTTACAACTTTTGAAATTCCATCATGCATGGAAATTCCGTAGAGATTCGTCGCATTTGAGATTACTTCGTCGTTGTGCGTAATTACAATGTATTGCCCCTTCTGCATGTATTTTCTCAGCAAGTCTGCAAGTCGTTCTGAATTTTTTTTGTCAAGCGCCGCGTCAATCTCGTCGAGGATATAAAAATAATACGGCTTTAATTCCTGAATTGCAAAAATCAGCGAAAGAGCGACGAGGGTCTGCTCTCCTCCTGAAAGCGACTTCACATCAAAATATTTTCCGTGCCCTGTTTTAACAATTATATTAACCCCCCCCTCAAAAGGGTCTTTTCTGTTTTCAAGTTCCAAAGTCACAATGCCTTTTGAATTAAGTTGCGAAAAATTCTTTGAAAAGATTTCATCAAGTTCTTGCAGAGTTTTTAAAAAAACTTTCTTTTTCTTGATATTGATTTCGTGAATTATTTTTAACACGCCCAATTTTTCTTTTTCAATAATCTGAACCTTCTCGCTGATTGTATCATATTCTTTCTTTACAGAATCATAAACTTCAAGCGAACGCATATTCACCGAACCAATATTAGAAATAATTTCCTGCGCCTTGCTCAATCTCTCCATAAGCGTTTCCTTGTTTGTTCTGATAATTTCCACATTCGGAAATTCAAGCATTTCTGTTTCAAAATTTTCCAGTTCAGCTTTTATTTTCGCCTTGTCAATTTTCAAATTATTTATCTCCTGCTCAACATTGTAAACCAAATTATTCTCCTGCGAAATTTTCAATTCGCAGTCGCGGATTTGTTTCTGCAAGCCATCTCTTTCCTGAATTAATTTTTCAAATTCCTTCGTCAATTTTTCTTCCTGAGTTCTCTTCGACGCGAGCAAACTTTCTTTTTGTTTTATTATTTTTTTAACTTCGCCAAGTTCATCGTTCAAATCTTCCTGTGTTCTCAAAAGTTGCTTCAGAGAAATTTTCGCTCGTTCAAGTTCTCTTTGCTTGAAAGAAATTTCCGAATTAAGATTCTCCTTATTTCGAAGGGAAACTTCCTGAACCTCAATTGAAAGCGTTTCGTATTTTTCTTCAATATTCATATTGTCGTCGAAATTTATTTCAAGTTTCTTTTTTGTTTTTTCCAATTCAGAAATTTCCAGTTTGGAAGTTGTTATTTTTTCCTGCAAAATTTTTATTTGCTTTTTCTTTTCTTCAATATTCAAAATATTAATCAAATCCGATTCTCTTTTTGAAATCTCCGTCGTGAGAGCGTCAATATCTTGATTGAGAATATTTCTTTTTTGATAAATTGAATTAAGTTCTTTGTCAGAATCTTCAATTTGCTTTTTCAGAGAATTTACTTTCAAAGACGTTTCTTTGCCGATGGAATGAATATGTTCCGGCGTCATTTTGCTTTTGCAAACAGGGCAAATATCAATCTTGGAAATGTTTTCAATTAATTTGCTTTGCTTGTCAATTTCATATTCATTTGTCGACGATATCTTCTCCAGTTTTATTTCTTCCTTCCTTAATTCTTCCAGAACTTCTTTTTTCTCTTTCAGGGAAAATTTAAGCGCATCCAATTTTTCTTTGTTCGTTTTTTTGTCAAATAATTCAAGAGAGATTGACTCTATCTGCTTAACCAAAAATTGCGATTCGTTGTTGTAACTATTCAGCACAGAAGTTTTGTCGTTTATTCTGTCTTTCAAAACCTTCAGTTCCGATTTCATCATGTAAAATTTTTTTCTTTGTTTTTCAAATTCTTCCAGCTTTTTTCTCTTCTCGTCAATTTCTTTCTGCTTCTTTGCCAGCGTCGGTGATTCTATTTGAAGTTTTTTTATTGATGCCTCATTTTCTTCTATGGATTTTATAATTTCTTGTTTTTGCTTTAATGTTGAAGAAGTTTTATTTTCCAAATTTTGCATATTAACATTCAATCCGGCAAGTTCTGCCCGAAGATTTGCAATTTCTTGATTGAGTTTTTCCTGTTCCAAACCAGTTGACTTCTGAATCGTGGAATTTATAGAATCAATTCTCGACGAATTTTCAGAAATATTTTTTTGAATATCTTTTATCAAAGATTTTAATTTATCTTTTTCCTTGGTCTTCTTTAAAATCTCTTCATCCACTTTTTCAATTTCTTTTTTCTTTGAATTTAAATTCTGAAAAATAATGCTCGCCTTAAATTTTTTAATGTCGTCTTCAATCTTCTTGAACTTCAACGCCTGCTGTCTTTCCTTTTCAAGATTATTCAAATAAGAAGTTCTCTCGCGAAGTATCGCGTTGACCTCTTTTAATTTCTCCTCGGTTTTTTCCAGTTCCTTGAGAGATTTTTCTTTTCTTGATTCATAAATTGAAATTCCAGAAACCTCCTCGATAATTTTTCTTCTCTCTTCTGTTTGCATCTTGACAAAATTCTGAATTTCCCCCTGAAGGATTATATTAAATCCGTTTGGGTCAATTCCTGCTTGAGCTAATAAACTCAAAACTTCCTGCCTTGTTTTTGTTTGATTGTCTATTTTGTAAATGCTCTGCCCGTTTCTTCTGACAATTCTCTTTACTGAAATCTCGTCTTTTTCCAAGGAAAAAATTCTTTCTGAATTGTCAAAAACAATTTCAACCATCGCTTCTTGCGACGGCGACGCAACTTTTGTTCCCAAAAAAATAAGATTTTTCGCTTTCGCAGCGCGCATTGATTTTATGCTCAATCTTCCAAGAACAAAACACAGCGCATCAGAAACATTTGATTTTCCAGAGCCGTTCGGTCCGAGAATTACATTAATCCCTTGCGTGAACGGAAGTTCTGTTTTTCTCGGAAAACTTTTGAACCCATACATCACCAACTTCTTTATGTAAACCATTCAGAAAAAAAGCAAATAGGGTTTTTAAGATTTTCAGGGCTCAAATTTTTTATTTAAAACCCGAATAATTTTATAACTATTCCCTATTAATGCATATGCCTTCCACCCCTCAAAAACTTCCAAGAATTTTTCCCTCGAGATAAATTTTCCATCCAATAAAACCTTCTTTGAATGAATATTCTTTATGCTTCTTCTCCTTAGAATTTTGAAGTAATAAAAATTCCTAAAACCAACAAAATCCACCCCCTTAGACAAAGAAATTACCTTTGACTTTTCAGGATGCAATCCAATTTTTAACTCTCTATCCAAAAAAGAATTAATTTCCTTTTTCCACATTTCAAGTTGGAATTTTGATTTGTGTAATACAATAAAATCATCAACATAACGAATATAATATTTCGCTTTTAAGAATGATTTCACAAAATAATCTAATTCATTAAGATAAACATTCGCGAAAAATTGCGATGTCAGGTTTCCCAAGGGAATTCCTTTTTGATATTCAAAATTGTTTAAAATTAATTTTATCAAATTAATTGTCTTTTTGCAATTTATTTTCCTTTTGATCACCCCAAAAAGAATCTCTCTGTCACTTTCTTAGAAAAATTATCTGTAGATTTTTTCTGGAATTTTTCAAATATGTTCAATGCAAATAAAGTTCCCTTGCTTTTTCTGTTTGCGCAAGAATCGTAAATAAATGTTTTATCAAAAATAGGTTCAAGGATATTGCATAAAGCATGATGAACAATCCTATCTCTAAAAATTGATTTTGAAATTTTACGAGTTTTTGGGTCTCTTAAAATAAATGTTTTTAATTGTCTTGGGGTATAAGTTTGATTTTTTAATTCATCATGCAAAATTTTGAGATTATATGCTAAATTCTTTTCAAAATCTTTTACATAATCTTTTTTAGTTTTTCCTTTTCTTGCTTTTTTGTAAGCAATAATTAAATTACTTAAAGAACTAATTTTGTCATAGAGGTTTTTGTGAGATTTCATTTTCCTAACCAAAAGATAAGTCATTCGACCATTGTCATTAGAATTCGACAAATTCGAGTTGTTCGAATTCAGATTCGAGTTCCTGTTCAGATAACCTCTCGACAATGAAATAGCCAATTTACCAATTATCAGATTTAATCTGCCACCACTTTTTTAATTTTCGCATTCATATCATAACTACTAATTATCAAAGTTGAATTTTACTGGCTTAAAATAAACTTAAACAATGCGCAAATAAATTGACCTGTGGCCTAGCTTATGGCTAGGAATTTTAAAAATTCAACCGCATTAATAAAACTTACTGGAATTTTCAACGCTGGCTCAGGCGCGAAGCGCCTTCGCAAGAACCACCCGACCATCGCCATTAGAACCCGACAAATTCGAGCTGCCCGAAACCAGATACGAGCCCCCGTACAGATAACCTCTCGACAACGCATTATTTGAAGTCCAAATTTGCCGAGTTGAGAACTTATCTTCTTCTTTTGGCAGTCCAAAATTATTTATTTTTGAAAAATGAGTTCCATTTTCCCAGTTTAAACATTCTGCTGTTGAATAAAATGTCTCATCTGTTAAATTGAAATTCAAATTATTATCAAGATTTAAGCCCCTTAGATTAAACCATATTGGGAAATCTTT
>Ga0208958_1004253_pt1 | contig 10419 bp, 9 predicted proteins | sample RifOxyB1_FD_184032 | JGI IMG/M metagenome (GOLD analysis project Ga0208958, IMG submission 184032) | Soil microbial communities from Rifle, Colorado - Rifle Oxygen_injection B1 (SPAdes) | ecosystem: Environmental > Terrestrial > Deep subsurface > Rock core/Sediment | place: Rifle, Colorado...
TGTCTTGCCGGTACCCGTTTGCGCCGAAGCGATTAAATCCTCTCCCGCTAAAGCGTGAGGGATGGCCTGTGCTTGCACTTGAGTTGGGGTTTTGTAACCCGCTTTTTCGATAAGATTAAGAGCTTCCTGGGAAAGGCCAAGGCTGCTCCAGCTGGGTTCTACGGGATTTGGGATGTCTTTTTTTTCCATTGGATTCGGCGCGAGACTAACACACGGTGTGGGCGAAAACCTCTTTTTTTTACTAGGAGCGTCAGAAATTCCATTCTCGGTTGGCTCTGTTGAATCTGAGCAGCTTATCGGGAGATTCTCTCAAAAACACAGTAGGAATGGGGAACGGGTCCTGAATGACGTTCCCGGCTCATTTCTCGGAATTGCGAGCGGTCCCAATTCGGAAAATAGGCATCGCCTTCAAAGTCCAGGTCTATGAAAGTCAAATACATCCGATCGATGAGCGGCAAAGCTTCTTTGTAAAGCGTCGCTCCCCCAATCACAAAAATCTCCTCGCATGGCTCGGGTTGTGAGCGGCACCAGGCCTTGGCCTCGCGTAACGCAGATTCGAGCGAAGGCAAAACCTCGGTACCTGGTATTACCAGTTCAGATCGACGGGAGACCACAATGTTAAAACGCTTTGGAAGCGGGCGTCCGATGGATTCAAAAGTCTTTCGGCCCATGATCACCGGTTTTCCGATTGTAATCGCCTTAAAACGCTTTAGGTCTTCAGGAAGGCTCCAGGGAAGGTGATTCCCCTGCCCGATTACGTCATTTTTGGCCAAGGCGGCGATTAGAGAGATTCGCATCAGACCGCCACAGGCGCTTTGATCGCCGGATGAGGATCATACCCCTCGAGAACAAAATCCTCGTATTTGAAATCAAAGATTGAAGTGACGCTCGGATTGAGTTTCATCTTTGGAAGAGGTCGTGGTTCTCGACTGAGTTGAAGTCTGGCCTGTTCAAGATGGTTGCTATAGAGGTGAGCATCTCCAAAGGTATGGACGAAATCACCAGGTTTTAGCCCGGTTACCTGGGCAACCATTAATGTGAGAAGAGCATAGCTTGCGATATTAAACGGAACGCCCAGGAATACATCCGCACTGCGTTGGTAAAGCTGGCAGGAGAGCTTGCCGCCTGCGACATAGAATTGAAAAAAAGAATGACAAGGCATGAGCGCCATTTGATTAAGCTCGCCTACATTCCACGCACTCACGATCAGGCGACGAGAATCGGGATTTTTGCGGATCTCATCAATGACCCACTGGATCTGATCTATTTGTTTCCCAGTAGCGGTTTGCCAGGAGCGCCATTGCGCGCCGTAAACGGGCCCGAGATTCCCTTCGCTATCGGCCCATTCGTTCCAGATCGAAACCCCATTTTCTTTGAGATAACGGATGTTGGTTTCACCTTTTAAAAACCAAAGGAGCTCGTGAATGATGGATTTAAGATGAACCTTTTTGGTTGTGACGATTGGAAAGCCTTCGGAAAGATCGAAACGCATCTGATGGCCGAAGAGGCTCAGCGTTCCTGTGCCGGTACGGTCTGCTTTAGAAGTACTCCGATCCAGGAGTTTTTGCATTAAGTCCAGATACACGCGCATGCTCAACACCTTACCTGCTGTCTGGGATGAAAAAAAGCGCGAAAAAAAACCCAGCCAGTCCAAAGACTAGCTGGGTTTGAAAAGCATACGAAGCGAAACTTAGATACCGCTCTGAACGTTTCGCAAACCACCATCGTGAGTAATGATCCACTTGTCGAGGTTTGAACCGTTAATATACCCGGCCGCGCCTGCGGTAAAGCCTACGTTGGTTGCAGCCATTGCGGGCAAGCTTGCATTGGTTGCACTGGCAGCAGTATTTCTGGACTGATCAGCGTTAAAATAGCTGACATTTTCAGTTTGATTGTGGCAGGTTAAACCGTTAGCCGGATGGCTTGACATGCCTTGTGTGAGCCCAGTGGCATAATACCGCTTGGCTTCGGGAGCAAAGCCGATAGACGCGATACATGAGGTAAAGCTGTCACCTTCGACCTGAAATGCTTTCTCAGCGGTGAGCAAAGCTCCCAAAGAAACTTTCGCTTCAGACTGCCGAGCGCGGCCTTGAAATTTTGAATATTGTGGAATTGCGATTGACGCTAGAATTCCGATGATCGCAACCACGACCATCAATTCGACAAGAGTAAAACCACCCGTCTTCTTGAAAAAATTTTTCATACGTGCTTCCTTCTGTTTTATAAATCTTCAGTTTCAAATAAGTTTAAGATAACTATAAGAGCATGGCAATAACTATCTCTGGCGGCTATTCCCACAGGAGTGGCCCCGCTCAGAAGCTGAGCTTGGGAGCTCCTGTTTTCAATGAATCAGAGGGCCTCTCCAGATTTTTAAGCGACATTGACGCCCAAGCTTTTGAAATAAAACAGCGATGTCCGGGTATTCAGGTCGAATTATTGCTGGTTGATGACGGCTCAACCGATGGTTCGAGTGAGATCGTCAAGCAGTATCATTTTAAACATTTTGAAAGAGTCGTGATTCACGAGCTCTCGCGTAATTTCGGACACACTGGAGCTATCACTGCCTTGCTTGAAGTTTGTGATTCGGATGCGCTTGTTTTGATGGATGCTGACCTGCAAGACGACCCCAATATTCTGCCGGTCCTAGTGGAGAAATGGAGAGAAGGTTTTGACTCGGTACGGGTGCTGCGAGGAAAGCGGAAAGAGGGCAGGGTCTTCTCTGTGTTTTCGGGGATTTTTTACGGGATATTTAGACGCTTTTCAGGGCTCCAGTCGGGATTGGGAATTTTCGGTCTTTATTCGCGTGAGGTCATTCGAGCAATTCGCAAATTTCCAGAGCGAGTCCGCTACACTCCGGGAATCATCTCGCTTGCGGGATTTAATACCTGCTACGTAACTGTGGACCGGCAGGCCCGGCTTGCTGGTGAATCCCGCGTTGGTTTTTCAGGGCTCTTTAAACTCGGACTGCAGGCTTGGATTTCTTTTTCTGCAATTCCGATCTACATGGTGACAGCGTTTGGATTGATCACATCGCTGCTAGCAGGCGTGGCTGGTGTCACAGTTATTGGCATTAAATTATTTTCTACTCAGGCGATCCCAGGTTGGGCCTCTTTCCTTACGGCGCAATTTTTTCTTGGAGGAGTGATTATTTTCTGCGTCGGCATTGTTGGGCAGTATGTCGGGATTATTTTCGAAGAGATCAAGTCACGGCCGTTATTTCTGATTAAATCGACAACCGAAATAAAATCGCAAGTGGGGGGGCAGGACGTCCCTTGAATTATCCTGGAAAAGAGCTCACCTTATTTTCAGCAGCCACTCATTGGAAGCAGTACTTTTCTCAGAAAATCGGCCCGTATTTGAGCGGAGATGTTCTGGAGGTCGGGGCGGGACTTGGGGGGACGACTCAGTCACTTTTGAAATTTGCCCGAGGCCCAATTACTTCCTGGACCGCTCTTGAGCCCGATCCTGATTTGTACTCGGTACTGAAAAATCAGAATATTCCCTCACTGAACGGAAAACGGATTTCATATATTCACGGTACGCTGCATGAACTTCCTCCAGAAGCGCGGCAATTCGATGTTATTCTTTATGTTGATGTGCTGGAGCATATTCTCGCAGACAGGGAAGAAATTCAGTTCGCGTCCCAATTTTTAAAACCGCAGGGACGCTTGGTGGTCTTGGCTCCTGCACATAATTTCCTGACGAGCCCCTTTGACCAAGAGATTGGGCATCATCGCCGTTATTGCCGGAGATCCTTGCGAGACCTGAGGGGGTCTTTATTTCAGTCGGAGCACTCGTCGTATCTGGACTCTGCCGGATTGCTATTATCGCTCGCAAATGCTTATCTGCTGAAGAAGGCTCAGCCTTCGATGAATGATATTTTATTTTGGGATAGATTCGTTGTTCCGGTTTCTAAGTTGCTTGATTATCTTAGCCGTTACCATTTAGGTAAATCCATTTTGGAAATATGGACGCGCACGTAAATCGATTAGAGTACTCCGAAAATAGACTCAGCCAGATTCTGGTTCTATTGGCGTTCGTAGCTCTTGCTGTATTCATCCTCTTCAGTAATCGCTTCGATTGGGATCACTTTTTCTCGGCGGCAGAAGTTGAGTTAAGGTCCTGGCTTTTGGATAAAAAACCACCCCTGTGGTCTTATCAGTTTTGCGGAGGCACGACACGGGCGGGGGATCCTCAGTCATTCGGGCTTTCACCGATTTTTTTACCGATACTGCTATTTGGATCCTTTTTTGGTCTGAAAATCTTGGTTTTTTCGCTGTTCGTTATTGGGTTCATTTTTGCCTTCAGGATTGCCTCGCTTTTTTATTCTTTTTTAACGGGGAAAGAGAATTTTGAGGCCCAAACAAAATTGGATTTACGCCTGCTTTCATTACTTTTTGTGTTCGGTAACTATTTCCTTTGGCATGTGCACCACGGTCATATTACTTTTGCGCTGATCTTCCTGCTCATCGCTATTTTTTACTATTTTCTGAAGGCGATTATTTCGTCCATTTCGGCGAAAGATCTCGGTCTTCTTTCTGTTTTTTCGTTCTGTTATTTCTCCGCCGGTATTTACCATTCGATCGTATTTTTTGCCTTACCTTCTGCTATAGCGGGATTTTTGCTTTTGGTTTTTTTGCTCATGTTTAGATCTTTCTCGCGCCTGGTCTCGTCGGACTTCGTAAGCAATATTCTGAAGGCGGGAGCTGCCGCCGCTATCGGCTTAATTTTGGCGAGCTACAAATTGTTCTACATTTTCCAGTATCAACGGCTCTTTCCCCGTGATCTGAGGGGGATGGTAAACGAGCAGACCGTGCTTTTGAAAACGTTTCTATTTCAGGCGATCCCAACTTTTCGATACAATTTTGTGGTCGGTTCGCACACGGATCCGTTCCTGATTTGGGAATATAGCGCGTTTAATTGGTTATTCTGGATTACTGGTTTTGCTGCAATTACGAGCGTTGTGGTCCGGCTCAGAAGAAAGCAGGTTTTCCAGGAGGTGCCGAATCCAAAGTGGGCCTTTGTTGGCGCCATCGCGGCATGCTTCGCGGTTGCAGGAGCCTACTTCAGTTTAGGAGATTCTTGGCAGTACTCTGGCTTTGTGCTGATGAACAAGCTCTTGAGTGGAAGTGTTCGGGTTGTGGGTCGTTACCAGGTAATGTTCGCGTTCGCTTTTTTTATTTTAGCTGTTCCGGCTTATATTTATCTTAAAACTCACTTTGCTCGGCGGCTTAGGCCGGCGCTGGTGCTATTACTTGGGCTGACTCTGATCAATTTTCTGACTTTCTATACGACGCTTGATCCGGCCTCCGCGTTTTCTATTCCGCAGTCGCCTTATTTTTTGATTGAAAAAATGCAAGTGGTCGCAACAGCGCGGCCGCGTAATGATCAGGCCAGTTACAATTATCCAGTCACGCTTACCGGTGCAGCTGTGCTCAACTGCTATCAGCCGATGGCTCGCCCCACGGTTGTGTCTGCTGAGTTTGCGAGTAGCCAAGCGATTGTCCCCTTAACAATGCTACCGCTGCTGGCCGATGAGACGAAACCCGGAATTCCGCAAGCATGTATCGACAAGACATATTTCACCCAAAATGAGCTTGTGATTGATCAATCATGCCCGAAAGGGGTTTGTTTTAATTTGAATGCCGAGAATATTTACTCAAAGAAAACCCAACTTCATTTTGATCCGAAGCGGCGGATGCTATGTCTTTAAAATTTTTTTACAGGTTGTAAGTATTTATCGGCAATGCCTTCAGACAAGTAGCTCTGAAACTCTGCTTCATTCCAATCAAAATAGCGGTATTTGGTAAGGGCTTTGACTCGGGCTTTAATGGAATCACAGATCGGCTCTTTTGCCTGATAACAGGCGAGGCATAAGTGGGCGGCAATGAGTTCGTTTCGTGAGGTTGAACTAAACCCGAGCGTACTGGTGTTCGAGAGGGCTTTTTTGCCAAGTTCGCACGATCTCTTGTATTCTCCGGCAAAAAATTCGAAATCGGACCAGCTCAGGTAATAGGTGAAGTTATTCGGAGAATACTGTCCGAGTAAACGACGTTTTTCAGTCAAGCCGATATCGGTTCGCCTGAAAATAGCTTGTTCCATGCTCAACATGGAATTCACGTCTCCAAACATTTCGTATTGTGCGAGCGAAATATTGTAAGCGGCTTCGGGATTGCCCTCTTGCAGGAGAACTCCCTGCATACAGCTCATATTGTTTTGTGAGCGGTCATTATTGAAGCTGACCCGACATAACTGGTGAATGGATCCCCACATGTTTACGACGGAGTTGACGCTCGGAAATAGCCCAATGAGAATGGAAACTAGCGCCAACGTTAAAACCGGCTTTAGCCGGGTCGCTGGCATGGATTCGTATGCAGTCACTGATAAGTGAACCATCGCAAATAAACCCACTAGTAAATAGGTATCAATAAAAAAGGGAACGCTTTGAGTCCCTGTAACCAATCCTAAGGAGAGAAAAAATAACCACCACCAGACCAAGGCACGTTTTCTAGGGAGAAATTTCCATGATAAGTAAACTGCAAGGATGAGCAGCAGGATCCCAATCAGGTTCTTAAGTCCTTGCGGGCCATAGGTAAACGCAAGCCCGAGAGGATAAACAAGATTGATAAACGCCCGTCCAAGCACCAGAACTCCGGATTGAACAGCAGAAAACGCATCAATCCCATCAAGCTTCCCGAACGCCTGCGTCTGGCCGAAAAGGACTTTGTAATAGTAATAATTTATCCCCAGCCCAAGCGCCATAATGATCCCCAGGCTCATCAGTGCCCAGATTGGTGGTAGGCGATTCTTTTTTAGGTAGAAATACAACACGGCGAAAAATGGCCAAAAAGCAATAATCGGATGAGAGCCCATTGCCAGGGCATAACTCAGAACGATGCCGAACCAAGACCAGCGGGGGCGCTTGAGTTCGTCACGTTTGGATGCGGACATTGCGAGATAACTTGCAACCAGTATGAAGAAGAACGCCAGCAAATGCTTTCGTGCCGATATCCAGGCCACCGTGGTCATTGCCGCGGGGTGAAAGAAAAACAGAAGAGATAGAATAAATATCGGGACTGTAAGCGGTCCTCGCAGGGCCAGGGTCTTTAACAACAGCCAATAACAGCCAAGCCAGAGCAAGAATTGGGTTAAATGAAAGGACCAGAACGGCAAATTGCGTTTAGCCCAAATATCTAAAAGAAGAGAGAGGTCTCGCACGGGCTGCACGTCTACGACTTTAGATTCGAAAAGTAGTCGGAAATATTCAGCAAGAGAACTTACTCTTTCCAGGGGGTCCAGCAGAAGGTTGTCATCGCCTGGGATGAGCGTGTCCAGTCGAATATTGGAAAAGTGAAGGCTCCCAAGGAGTCCAGCGGCTAAAGCAAACAAAACGATCAATGTCTGACGGGTCAGAGGTGTGTTGAGCAGTTTGTTCGTCATAAAATTTCAAAAAAGTCTTTTGGCCTTATTTCCAATCGAATATAGATTAAATCATGGAAGGCCGCTCTTTTTTATTTTTCTGCCTCGTTTTATCATCTGCACTCTCACAAATTGCGGGCAGCGGACTTTTTGCGAATCAACTGCTCGCTTCTCCGCCCATTCTGGATATGAAACTGGCAAACGGCAACGCTGTGATTTCAGTGCTGCCGCCGCCCCGAAACCATATTAATACAAGTGCTCCGGCGTACCTTCAGGTTGAACAAAGCCAGTTGAAAATTAAACCCGCGCTCAAGACTGAGCAGAAAGCTGTCTTTAAACTCAAGCCGGCTGGTAACGTTAGATTCAAGGTCAGTCTCTATCTTTGCGATGACAAACAGACCTACTGTGAAAATCACATTGTTCAGGGGCATTGGATGCCCGAAAAAAGATAATTCATTCATGCGGCATAGCTACCGGTTGTTGCTGGACACAAGCTGGTAAATCTCAGGCAGCTCACTACGGAACTGCCATCTCCTGCGGATCTGGGGTAGCGAATGAAAGTACCTTTTGGTCCAGGCAAAGAAAGCGGAATAAGCGCAGTTACAACGCTTCAGTTTGTCGCCCTGTCGGCCGGTCTGAGTTTCCGTCCAAATTTCAATGCGCGGAGGGGCGGTCCAAAGAAACTGGGTCATCTTGCAGTAATACGGAAGATGTGGATCGAGTTCGAAAAGATTAATCCGGGCGATTAGCTGCTCATACGATTGGCCGTAACGGCAGGAACAGATGGTGCGGAGAGCTGCCGGTGTCTTAGGTTTGGCATAAATCACCGGGTCCTTCATAAAAGCGGGCCGGTGGTCAGGAAAGGTCCAGACCATCCAACGATGAAAGCTCCAGCCGGGAGTTTTTTCACCCGGGAGGAAAGTGCCTTGCTCGATGGCGGCGGCCGGGGTTTCGATATAGCCCGAAGCGGCGACACGCGTGAGCTCCGCGAGCGCTTTGTTCGGATCGGTCGTGTGTTCGAGGACGTGTGAGGCGTGTGCGAAATCAAAAAAACCGTCCGGATAAGGGATGGCTTCTATGTCGCCGACCTTGAATTCCTTGCCTTGGGGGATATCCAGGTCTCCCGCGCGTTCGAAGTTGTTTTCGGGATAGCGATCCACGAGGTGCGTGGCGATATCGAGGGAGTTGTTGCCGCAGCCTACATCCAGAATTCGTCCAGTCATGCGGCGCGGGGTGAAGCGTATCGCCATGCTTTTCATGCGGCTTTTATGGCATAGAGTTCTTTATTTGAATATCTAATTTTCCTCGAATTTCCCCGGGTTATGTGGGAATACTCTGGGTTATAATGAAATCGTTGCTTCGGTTATGGCCGTACCTCAAGCCCCACCTGTGGACAATCATTTTGAGCGCGTCCCTGGCGCTTCCCCTTTCCGTTCTGCGTCTCGGGCCGGCGCCTCTGGCCAATTATGTGGTCAATGATCTCCTGGTTAACAGAGATCATCGGATGCTTGCGCTTTTACCGCTTGGCATTGTCCTTCTTTACGTGGCGAATTTCATAGTCCGGTTTTTCCACTTTTATCTTCTTCGTATCGTGATTGCCCGGGTGGACCAGAAGCTGAAGAACGATCTTTATGCTCATCTACTCGGGCTTTCATCCGACTATTTCACCGAGCAGAGTACCGGCACCCTGATTTCCCGAGTGGGCGTGGACCCGACTTTTGTGGCCGGGTCGCTTGCATCGGTAAGCACGCTGGTGCGCGAACCCATTACTTTTCTGGCGCTCTTCGGGTATGCCCTCAGCCTAAACTGGCGCCTGACATTGCTGACGCTTCTCGTTTTTCCGCCGCTGGCGTGGATATTTTCCAGCTCCGGCAAGAATCTTAAGCGCTACATCAACAGCCTTTCGCAGGAAAGCGCGAAGCTCTTCTCGGTGGTCCAGGAGAGCTTCACGGGAATTCGGGTCGTCAAGACCTTTAGGCTCGAAGAGTATGTCAGTCATAAGTTTCTGGATCGGAGCAATTATTTTGCCCGCGTTCTACTCAAAATAGCCGCAATGGAGGAAGCCGCCCATCCGATGGTGGAACTCGTCACCTCGTTTGTTTTGGCGTTAATGATCTGGTACGGCGGCAAGCAGGTCCTGGGGGGGCAAATGACCCCGGGCGGGATGATCGCGTTTTTCGCGGCGTTCGCACTCATGGTGAACCCGCTCCGGATGTTAAATGAGGCCAATATTCGGCTTTCGCAGGCGGCCGGTGCTTGCGACCGCATCTTCGAGATCTTTGACTGGAAATCGCGAATCTTTGAGCCGGAAAAACCCGCGATCCTCAACGAGTTCAAATCCAGGATCGAAGTCCGAAACGTCAGCTTCGCCTATCCGGACGCTCCACAGCGAAAAGTCTTGAATCAGGTCTCGTTCGAACTGCCGCTGGGTAAAACGATCGCGTTGGTGGGACCCAGTGGCGCGGGTAAAAGCTCCATGGTTAGTCTTCTTCCCAGGATTTTCGATGTGACTGAAGGGGCTATTTTGCTGGATGGCCGAGATATTCGTGAGTTCGCGCTTAGAGATTTGAGAAAAGTTTTCGCGGTAGTCAGTCAGGACGTTTTTCTCTTCAACGACACTATTGAGGAGAATATCCGTTGTGGACGGTTGAATGCCAGCTCTGAGGAAATCCGCGAGGCGGCTCGCAAAGCCAATGCACTGGATTTCATTGAACGGGCTCCCCAGGGATTCGCGAGCATTATTGGAGATAGGGGACAGAAGCTTTCGGGTGGAGAAAGGCAGCGGATTTCTATTGCACGCGCGTTTTTGCGGGAAGCTCCCATTCTGATTCTGGATGAGGCCACCTCCAGCTTGGATACGACCTCCGAACGTGCGGTTCAGAGCGCTTTGGAAGAGTTGATGAAAAACCGCACGACTTTGGTGATCGCGCACAGACTTTCCACCGTGAGGAACGCGGACGAAATCCTGGTTATCAGTGAAGGGGGAATCGGGGAGCGGGG
>Ga0208958_1004256_pt1 | contig 10415 bp, 11 predicted proteins | sample RifOxyB1_FD_184032 | JGI IMG/M metagenome (GOLD analysis project Ga0208958, IMG submission 184032) | Soil microbial communities from Rifle, Colorado - Rifle Oxygen_injection B1 (SPAdes) | ecosystem: Environmental > Terrestrial > Deep subsurface > Rock core/Sediment | place: Rifle, Colorado...
TTAAAAAAGATGGCAAGAAAAAGAAGAAGAGCTATGAAAAAAGATGTTAATGCAGAAGAAAATTACGATAGGCATGGAAAATGCAATTGCAAGTATTTCTTAGTAAAAATCACTGCAATGGCTTTTATCATGTTCTTAGTAACTGTCTGGCGTACTCCTGTAGGTAACTGGCTTTTAGGAGTTCCTTGGTGGGTTTATCTTATAATAATGGTTGTATTTGGAGCAGGAGCATGCATGAAGAATTGCTGGTACTGTAAGAAATAAATTTTTTATTTTTTTATTTTATATTTTCTAATTCTGTTATTTTTTACCATAAATATTTATAAAGTATTAGTTATGCTAAAAATCCATGGTTAAAAAAGAAAATACAAAAACCAAGATAAGAGAGGGGGATTATGAGGGGGTTTTTTTAAAAGAAGAACTTCAACAAAATTTTAAGTGCAAATTATATAATTTTATGCTTTTGATTAAATCTGACAATGTTTCTGAAGAGAATGATAGGATTTATTATTCTTTAAAATTGTTTGTTGGAAATATTAAAATTCTGGATAAAGAATATAGTTTATTGGAAAAAAATGTGCAAATTGATATTTCTCGCCCAATTAATGCTGTTTCTAAATATACTGTTAAGGAAATCAAGGAGAACTTAATTAAAAATAAATGGAAGAGATTAACAAAATACCAATCTTCTAAATTAGCAGAAATTTTAGACTCAGAAAATCCAAGAAGAATTTATCTTGGATTAAAAATAAAAGATTATAGATAAAAGTTCCTCAACCGAAGAGCTTTTAAACTAATTTTCTGATATCTATGTAAAGTAAAATGAAGGAAAAAATAAAATGACAACAGGAAAAGTTATACAATTTCGCAGAGGAAGAAATACTATTACTGAAAAGCATTTTTTAATTGAAATAGAGGGGGTTTCAAAAAAAGAAGATGCTCAGAAATTTGTAAACAAAAATGTTTCCTGGAAATCTCCTGCTGGAAAAGAGATCAAGGGAAAAATTGCTGCTACTCATGGAAATAAAGGAGTTGTAAGAGCTATTTTTGAAAAAGGACTTCCTGGGCAGGCAATTACAACAAAGGTGGAGATAAAATAAAATGGCATCATTAACTGAAATTAAAATTTCGTTTGAATGCTCCCATTCAAATAAGGAGGCAGAATGGCATCATTAAGAAAAGCAAATGCATATTCAAGAAGGCATGTTGTCCCTTTTACACGTGTGAGCAAGAAAAAGCAAAAATCTTACATTAAAGTAGTTCCTCCCCAGAAGATTGTTAAATTCAGCATGGGTGAGGGGAAACTTTACAATACAGGGAAACTTCCGCATGTCCTGAAAGTTGTTTCAACAGACAGTGTTCAGCTAAGGCATAATGCACTGGAATCCTGCAGGCAGTTTATAAACAAGAAATTAGACAAGGATTTGGCTGGACAGTATTTCTTTAAAGTTGTTCCTTACCCCCATCATATTCAGAGGGAAAATAAAATGCTTACCGGAGCTGGTGCTGACAGAATGCAGACAGGAATGCAGTTGTCTTTTGGAAAATCAATGGGAAAAGCAGCTATTTTAAAGCCAGGATCAGAAGTTTTTGTTATTGCTCTCGCAACACCCAAGGGAGTCGTAATTGCCAGGCATGTCATTAATCAGATTAAGCCAAAACTTCCTGGAAGAACCAAAGTTCTTTATGAATTTAAAGCTCAATGAATTGTTACTTTTACTTAATAGTAACAAAATAGAAAAGTTTATAAAGCCTGGATTTCTCTAAAAACTATGGAAAAAAGAAATTTGGAAAACAAGTTTAATGGAAATAAATTATCTAATTGGAAATTAAATAGTAAAATTGAGACTTTTAATGCAGGAAATATAGGATCAAATAAGGTAAGTATTGGATTTGTTCCAATAAAGAAAGGATACATCTTATCTCCAAAAATTTCTGCAAAACCTTTAGAAAAAGCAAATCAGGAATGCATTGGATTTACTCCAAGAAAAGGCGGATACATTATTACGCCTAAGGAAGTTAAAATAAAAAATAGGAGTCTTGGAGAGAATGTTCATGAAACAATATTAAAGACAGGTTTAGATTATTTAGCTGAATGTGCTAAAATGGGGGAAGATGTTGATGAAAAAATACTTAGTGCACTTGGAAGAGCCTATGATTTAAGACCAGACTGGTATACTGATTATCAGACAAAATTAAAGGATGCAATGAAAGAAGGAGGATTATTTTAAATGGCAGCAGATAAAGGAAATAACCAAGAGAAAAAAGAACCTTCACCAGAAGAACAAAGAGCTTTGAATGTAAAAAATACTTTAGAATATAAATTACTTCAAAATTCTGTAGGAGCTAGTGCAATAAAATCAAATCAAAGTGATTGGGGTAGATTTGCAGTTATGGGAGCTACTTCTGCTTATAATACTGCAATGGATAGTGAAGATGGAAGAAAAGAGCTTAAAGGTTTGCAAGATCAAAAATCAGCAGAATTTTCAAAATATGGTGTTTTTGAAGAGGCAATAGTAACCAGAGGAGATGTTTCTTATAAATTAGCAAAGCAACTTGAGGAAGTTCTTCATATGGCGAAATTTGGGGAAATAGAAAAATATTCTAAAGATCTTGGAGCTAATTTGACATTTAAAGTTCCTGATGAAATGAAAGATTATAGCATGAAAGAAATAATTAACAGTGTTGCAGATAAAGAAAAAGGAACTGCTGATTTAAACAAATTAAGTGATTCATACAAAGAAGCACTTGACTTTTATAGGAATGTCCTTTCTCATGTTTGTGAAAGAACATATGCTGCAAATATTGCAAAGAAAGCAGATTATTTTGCGGACATAAATGCTCATGCAATGCAGCTTGGAGAAAAATATCAATTACCTAAGGAAGCTCCAAAAGATAATAACAAACCTAAAGAAGGAGCAAAGAAAAAATGAGCATGAATTTAAGTGAAATAGCTGAACTTTCAGGAATGATTCTTGGTGTTCCTGCTGTAGGTTATTGCCTTTACAGGTTAAAAGACAAATATGTTAATTTTGCAGAAAGAAATGAATTATATGATAAAGAATTAGAAAAAGAAGATATGAAGGATTAAATCTTAAAGCCTTGCTCAACTGTTATTAATTATCATTAACCAATCCCTAAAAAATATTACTGAATTAATTTATTAACTAATTTTGCCATTTCTGAGAGAAATTCCTGTGTTCTGCTCTGCCAATCATCAATTTCAACTCCCTTTAAATCTGTTATTTCCCCATGTGTTATTTTCTTATGAAGAATATTCAAATCTCTAAACCAGACTACATATTTCATTTTTAATTTTCCTGCATTTACAAAATTTATTTTTAATTCTGCCGAAATATGCTCTGGAGATGGAGGAGAAACTTTTGCTGCAATTAATGCTGCATGTGCTGAATCAACCATTGCCCAGTATAATCCTTCAATTGCTCCTAATTCAGAGGATTTGCTTCTTGCAAAATGAACAGGGGCTCTCTGCAAACAGGAATAAATTGCTTCTGGAGTTGATTTTATTTTTCCCTCAATCAGCATTTGCTTTAAAGGATTGAAAAAACCAGCCATGTCAATCATTGCTTCGCCATATCTTAAAATATTAATCAGTATCGGGTCTCCCCTCATTAAATCCTCCCACCAGGTTGTAAGCTTTACTGTATTAATATGCAAATCTTTTTTATAGGGATTAGATTTTATTATTCTTTCAAGCTCCTCCCTGTACCATGCAATTAATTCCTGATCCCATTTTACTGATGCATCATCAATAATAAGAATTATATCAATATCTGAGCCGGCTGTTGCATTCTGCTTTACACTTGAGCCAAAAAGAATTATAGATTTTATCATTTTATCAAATTTCCTGTATGCTTTTACAGCAAAATCCATTGCAATGTCTTCTTCTGTTTTTAACTGAAGGCTTGGAATATCCTTTGGATTTACCCCAGATTTAGATTTTTTATGGTGCCTTTGCCTGTTTATTTTCTCAACTTCCTCTTTAATGCTATTATTAATTTTTTTAACTTCTTTTTTATTGTCTTTTGGTTTTTTAAAAACTTTTTTCTTTTTTTTAGTCATCTTTTTTCACCTCTCTGAATTAATGAATGTTTTGATGTTTTTAAGTTTTCTTGTTTTATATATTTTAATCCAAACCAATCTGTAAATTGTATAACTTATAATAAATTCCTTTTTCTCTCATCAATTCATAATGGTTTCCTGATTCAGCAATTTTTCCTTTATCCAATACTATTATTTTATCAGCGTGTTTTACAGTTGAAAATCTGTGTGCAATTATTATGGTTGTTCTCCCTTTTACCAGGTTTTTAATCCCTTCCTGAACAACTCTTTCAGATTCAGCATCTAATGCAGAAGTAGGTTCATCCAGAATTAAAATAGCTGGATTTCTTAGGAAAGCCATTGTTAGTGCAATTCTTTGTTTTTGTCCCATTGATAATCTAATTCCTCTTTCTCCAATAACAGTATCATATTTTTTTGATAAATTGTTTATAAACTCATATGCCCCTGCTGCTTTTGCAGCATCTTCAATTTCTTTACGACTTGCATTTGGTTTTGCATACAGTATATTTTTCATAAGGGTGTCGTCTAATAGACTTAATTCCTGGGGAACAATTGCCATCTGTTCTCTTAAAAATTGTAATTGTATTTCTGAGATATCTATTCCATCTAGCAAGATTTTCCCTTTTTGTGGTTTGTAATATCCTAAAATTAATTCTGAAAGTGTTGATTTTCCAACCCCACTTTTTCCTACCAGGGCTATACTTTTTCCTGCTTCTATTTTGAAATTTATATTTTTTAATACCTCTTTATCTTTTTTGTATGAAAAAGTCACATCTTTAAATGTTATTTCTCCCTTAACATTTTTAAGTATTTTATCTCCATGTTTCATGCTTTCAGGAATTGAATTTTCAAATGAGATTATTTTTCTCATTGAAGCAGAGGATTTTTTATAGGATTTATAAAATTCCGTAAGGGTCCAAAGAGGAGTGAAAACTAAATTAATGTATCCAAAAAACATAATAAATTGTCCTGCAGTTATTGAATCATTTTTTAAAAAGAATATTGCAAAAACAAGAAGAATTACAAAACCGATACTATAAACCAATCCCTGATAAAATGAAAGTCGATGCCATTTTTTCTGAGCGAAAGTCATTGGAGGGAGAACTTTTGTAACAAGAATATCATAAATAGTGCTTTTTTCTTTTTCTTCGTTTGCAAAATTTTTTATAAGAAAAACATTATTTAATCTGTCATAAACTTTCCCGTATTGTTTATTCATCATTACAGTCAGCTTTTCTTGAGAATCTATTACTGGTTTACTGAATTTTACTGTAACTAATACATAAATTAAAAGAACAAAAATCAACAGTATTGCTAATTGCCATTGAACAAGAAAAACAATAATTGCTGAGAAAATCAATACTAATGTCTGAGGCATAAGATTTGAAAAGTTTACAATTAATTGTTCGATATGCCAGGACCCTCTTGAAATTTTATTAAGAAATTCTCCTGTTCTTTTATTTTTATGAAAACTCATTGGAAGACTTATAAAATGCCCATAGGTTTTAGCTTCCCTGCTCCAGGTAGCTCTTGCTCCAAGATTTCCTCCTAAATAAGAGGCTTTGTTTTGTATATAGTTTGAAATCAAACTAGTGAATAACCAGATAAATATTAAAGAAAAAAGGATATTTGTAGGAGTGTCTTTAATTGCAAGGTCAAATAACCTTCCATAAATAAAAGGAATAAGAGTAGATAATATTGAGGCAAGTATTGCAATTACAGTGATTAGTATTATCTCTTTTTTATATGGCTTTAATATTTCTTTTAGAAATTCCATTACAGAAATCATATTACTCCATTCCCCTTCCAGACATTCTGCTTCCCTGTCCTCCTCTGATATCTCCTCCTAATTCAGAAGGAAGCTGGGAGAATCCTGCTCCCCATAATTGATAATTATTTGATGGAAGCATCATTCCATACCCTGAAGAATAATTCTGATAAAATCCAAGTGATTGATTCCAGCCAGGGCCTCCTCCAGAAGTATACATTGGAGAACCCATTCCTTCAAGAGATTCTTTTAAGGGATTTGTCTGCATGTGCTGCCACCAACTTGAAGCTTCAATGACTTTTTTTGCCTCAAATCCTGGCTTTCCTAATTTTTCCATAATCTCTTTTAATGGAACATTTCCCATCCCCATTGGAAGTTCTGTGTGTTCAAGGCCAAAATTATCAGACAAGTGAACATGCTTGACATAAGGTGCAATTTTTTCAGATTCTTTAATTATTTCTTTGTCTCCAAAGCCCTGCTTTCTCAGCATGTTAATATGCCCAACATCCCAGGTTGCACCAATTAATTGTTCTGCTATCTTTTTTGCCTGACTTTCATTCATTCCTTTTTCTTTTGCTCTTTCAACAAATCTCTCTCTTGAAGCAATAACAAGATTTCTCAAATCCTCTCCTGTTGAAAGCCCCATTCCTGCTGGAGGATTTTCAATTACAATCATTGGAGTTTTATTCACATCCTTTATTTTCTCATAAGCGTTAAATGCAGAATTTCCAAAAGTTTTTGATGATTGTTCTATTGCAAATTTCTCTATTGGAACAAACATTTCTGGAGGAGTATTTTTTAAATTATTTATTAGTGTTTGTATTGCTTTTGATTGTCCCATTGGAGTTTTGTCTTCTCCTAATTGGTGTCTAAATTGGTCTGCAACTTTGCTCAGTATTCTTTTATTTTCTTCATCACCATATTTGTATGCTTTATTAAATAAGAGTTCTACATGCTGACGAGTATCTTCCAAATAAGAACGTGCATTCATCCAGTGATCATAAGCTTGTCTTTGTGTTGGAGTTAATCCATTTTCTGGATTTATATTTCCTTTATTTATATCCTCGATGAGATGTTGTATTTGAATTTGGTTATTTTGAAGTATTTCATCTGCTCTTTCTTTATTAAATAAATGTTGATTTATTTGATCATCCCAAGTAGTATGGTTTATTGATTGCAATCTATCTTCTGCTTTTTGTAATTTTCCTTTTTCAAGAGGTATGAGGTTGTATTTTTCTCTTTCACTCATGCCATGAAATTCTTCTGGGTTCATACTCCCACTTTTTATTCTGCTTTGAATTTCTGGTTTTAATTCTCTCATATCTGGATGAAAAATAGTTTCTGTTGTTAATTGGGTCATTTTTCCTGATTCCCTGTCAATCGCAATTAATCTTTTTGCTTCTCTTTCTTTTCCTGGTTCTCCAAGTGTTTTCCATTCTGAACCTGAAATTCCCTCTGCTGAATGAAAAGTCACTGGTATATTGCCATCTGGATTTACATCTCTTATTCTCTGCAAAAATTCAGAGATTCTTCTTTCTGCCATTTCCCTGTTTAATTCATCATATCCCTGCTGAGAAATTCCTGCTGTATCAATTACAGGGCCATGAACAGAAACATCCACTCCTGTTAATTTGCTTAATTCCCTCATTTCTTTATATTGCTGTTTTGGAATTGCATCATAAAGTTCGGGAGAAACAAGAGTAAGTTCAATTTCTTTTACACCAGAAGATAATTTTGCAGAAGCATCTTTTATCATATTTGCTGTTCTTGGATCAGTTGTTATTCCAAGAGAGCCTGCATTTGCCCTATATCCTGTAAAAGAATTGAAATAGGCTTTATTTGGATCCAAGGAAGAATATCCTCCCTGATAAATATTTTCAATTGTATATCCACCCTCTTCTGCCATAATAATATTAGAAAAGAATAATTTATTAACTTAATGGTTAGGGCTTTGTCGGAGAATATTTTATTTCTTTTCTTGATAAAATATCTTCTTTTTGGAATTCTTTTTGGTCAAACTTTTTTACTGGATTGTATTTTTCAAAGGTATTTTCTGAACTGGATTTTGCATCAGGAGAATTCTGAAACATAATTTCTGTTCTTTCCCATGATGCTTTTCTTTCAAATTTTTCTATTTCAGGAACCTGCATAAGATTTGAAGTTAATTGGTTTTCATAAGACATATATTTTGGCTGTTCTTTGTTTCCTGCTATTGCATTATATTTGAAGGGATCTCCGTTATCTGAATTATTCTCATTAACAGAACTGGATTCAGAGAGGTTTTGCTCTAATCTTACAAATCCTCTCTGGGGAGCATTAATCCTGCCAAGAGAAGGGGAAAAATCCTGAAATTCCGGTTTCTGAAAAAAATCCTGAAATTCCTCATCATTTATTTCTTCTTCTGAATCTTCAACTTTTTCTTCCAGGGATTTTTCTTCCTGAATAATTTCCTGGACTTTCTCTTTTTTCTTTTCTGATTTTTCTTTTTCTTCTTTTTTAGATTTGGATTTCTTATTAGTCTTTTCTTTTTTTGGCATTGATTATTCAAAGAACAGAAATATATAATTCTTTCTAGAAAGCATTTATTATCTTAGAAACCCCTGATCATTTCATTCGCAAATATTAATTAAGAGTTAATGAAACCCCTTTATGTTATAATATTAAACAATCTTGGGCATTATAATAAATTGCAGGATTTTACTGGGATAATTTTAGAATCATTAAACTTTCCTTATTGCAGGTTTTGCTTAAGTAAAACTTGCCATTCCATGAGCTTTTTTATAAACATCAAACAAATCCATTACATTATCTTTTGCAATTGCTGCAGCAAGGGGCCTTAAGTGTGTTGCTTCTATCCATGTGTCTTTTTTAAAGGGCTTTTCTTTTTCTTCTGGTTTTTTTTCTTTGGTCTCTTTGGGTTTTTCACTTTTGTCATAAATTCCAAAAAGAGCAAGAAAAGGATTGGACTGGTCATTTGTTTTTTTCTTTTCATCCTGAAGATTTTTTTCCTCAAGAAAAAAGTTGATTTCATTCTGCAGTTCATTTAGACTATCATCTGTTACTCCCTGGATTAATTTTAAAGCATCATTCAAATCTGAATCCTCAAGTTCTTTGTTTATCTTATCCAATTCATCTTCATTTAATGCATAAGCTTTGAAAGTTACATTTGCTTTTCCTCCAAATGTAAAATGAGACTGCTGGGAAACTCTCTGGGGAATTCCCCTAAAATTAAATTCAACAATAACACAGCTGTAATACTTTCTTTTCAGTGTCTTCAAGAAACTTTCTTTTGTGAATTCTCTTGGGAGTCTTCCTTCAAGAGCAGAATCTTTTATGTTTATTTCTCTTTTTCCCAGTAAAGCCAATTCAAGAACTATTGTGTTAAATGTTTTTACTAATGCAGGTTCTTTTCCTCCTTCTTTGCCTTCAAGTTCATAAGCTGTTCTTAAATAAGGTTTTGCCCATCTTGAATAAAGTTTCAGACTATTGACCTGACTTTTTAAATAAGTTTTTTCAAGCTCATATCTTTTTCTTAATTCCTGCCCAGACTGAACAACCCATACATTAAATTCATGCACTCTTGGAAGAAGAATTCTTTTTACCCTGTCATTTAAATCAAGTTTCTGAACTTCTTTTTCATCCTTGACAGCTAAAAATGCATCAATTAATGTGACAAATCCCCCCTGCCCCAATGCCATTGCTTTTATTGAAGAATTTCCTTTTTGGATGTCAACTTTATCCATCCATATTTGTTTTAAAGAAAGCATAGCTCCTTCCTGGTTCTTTTTTAAATCATCATAACTCTGAAGCCTTATTCTGAATTCCTTTAAATCATAAATTATGTTTAAGACACTCCTAAGAACAGTGTTTATGTCTCCCAGGATTTTTGATGCCTGATTTTGCATTATTGTTGCTCTTTGCCCTAATTCTGCAAAATGACCTGAGCCAGGAGAAGAGGAAAAATTATCCACTAATTTCTCAGTTTTAAATCCAAAATCATTCATTAAATCAAGAATATAAAAATAGACTGGTTCAAGAGTTTCAACAGCTGAATCATATCCGAGAGTATGGGATACATCAGGCCCTTTTTCTTTGTATTTTGGATTTATTTTTTCTATTATTTCGGATACAACTGATGCCATATTAAAATTAGGATTTTCCTATTTAAAAAATGTTTGATATTCTCCAGTTTAGAAATGCTTAAAAATAATCTTTGATTAGCTTTTTTATGGGATGGTTTAAAAGAGACAAGGTAGTGGATTTGACAGAAGAGTATATTCCTAGAAAAATAAAGTCAGTAAGCACTCCTCCTGCAGGCCAATCACAGACTTCTCCTGGAAACTTTTTTAATTTTTTTGGAAATTCAAATCCAGAGAATGCAAGTTCTTCCCAGACAAATGAGCAAAATAAAGGGCCTGATTCAATTAATCCTGATGAAAAAAGAAGGAGACTTGCAAAAAGATTAAAGGATATGACAGACAGGATAGAAGATTTATCCAATCAAATTTATCTTTTGCAGCAAAGATTTGAGGTTATTGAAAAGAAAATAAATGTAAATTCCTAT
>Ga0208958_1004263_pt1 | contig 10409 bp, 9 predicted proteins | sample RifOxyB1_FD_184032 | JGI IMG/M metagenome (GOLD analysis project Ga0208958, IMG submission 184032) | Soil microbial communities from Rifle, Colorado - Rifle Oxygen_injection B1 (SPAdes) | ecosystem: Environmental > Terrestrial > Deep subsurface > Rock core/Sediment | place: Rifle, Colorado...
GACGTTCAGGGTCTCGCGCGGCGAGGCGAAGATCACCTTGGTCGTCATATAGTCGCCGACGGGGCGGCCCAGGGCGTCGGGGCCTTCAGACGCCAGCGCACGGATGACGTCCCTTTCGGAAAAGACGCCGACGACGGTCTCGCCGTCGCGGACGACCAGGGCGCCCACCCGCTTCGCCTCCAGTGCGCCGCACGCCTCGGCGACCGTCAGGTCGGGCGTGATGGAGAAGACGGCGTTTCCCTTGGTCTTGAGGATCTCGGCGACGAACATCGCGGCTCCTTCTCTATGGTTAAGAGACGACCGCCGGGCCGGGATGGCGACAGGGCCGCTCGATAACCATGATCGCTCAGAGCGCGGCCGGAATCAAACGCCCGATTCAGGGTTCCCGGTCGTCGCCTGTGGGAGCGGTCCCTTGCCGAAGGCGCGCGCCAGCGGGCCGATCGCCAAGAGGCCGGCGAAGAAGCCGAAGGCGTGCGCCTCCCAGGCGATGCGCGCGCCGTCCGCCCCGGGCGCATAGCCGATCAGGCCGGTCAGGGCGTTGACCGCCATCCAGGCGACGGAGGCGCTGATCACCCGGCGATCGAACAGGCTCAGCACCCGGCCCCGCCCGCCCATCAGGCGGGTCGCGCCGCCGATCAGGCCGAAGACGGCGCCCGACGCCCCCCACATGGCGTCGCTCGCCCCCCAGTGAACCAGCCCATAGCCCAGGGCCGCGATCACGCCGCAGCCTATATAGAAGAGCAGAAAGACGGTCGGGCCGATCCGATCGCCGAACAGCCGCGCCACAGGGGCGCCGAAGGCCAGGGCGCCGACGGCGTTCATGATGGCGTGGGTCCAGCTGCCGTGCAGAAGCATGGCCGTCAGCAAACCGCCCCATCGCCCGGTCTCCAGATCAATGGGGGCGAAGGCCATCTCGCCCCCCATGTCGGGCGAATGGAGCTGGAGGAAGAACAGCACCGGCATGGACAGGGCGATGAGCACCACCGGCAGGGGCGCGTTGAAGACCCTCTGGGACCGGGGCTCCTGCGGCTCGGGCGGCGCGGCGAATCGACCGTCGGGTTCGGACATGGGCCACCAATGGGCAAGCTCGTCGTCGATCTCAAGCGCTTCTTAATAACCTTAACGCAGTTTGGGGTGCGGATCAGGCTTTCGGTCCGTCGTCCGTTGCGCGCCAGGAGTCTTTCACATGCCGGTCAAGAGGCGGATCGCCCCCCTGCCGACCGTGGTCGCGGTCATGATGGTCGCCCTGCCCACGCTGGCGGCGGCTCAGAGCACGGGATCCAGCGGCGCGGCCCAGTTCCAGCAGGGCTATGGCTCGGCCCGCAGCACGACCAGCACGGCGACGACCGGGTCGACGCGGGACGCCAACGGCAACCGGCTGATCGTCAACGGCATCATTCAGTCGGGCGCCTCGACCTATTCCAGCCAGTCCGGCGGCGTGGCCTCGGCCTATGCCGGCGCCGGTTCAGGCAGCAGCGGCACGACCATCGGCGGCTCCACCGCCATCGGCAACCAGCTGAACGTGGTGGTCCAGGGCAGCCACAACACCGTCATCGTCAACTCGAAACAGACCAACAACGGCGACGTGAGCGCCGGCACGGCTCTGAACGGAAGCCTCAATCTGCCATGAGCCGACCTGTCTTCATTCGCACCGGCGCTGCGGCTGCGGCGGCGGCCCTGCTGTTGGCCGGCTGCGTCAGTCCGGTCGCCGGGCCGTCGGGCCAGTATGCGACGCCGATCGGCAATGCGCCGGTCACGGCCAATCCGACACCCTATTCGAAAGCCCTCTACTGCCTGGCCGACTACGCCCGCCGCTACAACCTGCCCTCGCCGCGCATGGCCGTGGGGCGTATCAGCGACTACACCGGCACCGTCTCCTCGGACGGCGGACGCCAGATCACCGGCGGCGCCTCGCTGATGGCCAACTCGGCTTTGGCCAAGGCCGGGGCGCGGATCGTCGAACGGTACGACACCTCGGTGTCGGAGCTGGAGCTGCGCTACGCCAACAACAAGCTGATCGGCGACAGCACGCCCGGCGCCCAAGGGCCGGAGGACACCCAGTTCCGGCGGATCCTGGCCGGCCAGGTGCCGGGCTCGGACTTCTATATCGTCGGCGGGATCACCGAGGTGAACTACAACATCCGCTCGGGCGGGTTCGACGCCGGCCAGGGCGAGGTGGATTCGGCGCGGCCGGGCTCGGTCCTGCTGACCGGCCGGGTCTATGTGATGAACATCGCCATGGACCTGCGGCTGGTGCAGACCACCACGCTCGAGGTCGTGGATGTGGTCTCCTATCAGAAGCAGATCATCGGCCGGGAGATCTCGGCGGGCGTCTTCGACTTCCTGGACGGCAATGTCTTCGACATCTCGGCCGGATCGGGCGGCATGGAGCCGGTGCAGCTGGCCGTCCGCGCCCTGGTCGAACGGGCCACGGTCGAGTTCATGGCCAATCTGTACGGCGCCCCCGGCCCGGAGATCTGCCTCAACGCCGCGAACGACCCGCTGGGCGACAGCGCGGTCGGCCCGACCGGCGGCTTCTATCCGGCCTACCCAACCACGGACACCAACAATGGCCAGACCCGCGCCGATCCGTCTCGCTGGCATGATCGCCGCGACGGCGACGTTCGCCGCTCTCGCTACTGAGGCGAGCGCCCAGCAGACGCCGCTGTGCGACCCGGAGACCGGGTCCTACTGCTCCAGCGACCAGACCCAGTCGGGCGACGTCACCGGGGCGGTGGACCTGAACGTCACGGTCGACCAGCTGGAGGTGACCACCTATGCGACGGGCAACCTGCTGACCGGCGGGATAGAGGCGACCTCTGGAGCCCTGACCTCGCGTCAGGGCCTGACCGGCGCGACCCGCGCCCGGACCGCCGTCGTCCTGAACGGCCAGTCGGACGGCGTGGTCGGCGTGACCACCGAGGCGCGGGGCAACCACCTGTCAGCCTCGACCGACGGGGCGACCTTCGCCCTGGACGCGGCCCAGACGGCGACCGGCGAAGAGGTCACGGCCCGCACGGCCCTGAGCGCCCCGACGGGCCATATGCTGGCCGGAGGCTTCGCCGCGACCACGGCCGTGGCCAACGGCGTGGCCCTGGGCGGGCCCTCGTCCTCGATCACCGGGACCGTGGACCAGTCGGCCCAGACCACCGTCCTGGCCGAGACGGTCGCTGACGTGCAGTACATCCCCGCCCCCGCCGACTTCGCCGCCCAGGCCGTGGCCAATGCGGTCCAGGCCTCGACCACCGGCGCCTCGCACCAGGACCTGTCGGTCGTCCAGACCAATGCGCCCTCGACCATCGAGGCCCGCACCGACGTCTATGTCGACAACGCCTGGAACCTGGCGGCGCGCGCGAACGCCGGCGCCAACCAGACCATCCTCTACAACGCCGGCGGCTCGCTGGTGGCGGCGACCGACCAGACCAACCAGGGCCGGGTCCGCGCCGTCGCCCAGGCCCAGACCAATCTGCAGGGTCAGACCACCGTCTCGGCCCGCGCGGTGGCCAACGAGACCATAGCCGGCAACCAGGACATCTATCTGGAGCTGGACAATACCCAGTTGAACACCGGCGGGGTCGAGGCGACCGCGACCTATACGGGCGTCAGCGGTTATGACGCCTATGTCGGGTCCGAGGCCGTGGGCAACAGCGTCACCGGCTACGCCTGTTCCCAATGCGGCGGCGAGGTCAATGTGACCAACAGCCAGACCAACAGCGCCAATGTCACGGCCACGACCACCGCCACCATCGGCGCCGGCCGCGCCGCCGTGGTCGGCGCCACCGCCGTGGGCAACAGCGCCACCTTCTATGTCAGCCGGCCGGGCGGCTGAGGAATCGACTCAATCCACTCCGAAAAAATGGAGTCTATTTTCGTCTATTTCTGCGCGCGGGCGCGGGGGCTGCGGGGACATGGCGCTGGCACGAAAACAGGGTGACAAGGCGCCAAAAGCGCCACGTCCCCGCGAGGGTGACGGGAGGGGGATTTGGTTGTCAAAGACCGTGGGGGGAGAGTGTCGCACGGTTTTGGGGCGTGATGGGTTGAGGGGCGGATGCGAGCGGCGGAGCGTTGAAAAGGCGGGGGATTGGCTGAGAAATTAGGATAGGAGGCGGGGTCCGAGTAGCGCCTGACCGCTGACTTTCGTTGAGCGCGTGACCGGTTGGCGGTAAGCAGCGGCATGCCTGATCCGGTTGCACCGCTTGAACTCGGACGAGACGGCGCTGAGCTAGCGCCAAAGGCGCTCGACAGCTCCAAACTCGCTGCTTTGGAAGAGGTGCTCGCCGGCCAGCCGCGAGACGTCGCCGGCGTCAGGCTATTCGGCGTTGAAGGACTGCTGGGTTTCCTGGCGACCAACGGCCCGATCGGATCCATTGCTGCACGAAATCTGGGTGAGATGGCGCGGCCGGTGCGGGCGATCCTGTTCGACAAGACAGCATCCGCGAACTGGTCATTGGCTTGGCATCAAGACCGCGTGGTTGCGGTGCGTGAGCGAAAGGAAGTCGAAGGCTTCGGGCCTTGGACACGCAAGCATGGCGCCCTGCACGTCGCGCCGCCCTTTGAGCTTCTAGCCAACATGCTCACGCTGCGCGCCCACCTCGACCCTGTCCCTCAGTCCAACGCTCCGTTGCTCATTGCGCCGGGCTCGCACCGCTTTGGAAGAATCCCCGAGTCTGATGTTCCAGAGGTGGTGACAAGGTGCGGCTTCGCTATGTGTCTGGCTGACGCGGGCGACGTCTGGACCTACGCCACGCCAATCCTGCACGCCTCCGACAGGGCGTCTGCTGCGACGCATCGCCGAGTTCTACAGGTGGATTATGCCGTCGGCGAACTTCCCGGCGGACTGCAGTGGCTTGGCGTCTGACTCTCGTCATGAGGGGACATTAGTCTTCTGCCGAGGACCGACATTCCTGAGCGGCCGTCAGCCGCACGCACCCCGCAAGCTGTAACCAGAAATTCAAGCGCATTCTTAGTCTTGGGCACACCCGCCAATCAGCGACTTGGCTACGCCGTGAGGCTACGCTGACGGGCGAAATCCACGAAGGCCTTGAAGGCGGCGGTCGGGTTTCGGCGGCTGGGGTAGTAGAGGCTCAGCGGCGCCAGGAGGGGGGTCCAGTCCTCCAGAACCCGGACGAGCCGGCCGGCTTCGATATCGTCTCGCACGTCGGACTCCATGGCCAACGTCAGCCCGGCCGAGGCGAGCGCGGCGGTGCGGGCCAGACCCGCTTCGTCGAGGGTGAAGGGGCCCTGGACGTCGATGTGGACCGCCTGTCCGTCCTTCTCGAACGGCCAGCGGTGGATCGCGCCGTTCGGCAGGCGAACCCGCAGACAGGCATGGGCGAGGAGGTCCTGGGGCACGAGGGGGACGCCGTGCGCCGCCAGATAGGCCGGCGACCCCACCACGACATTGCGCCGGGCCCGGCCCAAGGGAAGGGCGATCATGTCCGCCGGCACGAGATCGGCGCTGCGAACCCCGAAGTCGAAGCCGCCCGCGACGATGTCGACCAGCCGCCCTTCGGTGACGACATCGACATGGACCTGGGGGTGCTCGCGCTGGAAAGGCAGGACGAGCGAGGCGAAGATCTCCCGCGCCGCCGTGGGAAAGGCGTTGAGGCGCAGCATGCCCGAGGGAACGGCCTGTCTGGAGCGGACCCCCTCCATGGCCTCGTGAATGTCGCGCAGGGCCGGGGCGACCTGGGCGACGAACTGTTCCCCCGCCTCGGTGAGAGAGACGCTGCGGGTCGTCCGATTGAACAGGCGGACGCCCAGGCTGCGCTCCAGCTTGGCCACCGCGTTGCTCAGCGCGGTCGTGGACATGCCGAGTTCAAGTGCGGCGGCCCGGTACTTGCCGTAGCGGGCGACCATCAGGACGGCGTCCAGTTCGGATAGGCTGTTCTTCGACATTGTCCCGATTTTCGCGATGTCTCGTGGCGAGTTGTCCCGATTATCGTGCGACCTGTCCAGCGCTACCTAGGCGTATCAGATCGCCGCCGCTGCGGCCGGCGACCGCAGGCCAAAGGACAGACCCATGTCGCTCGATCTTCCCTCCCCCATCGCCGACTTCGTCGCGGCCAACGCCCGGCTGGACGTGGACGAAATGCTGAAACCCTTCGCGGCCGACGCGGTCGTGCTGGACAACAAGGCCCGCTACGACGGACACGCGGGACTGCGCGCCCTGTTCGAAGAGGCCGTGATTCCCGTGAAGGCGATCTTCACCCCCGATACGGCTCGCCGCGAAGCGGATCAGGTGGTGGTCGAAGGCCCCGCGCACGGGGACTTCAAAGGCAGCCCAATCCGTTTCACCTATCGCTTCGACCTGGACGGCGACCTGATCCGGGCTTTGGAGATCACGGCATGAGCCGCCCTGTGGATCCGAGCGAGTTCGCCGGGAAACGGGTCCTGGTCAGCGGCGGGACCAAGGGTCTGGGCCGCGCCACGGTCGAGCGTTTCCGGGCCGGCGGCGCCAGGGTGATCACCTCGGCGCGCGGCGGGCTCGAGCCCATCGACGGGATCGAATTCGTCCAGGCGGACCTGACGACGGCAGAGGGCGGCGAGGCCCTGGCCCGGGCGGCCCTTGAGCGGTTGGGCGGGGTGGACGTCCTGGCCCATGTGCTGGGCGGTTCGGCGACGCCGGGCGGGGGCTTCGCGGCCCTGACCGATGCGCACTGGCTGGGCGAACTGAACCTGAATCTTCTGGCGGCGGTGCGGCTGGACCGGCTGCTGATCCCGCAGATGATCGAACGCGGCTCGGGCGCCGTGGTCCACGTGACCTCCATCCAGTCGGTTCTGCCCCTGCCGGATGCGACCACCGCCTATGCGGCGGCCAAGGCGGGCTTGCGGACCTACAGCAAGTCCCTGTCCAAGGAACTGGGGCCCAAGGGGGTGCGGGTTAACACCGTCTCGCCCGGCTGGATCATGACCGAAGGGAGCGACGTCTTCCTGAAGCGCCTTCAGGACGCCAACGGGGGCACGATCGAGGACGCCCGACAGCTGGTCCTGAAGGGGCTGGGCGGCATATCCATCGGTCGGGGGGCCGAGCCGTTCGAGGTGGCGGAAGCCATCGCCTTCCTGGCCTCGGACCGCGCCGCCTCCATTCACGGATCGGAACTCATCGTCGACGGCGGGACGGTTCCGACGGTGTGACCGGCCTCGACGTCCGCTTTGCGGAGCGGGCGTCGATCCACCACGAAAAAAATGGAGTCTATTTTCGTCTATTTCTGCGCGCGGGCGCGGGGGCTGTGGGGACATGGCGCTGGCACGAAAACAGGGTGACAAGGCGCCAAAGCGCCACGTCCCCGCGAGGGCGACGGGAAAGGGATGCCGTTTTCAAAGACCGTGCGGGAGAAGTATCGCACGATTTTGGGGCGTGATGGGTAGAGGGGCGGATTCAAGCGTCGAGGCGTTGAAAAGACCGGGGATTTTGTGCGGGTATTAGGATAGAAGGCAGGGTCCAAGGGCGCCTGAAAGCCGACTTCGTTGAGCGCGCGCCCGGTTGGCGGTAAACAGCGGCATGCCTGCTCCGGTTGCCCCGCTTGAACTCGGACGAGACGGCGCTGAGCTAGCGCCAAAGGCGCTCGACAGCTGCACACTCGCTGCTTTGGAACAGGTGCTCGCCGGCCAGCCGCGAGACGCCGCCGGCGTCAGGCCAGTCGACGTTGAGGGGGTGCTGGGTTTCCTCGCCGCCAAGGGTCCGATCGGATCCATTGCTGCGCGAAATCTAGGTGGGATGGGGCCGCCGATTGGCTGTGCAAACTGGCTTTACCGTGCGACGATCACCTGATGGAGGCGGAGAGTTTGACAGCGGAGAGCCAGCGTCTGGCGATGCTTCAATCCCTCGGGCTCGTCCCGGGCCAGCGTGATCCAAGCCTGCAGGTTCTTGCCGCGCTAGCCGCCAACATCTCCGAATCCGCCGTGGGGTTGGTCAGCTTTGTCGAACGCTCATGCATCTATGTCGTGGGCGGAGCGGGGTTCGACAGTGATTTCATAGATCCCGCCGATAGCTTTTGCAGCCACGCGGTGTTGAACCCAACAAGCGTGTCGTGGGTGTCCGATGCGTTGACGGACCCGCAGTTTCGCAACAGTCGTTACGTGACGGGGGAACCCTACATCCGTTTCTACGCCGGGATTCCGTTGACGGTAAACGGCCAAACCGTGGGCACGCTCAGCGTGCTTGATCCCCAACCGAGAGCCCATGACCCACATCTGGTCTCCAGACTGAAACTCCTGGCGGAAGCGTGCGAAGCCGAACTCACCGAACGTCACCGCACCGCAGCGATGCGTCAGGCGTTGGCGGCTTCTGCAGACGCCCTGATTGATTGCGATGTCACCGGCCGGATTGTGGGTTGGTCGGCGGGCGCAGAACGCCTGTTTGGCTTCCCTGCAGAAGAGGCCCTCGGCGCTAATGTGACGATCATCGTGCCTCCGGAGCAGCAGGAAGCTCATCGACAGGGCATGCGGCGGTGGCAGGAGAGCGGGGCGGCGCGCTTGGGGCGTCGAATCGAACTGCCGGCCAAGCGGCGGGACGGCTCCGACCTCGATATCGAACTTTGGATGTCTGTGACCCACGAATGCGGAGGGCCTCGAATACACGCCAATATCAGAGACATCTCCGCTCGCAGGGCCCAGGCCCGAAATGTCGAGCGTGCGGAGGCGCGATCCAGGGAGCTTAAATCTCAGCTCAATCAGGTTTGGCGTTTGAACTCCCTCGGAGAGATGGCGGCGACCCTCTCGCACGAGCTGAACCAGCCGTTAGGGGCCGCCGCCACTTACATCCACGCAAGCCAAAGTGTCCTTCAGAGAGCCGATCCCATCAGCGCAAGCGCGAGCCAAACCCTCGATCTTGCGAAGGCGCAGCTCTTGCGCGCAGGATCGATCATACGTCGCATGCGGCAATTGCTTTCCCATGACAGTCGCGAGCTTCAGGTCGAGCGCGTCTCAGAAATGGTGGGCGATCTGAATGGGATCCTCTCCTTGATCCAGAGCGACGCCGGCGTCGCTCTGGAGATCATCATCGATGAAACCAATGATCACGTCCGCGCTGAACGCATCCAGTTCCAGCAGGCGGTGATCAACTTGGTGCGGAACGCCGCCGAAGCCTTAACGGGACGTACCGACGGCATAGTCCGGGTGGTGGGGAGAGCGATCTCCGACACCATCTTTGAACTCAGCGTCTCGGACAACGGTCCCGGCGTGGCGCCTGACCAGATCGAGACGATCTTCAGACCGCTCATGACAACGAAGACGTCTGGGATGGGGCTCGGCCTATCCGTTACGCGCACCATTGTCGAACGCCACGGGGGATTCCTTGACGTGACGCGCAGCGACCTAGGTGGAGCGGCGTTCACCTTCTGCCTGTCGAGAGCGTGCGAGCCAGACGCGTGAGAAGTCATTCCCTTTTGTAAATGGCGATGACGCCGGGATGAGGGAGGCGTCCTGCACGCCCGCCCCCGAGGGGAGGCTTGGCCAGAGGCCAAACGTCGCCTTGCCCTCTCCACCGCCCTCGCCTACTCCAGACACCGGCCGCTCCATCGGGGGTTGCGGCGTTTCGGAGTGAGTTCATGCGGTCTGCACGTCGTCTGCTGCTGGTTGCGGCCTCGGGGTTGGCTCTGTCGGTTGGGGCGTTCAATGCGCCGGCCCTGGCCTTGGCGCCCGCCGTTCAGGCTGAGACCCAGGTTCCCCCGTCCGATCCCTGGGCCCAGGCGGCCAGTGATATTCCGGCCGATCCGGCCGTGCGGTACGGCCTGCTGCCCAACGGCATGCGCTACGCCCTGATGCACAACGCCACCCCGCCGGGCCAGGCCTCGTTCCGGCTGCGGATCGACGCGGGCTCGCTGATGGAGCGGGACGACCAGCAGGGGCTGGCCCACTTCATGGAGCATATGGCCTTCAACGGGACCAAGGACATCCCCGAGAACGAGATGCTGCGGATTCTGGAGCGGCTGGGCCTGGCCTTCGGGGCCGACACCAACGCCTTCACCAGCTTCGACCAGACCGCCTATATGCTGGAGCTGCCCAACACCCAGGACGAGACGGTCGACGCCTCGCTCAGGGTCATGCGGCAGATGATGGGCGAGGCCCTGATGGCGTCGGAGTCCATCGACGCCGAGCGCGGCGTGATCGAGGGCGAGGAACGCAGCCGCAACAGCCCGCAGATGCGGGTGCTGAAGACCCAGCTGGCCCTCCTGGCGCCGGGTCAGCGCCTGTCGCAACGCCTGCCGATCGGCGACCTGGAGGTGATCCGCACCGCGCCGCGCGAGCGCTTCGTGGACTTCTATGACGCCTACTATCGCCCGTCGCGGGCGACCTTCATCGCCGTGGGCGACTTCGACGTCGACGCCATGGAGGCCAAGATCCGCGGCGCCTTCGCCGACTGGACGCCCAAGGCCGCCGACGGGCCCGAGCCCGACCTGGGCCAG
>Ga0208958_1004265_pt1 | contig 10404 bp, 13 predicted proteins | sample RifOxyB1_FD_184032 | JGI IMG/M metagenome (GOLD analysis project Ga0208958, IMG submission 184032) | Soil microbial communities from Rifle, Colorado - Rifle Oxygen_injection B1 (SPAdes) | ecosystem: Environmental > Terrestrial > Deep subsurface > Rock core/Sediment | place: Rifle, Colorado...
CACCGGCGGCGTTGGCTACTCCCAGAGAAATTCCGGTGTCGGGAATCGACTGGCCGAGTATTTTGGGGATAGGCATAGGAGTGGTTGCAATTATCGGAGCTATGCTTCTGGCACTCTAAAGATTGATTTTTCTCAGGGAAAATTTATTGACGACAATTCCGACGTGATCAATTAGGGGAAAATGGCTCTTGATTTCGGCCTGAAATTTTTCTGCAAGATTAACTGTATAACTTCCAAACCCCGCTTTTTCGGACTGTTTGCAAAGCCTGTCCTCCCACTCATGAATTATTTTAAGAACACTCTCTCCTTCTTTGTTAAAATTTTCCTGGTTTTTGTCATTATCGATCGAATACTCAAAATGTGCCCGGGTGAATTTATCGAAGGCTTCTTTGTTTTCCGACACCATCTTATCGAAATACTCCTTGTATTTGGTCATGTTATGATTCTATCTATTAGACGAAATCAAATCCACTGGTATTTATCCTTGAATATTTTCTTTTGCATGGATACAATTCTAAAAATAAACAGATGGAGGATTCAAATACCGTTCCAACGGAAACCAAAAAAAAGTTTAACCCCGTCTATGTAATTGGTGGCTTGATCGTGTTGGGTGTAGCCGTTGCTCTGATTGTATCGGGTAACCGGAAAAAGGATCAACAAGGGACTGAAGCGGTGAAAAACGACATACCAAATGTCCAGACTTCAGCCGTCGTAAGCCCCGTAAAAGAATTTACCGTCAACGGGAGCAGTTTTGACTTTGATCCCAAAACCGTTACGGTCAACAAAGGAGATACTGTCAAAATAACTTTTGTAGACGGTGACGGGACACATGATTTGGTTGTCGAGGGATACAATGTTTCGACGAAAAGACTAAGCGGGGGAGGATCCGACACAATTCAATTCATTGCAGATAAAACGGGGAGTTTTGAATACTATTGCTCGGTTTCAAATCACAGGGACCTTGGCATGAAGGGTGTTCTTGTAGTACAATAATTTTAAGGTGAAAGAAAAATACTTCGGCTGGGTTAAAATTCTGGCCTTCATAGGTATAGGACTGGCCCTTTTCCTTCTTTGGGAAAGGTATTTTAGGCCGAGCTTCCAGCCCTGCAACATAAACGAAACTGTCAACTGTGATGCGGTCATTTGGGGCGAAGTTTCCAATACTCTCGGAATTCCGACACCTCTTATAGGGCTTATCGGTTATATATTTATTCTTTTTGGAGCTTTCAGGAAAAATGCAAAATTGATTTTGGGGATGTCGGCTTTCGGATTGGCTTTTTGCCTTTACATTGCTTATAGGGAGCTCTTCCAACTCCGCGTAGTTTGCCCGGTTTGCATTCTCTGCCAGATCGATATGATCACGGTCTTTATTTTGGGGATAATCCTGACCCGTAATAAAACTACTTCAAAGGTTGAGCAAGAAGAATAATTCTGTACATATTCTTTCTCGGCGGCCATTCAAGTTCGACCTCGGCATTTCTGGCGGTCAGATGAATATTTATTCCCATTGCCTCAGGACTATAAATGGCTTGAAAGTTTTCAAAATTAGATTTAATTAATTCGGAATTTACAAAAGATTTCAATTTACTGTCCAGATGTCCCTGAAAATGCCACGGATTTCTCAAGGCCCTTTCCGTCCAGTCCGGATGAACTTTCCTTTTTCTTTCCAAAAATTCTCCGAAATCAAAACGCATAAAAGCAACAAAAACCTCGGGTTTATATCTATCCAGAAAGTAGGGGGCAAACGGGGGGCAACTTTCTTTTTTACCAAAATTCGGACAGCCGTTTTTGTGACCGGGATAGGAAAGCGTGCACCAGCGGTTAAATCCGGTTGGTTTACATACAACCGCAACCGGCCCGTTTAGAAAGAATTCTCTTTCGATTTCCCCAATTTCTAAAGTCTTGAGTTCAACCATTTCAGGCGAATGATAACACATTTCCCCATAAACTCCGAACAGATCCCATAATGTTGACTTTTTAGGCTCCCTGTGCTAGTATTCCACATCCTAGGCGCGTGCCTATGATGTGCGTAAAAGCACCTTAAAATTCATATTCAAGAACGTCAAATTTAAACCAAGGAGGTTTAAAATGAACCAGAAAACGGAAAGAAGCAGTAGAAATAAGATAGGCTTAATCGTTGGAATTTCAGTTATTTTCTTTTCGATTGCAGGTTTTTTTGCTTTCATTATGCCCGCATTAGCGAATGGCATTGATTGCACTGCACCGGTTGGATACCAAGAAGTTACAAGCCGGATGGCAACAGATTTAAATGGCAACCCGATCTTTATAGCCAGAGGAATAGTTGCTCCGGTTGAAGGCACAGACAACGGCGAAAAAATCACATTACCGCCCTGTGGTTCGCCGGATGATACTATGCATTCAAAGACGGCAATGCTTGTTGTTTTGGATGGGAAGCAAGTAATTTTGGCATCAGGATCCATTGGGAGGGATGAAAAACCAACCCCTTTACCGGAAGTGCCCCAGCCGTAGCAACTCAGCCAGCAAGCACTCAAATGTCTGCTACAAAAGAAGCGACTGAGGCTGTAATACCGGAATATAATTGTCCACTTCCCGTAGAAGTTAATTGGGAAGACCTGGGAGATTATACCAAATGGCCAAATGTTCGAAGCTGGTGCGAATTAATCCAGAATGAATGTATTAACGAATATCAAAACTTGGATATCAATCTGGTCGCAGCAGTCATGATGATAGAGTCAGGTGGCGATCCTAATGCGATCAGTAAAAAATATGCCACTGGCTTAATGCAGGTTATGCCTGACTTTACCATGCCCGGGCGTCCAAGCCAAAAGGAGTTACTGAACCCTGTGTTTAATCTAGAGTATGGATGTGGAATCCTCTCAGACAAAATAAACGACTGGGGTTCAGTAAAAGACGGTCTTTGGGCCTATTACGGTACTGCCAGTTATTATGCAGACTATGCAGATCCCGTTCTAAGCAAATTAGATTCTATAAAGGCCGCCTATCCTTAATAGTTCTTGAATTGAATCACCCGGAGCTCTAAGCTTCATCAAAAGATGATGTTTATCTCCGGGTTTTTCGTGGAAAAAAGTGTATAATAAGCCTCAATTATGACAAACGTAGAACGACAGACGGACGGAGGGGGCCCGAACATTATTGACACCATGGCCAGGTTTTTACTGAGACAACTTAAAATGGCGGATATGGATGAATACAACCGTGTTACCCTCAGTGATTATCTGGGTCTTATGTACGAAGATCCCAAGTTGAAGGATGTAGTCTACACCAGAATGAACCAACTACTTTTCGCAGAGAATCACGGCAGGAAAATTCCTCTTTATACAGACGCGGATTTGACTATGGCTCAACATGCTTTTCAACCTCCTTTATTTGATGAAAGAAAAAATGAAGGGAGCACTAGCAGCGGAATCATTTTCGAGTCCGATCCCGAAAAAAAACTTGGAGATCTGCATAAAAAACTACAAGGCCGCTTCACCTGGGAAAAAGATAAAACAATGAGTAAAGATATCCGGGAAAAAAAGAGGGAACTTAGGGAAATTATCGGATTACCCGTGGCAAGGGGAAAATCGGAGCACGTTAACGACAGATTCTATAAATTCTTAGTCAGACGCATTGTAAACTTTGACACGTTCGGTATTTTCAGTGAATTTGACCGTGCGATATCAGAAAAACCTCCGGAGTTGGAATCGAAAATCTGTGAAGTTAAAGGCCTTGTAGCCGAATTACTCGGTGGAGAATTGAACCAGAGAGAAAGATTCCAAAGGTTTTATGAATTCTCCAGGGAGTATACGGAGAAGTGGGTTGAATGATATACTAAATTTGGATTTGGTATGTCGAAATTTTTTAAGATATTCCTCATTTTTGTATTTTTTGGAAGTGTAGGGTATTTGATTAATAAATATTTTTCACCGACTTCAAAGGACCAGCTGGGGGGTCCCACGGTTGAAGCTCAGTTTTGCAGTACCGACTCTCATGTCTGTCTTCCCATTCCGCAAAACCCGAACTCAGGTACTTTAAAGATTAAAATTACAACCGGCGGCAAATCGGTAAGAAATTTGGAGGTTGATGTAGCGTCAAAACCCGGTGCAAACGAATACTACATGATGCTGACGGATGTAAGCGGAGCGGTTACCCTTAACTGGCTTCCGCCTGGCATGTATTCTATATATTTTAACAATAACGATTTCCCCACACAGTATGGTGTGCCTCCAGTTGTGCCGGTTGAGATAACGATAGGTCAAACTACCCAAAAAACAGTCGACCTGACTTCAAAATAAATTTTCCGAAGAAGGTCATTCTTTGCCACTCAGGTCCATTCTAAAATCCGCAGTAATCACCCACGGGAGACGGAATTTGTCCAAGATCCATATTTATCGAATTTTGCGATGAATTAAGAGCTATTTGGTGTCTATCTTCCGTAACTCCATAGTTGGGCAAGGGCTCGTCATGGGGCTTTACGGTTATAGAATTTCCCGGTGCCAAATTATACGTAAATCTGTAAAAACCGCTGGAATCGGTTGTCAGGGTTGCCAGGTTAGCATACCCATTCATGTTGGTTATTTTCACCGTTACTCCAGTTAGCCCTCTTTCTGAAGGTTCACGCATGTCGTTGCAATTAATATCCTCATATACATATCCCGTTAACGAGACCGAAAAGCCGTAAGGGGTTGACACGCTTTTACTGCAAACATCAGTCGTAGAACCGTCGCTCATGGATGTTTTTAATTTTGCGGTATAAGTTCCATTGGGGTAATTATGGGTAATGTTTTGATTGGATATACTCATATCCGTATCCCAGGAACCGTTTCCGTCAAAATCCCATTGGGCGCCTTTGATATACGAACCGTTCTTTGAAGTTGCCCCCGCAGTTAAACGCACGCTATTTGGAGACGAGGGATCGGAAAGAACCGAGATTGAACAGGTGTTATTCTGGGGTGCGGGGGTTGCAGGAACAGGTGTGGGTTTGACTGTCGGTTTGGGTGCCGGTGCGGGGGTTTGTGCGGGTTGAGGGGTCGGTGTGTTTATTACTGCCTCTTCCTCGTTTGTAGGCACAGGGACAGATGATATCCAAGCCGGATATGCTTTTGTGTATGCAAGATAGCCGGCAGCGCCTCCAATTAGGATTGACAGAATAATAATGATTGGGGCAAATCCTTTTTGACCCATTTCAGTCAATAAATTTAATTGTGTCCTGCCAAGTCTGGTTAACCTCCGCATCAAGAGAATATTGGCCTATGCTAAAGAAGGCAAATTTGGAAGGATGATTTTGATCCATCACAAAGTAGGCAATTCCCATAAAAGCCACATATTTTGGGCATTTATCAAGAGCCCCCGTAGCTTCCGACGGATCAACGGAACCCATGTTTGGAATAGTAATATTGGCAAAAGAGTAGCTGGATGGGGGTACGAAATTGTTTCCGCTGGTATTTCCGGAAATGGTTTTAACCAAACAATCACTTACGGAATACCCCGAAAGGACGGTCTTGGTAATTGCGGTATTTAAGTCGTCCTTAGGATCTTTCTGAAAAACTTCTGCATATTGCCCCGAGTCCGGCTTCATGGTTGATCGATAAACATAAACTTTATTTCCGATCTCTTTGACATTTACGGTTGTGCCGTCACTGTATTTATATTTGTAATTAAAGCTGATGCCAAGACCCTCCGAGGTGTAGGTACGTACATTCGGATCGCTCGGAGTGGGGATGGGGGAAGAAGAGCCAAGCGGAGTTACAAGCGGTAATGCAGACGGAATAGGTACCTGGGTAGGTTTTGGAAAAATTGAATTTAAATATCCTTTTGCATATGCAAAATAACCGGCAACACCCAACAAAACCACCAGGATAAGAACAATAACTATTGGGGCAAGACCTTTCTGTCTCACACCTTTAGTATTAATTATGGGTAAGCAAAAGTCAACGGTTGAGGCGTGGTGTATAATTAAATCATGAAACCCGGCAAATTGGGATTCCTGCAGGCGTTGGGGGTGGCGCTTTATTGTTCTCTGGTCGGTCTCATTATGTGGCAGGGGAATAACATTTTCCCGAAAGTCAGCCCTTATTTCGGTCCCGTAATGGTTCTTCTTCTTTTTTCCACATCGGTTTTGATCTGCGGACTCTTGGTTTTCTATAAACCCTATCAACTATTTTTTGAAGGCAAGAAAAAAGAGGCCATAAGCACCGTGGTTTCCACCGCAGCCTTTCTTTTCGTCTTCCTTTTTATCTTCGTCTTATTGATGATTCTTTTTAAGTGATGCGGGCAACTTGACACTTTCTCCATTAAGAATTATCCTGAATAGCCGATGAAAAAAATTCTGGTTTTCCTCACGCTAATTGGAATCTCCCTTTCGTTTTTTGCCGGTGCAGTCAATGCAAAAAATAATCAACACGAAATCCCCGAAGTTGATGGAATCTATAGCGATCCCGGCCACTCCGGGCTAAAAATCAGGGTGATTGTCCACCGGGCAAAACCTGGCCCCCCTCCGGAACCCACTCTGCAATGTGACGGTATTACGGATCCCGGCTCCACAGCGGTAGTTACCCCTGCGGGTTGGAAATTGCCTCCGACCTGGACTTATAACCTAAACCCAACAAGTGTTCCTTCATCTGTTGGAGGAGAGTACCTTAACGATTTTGCTGGAATAGGATTTTCCGAATGGGAGAACGCCACGGGCTACAGAGTTGATTTTATTAAAGGCTCCGACACCACGACTACGAGACAAGCGTATGATAATCAAAATATTGTTGTCTGGGGGAGGGTAAGTTCCCAAAGCGCTCTGGCGGTAACATATATTCGATATTACGAGGGAGGCGAAGCTGTTGATGTTGATACCGTAATGAACAAGAAATACGCGTGGAGCTGGGCTAACCAGACAGATCATCCTTTTTGCGCATTTACCGATACATACGATGCCCAAAACATACTGACTCACGAACTGGGACACTGGGTTGGACTTAATGACCATTACACAAATGATTATATAGACAACACCATGTACGGCTATGGATCGAAAATGGAAATCAAAAAAGATACGCTAACTCAAGGAGACATTACAGGAGCTTCAAATATCTACAGTAATTAAATACTTACGGAGTTTGTTCAATCTTCCTGACATTACTTAGAACGATTTTGAAACCCGTCTCTTTCGCCAATCCGCAAACCTCCAGTTTTTTCTTTGTAATTTCCTCGCGATTAAACATTCCCCAATAAACTTCTTTAAACGGCCCCAATTGCCATTCCGTTGCCCTTAAAAGCGAAGCCGCGTCCTTAGTATCAAAAACAATACTTTTGAAAGAATAGAAGACATGTTCATGCATTAAGCCAGCTTAGTTCTAATTTTGAAAATTATCAATATTAATTCGTCATTATAGTTTCAAATATTCCATATATGAATGTTTGACAGGGAATCCTGCACGGTGTAAGAAATAGTTAATGTTCTTACTTCGCAAATTCGAAATAGGGAATTTAAAAAAAGCTTTCGCACGTATCGCCTAAGTGCATAAAAATAGGTGTTAAAGGGAGGTGAATATATATTAAAAAATTAATAGGTTTATTTGCAGCGTTACTTGCGGTATTCGTTTTTGTAGCACCGGCTAAAGCCGCTGTCCAAAATTGGAATCTGACAGGTAACTGGACATTAGATTTTGAGTACAACGGTGTACACAATCCCAGTGCTTACGATTTAAGTCTAACGCAAAGTGGTACTGCTTTAACTGGTGTTGGACAATATCCAAATCCCGGACCGGTATATCAGTATGCTTGGAATGCAGTCGGGTCAATTAGCGGAAACACGTTCACGCTTGTTGATACATATTATCTTGGGACACCAGGTACAGTTATGAATATGACGGGTACAGTAGCCTCTGATGGAACGATTTCAGGGACCTGGGAGGATGATTTTGGAGGTTACCGTTCTGGTACTTGGTCAAGTATTACAGGCAAAGCGGTTCCAGTTTGTACAGCAACCGGATTTTTCCGAGACGGAATAAACATGACTGCTGCATTGATTAATCCCTCAGGCACAGTTACAGGAGATGTAAACGCAACAGGATGTAATATAGGAGTTTACTATGACCAAAATGGCGTTATTGATGGTGCCAACATATTTGGCTCCAATTATTTTGGTGTGTTAGCCAAAACAACGGCGACAGTAACTACTGGCGATATTAACGTCGATGTTAAAAACAGTAGCATACATAACATAGGCGACGTTCCACTCAGCGGCAATCAGCACGGTGTAGCCGTCTATTACAGGGCAATGAACGATTCGACCGATGGTGTTTATAAACTAACTGGTGAAATATCAGGTAACACCATAACTCTATGGCAGAAAGGTGGAATTACCGTTAATGGAACGAATGCAAACGTGTCAGTAAAAAATAATGAAGTTGATGGTGCTAATCTTTCCTATATAACTGCTGCCAATAGTGTTCAGTTTGGTTGGAATGCAGCAGGACTAATTACTCACAACAACATCGGAGGTAACCAGTGGTGTGGGCCATCAGATTATGTGGCTACCGCTGTTCTCTTATATGGAGTAAGTTATGTCGATGTTATACAGAACAACATAAGGGGCAACTCTGATGTTGGGATTTACGCCGATACAAGTAATTCAGTCATAGATAACAACAAAATCTTTGACGAGGGTATTGATTGCAATGTCGGTGGGTATGACTACGGACTTGGGAATTATGGTTCAGAAAATGTGATTACCAATAATAAAGTAAAAGGCTTTGCGACACCATATGACAGTGTATTTGATGGCAAAAATAAAGTAATTCCTGGACCACAGAAGGTTAACCCTTGGTGGTAAGCTTACGATTTTGGTTGCATCTTATCGAAATAAAATCGATAGGTTGTTAAGCGAATAAAAATTGCAGGGGAGTGAAAGCACCCCTGCTTTTTTATGGGCAATGAAATTTGACTTATAGGATGGATTAGCCTACAATCACGGCCAATATGGCAAAAGAGCTTCCGGATTGGCTTAAAAGTAGCGGCGAGGTTATTAGACGCCAAACCCCGCTATCCACCTCAGAAATACAAGAAAAAGCGAAAGATGAGAAATGGAATAATCTTTCTGAAGAAATAATGCCATATATCGATAAATGGAATTCTCTTGAGGTAAACAGAATATTTAACGATGTGGCAGGGCACATATTTAAGAAGTCTTATACTTTCCCCCCTACGGAAAAGGATACAGAGCATTCCGCCTTTCCCGCAGAGCTTTATTTGAAGGATAATCTTGGAAACTTTAAGAGCATTGGTGCTTGTCGCGGGCGTTACGATTTAAAGCCGCCAGAAGCTTTGTCCACACTTAAATATGAATTGAAACAGCTGGGTCAAAGCGGAATACAACCAAGTAATATAAGTTTTGGCAAACTTACAGCGGACTTTTTTTACGGAGAATCACGCGGCAATTCAGAAGATGGCACGTGGGTTGATTATATTTATACTCATAAGTTAACGATGGATAATCTCACTCTTTCACTGTCAACAACTAATGGTGCAAAAATATTTACCTCGAACATTAGTGAACTTAATAATGTCGAAGATCTTGAACGGCTAGTTGATAAATTTGCTGCAGAGACTCTTATTAAACAACAAAAAGAAACAGAAATTATGCGCGATAAAAGCCAAAGGAAAGGAAAATTAGACAATTTTGTCTCGAACTTACAATTAAATCAATTTCTACATTTAGGCTTTAATAAAATCTCAAAATTTTACCCCAATATTGATAATATTTCTCCAGACGAATTAACCATTCCGAATAGTATTTATAGTTTTATTGGAGACAAAGATTCAATTATTATTAAAGTAATTTCAAATTCAGCTTCTATAGGCAGGGACAAGAAAACCAAGAAAGATATGAAAGCGGATTTCTATTCACTTATAGCCATAACTTTGGAAGGTAAAATAATTATTCCCCAGGAAGACACACGCCCCGTTTACTTTGATGTAAAAGATGTTAAGCCCGGTGGAAGGGGTTTTGAAGCAAAATCTCAAATAAATGAAAATCTTGAAAAAGCAATACAACATACATGCCAAAAGCCACCCTTTAAAACGGAATATGAGGATATTCCTACATCCAGTTGGTAATTAGTAATTTAGGTTGCATTTTCTAACCCACCCCTGCTTTTTTATGGCTCAAATAATACCCCATAACTTGATTTTTAGGTACAAACCACGTATTATTCGGACATCGGATTACATTCAGGCTAATTGCAGGCTGAATTAAGTTTACCGGTATTGGCTCTTTGACAAAATACGGAAGGCACGCCGTAAATACTTTTTTGAGGAGAAACAGCAATGAAGAATATCGCTCTGACCCTTTTGGCCGCTGTAATACTTGCCGCAGCCGTAATTCTGGTTGCCAATTACAGCGCACCCGACGTATATAACGGAACAGAT
>Ga0208958_1004268_pt1 | contig 10401 bp, 9 predicted proteins | sample RifOxyB1_FD_184032 | JGI IMG/M metagenome (GOLD analysis project Ga0208958, IMG submission 184032) | Soil microbial communities from Rifle, Colorado - Rifle Oxygen_injection B1 (SPAdes) | ecosystem: Environmental > Terrestrial > Deep subsurface > Rock core/Sediment | place: Rifle, Colorado...
GAGGAGGGGGCGGAGGAGGAGGGGGCGGAGGAGGAGGGGGCGTTTGGGGCGACTTTACAAATAAATTAAAAGGGCTTAAGGAGTCCCTGGCTGGGGCAAGTAAAGGGGCAGAGAAGACAAGCTCCTCTTTTAAGGACCTTGCCGGCGCCTTTGTTAGCATGGTCGTATTCAGCACGGCAATGCGCGGGCTCGGGGCGATGATGGGTAGGTCCATCGAGATGGAGACAATGCTCGCTGGGCTCAAAGGCTTTACTGGGATAAGCGATGCCGAGGTCAAGCTAGCAAAAGAGAAGATCTTCACGGTAGCTGAAGCTACTCCCTTTTCTCCAGAAGAGATGTCCAAGGGCATGCTCGCCCTTGTTCGCGCTACTGGCTCGACGACTAATGCGATCCAGCTTCTTGAAAAAACGGCTGAGACGGCGATTGCCTCGTTTGGAGAGATAACGATCGAGGCTGCGGCAGGCCTTACCGGGCAGCTAGTAAAGAGCTGGGGGATGGTAGGCAACGCCGCCAAAGGCTCTGGAAAGTCCGCACAAGAGGCCCTTGAAAAGATCTTCAAGATCGGGCGAGCGTCTGGAGTGTCGCCTACAGCCTGGAAAGAGACAACGGGCAGGCTCGGCCTGGCCGCCTCTCGTGGTGGGCAAAGCTTTGATACGATCATGCGCGTCTTTGGTTTGGCGACATCTGTGCAAGGCCAGCCAAAAGAGGTAGCTACCCAGCTCCTGCGCCTCGTGGGCCAACTCCAACAAAAGCAAGGAGTATTCGAGACGGTTGGCGTCGAGTCGATGAAGGATAACAAGATCAAAGACTTTGGCGATGTCGTCGTCGAACTCGCTGAGAAGTACAAGATCCTCCCCGAGACTTCTAGAGAGATGCTCAACATGCAGCTTAAGGCAGAGAGATCCCTTAAGCCGCTCCTCTCTGTTATCACACGTCTTAACGTAGGTATCGTTGGCCAGGATGGGGTTCTCCGTAAGGGTGCCGAGGCATGGCGGCAGTATGAAAAGGATACAAAAGCTGGGGGTAAGAGCGTCCTAGAGATCCTCAAGGACCTTAAGATGGAGACCCTTGGCGGCCAAATCGAGATCCTGCGTGAATCTCTTAGCAACCTGGCGCGTACCTTTGGCGATACCCTCGTTCCAATGTTCAAGGATTTTGTCCCTGGATTGCGCGAGACGATTACTGGCCTTCGCCACACGATAGAGGCGAGTGAGGAGCTACAGCAGCGCATCGGCCGTGTACTAAAGGGTATCCTGTATGTCGGTGGTGGACTTCTTGGCATCGCTGCAGCAACGGGCGGCTTTAAGATCTTCGTCGTTGCTATAAAGCAGGCCAAGTGGCTATGGACGCTTACAAAGAAGATCGCAGCTGCTATGTCGGGCCTAAGCCTTGCCGGTAGTATCGGTGCACACGGGGGATTTTTCACGCAGGGCTTAGGGTCAGCGATCGGGGCTTTTACCAAAGGTCTCGCTTTAGCTTCCGTTAAGCTGTTTCTCCTTTGGGAAGCCCTTGATATGGTGATCGGCGGTTTCGATCAGTGGATAAACAAGTGGGATGCCCGATTCCTCGCTGCAAGAAATTGGGCGATCGGTGGCTCAACACCGGGATCTAAAGAGGACCCACGCAAAGTCGTTGGTATGTACCGTAAGATTTTCAAAGAGGGGCCAACGGATGGCACGCTATCCGACGGTGGCCAGATACGCGATGCCAAGCTCGATATGGCTGCTATGTTGGTTATCATACAGAAGCAGGGGAAGGTCGGTGAGGCAAATGCTAAAGTCCAGCTTAGTCTAGCTAAAGCAACGTCCGATATCCTCGAAGCGTCTTTGGATTTTCAGTTTCAGTGGGCGCTTGGACTCAAGAGGATGACGGATCTGACACAGAAACTGACCGACCTGGCATCATACGAGCCCCCTATTTTCCAAGGGGCAGCGTTTGGCGCAACAATCAAGGCGATCGGAGCGGCTCGGGGGCGTAAGGACCTGCAATCTCCAGACGTGAGTATGCTAGGGTTCATGCAGGAAGCAACTGGGCGGATGATCCCCCTGCTTGAAAAGCACAGAAAGAATATTCTTGGTTCCGAGGGCTTGGCAGAACTCAAAGATCTCGGGTCGTATCTTACTGTTGGTATGTCCTTCCTTGGCCATAAGTACCAAGGGATGTTCAGCAAGGAATTAAGAGAGAAGTACGGTAAGGGAGTTTTGGACTTCCTACGGACGATCGACTCTCCGACAAATCGCCTGGCGACTGGGATGATCGCAACGATGCGTAGTGGAGAGTACCGACCTGGGCAGCATATCCCGGGATTCCCGGGGATGACCCCAGATCTGGATTGGATCCAAGCAATCCTCTCTGGGCGTAATCCTGCCGGCCCAAAGACAGGTGGAGGCAAGATCCGCACGGGTGGTACTGGGCAGTCCTCGCTGATGGGCGATATGTTTGCACCGCTGGGTAAGTCCCTCATGCCGGATAACTTTGAAAAGGGACTAATGTCTGGGCGTGATCCATTCCAGGCCATGGGAACTGAAATGCACAATGGCCTCTTGTCCGCGCTAAACAACGTACAGAATCCGATCCCTGTAAGGGTGACGAATGATCCGTCCACGCCTGGATCGGGTGCGGGTGGCAAGAGCAAAGCACCAGCGGATCCACTTACGCAGCAAGGTAGGAACGTGTACTCATGGTAGTCGAATACAGAAATAGGGGAGGGATGCTCAATACAGGCAATGACCTGACGACTGCGCTAAAGCGGGTCATGTTTTGGGAGGAGGGAAAGCCAGAAAAGGCAAGGGTTGCAATGTATAACCCTTCCAAGCTCTCTATTGAGATCGGCTACCAGATTCATGAAAAGTCACCAGTGGGTTGGTCTGGGCAACTCAGGCAAGGCACTGGAACGATTGAAAAGCCTTTCGAGGTTGAACTCTTGTATACACAGCGGGGGCTTAAAGAATCCCCGTGGATTGTGATGCAGGATGATCTCGACTGGTTCGGTTCTTTTTGCTATCCAATAAGGCCTGGAGAGGGGCCAGCCGGCTTTTGTATTAACTGGCCAAGTACCTATCAAGGTGTCGGGCGTATTGGCAATCTACGCTATGACTATGAACAGTGGGATATGTACTTGAGGATCCGTAGGGCAAAGATTATATTTACATTCCACCCCTACAGGCTATGGTTTAAACGTGCGGCCGAGTTCAAGGTGTCAGGCTTCAGAGAGGGTACACTACGCGAGCTTCATGGAGAGGGAGCCTGGCCAGGACCACCCGTGTACAAAAAGTAGTAGATGAAGGAGCATGGCTACAATGGCCGACCCAGGACTTCTTAGTATCGACCTTTTTTGGCTAGAGCGCCACGGTCGTGCATACCCGCTCGATGATGGTCGGTTGGCATTGGAAGTGCCGGAGCCTTTACCGGAGTGCAATGACATTATCTGGGAATGTGAATACCATCGCTGCGCAGATGGAGAGACTCTGATGGACATTGCTGCGCGGTACTATCAAGGTAGCGGCCTTGTCTCGTGGCCTGTGGGGCTCTGGGAGGTCCTCGCTGGGTGCCAGAGGCCCCCTATCGACAACCCTTTTAAAAGGCTGCCAATGGGGCTTCTGCTCATTATTCCGCCGCCTGACTATATCAGAGAGATTGCTCTTGGAGACTCTCTACGAGATGACCCTCTTTTGTAAGGCAGAGTAAAGATCTATGCCTGTAACTGACTTTGATGTTTGGAACCCTGCGTTCCATCTGAGCATTGTCTCTGGAGCGATCCCCTCTGATGAGATGCGGGCGAGGACTACACGTCTTGTCCTCGTCGATCGTAAAAAAGAGTTCGACTATATAGAATGGGAGCTTTACAACGCAGATGGCCTTTTGACTCGGCCGGAGTACCTTGGCGTTGGGATGATCGTGCGGATCAGGATGGGATATCTGGACGCAACCTTCCCCTGGAAGGCGTTTGTTATCAATAGGGTCAATGGAGGTGTGGGCGTCTGGGGTAATTCCAACCCGAATGTGGGCGATCAGATGTCCACTGTTGTCTACTCCGGTCGGAATCGCAATGCTCCCGGTGGTAAATACTCTTCCGGTTGGAAGATGCGGCATAGAGCACCCCCTGGTGGCAGGCAAAAGGCCCCATCATCTAGGGGATCCTCGTTGACGACGAATATCACAACCGAGCTGGCCCAGAGAGAGACAGGCAATGGACGCAGGGGTGGCAAAAAGAGCTACCCATCTACCTCTGATATCACAGGGCATGATTCCCTACATGGGTCTTTGAATAAGCCTCGGTATATCCCGGCTAAATCTTCGTCTGAGGCGGTACAGCAAATAGCACAGCGCAACGGATTCAAGGGTAGGAGAGCGCGTATTCAACAGACGTATGACTCTTTGGAGGGCGTAACCATCCGACCTGGGATCTCCGACATGGAGTTTTTGCAGATCCTTGCCGATCGCTTTGACTTCGAGTGTGAGATCAGCGACAACACGCTGCACTGGCACTCTGCCGAATATCTACAAGAGAGCCTCGGTGGCAAAGTTGTTGAGACTCTATGGTATGGGGGAGGGCCAGACCTGCTCGATCTATCCATTGATGCTGACTTTCGTCTACCCGTGCCTAGCTCAATGAAGCTTAAGTCGGCCAGGCCAGGGCGGCGTGAGGCTTGGACCGGGGATCTTAAGTTGATGTCCGAGGGACTCAACAAGATCAACATGGGCGTTGGGTTTATCGACTGGATGGAAAGCCCACAGAGAAAGGGCCTGATCACCCGTGACTACGTTGAGCCAGTTATCGCTGACAACCTCAAAGAGATTACTGAGAAAGCTTCTAGACGCTTTGTAGAGCGGCATATTCGTGCTTTCACCCTTATGGCAAAGTGTGTGGGCAATCCACGCCTTCGCGCAGGGGCCCTTGTCAGGATCAAAGGGACAGGCTCGCCTTTTGTTGACCATGTATGGGAGATCTGGGAAGCCCGGCATGAGCTGTCTAGCGACCTTGGCTATGAGACTATGATCAGGCTGCGCAATACGACGAAGGCTGCGGCTGCCTCTGGCCCGATCGAAGAGGGTTGGACTGGCGACCCCGCTTTGCAAAAGGCTAAAGGGCGGCTCAATAGTGGTGTGAGCCTTATCAAGGGTGCTAATCATTACCTGAACGCCTATACGCAGGTCTCGGGGACGACACCGGAGGTAAGATAATGGCGCAGGATGTCCCGGGCCTTCTTGAAGGCATCGTCACGGATGTGAGTGATCCAACGGGGACTGGGCGGATCAAAGTAAGATACCCCGGCCTTGAGGACTACATGACAGCATATTGGGTCATGCCGATGGGCTGGGCTGGAGCTGGCGGGCAGGGACAAGGCGCGCATCCGAAGCCCCCGCCTGTGGGCTCAGAGGTCGTTGTAATGTATGCGTTTGGAGACTACCAGCACCCCAAAGCGCGAGCCTACTTTCTTACAGGCTGGCCTGGCCTACGCGAGGTTGGCGGCGGCTATGGCGCGGCTATTGTATATGAAGGAGCTTCTGCCGACGCGGCGAGAAACCGCGCGTCTCTTTACGAGTCTGATACGTTTAGAGTCGGCCTCATCGAGGAGACAGCGACTAAAAAGCTTATCATCCAGGACAAAAAGAGAGGAACAAAGATCGAGATTAATGCTGCCGACGGTGATGGGGGCTCATCTACTCTACGGATCGAAGCTGTCAGCGGGATGTCGATCTATGCTAAAGGGCCTATTACCATTGAGTCCGACACGCAGGTAAACATTCAAGGCAGGGTCGTTTCAGACCTGTCCGACGCCGATATATAGTCTCTTTAGGATTCCAATGACAGTAGATCCTTTTGACAACCACCTCGTAGGCATTATCTGCTACGCGAATAGTCTGCCGGCAGACCCGCCTTCTATAGACCTACCCAACTTTGGCCTGCTTGAAAAGGCCAAGGGATCTATCGACAGGGTGCCAGACGGTCTCGATCTGATCTTGAAGTTCCAGGACCAAGCGTCGGTGGCCCTGGCTCCTGTGCGCAGGTTTTTGGAAATCATGGAGCTGCTGTCCTCCTACCAGAAATGCTTCTCTGCGATCCCCGAAGCCATTGCAACGCTATCACCTGACCCCGTGTTTAACTGTCTAAAAGGTGCGGCGCAGGCCTTTGCACGTCTCGTCTCCTATATCCCGCCGATGTCCTACGTTCGTATGGGGGCCGGTATCGCCTCATTTTGCATTGACATGATCGACGAGTTGTTCTCCCTGTTTAGACGACTGGACAATAGAATTGCTGGGCTGATTGGCGTGTACAATGCTGGAGTTAATGCGCTTGATAAGGCCCTACAGACCTCTGCTGTGTGCGGGGCGACGGCTACGATCCCGGCTTTGAATAATACACTGGCAGCGTTGGCCTTTATCAAGCCCGCAAATGATGTCCTTTTGGATCCATTTATCCGCCTTGTTCCCGGCGGTGGTTCACCCCTCTCTGTTATAAAGCAGGCGTTTACGGTTGCTGATGCTTTCCGCGCTGACGCCTACGCAGTGATCCAGAGCCTTGCAAACCTGCAATACAGTACTCCTCCTGGCGCGCAGGTCCCCCTTCCTCCAGCACCGCCAGCACTCCCAGCATTTTTAGATGGGTCTGTCGGTGGCGGGGCTGGGCATGCGATCATCCCAACGCCGGGGATTGGACCAATGGTCACAGCCATGGCATATCAGAGATATTTTCTCGTCTCGTTTTATAACGTGCTTGCTCTACTCATCGGTGAGGAAGAAAAAGGCGGGGGTCTGGGGTTATCCTCTACCCAGTTTGATAACGTTGCGGCAAATGGAATCCCCCTGCAAGTCCCAACATTTCAATATCTGTAGTATCGTAAAGGGTATCATGATAGGATTGTGCAATGGGGCGTAGACTACGACTACCAGCAGCACTACGTAAGGCCGGCGGTGTCTGGCCTACCAGGTGGGGGTCTGGCAGCTTGGCCCGCGTGTCGATGGCGGACAAAGCTGAAGAGGCCATTCGGCACCTGGCCAAGACCCCGCAAGGCGCTTTTTGGGCGGACTTATCCTACGGATCCAAGTTCCATCTCATCCTGACTCAAGGGTTACCCCTTGAAGGAATACAGGAAGACGGCCCGATCCCAACGTCTTTGGAAGCTGCCAATACAGAGTTCATGTCTGCTGTTGCACAGTATGTACCCGATGCTACAATCCTTGGTACGAGTATCGAGATACTCCCCGCTAACAAATCCGTTGTATTTAACCACAGTTGGAGGTACAACGGGGATGACGCGGGAGCAAATGGGGTTGGCAACGGATCCAAAGAGCGCGTTGTAACCACGGTGATCTAATGACTAAGCCCCTTTTGCCTACAAGAGATTTCGATCTTCTTGGTCTGGATCGCTGGACCCTGCTATCCCGCCTACAAGTCTTGATGAATCAGGTCGTGCCAGAGTGGCTTGACTTTAGCCTGGCCCATCCTGAAAACGCCCTGCTCGAAGCAAATGCGCTCCTTACATCTATGGACTGCGCCCAGAGCAAAGAGCTTGCCCGGCAGATGTACTTCCCTACGGTATCCCGTAGGCTCCCGGTGCAGCGCCTTGCACGCCCGCATGGCTACTATCTGAAGTCAAGCACGTCAGCGCAAGTAGATGGCTACTTCACGCTGCAGGGAACCCTTGCAGCAACAAAGGAAGTAGCTATCCCTGCTGGTACGCGCATGCTTGTCAGTAGCCAGATCTATCGCTCGATTACAGCGACGACGATTACGATCGGCGGTGTAAACTCTTCAACAGTCACCGTTGAAAACGCTGAGGAGCATACGCGGATCATTGCCTCGCCAAACGAGGAACCCAACTGGTTTGTAGACCTTGTGGAGTCCCCCTACATTGATGGATCTGCAAGTGTGCAAGCAGCCGATGGTGATTACACAGAATACAAACAGGGCCTAACGACCTGGCGCTCCTTTTTGGAGATGACTTCCTACGACCGCGGTTTCATTGTCTTTGTGGATGATGAGGGGGCGGCAAAGATCCAGTTTGGAAACGGGATCAACGGGAAGATCCCACAGGGCGATGTAAGCATTGTATACAAGAGCGGCGGAGGCGAGGCTGGTAGAGTTTCTGCTAGCGTGACCTGGCGCGTTGTTGACCCCGTGTACGATTCAGACGGCAATCAAGTCACCGTGGGTTTTACCAATCCGACTGCATCTGTGGGTGGCTTTGACCAGGAAAGCACAGAGGAGGCACGGCTGCGTGCCCCATTGAACTCCCGGGTTGCCGAGCGCGTTGTCAACGAGTCGGACGCGGAGACTGTGCTAGAGTCCATCGGCGGGATTGGGAGAGTCGCCTGCGTGACATCTGAACAGGTCTCCTCGATTCCAGAAGATGAAGCCTGGATCTATCTGGTGGCCCTTGGCACACCGTATACCCTCTCGGGGTATTACCCCCCGGCGCAGCCCACCCTGGGGCAGATTTCTACAGCTCAGACGCAACTGAGCAGGGATGGAAGCACACCCGCCCTGATGAACACACGCCCGACTGCGTATGCTGCTACCTTTTTCACCGTGGCGATCGCGGCAAAGGTGTTTAAAGCCGCAGGTGTCTCAACCTCGGATACCCGATCTGCTATAGAAGACGCCCTGCAGAAATTCTTTGCTGTTGCGGATAGCGCTCGACAGCCTCTATATGAAGCAGACTGGGGCTACAAATATCGAGAGCTTGGACAAGATGGCCTTGCCGAGATCACCTGGTCTGACATCTTTGAGATCGTCGCAGGCGTGGATCAGGTGCGTAAGATCCCAGATGGTAGTACCTCCCTGCTCTTGAATGGATCGGGTACATCTCTGGCGATTCCAGATTTGCAATTTCCTGTATTAGGCTCGATCACGCTTTATGACATGGACAATGGTGGAGCGGCTTTCTAAACCCCATGGCGAATCCCGTACTAAATCCATCCTTCGAGGTCCCCGGGTTGTCTTGGGGGCAAGCGGAGTCTTGGACTGAGTCCTACTCAAGCGGCTCAGAGGATATTGCTCTGTTCTATGACGGGCAGCGGTATCTTCCATGGGAGGCATTCGACACTGAATGGGATAACACCGAAGCTCAGCTCGCGTTTGGTGCTGGAGATCTTGCAGCAGCCCTCTTTGAAACATACTCTCCGCACGAGGACTTTGAAACAACTTGGGCCATGCCATCTGCCCCAGCGGGCAACGGAGTCTGGAACCATCACTACCAACTCCTATTTACCTCTGGCATGCTGCAACAAGCCGGCTTTGGCACCGGGCCTCTTGTATATGAGGGCTTCGAGCAAGAGTGGACAACCAATGAGACATCCGAGTTTGGATATGCTCCCGTTGTATCTGGTGGCGGCACCGTCCTAATTGGCACGTTTACGGATGGGATCCCAGAAGACATTGAAGACTTTGAAGAAGATTGGCTAGGAAACAGCAACGCAGAGACTGGATACTCCCCTCTCGTTGTGGGCGGGGCAACCTCGTCTGCGGCGCTGTTCGACGGGGCAACACTAGCATACGAGGGCTTCGGGGGTACTTGGACGATGACATATCCATAAGAATCTAGCTTCTAGCTTCTTAACGGATATCTCTCTAAAGGAAAGTTTTACCATGGCACAAGCAGATTGGAGTGAACTCACAGGGTCCGCCCTAGTTTCTGGCGTAGTGGCTAAGGGTGTGACTGCCGCGTACACCGTGCCAAACGGGGGTACTCTTTTTACTTTTGCGCTCCATGCTATCGCGTCGGGCTCTGGCGTTGCCGGCATGTCTTGCGCACTGTCAGGCTTTGCCCCCATCACCGGGTCAAAGAAGGCCGGGACAATCTCCTGCGCTGTATCAAGATACACGTCGGGTACGACCTGCGCGCCGGTCTTCGGCCTGATCAAGGGGACAGACCCAGCGACCGCGCAGGGCTATCTCCTGGCGTTGACCTCCGAAACTTCTTATAGAATCGGACTTTACAAGGGGGCTCCGGGGTCCGGCGGATTCACCTCTACTGGGGCGAATCTGCTGCGCGTGTCTACAGAAGCTTTTACAGATGTTGGTGCCTCTGCCGATACGTGGAAGCACTTGCGTCTTGATGTCCTTGTCAATCCGCACTCTGAGGTCGTTTTGAACGTGTATGAAAACGACCTTGCCACAAATGCTGTTACTGCCCCAGTATGGGTAGCTATTGGTGGGATGAGCCAATACATCGACGACTCTGTCGGAAAGAACACTGGATCCCTGCCGCACCTTGACGGGTTCTACGCTTTCTTCGGTATGTACACAAACAACAACGTGGGCGATATGTCCCTGTTTGATCATATCGAAGTAGCCCGCCAGCTGACACCGTAACGTAGGGGATTAAAAACTCCCATGGCCTCACCGTTTTGGGCATATCCTGGTGTCTGGGAAGGGCGTTTGGGCCCGGCAGGTAG